>Ga0070741_10004984_pt1 | contig 30264 bp, 39 predicted proteins | sample Coa_R1_4_FD_66440 | JGI IMG/M metagenome (GOLD analysis project Ga0070741, IMG submission 66440) | Surface soil microbial communities from Centralia Pennsylvania, which are recovering from an underground coalmine fire - Coalmine... | ecosystem: Environmental > Terrestrial > Soil > Unclassified ... | reverse complement strand
ATATCGGAGGGAATGTGATACTAGTTACGAACGGAGATGCAAGGGATAAGTCCCAAATAAAATTTTCGTCCAATACTTATACCGCCAAAAAAATATCAGAGCTTCTTGGGTTTGAATCTTTTAGACAGGATAAAAAAGATCTGGCTGATATCGTAATAACGATAGGAAAGGATAGTCAAAAGACTACAAAATTTTAATGTTTTTTAAAGTTTTAATTATTATTTCTGTAGTTTCAGTATTGCTAAGTGTTTTATCGCTTAGAAATTTGAATACTAAGAGGGAAGTGGAGGAGACAAAAACCAAGTTAAAGAAGGGAAGGGTAATTTTTCAGAGATCAGTTTCTTCTCCGTCGTCTTCTTCTAAATCTTCGAGTTCTTGATTCCTAATTGCAGTTTTTATTCCGCCGATTTTTTCTTTATCGAACAGATTTGTTTCTTGTTGTATTGCTTGGAAGGACGGTTGATTCTTGAATCTTGGAGATCTTTTGACTTCTTTTATGAAGATTATAATTCTCTTGGCGTTTGCAGATTTTGTATAAGCTTCGTATTTATTTCCGCTTTTCATAAACTTGATCAGTCTTTTTCCAATATCATCCGGCAAAACTCCTATATATTGTTTTTCACCTTTTAGTACAAAAATTCTTGATCGTTTTATCGATAGATTAACCAACTCTCCGGTGCGTAAACTTTGAATAATGTTTGCTTGCGCAAGATTTAAGAGCTCAACAACTTTTGTTTTTCCGGTTTCTTCAATAAATTGGTTATTTATTTGAATACCTTGCGAGTAATTCAAATTTTTAGCAGGAATTTTTGAAGTTTTTAGATTTTTTAGATTTCGTAAAGCTATCGGGTTTAGAGGATCAACTTTCAGGACTTTCTGATATGTCGTTTTGGCGCTAGTCGTTTTTCCAAGGATTGTAAAGGCAAGAGCAAGGCGGTTAAGAGCGTCTATATCTTCGGGATTATCGTCAAGTAATTCCTTATTTGTACTTATCGCTTCTTTCCAGTCTCCTGTTAATGCGGTTTGGATTGCCTTATCTCGTAGAGTCATCGAAGATCCAGAAATTCTAACACATCTATTTCAAAAGTCAATATAACTTGACAATACCCTTATTTTACGGAGACAATAAAAGAAGTGAAAATAGCCTCATTAGCCTTTTTAGTAGTAACGGCGCTTTTGTTTTTTTTGCAGTTTAAACCCACTATTCAAAAAGGGCAGGTTCAGCCGAATCCAATTATTTCGCCTACCAAGCCGCTATCGCCCCCAATATCCACGGAAACTCTTTCCGGTGACGGAACAATGAAGGCAACAATGAAATCCCAGGAAAATTTGGATGGGTCAACAGTTTATTCTCTTTTTATTTCCGATTCTTCAGGCAAGAATTCAAAGAATTTATATTCAAAAACGGTCCAGAAGGGGAGTATTGAGCTTCCCATAAACAGCTGGTCTCCGGATGATAAATATCTTTTCGTTTTGGATAAAGAAGCGGGGGATAACTACTTGGTTTTTAAATCAAATGGCGAGCCGTTTATAAGCGGTGATAAATTTATTGATGCGACCTCGCTCTTCAAGAAAAAACAACCCGGTTTTAGTCTTTCCGAAGTGACCGGATGGGATGGCGTGGGGCTTATGCACGTTAAGGCAACAAACGCATCTTTCTGGTTTGACATTGATTCACAAAATTTTCTACAATTAGCTAGATAATCTGGGAGGTGAGTTTTATGATGTGGGGTAGAGATGGAGTATGGTGGGGTGCAACATCCGCCGGCAGAATGATGCCGGATAGAGCTTTTTCCAACAGTCCGTTTTTCTTAATACAATCGGTAATTTATACCATTTTTGAATTATTGTTTCTCGTAATCCTTATTCTTATTGTTCTTTGGCTTTGGGAAAAAGTCAAAAGAGAAAGGAGGTGAGATAAATGAAGCTAAATCCGCATAAAACCGGTCTTTCGGTGGGATTATTTGTAGCTGCGGTTCACACGGTTTGGTCATTATTGGTAGCGTTGGGTTTTGCTCAAACTCTAATGACCTGGTCGATGAATTGGCACATGGTTTCCGGACAATGGAGCGTTGGTGCGTTTAACCTGACATCAGCTCTTACTTTAATCGTAGTTTCGGCAGTTGTCGGATATGTCCTGGGTTACGCTTTCGCGACAATCTGGAATCAAGTTCACAAATAGTCTTGCCATAATTTTGGGATAGGACTATCATATTAATGTGTTTGCTTTGATTGTTTTAGTTGTCTTTGGAATTGGAGTTGCATATTTTGCAACACAAAACACGCAAGCAACCTCTATAACTCTTCTTAGTTATCATGTCAGGAGTGTTCCTTTATATCTGGTTGTTTTAGGATCTTTGCTTTTAGGATTTGTAGTGAGCTGGCTTTTAAGTTTGGTCGGTGTTATTTCCTCTGCCTTAAAAATTCATGGGCGAGACAGTACTATTAAAGACTCGAATAAACAGATTGCGGAGTTGACCAAAAGAGTGCATCAGGCTGAGCTTGAAAACGAAAGATTAAAGGGAGAATCCGGCCATCCATTAGATGACAAATCTTTGTAATAATGGGAATCCTCGCTAAAATCTGGCGGCTGCTTCATTTACCAAAAGGAGTGCAGCTTTTTGTGATGCGGATATTCCAGGACCAATTTTTAATAGGAGTCACTGGAATTATTTTTAACGACAAAAATGAAATCCTTCTTTTTAAGCATTCCTATAGGCAAACGCAATGGGGATTGCCGGGAGGTTATATTAAAGCAAAGGAGCATCCACAGGAAGCGCTCGAGCGCGAAATAGAAGAAGAATCCGGCCTTATTGTAAGCGTTGATGAAGAGTTGAAGATAAGAACCGATAGGGAGCAGGCGCGTGTTGATATCTGTTTTGTCGGGAAATTAATGGGCGGAGAGTTTAGAAAAAGTTCGGAAGTTTCAGAGGCTAGGTTTTTTACCTTTAACAATTTGCCTTTACTTTCCAAAAACCAGCTTTTTTTAATTGAACAAACCCTTTCCCAGAAAAACTTTTTATAAGCGTAGCTTTCAACATTTTGTTATAGTACAATTAACCTCTTATGTCAGGGCATTCTAAGTGGAAAACAATTAAACATCAAAAAGGCGCTGCAGACGCAAAAAGAGGTCAGGTTTTCACTAAACTTGGAAACGCAATAACAATCGCAGTCAAGCAGGGTGGGGGAACAACTGATCCCGACAGCAATCCACGTCTAAGGCTCGCCTTGGAATCCGCCAGAGCCGTAAACATGCCCAAGGAGAATATGCAAAGGGCAATCGACAGAGGCGCCGGAAAAGGTGAAGGCGAAGAACTTCACGAAGCCATATACGAAGGATTTGCTCCCCATGGTGTTAATGTAATAGTGGAAGCGGCAACAGATAACCCGCAAAGGACTTCATCGGAAATAAAAAATATTTTTGTGAAAAATGGAGGGTCATTCGGTCAACCCGGTTCGTCTTCTTATCTATTTAAAAGGATTGGTGAAATTTTTGTAAAAAAGAGTGGCAAGTCCTTTGACGATATATTTGCGCTAGCTCTCGATAGCGGAGCAGAGGATATAGAAGATACCGGAGAAGAAGCAATAGTCTATACCGGCGTTTCCGACCTTTTTAAAGTAAAGGACGATTTGGTTTCAAAGGGGCTGGAAATAACCGAGGCAAAACCAAGCCTGAAACCCGTAACAACCATTGCTCTTCCTAAGGAGGATTACGATAAAGTTATAGACTTTTTGAGTAATTTAGAAGAGCTAGATGACGTTCAGGAAGTTTATTCCAATCTTCAGATTCAATGAGAATCCAATTTTTAAACAGGAATGCAAAGCGGGCAGTCAAGTCCGCTATGAAAGAATTCAGAGCAAGTAAACGACAAAGGTTTATCGTAAGTGTTCTTATCCTGTCGATTGGCCTCTTTATTTCAGAATACTTTTTGGGTCGTTCGGGAATTTTCATGGTTTTTGCCCTTTCTTCTCTAGCAGCCTTCTTTTTGTATCTTTCCTTGTACAACGATTTAGAGGACAATTTTTACTGGCAGGTTTTTATCTTGCCCTTTTTTTATAGCTTGGCTTTTGGACTTTTTTATCTTCTTGTGCCGGCAAGATTTCTCACTAGGGTAGTAATGACCTCTCTTTACGCATTAGGACTTTACTCATTGTTTCTTAGTACGAATATATTCACGGTTTCTTCAATTAGAACAATTGCGCTCCTGACCTCTGCCCGCACTGTTTCTTTTGCAATAATGCTCTTATCCTATTTTTTCCTTTCCAATGTAGTTTTTTCGCTGCATATAAATGCTTTATTCACCCTTATTCTTGTTTTGGCTTATACTTTTCCAATGGTTTTAGCTTCGGTTTGGTTCTATACTCTGGATAGGAGCCTTAGAGCTAATTTCATCTGGACCGGATCAATTACTCTTCTTCTTATGCAGGTTGCTTTAGTTCTTTGGTTCTGGGCGTCTACGCCGACTCTTATAGCCCTTTTTATAACTGGTATGTTCTATACGCTCGTCGGATTATCCCAGGCATGGTTCGAGAAAAGGCTATTTAGAGGTGTAATTTTGGAGTATTTTTGGGTATCTGCGGTAGCTTTTTTTATTTTTATAGCCTTCAGTTCCTGGTTTTAACGTTTAGAGCAGGGGATAGGCCTAGGGAATCAAGATCTTCCACTCAATCTCGCTCGAAAAATCCATTAAGACAGTATTAAAGTTAGACCTCATTTGCTATGCGGCTAGCAGAAAAAATGGGGACAGGCAACTGGAGTAGAGGAGTAAGGAAGGGGAACATCAAAAGTTCCAAACTAGCCTCGGTTGATATAGTTTGATATTGTCGTCGTAGAATAATTATAGGTCTAAAGTCAGCCTCAAATCTTGCTTTCGGGTATTGTTTTCACGGGTTTCTTACATAATTTTCACAGGCTGGGAGTGAGGTTCTGTGCTCTTCCCGCGGCTAATGAACGAACTATGTAGTTCAGTTGAAAAAAATACGAATGCTTGTTTCGCATATCCCTGCATACTACCCTCTGGGGAGTAGCAGTTCAGCCGACCAATAATTTATTTGTTCATTACCGGAGAACTATAAGGATGGCAATTAGGCAAAGAAATAATAAGCTAATCTACTCGACTCCTGATGGGCGTCAAGAAAATAGCCGTTATAATTCCCTGGAGAAGAGAAATCAATTACGTCGTACAATAATACTTTTACGACGCCACTTAGGCTCAACTTCACGGAGAAGTGCTTTAAATTTCGATAGAAATTTCCTGAAGATTTAAATATTCCTATCCTTCTCTATTTTATATCGCCTATTTTTTACCCGATTTTCCCATGAGCTAAAACCAGCCTTATCCCCTACTATGGGATATGTGTCTTAATTTTTCCCGAGGAAGATTTCAATTCATTTCCATTTGTGGAGCGGGACAGGAGGAGATTCCGTGCTTTTGGTAGTACTTCTGATGGTATTCCTCGGCCTTATAGAATGTTGAGGCTGGTGTGATCTCGGTCGTGATCCTATCTTTATGGTTCTTCTGCTCTTCAGCCAGGGATTTTTCAGCAAGCTTTCTTTGTGTATCCGAATGATAAAAAATAGCAGATCTGTAATTATCTCCAATATCGGGGCCTTGGCGGTTTAAGGTTGTTGGATCATGATTTTCCCAGAAGATTTTTAGTAACTGTTCATAACTCACCTTAGATGGGTCAAATGTGACCTGTACGGCTTCAGCATGACCTGTGGTGTGTGAACAGACCATTTCGTAGGTAGGGTTTACTGTTTTTCCGCCCGTATATCCAACTACGGTTTCTATAACTCCCGGAACTTGCATAAAGAAGTCCTCAACGTGCCAAAAACAACCTGCTGCGAATGTAGCTTTTTCCAATTTACTTTCCACGAGAACCCTTTACTAGATCTTGAAGCGCTTGTTCATTGGTAACTCTATAAACTGATGTCTCGTGATTTTGGTTCTCCTTTTCCATAGAATTTACGTCTAGTATATTTCTGTGCTGATGTAGTTCAAGCATTGCTTTTCGGGCTGCTTCGTAGGCTTCCGGATGTTTTGCCCTTTGATCGTTTCCATAGTAGTTCATATTTTGGAGAACGGTAGTTACGTCAAAAAGCTGGTCCTTATCTCTTAGAGGATTCCTCATATTGTTAATAACCTCTGCTATTTTTCTTGGAGTCATTTCGTTCGGAGGAACAGGTTTAGTTTCGATTTCAAATGGTTTTAGTGCTCCTTTTACCGCACTAAGAACCCTATTTAATTTTGATTTTGGTTGAGGAACTTCCGCTCCGGCTTCGGCCATATTTAAATTATACTTAGGTTTGCACGGTTTGACAACTCCTTCACCCGCGTCGCATAATGTAAAGTATGGATGGTACTCTGCCCGAGCTCATCGACCAATTCTTGGAATACCTGGAAATTGAAAAAAATTGTTCCAAGCTTACCATTCGCGATTACCGCCACTATCTTGAGGTCTTTGAAAAATGGTATACCGCTACCCTACCAGAAAAATCTATAAAGAATTTGGATTTACCAATTGTTAGAAAATATAGAGTTTTTTTAGCAAACCGTGCAGACGAAAAGGGATTAACATTAAAAAGAGTAACCCAGAACTACTACGTTATAGCGCTTCGTTCATTCTTAAGATTTTTGATAAAGAATGACGTGCAAACTTTGGAGCCTTCAAAAATTGATTTGCCAAAAACCGAGAGCAGAAGCTTAAAATTTCTGGAACGAGAACAAGTAGACCGGTTGGTTACATCAATTGATACGTCTAAAGAAGAAGGAATAAGAGACAGGGCGATTTTGGAGCTCCTCTTTTCCACCGGACTTAGGGTTTCGGAGTTGGTTAAGTTGAACAGAGATCAAATAAATCTCGATCGAAGGGAATTTGGGGTAATAGGAAAAGGAGGAAGAGCAAGGTTAGTCTTTGTTTCCGATAGAGCTTCGGAGTGGATAAAAAGATATACGGAAAAAAGAGAGGATGTTTATAAACCGTTGTTTATTCGGTACTCCGGAACTCAGATAGATTTAGACTCCGGGGAAAAGATGAGATTAACCTCCCGTTCAATCGAACGAATTGTAAAGAAATACGTTAGGCTCGCCCGACTTCCGGTTGATGCGACGGTTCACACTTTACGTCACTCCTTTGCAACAGATCTTTTAACAAACGGTGCGGATCTTAGGTCGGTTCAGGAAATGCTCGGGCATAAGAACATCGCAACTACCCAGATTTATACGCACATAACTAATAAACAATTACGAGAAGTCCATGAAGCTTTCCATTCAGGAAATAAAAAGAACTAATATCCGGGGGCTGTTTGGGTTGAAGGAGCAGAACCACCGGTTCCGCCTGTTCCACTGTAATTCTTTTTGAGGACAAAGAAGTAAACGGCAGCGTAAATAATTCCGCCGATTACTACGTAGATTAAAATCCATTGCCAAAGAGGCCTTTTCCCGTAATTCATATAAATAAAATCTAGCCTATATTTTTTTGAGTGTCAAGTAATAAGATTGTAAGTTGACAAGCAATTTTAACTGGAGTATAGATAAATTAGTAGAGTGATTAATCCTGAAAGAGTCGAGGAAATAATAAAAACTAAAGGCGTTAGAATTCCTGAAGTTGCTCAAGATGCGCACTTTTGGCTTGAAAGTCAAGAAGCCAAACTAGAAAAAGCTGAGTCTAAATCTGTCCGAAAGGCATTAAAAGAAGATTCACAAGAAGTTTCGAGAAGAACATTGGGAGTTGGCGGAAGAGTTGCAGACCTAATTACTGCGCCGCCTCAACAAGATTCTCCAAAAGCATCGCAACGTTGACGGGGCCAACACCTCCGGGAGTCGGAGTGTAAAAGGAAGCAACTTTATCGATTTCTTCTTCGTTATAGTCTCCATGGAGCTTCTCATCTTCGCCCTTGTGAAGTCCGACACTCAAGACAATTGAACCCTTCTTTATATTGTTAGTGTTTAGAACATTTGGTTTGCCAACTGCGGAAATAACAACGTCGGCGGATTTCGTAACGAGTTCGGGATTCTCGGTCTTTGAGTCAACAACCGAAAGATCCATTCCCATTTTCTGAAACGTTTTAATTATTGGTTCTCCTCCTGTCTTTCCACTACCTATTACTGCAATTTTTTTGTTGGCAAAATTCGAATCAACGCTTTTTAAAATTTTAATAATTGCTTTGGCAATCGGCGGTTCAAAATTTGATGCGGGATTAAAACCGTCGACGTCTTTTTGCGGAATTACTGCAAGGTCTAGTTTTCCCGAACTTATATTTGGAACGGGGCGTTGGATAATAATTCCGTGAATGGAATTATCTTTGTTTAAGTCCTGAATAATTTGCAGGAGTTCACTTTCCGAAACTTTATCGTTTAACTTTTTAACAATAACCTTTGCGCCGATTTTATTTGCCTTTAATTCTTTTTGTTCGATATAAGCAACAGACTGTGGATTATCCCCCACCAAAATTATCGCAAGAGTTGGAGTGACTTTTAAATTCTGAACTTTGGTCTTAAGTTCATTAAGAATTTCTTTGGCAATCGCCCGTCCATTTATTATCATGTGGATATTTTATCAGCTATTCTACTTCTATGCAGGTTGCGGAGGCAACGTGGTCGGTTAATGCGGAAAATCTCATAAGTATTACTCCTTGAGTTGCTCTTGAAAGTCTCGGGATTCCATTTAAGGAAAGTTTAACAATTAATCCTCGTCGGGAAGTCATAATTACATCCTGGCAATTGGGAGGAATAACTTGGGCAACCGCCACTTTCCCGGTTTTTGCATTAACGTTTGCAGCCTTAACTCCCTGTCCGCCCCTTGATTGGCGTTTAAACTGTGTAACCACGGTCCTTTTTCCAAGACCGTTTTCCATAATTACCAAAAGGTCGCTTTTTTCGGTTTTTTCAATGACATCCATTCCAACAACCTCGTCGTCCTTGGTAATAAGAATTCCCCTTACTCCCTGGGTGCTTCTTCCAAGTGGCCTAACGGATTTCTCCGAGAACCTTATCGCTTTTCCATTCCGTGTAAAAATCAAAATGTCATCGTCACCGTGGCTTAGATTGCTCCAAACCAATTCATCCTGGGAATCAAGTTTTATCGCAACAATTCCCGACTTCCTCATGTTTTCAAATTCAGACAGAGAGGTTTTTTTAACGGTTCCCTTTTTAGTTGTTAGGAATACAAATTTCGAAGAATCGGCATCTTGCTGTTCTTTGCTTTTTGCGGATCTGTAATTTACGAAGGACTCAACTCTTTCTGTTGCATCGATATCCAAGAGATTCACGATCGCAGTGCCTTTACTGGTTCTTGAAGATTCGGGGATATCGTATGCTTTTAGTTGGTAGGCTTTTCCTTTATTTGTAAAAAACAAAAAGTTATCGTGAGTTTGGGCATATCTTATAGAGGCAATTGAATCCTCGTCTTTAGTCGTCATTCCTTTTATTCCTTTTCCGCCCCTTTGCTGGACCCTAAAGCTCATAAGGCTCTGCCTTTTCACGTAACCTGTTGTTGTAAGGGTAACTACCGTAGGTTCGTTTGGAATAAGGTCTTCATCGGAGAACTCCCCAATTTTTCCCTTTATAACCTTGGTTCGCCTTTCATCCGCATATCTCTCTTTAAGTTTTTTGAGTTCACTTCCTATTACCGTAAGTATTTTCGCAGGGCTTTTAAGAAGAGTCTCCAAATATTCGATTGTCTCTTTTACCATTTCATACTCATCTTCCAATTTCTGTCTTTCGAGCGCTGCAAGCCGTCTAAGTTGCATATCCAGGATTGCGGTTGCCTGAATATCGGTAAGTTTGAATTTCCTCATTAAATTTTGCTTGGCATCCTCCTGATCTTTGGATTTTTTAATTGTTTGAATAACATCGTCTATATTTTTAACCGCAATCATGAGCCCTTCGAGGATATGGAGCCTTGCCTTTGCTTGTGCAAGTTCAAATTCTGACCGCCTTTTCACCACAAGGAACCTATGTTTTAAATATTCCTCTAGAATTGATTTAAGGTTTAAGGTTTGTGGGGTTCCATCTACAAGGGCGACGATATTTGCTGAAAACGTTGTCTGAAGGCCGGTATGTTTGAATAAGTTGTTAAGGACTTTTTTCGGAGCACTGTCTCTTTTTAGCTCGATTACGATTCTCATTCCCTGTCTGTCGGACTCGTCGCGAAGATCGGAAATCCCTTCTATCTTTTTCTCTTTTGCTAATTCTGCAATTCTTGCTACAAGTAATGCTTTGTTTACCTGATATGGAAGTTCGGTTATGATTATTGCGGATTTTCCCTGCCCGATGTCTTCGATCTCCGCCTTTCCGCGAATCAAAATTCTTCCGCGGCCTGTTATGTAAACATTTTTAATTTCATTTATATCGTAAATATTTCCTGCTGTTGGGAAATCGGGACCTTTTATAAATTCAAGAAGCTCGTCAACGGTTGCAGCTGAGGTTAAGGATAAGGTAGGTGTAGTTTGTATTTTAGTTTTTTTAATTACAAATTCCACGGCGTCTATAACTTCTCCCAGGTTGTGGGGTGGGATTTTTGTTGCCATTCCGACTGCAATTCCTTCGGATCCCATTAGAAGAAGGTTGGGCAAAAGGCTGGGTAGAAAAATGGGTTCTTTTAGAGTTGCATCAAAATTGTCCAAATAGTCAACGGTCTGTTTGTCCAGATCCAAAAGCATTTCGGCTGCTATTGCGGACATTCTGGCTTCCGTATAACGCATGTGGGCCGGTGGGTCTCCATCCATGGAACCAAAGTTACCCTGGCCGTCGATTAATGGATACCTCATGGAAAAGTTCTGCGCCAAACGAACCAATGCATCATAAATTGGAATATCTCCGTGAGGATGGTACTTTCCCATTACTTCTCCGACAATTTTTGCGGACTTTGAATATTTTGCTTGGTGCGTTAGCCCGATTTCGTGCATCGCATAAAGAATTCTTCTGTGGACCGGCTTTAATCCATCCCTAACATCAGGAAGAGCCCTTGATACGATGACCGACATCGCGTAATCAAGGTACGCTTTCTTTACCTCTGCATTAATTTCTGTCTGTTGAAGTTTACCGATTTCTGCCATTATTTAAACCAGGAATGAGGCAATTAATAACGCAACGATATTTAAAACCTTAATCATTGGGTTAATTGCAGGACCCGCAGTGTCTTTATACGGATCGCCGACTGTGTCTCCGGTTACTGCCGCTTGATGGGCAAAGCTTCCTTTGCCACCAAAGTTTCCTTCTTCGATATATTTCTTAGTATTGTCCCACGCGGCTCCTCCGGTTGTCATTGAAATTGCGACAAAAAGTCCCGTAACAATTGATCCAACCAAAAGTCCGCCCAAGGCTTTAGGCCCAAGGGTGAATCCTACAACGATCGGAGCAACTACTGGAATGAGAGCTGGAACAATCATCTGTTTTATTGCTGAGCCAGCAACTATATCAACTGCTTTTCCGTATTCGGGTTTTCCCGATCCATCCATAATCCCTTTTATTTCTTTAAATTGCCTTCGGACTTCATTAACAATCGAAACACTGGTTTTCCCAACGGCTTCCATTGCCAAACTTGCAAACAAATAAGGAAGTGCCCCTCCGATAAAGAGTCCTACTATTACAGAAGGGTCCGAAAGTCCAAAGCTGGTCGCTTTCCCAAGCCTTGAGAGTTCTTGGGTATAGCTTGCGAATAAAACTAATGCAGCAAGCCCAGCAGATCCAATCGCGTAAGCTTTTGTAACTGCTTTTGTCGTATTTCCAACCGCGTCCAAAGGATCTGTAACGTCTCTAACTTTCTGAGGAAGCCCGGCCATTTCGGCAATTCCACCTGCGTTGTCGGTTATTGGCCCGAAAGCATCGATTGCGATTATTATTCCCGACATTGAAAGCATGCTCATCGCGGCGACTGCGATCCCATATAATCCTGCAAAGTTGAAGGAAAAAAGAATAGCTCCGGATATAAGAATAATTGGAGCAAATGTAGCTTTCATCGAAATTGCGAGTCCTGCAATGACATTTGTTCCATGACCTGTGGTTGATGCATTAGCAATAGCCCTAACTGGCCCGAATTTTTTGGAAGTGAAATACTCTGTTATTACGACCATACCTATCGTTACAACCAATCCGGCAACAAGACAGTAAAAAATGTTAATTGCCGGAAAATTTCCAAGACCTGTTGGGAAAAGCTCGTTGGCTAGAATGTAAAAGCCAATTAAAGAAAAAATAATCGATATTGCCAGCCCCTGATAAAGAGCGCCCATTATACTTTTCCCTCTAAGTTCGACAAAAAGAGTTCCAATTATCGAGGCCACAATCGATATCGCGCCGATTAAAAGCGGAAAAAATAAAACCAGGGTGTTTCCTTTAAAAGTTAAATCTCCCAAGATTATTGCGGCAACCGCTGTTATGACATAGGTTTCAAAAAGATCAGCCGCCATTCCGGCATCATCTCCGACGTTATCCCCAACCAAGTCCGCAATAACTCCCGGGTTTCTCGGATCATCTTCGGGTATCCCTTTCTCAATTTTCCCAACCATGTCTGTTCCTACATCTGCGGATTTTGTAAATATTCCTCCACCTAGTCTTGCAAAAACACTAATTAGCGATCCTCCAAAACCAAGGGCTATAAGAGGCTGGAAACCCGAAACACCGGCCCTTACCAAAGCTAAATAAAATCCGGAAACCGAAAGAAGGCCAAATCCTGCAACAACGAGCCCTGTTACGGATCCACCCTGAAAAGCTAAGTTAAACGCCGCTCCCAATCCCCTTCTTGCAGCTTGGGCGACCCGAACATTACTTCTAACAGCAATATTCATTCCCGCAATTCCTGCAAGGGAGGAGAAAATTGCTCCGACTGCAAACCCTATTGCCGTCCACATTCCAAGCAGGAAATAAAGCCCGGCGAAAATTATTAGTCCGATTACTGCGACAACGGTGTATTGCCTCTTCATATAGGCAGTTGCCCCTTCTTGAATCGCAGCTTGAATTTCGTTCATTTTTTTATCTCCCATCGGGCTTTTGAGGATTTTTCTCGCGATGAAAAAGGAGTAAACCAAAGAAAGAATCCCAACCAGAGCAGCGACGCTAGCGGAGTTTTGGACGAAGAAAGATAAATTCATTTGCATATTGTATAAGTTAAAAAATCAGATATCAAGCGTTGCGGTCTTGGCGTTTGATTGAATAAAGTGTTTTCTTGGCGGAACTTCGTCTCCCATAAGCATTGTGAATGTGGCGTCCGTTTCTTCCGCATCTTCAATTCTCACCTGCTTAAGGATCCGATTTGCGGGATTCATTGTAGTATCCCAAAGTTGTTCCGGATTCATTTCTCCAAGACCCTTGTATCTTTGAATCGTAATTTTTTGTCCATTGGTGGTTTTGAGGAGCTTGTCTTTATCCTCGTCTGAATAAACATATTGTGAGTCTTTTCCTACGCTTATTTTGTAAAGCGGTGGCATTGCTATATAAAGGTATCCTTGCCTAATAATTTCTGGAAGATGACGGAAAAAGAAAGTCAAAATTAGTGTTTCTATATGCTGTCCATCGACATCCGCATCGGTCATTATTATTATTCTCTTGTATCTTAACTTGTCAAAATTTACTGTCTCCCCTATTCCGGCTCCTAAAGCAATTATCAAATTTTTAACTTCTTCGTGTTCGATTATCTTGTCAAGACGGGCTCTTTCAGTATTCAGAATCTTACCTTTCAAAGGAAGTATTGCTTGGAACTTTCTGTCTCTTCCTTGTTTTGCCGAACCGCCTGCAGAGTCTCCTTCGACAAGATATAGTTCGGATAATTCGGGATCTCTTTCCTGACAATCGGCGAGCTTGCCCGGCAAAGAGGATCCTTCCAAGGCTCCTTTTCTAAGGATTGCTTCTTTTGCCGCTTTTGCAGCAAGTCTTGCTTTTGCAGCAAGATATACCTTTTCCAGAATTTTTCTTCCGGTTGCAGGATTTTCTTCAAAATAAGTAGAGAGCGCTTCCTTAACTATTCCTTGGACTACTGGTTGGATTTCGGCATTACCAAGCTTCCCTTTTGTTTGACCTTCAAATTGAATTCTATCTTGGGGCATCTTAATATAAACCACAGAGGTTAATCCTTCTTTGGTATCGTCGCCTGTTATCGAATCCTCTTGTTCCTTAAAGCTCCCCAGTTTTTTCCCATAATCGTTAACAGCGCGGGTTAGGGCCATTCTAAATCCCGTAAGATGTGTTCCTCCGTTAACGGTATTAATTACATTTACATAAGATTCGACATTTTCGTTATAACCGTCGTTGTACTGGAGAGCGACTTGGACGTTTACTTCGCCTTCTTGTTTGTTTATATAAATTACTTCGTGGATAGGGTTTTTGTTTTCGTTAATTTTTTCAACCAGCGACAATATTCCGCCTTCAAAATAAAAGTTGACTTGTTTTTCTGAACCTTCCCGAAGGTCTATTAGATGAAAGAATAACTTTGGGACTAGATAAGCTCTTTCTTTAATTGCTTTTTTGATTGTGTCGAAGTTAAAAGTTATTGTAGAAAAAATTTTATCGTCGGGCAAAAATGTTGTAGTTGTTCCCGTATCCTCCGCTTTTCCCACGATTTTAACAGGAGTTTTAACTAGTCCCCGTGCATATTCCTGTCTGTAGATTTTCCCGTCCCTTTTTACTTCCACCCAGAGCCATTCGGATAAAGCGTTAACGACCGATGATCCGACTCCATGGAGTCCTCCCGAAATTTTATAAGCACTTCCTCCGAATTTTCCTCCGGCGTGGAGTTTGGTCATGACAATTTCCAAAGCACTCTTTTTGTACTGTGGCATTACGTCAACGGGAATTCCCCTACCGTCGTCGACAACAGTTGCGGATCCGTCTTTTTGCAGCGTTATCCAAACATTTTTTGCAAAACCTGCCAAGGCCTCGTCGACCGAGTTATCGATTATTTCTCTTAAAGATTCGTGGAGTCCTATTTCATCGGTTGAGCCGATGTACATTCCCGGCCTTTTTCTAACAGGCTCTAGCCCTTCGAGGACCTGTATTTGCGATGCTCCGTAATCCGAGGATTTAGATGCCATAAAGATAAATGGTAACAGATATTTTAACAGAAAACAGAGGCAATTTAAAGGGTTAAAGAAGTTATTATTCTTTTTTGGCTAGTACGTTTGCAATAAGGTTTATAGCCGCTTCTCTTAGCGTCTTAATATGCATTTCAAAAGCATAGGGTTGTCCGAATTTGGTCAGTTCGTTTCCGAATTTATCAACTTCAATTGCAATATTTTTAACCTCGTCAAAAGGAACTTTTTCCTCGAGTCCTCTTTCGATGAATACACCCATTACTTCGATTATAGTTGAGGGTTTCGGGGTTTGAGGTTCCAGTGAAGATCTGGCCATTTCTGTTGCCATAAAAAGGGATTCTACAGGTTTATAAATAAATTTTCAAGCCCAGTGTTTTTTAAATTCTTCTGCTCTTTGTTCTTTCGTCATTTTTAAAACCCAATCCCAAGCAACTTTATAAGGGCTTATTCCTTCCCTGTTCCAAAGATTTATCTCATAAGTTATTTGATCTTTCGCAAAATCTTCGTCGTATAATTCTACCCAAGCATCGAAGAGAATTAAATCAAGAAGCTTATGAACGTCCAATATATAATTGTTTTTGCTAAACGGAATCTTGAGTTTTTCCTTGCTATTTCCTTTAAATAACCTGTGAATGAGTTCGTGAACGAGAACTCCCCTTTTAAGTTTATCTGAAATTCTACAATCAAGTTTTAACGGATGCGACCAAGAGGGTTCATCATAAATTATTGCGTTAATAAATTTTTCCTTAAATTTCAATCCGCTTAATTTCTCAAGAACCTTAATTATTCTTTCCTCTTCTTCTTTCCAGATTTTGGCATATTTCTTTGTAGCTTCTTCAAGCGCTAAATCGTCATGCTCGGGATAAAAATTAATTTTCATAAATTCAAAAATAAATTCTCCAATGCTAGGCGGAGGTTTACGTTGGTGGATTTTATTATTGAATAGTATTTTTGGAGAATTTTTACAGATTTTAGAAATTTCTCGTTTGGTGAGTTTAACAAATTTTTTCTAAAGGAGATTATTGAACTTTCTAAAAAAACCAGTGCTTCGTTTTTATCTTTTGAAAGGTCCTGAGCAAGTTTCATTTTATCCGAGAGCTTACCGCTTAATAAAATTTCCAAATCCCTTTGTTCAACCTTGTTCTCTTCTGAACTATCTAAACTTAAAATTTTACATCTAGAGACAATAGTCGGGAGCATCTCCTCAATATTTGGAGTTAGCATTATTATAATAGTATCCTCTGGAGCCTCTTCCAGGGTTTTTAATAGCGCATTTTGGGATTCGGTGGTTATCCCTGAAGACGCATCGATTAATATTCCCTTTATTTCACTTTTAAAAGGTTTTAGATAAAGCTTTCTCTGAATTTCTCTAACGTCTGCGATTCCGATTGCTTTTTCGCTCTCAAAAATCGAAACATCAAATTTACTTACCTTATATTCCCCTAAAATTTTTTCGGCCTCTTCCCTACCCTGCTCTGTATTTTTCGAAGAAATTAAAATCGACTGCATTTTCTGTTGCATTGTACTACATTTTTATTCTATGATGAAGTTAATGCCCGGGAATTTAAGCACTGCTTCAGTTTCTAATCAAACTGTAAGCGATATTTTATTAGAGGAGAAACTGCTTACTAAAGCTCAGTACGATGACGTTAAGGTAAAAGCAGCTTCTCAAGGAGTTTCTGACGAACAGATAATAAAGTCTCTAAACCTTGTTTCCGAAGAAAAATTGTCGGAGGCGAGAGCAAAGAGCTTGGGAATTCCCTTCATTTCTTTAGATACAACTTCCTTTTCTCCGCAGGCAATTGGCTTGGTTCCGCGTGCCGTTGTCGAAAGATTTCAAATAATTCCTTTTATGTATGATGAGAATTCCAAAACACTTTCGATTGCAATGGCAAATCCGGTTGATTTGGAAGCACTCTCTTTTGTGTCTCAGAAGACCGGACTTTCCATTAAGTCTTTTGCTGCTACTCCCCAAGAGGTAGAGAAAGCAATAAAAGAGCAATACAGGCAGGAAATTGTAGGAGAAGTCGGTGCGGCTGTTAAAGAAACGGAAGAATTCAATAAGCCGAAAACCGTTGATAGCAAAGAAATATCGGAAATAATAAAAGAGGCGCCAATTGCCAAAATCGTTGCAACGATTCTAGAATACGCTGTTTCTTCAAGAGCCTCTGACGTACACATTGAGCCACAAGAAGATAGGGTGCGCGTCAGGTACAGAATTGACGGGATTCTTTATGACAGGCTAAGTCTTCCAAAAAGCGTCCAGGAAGCGGTACTTTCGAGAATTAAGATTCTGTCCGAGATGAAAATTGACGAGCACAGAATTCCTCAAGACGGCCGATTTAATTTTAAGGTTGATAACAAAGAGGTAGACCTTCGTATTTCGGTCCTTCCAACTACCTTTGGAGAAAAAATTGTAATGAGGTTACTGAGAAAAAGTGGAGGAATTCCAACATTAAACGATCTAGGACTTACCGGAAATTCACTCAAAAACTTGGAAACATCGATTCTCCGTCCGCATGGAATAATTATTGTCTGCGGTCCTACCGGCTCCGGAAAAACTACAACTCTCTACTCTGTTCTAAATAAGCTAAACACAACCAGGGTAAATATTATGACTCTGGAGGATCCGGTCGAGTATCAAATTGCCGGAATTAATCAAGTCCAAATAAATCCTGCGGTAGGACTTACTTTTGCAACCGGACTTCGAAGCTTCCTAAGACAAGATCCAAACATTATTCTCGTTGGAGAAATCCGTGATAAAGAGACGACGGAACTTGCAATCCAAGCTGCTCTAACCGGGCATTTGGTATTCTCTACCCTCCATACCTCAAACGCGTCAGGAGCTTTGCCCCGTCTTATAGACCTTGGAGCAGAAAATTTTCTATTGGCATCGACTATGAATGCAATCCTTGGCCAAAGAATAGTCAGAAAAATATGTCCTACTTGTAAAATAGAATATACTCCCCCGCCCCAACTTGTAGAAGAAATAAAAGCTGTCTTGGGGCCTCTTTTCCCGGCAACTGGGGGCGTAAAATTCTATAAAGGAAAGGGCTGCGAAGAATGCGGAGATTCGGGTTATTTAGGAAGAATAGGAATTTTCGAAACTCTTCCCGTAAGCCCTAAAATAGAGACCCTAGTTTTACAAAATGCGGATTCGACAACTATAGAAAAACAGGCGATATCGGAAGGAATGATAACGATGAAGCAAGACGGATATCTCAAGGTAATTCAAGGAGTCACAACGGTAGAAGAAGTTCTCCGAGTGGCTCAAGAGTGATGGATATTCACGAACTATTAGATCTAACAATAAAAAATGCGGCATCGGATTTGCATCTTCTGCCCGGTATTCCACCATCTTTGAGAGTTGACGGGTCGCTTCGTTATCTTTCAAATTACAATCCCTTAGATCCCGCAACAATTTCGGAAATGGTTTTTTCTCTTCTCTCTCCTGACCAAAAGGACTGGCTAACAAAAAATAAAGAACTCGATTTTTCTTTCGGCTTTGGCGGCGGAGCATACGGAAATCTGGGAAGATTTAGAGCGAATATTTATTTCCAAAGAGGAAATCTCTCCGCGGCCTTTAGGTTTTTACAACCCAATATAAAAACAATCGAGGAGCTTCGTCTTCCCAAGATTTGCAGCACCTTTTCGGACCTTAAGCAAGGCTTTATTCTTGTGACCGGGCCTACAGGACACGGGAAATCAACAACGATCGCTGCCATGATAAACGAAGTAAACATGAAAAGGGCGGCTCATATATTAACGATCGAAGATCCTATCGAATACATTTATCCGGCGGGTAAAAGCATTATATCTCAGCGGGAAATGAATATAGATACTCATTCCTGGTCCCAAAGTCTCAGGTCATCGCTTCGCGAAGACCCTGATGTAGTTTTGGTTGGAGAAATGCGTGATCCCGAAACAATTGCTGCCGCAATAACGATTGCAGAAACCGGGCATTTGGTTTTTTCAACGCTTCATACAAACTCCGCTTCTCAAAGTATTGACAGAATAATCGATAGTTTCCCAAGCGACCAGCAAGCTCAGATAAAAACCCAGCTCGCGGCAACCTTAAAGGGAATTGTTTCTCAAAGGCTTATACCAATGATAAATGGCGGAAGGATTCCGGCTGTTGAGATAATGCTTGAATCATCTGCCATCGCAAATAATATTAGAGAAGGAAAAACACATTTGATTGACTCAATAATTCAGACATCGCAGGATATTGGAATGGTGACTTTGGAAGCTTCGCTTGCATCTTTGGTTTTGAATGGTTCTGTGAGTTTGGAAACTGCAAAAAGCTATTCCCTAAAACCCGAAGAACTTCTAAGGATGGTGGGTTAAGATGAAACTTCGTTACAAAGCTTCAAACAAAGAAGGGAAAATAGTGCAGGGTTTGATGGAAGCAAACGACGTAAACGAGGCAGCATCTTATCTCCATGGTAAGGAGCTGATGCCGATTAGAATCGAAGCAGTTGGCTCCGGAACTTTAAACAAACTTTTACCTTTTCTAAATAAAATTAGCACGTCGGACGTTATTCTTTTTACCAGACAGCTTTCATCAATGCTTTCATCCGGACTAACTCTTCTTAGGGCTTTGCAAATTTTCAAGGATCAGATTCAAAACGAGGCGATGATAGAAGTAGTAACAGGAATAATAAATGATATCGAAGAAGGTAAACCTTTCTCTTTTGCGATAGCAAAATATCCCGATGTTTTTTCTCCCATCTATGTTTCCTTAATAAAAGCCGCGGAGACATCGGGTTTACTGGACAAAGTTCTTCTTAGGCTTGCAAACAATTTAGAAAAAGAGCAAAAACTCCGGGGAACCGTAAAAAGTGCCCTAATGTATCCTGCGATAGTTGTAATTTTAATGCTTGTTGTAGTTTTTATAATGATGATTTTTGTAATACCACAACTTTCCACTCTTTATCAAAGTTTGAATGTTCCTCTTCCCCTCCCCACTCAAATAGTTGTGGGGCTGTCCGGAATTATAGGGACTTTCTGGCCGGTTATAATTGTTCTTGTCGGTCTTGGAATATTTTTATTTAAAAGATGGAGAAAAACCGAAGACGGACAACTTATTGTCGATAACCTAATTTTAAAAATTCCGATTTTTGGAGAGCTTATTGAGCAAACAATTCTCTCGGAATTTACAAGAACATTCGGTCTTTTAATAGGAACAGGAACTTTAGTAGTTGAATCGTTGACCGAATCGGCGGATACAACAGGTAATGTTCACTACAGGCGCGCGATAAATGACGTTTCTAAACAAGTAGAAAAAGGAGTTTCGATAGGAGATGCAATGTCGGGGTATACGTTGTTTCCTCCGATGCTTGTCCAGTTGGTAAAAATTGGAGAGCAAACGGGAAAGATGGACGAGACTTTAACCAAAGCATCAGAGTATTACGAAGATCAGGTAAATCAAACCGTAAAAACTTTAACAACCGCGATGGAACCATTTATTATGATTGTCCTTGGAGTAGGGGTTGCGTTCTTAATAATATCGGTCATAACGCCAATTTATAGTCTGATATCAAGTTTACAATAAGGACTTGACAAAAGTTTTCCTATATGATCATACTTAATTAACAAATGAAATTATTCCGATTTTTTAAGAGTCAAAAAGGTTTTACCCTTATCGAACTTTTAGTCGTTATCGGAGTATTGGGAATCTTAGCAACAGGGCTCTTGGCAACAATCGACCCCCTTGAACAGTTTAGAAAAGGCGCGGACAGCAACAGCAGAACAACTGCGCTTGAGCTTACAAATGCATTGACAAGATATTATGCGGTTCATGGAACAATGCCATGGGACTCGGCAGCAAACGGAGGGGCAGCTTGCAACGGAGGAACTGCTCCGACGGCAGCTGCCGTACACGTTACTACAAATACTGCAGCAACATCGTTTAATGATTGCATGCAGCAATTGGTTACCGAGGGAGAACTTAAGGCGAGTTTCCCCACGCAATACAGTATTCTAAGCAGGCTTTGGGCGGTAGATACCAGTAGCGTGGGTGTCGGAAAATCTGTCAGTATATGCTATCAGCCTACATCAAAATCCGAATCGCACAAGGCAGAAACAAAATTCGCGGGGGGTGCAAATAATACAGGACCGACAGTTCCTCTTGCGCAAACTTGTGATCCTACAGTAAATAATAATACCTGTTATTGGTGCACTCAGTAGTCTTTGTGATCCCCTGGGTTATACTGCTTTTTGTTTTAGGACTTTGTGTAGGAAGCTTTCTTAATGTCGTAATCTATAGACTCCCAAAAGGTGAAAGTTTGTTGGGAAGGTCTTATTGCGATAATTGCAAAAAGAAACTTTCATGGTTAGAGCTTATTCCCCTAGTCTCTTATCTTTTCCTTAAAGGACGTTGCAGAAGTTGCAACAAAAGAATCGATTCTTCAATACCAACCGTAGAACTCGTTACTGCATTAATTTTTACTAGTTTAATATTAAAGTTTCCAATAATAAGTTGGTATGGTTTTCTTTACTTACTTTTTATTTTTTCCTCCTTTGTGGCAATCTTCTTTATCGATCTAAAGAAAGGAATAATTCCAGACAAAATTGTATATCCGGCAATTATCTTAACCCTGATTTACTCATTTTTTAATCAAACGATCATAGAGAATCTTGCAGCCGGTTTGGCCTCTTCACTTTTTTTCTTTTTGCTTTATATTGGAACGCGGGGAAAGGGCATGGGCTTTGGAGATGTAAAGCTAGCTCTCTTGCTTGGTCTGTTTTTGGGTTTCCCTAAGATACTTTTTAGCCTCTATATAGCTTTCTTGACAGGAGGAATTTACTCGCTCATACTAATCTTATGGAGAAAAAAAAGGTGGCATGGCGATTCAGTAGCCTTTGGTCCTTTTCTTATTTTAGGCGCAATTTTAAGCTTTTTTTTGGGAGAGCGTCTGGTTTCACTCTTGTCGAATTACTTGTCGTTATAGGTATAATAGGAATCCTCCTTTCGGCCGCACTTTTCATATTAAACCCTATTGGTCAGATTCAAAAAACTAACGATGCTAAGAGAAAATCCGACCTTGCACAAATGCAAAGAGCGCTGGAGACCTACTTTAACGACACGGGAAAGTACCCTCCCTCTTCCACCCTTGCCCCAACTTATAGAATAGTAAATTTAAATAATCAGACAGCGGATTGGGGTACAACCCTTTTTTCTCCCTACATCGCATCTTTGCCTAAAGATCCAAAAGCAAATCAGAACTATGTGTACTTTGCTTCAGCAGACAGACAGTCTTATTGGCTCTACGCAAGTTTAGAAATGACAAACGACAGGCAGTTTTGTCGGGGTCCCGGTGATCCAAGTCCATGCGCTTCTCTTACTACCAATGGAATCGCAACTAATGCTTGTGGTGGAACATGCAATTTTGCAGTCAGCAGTTCTAACGTTAAGCCATGAAAAGATTTTTTAAAAACTCTAAGGGATTTACACTTGTGGAGCTTCTCATAGTAATTGCGATAATTGGAATTTTATCAACACTTATAACCGCTAATTTCATTGGAGTTAGACAAAGATCAAGAGACGCAACTAGAAAATCCAATCTTCGTCAAATCCAGTCTGCTCTTGAGCTTTACAGATCGGACCAGGGATCTTATCCCACCAGTATTCCTAACTGCACCACTTCTTTGATGAGTCCCGATTGCACAAGTACTACCTATATGCAAAAAGTTCCAACGGATCCCGGAACATCGGTTTACTATACATACTCAAGTGATGGAACAACCTATACCCTTATTGCTTGTCTTGAAAATTTAAATGACTCGGATAAAGACGCAAAAAATACCTTTCCTTGTACCGGGACTTCGAATTGGTCGTTCACTTTAAAAAATCCATAATGCGCGACTCTTTAGGCTTCACACTTTTGGAGATTATCATAGTATTTGCCGTAATTGCGATACTTTCCGCAATAGGAATAGTGTCATTTGTATCTTACAGCAGAGTACAGTCCTTACAGACATCTGCGTCTACCCTATCCTCCACTCTTTCCCTTGCAAGATCAAGGGCAATTTCCCAAGCCAAGCCAACTCAATGCGGAACTCAGATATTAAACGGCTACAAGGTTTTGCTAAACACGGCGAGTAATAGTTACGAGCTCGATGCCATTTGTTCTAACTTTTCTTATGTTATTCAAACACAAAAACTTCCGGCAAATATATCCTTTGATGTTTTGAAGACAACATCAACGTCTTTTTATTTTCCGGTAATAGTAAATGGAGTTATCGGAGCAGGGACGATATATTTAAACGGTTACGGAAATACTAAGGCAATAGTGGTTGATTCAACGGGAGATATTAGATGAAAGAGAGAGGCCAAACACTTATCGAAGTTGTAATTGCCCTGGCGGCGGCCGTGGCAATTATTTCGGCAATTGTCATAACTGTTGTAACCTCCTTAAGCAACGTAGAATTTACAAAGAATCAGAATCTTGCCGGTCAGTATGCCAGAGAAGGAATGGAAGTTGTAAGACAAATGGCAAGAAATAGCTGGCCGACTTTTACGACTTATACCGGCGTCAATTATTGTCTTTCTCAAGGAAGTGCAACCCTAACAACAATGCCCCCAACCGGGTGCGGACAGAATGTAGGCATTTTTGTTAGACAGATAACAATAGACCAAACGTCGGTTAGCTGTTCAAACAGCGCTAAAGTTACGTCCACCGTTTTCTGGACCGATTCAAAATGCTCGACCGGAACTATATTTTGCCATCAGGTTCAACTTCAGACGTGTGTTGCAGACATAAATACGGTTAAAACACCATGAAAAATTTATTAAATAACCAAAAAGGATACACTCTTCTAGAGCTCCTGGCTGTAATGATCGTAATGGCGGCAGTAGGACTTATCGTGGCAACAATTTTGGTCTCTTCGCTTCGGGGGAGTAATAAAACTAACGTAATAGATACGGTTAGAGAAAACGGAAATTATACGATACAGCAGATGTCCAAGATGATTGAATTTGCTCAGAGTTTTCAAGGGGTATCAACAACAGGGACTTCGTATTCTTCGGCTTGTACGGTTCCGTCGACTCATTATAGTTATATAAAAATTACATCTTTTGATAACGGACAAACCATATTTTCATGTAATATGACTTCAAATCCTAAAACTATCGCGTCAAACAGCGCCTCTTTTATAAATACAAAGGACGTTTCGGTCGTAGATTGTTATCTTACATGCACAAGGAATAATCTTTCGCAGTCACCTACCATAGGTATTAACTTTACCCTTTCGCAAAATTCTCAAAGCGCTTTTTTTGAAAAAAAAGCGTCTATTGTTTTTGGTACTTCCGTTGTAATCCGAAACCTCAACAAGTAACTTTTATTGACAGCTGGCAGAATCGTTGCTACGCTGTATCCAGGGCTTAGAAAATGTTTAAAGAAGAAAAAGGACAAGCTCTTCTTATTGTTGTTCTGGTAATGGTTATTGCGTTAACTGTGGGATTATCTATTGCTTCAAAGACAATAACAAATCTTCGGACCTCAACAGAAGAAGCAAATTCTCAGAAGGCACTTTCGGCAGCCGAAGCAGGCGTTGAACAGGCAATAAAAACAAATGCTTCGATTCTTACCCAAAATCTTTCCAATAATACAAGTTATAAGACTGACGTAACCGGAGTTTCAGGAACTAATTTTTTGATGAATGGTGGAAATCCTGTCCAACAGGATAACGGAGCAGACTTATGGCTTTCCGATTATTCCCCGGATTCAACCAAAATTTATTTGAACCCTTGGAGTGGAAATTTAACCATTAAATGGGGAACAACATCCGACCCTTGCCTAAGTCCTGCGATAGAAGTTCTAATTGTATCCGGGACCAAAGCTTCCCCGACTTCTACCAGATACGCATTCGATGGATGCGCAGCCAGATCTTCTTCCAACCATTTCTCAACCCAGGTAACGCTTACCAGGAGCACTATAAACGGTAAGGACCTTTATTTCCAGAATACTGTGCCAATTAGTGTTTCTTCGGGATTATTGGGAAGAGTTATCCCGGTTTATCAAAACGGAGCCATAGGAATAATAGGGTCAGTCGCGTTACCGTCCCAGGGCTCAACTATTACATCAACCGGAACATCGGGAAATACTTTAAGGAAAGTAAACGTTTTTCAAGGATATCCGGAAATTCCTTCAGAATTTTTTCAATACGGTCTATTCTCACCTTAAATGAACAAATCTGCCATCGGTCTTGATATCGGAGCAACAACAATAAAGCTTGTTTCACTTGACAAAAAAAACGACGGATTTAGTCTTCGTGCCGTAACGATGATTCCAACGCCTCCAAAAGGCATGTTATCGGAATCTCCGCTAGATGAAGAGGAGATGGCCAATGCAATACGAAAAGCGGTCACTTCGTCTGGAAGCGATAGTAAATCGGTGAATATAGCACTTCCGGAAAACCAAGTTTATACAAAAGTTTTGGAGATGCCAGTCCTTTCAGATAGAGAGTTAAAATCCGCTATTTTTTGGGAAGCGGAACAGTATATTCCGGTTCCCTTAACAAATATTACTTTGACATGGAATGTTTTACAAAGACCAACCAAAGCTACGCCGACTGATAAAATGCAAGTACTCATGGTTGGAGCACCGACTCTTTTAATAAACAAGTATCAGAAAATTATTACTATGGCCGGTTTTTCCATAAGCGCAATGGAGACTGAGATTCTTTCTTCGGTAAGAGCTTTAATTTCAGGACAAAACCCTCCAACGATTGTTGTAAATATTGGTGGTGTCTCAACATCGATTGCTATAGTTAGGGGAAATGTTTTGGTTCTAACTTACACGATGTCGGTTGGAGGAACTGCTCTTTCTAGGGCTATAGCAACGGATCTTGGTTTCTCTCCCGAACAAGCGGAAAATTACAAAAAAAGTTATGGCGTATCTGATCAGGTTTTAGGGGGAAAGATAGGACAGGCAACATCCCCCATTTTGGGTTCTATAGTAACGGAGATAAAAAAGACCATAGCTTTTTATTTGCAAAAATATAAGGATCAACCAATAAGCCAGATTATTCTTTCCGGAGGAACAGCCAATTTACCGGGAATCGATGCCTTTTTTGCGCAAAATTGCGGAATAGAAACTGTTATTGCTAATCCATGGAAAGTCCTGGCAAGTCCGCCACCAAAGGAAGTTTTGGATACTGCTTCGGATTTTGTTATTGCAGTTGGACTCGCAATGAGAAGTTATGAGTAGTATCAATCTATTACGAACGGAAGGACCCGAAAATGTTAAGGTCCAAAAAAGAAAATTTGTCATCCGCTTAATTTCAATAGTTTTTCTTTTTTTTGTGGTTTTGACCTCAATAACCCTTTTTATTATAAGTAGCAGGATTTCGCCCGAGGCTGTCAGGAAAGAACAAGACGCAATTATTAGAAATCTTACTTTACAAAAAGAAAAACAGGCAAAATACAATCTTCTTATAGATAGACTTGTTGGTATAAATCAAATTTTAAAAAGCAGAAAAAACTATACAAACACGCTAAATGCTCTTCTTTCGGATGTCCCTCAAGGAGTAAATACGACTGGTTTATCTGTTGAGAATTCAGATGTCACTCTAACCGTTAACTCTAATTCTCTCCTCTCAATAAATGAATTTCTAACAAAAATTTTAGATACGGTTTCAAAAAAACATGTGATAAGAGATATGACCATAGAGACTCTTACGATAGATAGAGCAACTGGAAGTTATTCTCTTTCAATAAAAGCAAAAATAATATGACTTGTGAATAAATTATCTTTAGACAAAGAAACCCTAATTCTTTTATACAGAAAACATAAAGATTATATTGTTTCGGTTGCGATTATAATTGTTTGCTTTATTTTGCTTATTCAAGTTACAATCCCTCAAATAGCAGATCTTTCGGTAAGACAGCAAGAAGTTAAGACAGAAAGAGATAAGTTAAACTCTCTTAGCAATAATCTTTCTATCCTTAGCTCTATTACACAAGACTCCCTAGATCAAGAACTTTCTCTCACGACAAGCGCTTTGCCAATAGAGAAAAATTTTACGGGGATTTTAAATTCGGTAACTATTTCGGCTAACAAATCCGGAGTTTTCCTGGGTGATTATGAGTTTCAGGTCGGAGATCTTTCGAAAACAACTGTGATTGGTAAAAGCTTGCCTTCTCTTCAGCTGTCATTATCTGTGAATGGTGGTGTAAATGGGGCCATTAAATTTATAACCGAACTTTACAAATCGCTTCCCTTGGCCGAAATTTCAAATGTGGAAATTAATAATTCACGATCTGTAATATCTGTCGTTTTTTATTATAAATCTTATAACGGAGGTGCAAATGTTAGTAGCCCTTTAGCTCAAATTTCCAAGAACGATTCCGCTACCTTGAGTCAGATTTCGGGTTGGAATAATGGTAATGGTCAGGTCCAGCCTTTGCCTTTGCCGGCAGTTATTAATACTGCTTCTCCTTCGGCTACTCCTACTCCTTCTTCGCCTTTTTGATCAGATCGGGTCTTAATTTTTTGGTAATTTCTTCAGACTCGTTATTTTTATACTCTTCGATTTTTTTGTGATTTCCGGATAACAAAACCTCGGGGACTTTTAGACCTTTATATTCGCTGGGTTTAGTGTATTGGTTGTGTTCTAAGAAAGATGAAAAGGACTCAGCTTCGGTGACTCCTTCTTTTAAGACTCCTTTGAGAAGCCGAGTGACTGAGTCAACTATTATCATCGCCGGAATTTCTCCGCCGGTTACTATGAAATCTCCTAGGGAAATCTTTGAATCGATAAAATTATCCACCCTGGCGTCTATTCCTTCATAATGTCCGCAAATTAAAATAAGATGGTTTAATTTCGATAGATTAAGCGCGATTTCTTGGTTATAGGTTTTACCATGGGGGGATAATAAGATTATTTTTTCTCCCTTTCCCTTTAATATTTTATCTCTAGCATTTTCGATCGCTTCCTCCAGGACATCTACTCTTAGAATCATCCCCTTGCCTCCTCCGTAAGGCGTATCGTCAACGACTTGGTGTTTTCCTAACCCAAAATCTCTTATATCCTTTAAGTTTATTTCAACTACTTTCTTTTCCTTAGCCCTTTTAATTATGGAATGAGAAAAAGGTCCCGTAAACATCTCGGGGAATAGGGTGAGAATTGTAATCTTCATTGAGAATTTAATTCTCCAGGAGATTTATATAGATTTTTTTATCTTGCTTTATTGCGGGAATTTTCATTACGTTTCTTATAGATCTAATGACTCTTCCGTTTTTTCCTATTACCTTCCCCATGTCATCTTTGTCTACTTTAATGGTGAAGTTTATTATTCCGTTTTGTTCCTGTTCGTCGACCTCAATTTTATCCCCTTTTTCGACAATCGCGGATAAGATGTACTCAATGGTTTTCTTCATTATTTCAGTAGTTTAGAGATGACCGGGCTTGGTTTGGCGCCAACCGAGATCCAATATTTTATTCGTTCCCTGTCTACTTCAAGTCCGTTATCAACGCCCTTAATATACCATCCAAGGTTTTCTATTGCTTTACCGTCTCGTCTGCTTCTTTTCTCCTTAACTACTACTCTAAATTTTCTTTCTCCCTTTTTTCCGGTTCGGGACAACCTAATTACCATTGACATAGTGGATTATTTTAACATTCCTTCACTTTTTTCTCAATAAGCCAGATAGTTTTATCAAAGAAGCTTTAGCGGCTTCTTCTTCGGCCTGTTGTTTTGATCTTCCTTCACCCTGCCCCAGTAGTTCATCTCCCATGTATGCTCCAACCTTAAATGTTTTTGCATGTGCCGGCCCTTTTTCCTCGAGAACTTTATAAAGAGGTGAAGCTTGTTTTTGGGCTTGAACTTTTTCTTGAAGAAGACTCTTGGGATCCTTGAAGCTTTTGCTTTTTACATACTCGTCTGCTTTTGGTAATAAAGCTTTGGAGATAAAATCCGTAACTTTGTCAATTCCGCTGTCGATAAAAAGAGCTCCAATGAATGCTTCAAAACAATTAGCGAGAATTGTTTGATTTTGTCTTCCCTTTGATTCCTCTTCCCCCTTGGACAATGTGAGGAGTTTTCCGAAATTAAGCTCTCTTGCTATTTCAGCCAAACTTTTGGTGTTAACCAAGAGAGCCCTTAGATTTGTTAGTATTCCTTCTTCAAAGTCGGGATATTTTTCGTAAAGATATTTCGAAACAACAAAAGAAAGAATGCTATCACCTAGAAATTCCATTCTTTCATTCGAAGAAATTTTTTCTCTAGATTCATTTAAAAAGGATCTATGAACAAATGCTTGTTTAAGTAGGCCCGGATTATTGAATTTTGGAAGGTCTATCATAGAAGAATATTTCCTAGTGCACCGTTTATAAATTGCGGGCTAGTTTCTCCCCCATATTCTTTGGCAAGTTCCACTGCTTCATCAATTATAACTCTAGGGGGCTGTTTTTTTTCCGTTAGTTCGTAGACTGCAAGTCTTAGTATCGCTAGATCAATTCTGTTAATTTTGTTTATTGGGAATTCCGGCGCGGCTTTCTCGATTATTTTATCAATAGTTTCTTTTTTTGAATAAATCGTCGTTGCCTCTTCGCTCACCTTTTGTTTATGGAAGTCCTCCATAAAGAGTTCTTCTACCAGTTTTTGTCTTCTTTTATGTCGTGGATCGAGAGGGTTCTTCATTTCTTGATTTCTTTGAAATTACCTGTCTACCTCCATAATACCCACAATTCGGGCAAATTGCATGCGGCAAAATTGAGGATTTGCAATTAGGACACGATACGTATTGTATTTGCGAAAGTCTAATGCTAGCCCTTCTTTTGCCCTTTCTTTGAATTGAATGTCTTCGTTTAGGTTCCTGCGGCATAATTTGTAAGATTTTACCTTATTTCTTTAGATGTTGCAATTGCCTAGTCGGGTGTGACCTCTTTGTTATCTAGATTATTAATTTTTTCTTGAAGATCTTTATACTTAGAAAGTTTAGGAAAAATTTCCTCGGCTTCCCTTCGTGTTTTGTCGATAAGATCAAATTGGGAGAAACTGGCGATCTTAAGATATGGCATTCCATGCTGCATTGTTCCGAATATTTCTCCCGGTCCTCGAAGTTTTAGATCCAGTTCCGCAAGCTCTGCCCCGTTAGTTAATGTTTCCATGGCCTTGAGGCGTTCCAGTGTCTCCCCATTTTTGCTTTGTGTGAAAAGTAGGCAAAAGGACTGCTTGTCCCCCCTACCAACCCGCCCCCTTAATTGATGAAGCTGCGCAAGGCCAAATC
>Ga0070741_10004983_pt1 | contig 30268 bp, 36 predicted proteins | sample Coa_R1_4_FD_66440 | JGI IMG/M metagenome (GOLD analysis project Ga0070741, IMG submission 66440) | Surface soil microbial communities from Centralia Pennsylvania, which are recovering from an underground coalmine fire - Coalmine... | ecosystem: Environmental > Terrestrial > Soil > Unclassified ... | reverse complement strand
TCGGTTCGCAACCAGGGCCTTGGCGACACCGTGCTGGTTGCCGGCTCCGGCGCAGTGGAGGCGTTCGCCGTCTGCCACGCCGGCGCCGGAAGCGAGGCGGGAAGCGGCGGATGCTATGTGAAGTTCGCGGCGGTCAGTCCGGCGGCCGACGGCGCCCGCGTGCTTGGAGAGCTGATGGAAGCTTGCGAGCGATATGCGGTGGAACGAGGCGCCACAAGGCTCGAGGCCGGGGTCAGCACGGCGCGGGAGGAGGCCTACGGGACGCTGATGAATCGTGGTTACCGCACGGACATGCTGGGCGTCACCATGCATCGCCCGAACGAGCCGGGCTACAGCAGGCCCGGCTCGTTCGTCCTGGACGACTGGCGCTAGGCCGCGGTGGCGGCGGCCCCGGTCGCGCGGTAGGCGTCGATCGAGATCGTTGCGATCCAGGTCCACGTCACGAGCAGGGCGCCCCAGAACGCGATGACGACGGCGGCGCTGCCCGAGCCTGACGCCACACCGGCGAAGGCGGCCAGGAACAAAACGCCGGTGATGCGCGAGAACCAGGCCAAGTCCCGCCGGCGCTGCGATGCAAAACGCCGCGCGATGCCAAAGCAGGCCGCGACCAGGCAGAGGAAGCCGATCCCCGCCGAGATGATGTGCAGGATCCCGTGCACGGAGATCGTCTCGGGCCGGCCGGCGGGAGCCCCGGCCGGGAAGCCGTTCATCGGGTCCGCGACGAAGATGCCGGCGACGATCATGCCGAGCCCGAAGACCGCAAGCAGCCGCGGTCCCCAGGTCGAGCCCTTGCCGTCCCGCCACGCGCGCCGCAGGCCTTCCGCGCACGCGACGACCATGAGCCCGGTGAGCAGGAAGTTCGCGACCTGGATCCAGCCGAAAGAGCCGTTCGCCAGCAGGCTGGCGTCGTCGCGGGTCAGGTCGAAGCCGGGCCGGAGCATCGCCTGGCCCAGGACCACGAGCACGTAGAAGGGACCGGCGACCACGCCGTAGCCCAAAAGGCTCCGGGTGATCCTGTCCGCGGGACTGCACACCTGGGTTCTCCCTGTCTTCCCGTTCGCCGTCACAACTTCGCTCATCTCGATTTCCCCTCCAACAGTACTGGACTGCTCAGTACCATAACGCACCAGTACTGGACTGTCAAGTACCGGATCGTCTAAGATGGGACCGTCATGAGGCAGGCAGGAGAAGGGCTCGAGGTGACGCCGGGACCGGAGAACGGCGGCAAGCGCCGCCCGGGACGGCTGGCCAGCGGGGGTGCCATCCGCGAGGCGGCGGCGGCCCTGTTCCTGGAGAAGGGCTACCAGGGCGCGAGCATGGACGAGATCGCCTCCGCCGCCCAGGTCTCCAAGCAGACGATCTATACGCACTTCGCGAGCAAGGAGGAGCTCTTCGCCGACCTGGTCCTCGGCAACGCCGACCGGGTCGAGGAGTTCGCCGGCGCGCTCGCCCCGATGATCGACGAGGCGACAGACCTGGAGGCCGGCCTGAGGCGGCTGGCCCGCCGTTACATCGCGCTGGTCGTGCGACCTGACGTGCTGAGGCTGCGCCGCCTGGTCATCGGCGAGTCCGCGAGGTTCCCTGAGCTGGCTCGCACGTACTACGAAAGAGTGCCGGGACGGGTGCTCGACACGCTGGCCGGCATGTTCACCAGGCTCGCGGCCGAGGGCCGACTCGAGGTCCCGGACCCGGCGCTCGCTGCCCAACATTTCGCCTGGCTGATCGTCGGGGAGCCCGTTGACCGCGGGATGTTCTACCCCGCCGAATCATTGCGTGGGCAGGGTGAGCTCGAGCGGATGGCGGACGCGGCGGTGAAGGTGTTTCTGGCCGCGTACGGGCCGAAAGGCGCGGTCTAGTCCTTCGCTTCGGCCTGCCTGACGCGGAGGCTCAGCGTCTGGAGAAGCCGGTACGAGACCTCGGGATGCTCCTTGAGAAAGGGCTTGAAGTTCCATTCCGGGATCGTGGCAAGCGTCACGTCCGTCTCCGCTTTGATCGTGGCGCTGCGGCCCTCGTGGTCGAGAAGCGCCATCTCGCCGAACGAGTCGCCCGGACCAAGCTGGCGGGAGCGGCCCTGCTGGGTGTGCACGTTGACGGTGCCGTCCAGGATGACCATGAACCCGACGCCGTTGTCGCCCGTCACGACGATCTCGTGCCCGGCCTGGTGATGCACGACCTTGACCTGCTTCTCGATGGAACGGAGCTCGGAGGCGGGTAGACCTTCGAAGAGCTTGGCGTTCTTGACGTCGACCACGCCCAGATACTAATCCGCGCGCGGTGGCTTCGGCGCAGCCCGTAGCATCGCCCGCGTGAGGGCAATGGTGCTTCGGCGACAGCGCGAGCCCCTGGTGCTCGCGGACGTCGAAATGCCGGAGGCGTCGGCCGGCCAGGTCCTGATCGAGGTGAGCGCGTGCGGCCTGTGCCGGACCGACCTGCACGTGGTCGACGGCGAGCTGAAAGAGCCGAAGCTGCCGCTCGTGCCGGGTCACCAGGTCGTCGGCCGCGTGGTCTCGACGGGCGAAGGCGTCGAGGGGGTGGCCCCCGGCATCCGCGTCGGGGTGCCGTGGCTCGGCTGGACGTGCGGCGTGTGCCGCTACTGCCGCGAGGGCCGCGAGAACCTGTGCGACCAGGCGCGGTTCACGGGCTACAACCTCGACGGCGGATTCGCGCGCTACATGACGGCGGATCACCGGGCATGCCTTCACCTGCCCGACGGCTACTCGGACCTTCACGTCGCGCCGCTGCTGTGCGCGGGGCTCATCGGCTACCGGTGCCTTCGCATGGCGGGCGACGCGCCGAGGCTGGGCATCTACGGCTTCGGCGCCGCCGCGCACATCGTGGCGCAGGTCGCGCGGCATCGAGGCCAGGAGGTCTTCGCATTCACGCGTCCGGGGGACACAAGGGCGCAGGAGTTCGCGCGGGACATCGGCGCCACGTGGAGCGGTCCGACGGACCACTCGCCGCCAGAGGAACTCGACGCGGCCATCATCTTCGCTCCCGCCGGCGAGCTCGTGCCGGTCGCGCTCGGCCAGGTGCGCAAGGGTGGCACCGTCGTCTGTGGCGGCATCCACATGAGCGACATCTCTTCGTTCCCCTACTCGGCGCTGTGGGGTGAACGCTCGATTCGATCCGTGGCGAACCTGACGCACCAGGACGGCGTCGAGTTCTTGCAGCTCGCGCCACGGATTCCGATCAAGACCGAGGTCGAGACTTATGCCCTCGAGCAGGCGAACGAGGCGCTGGACCGTTTGCGCGCAGGCGAGGTGCGCGGCGCCGCCGTTCTGCGGATCTCAGGCTAGCTCTCCGCCGTCTTGTCCTTCTTCTCGTCCAGGAAGCGCTGGTACAGGCGATAGGCCTCCTGCTTCCGGCTGTCGACGATCTTCGTGTAACCCTGCAGCGTGTTGAGGTTCGCGTGACCCAGCACCTCCTGTACGAGGCGCACGTCGCCGCCGGTGACCTCGAGCAGCGTCGTCGCGGCCGTGTGCCGGGCGACGTGCGGTGACTTGAAAGACCACGCGCCGAGCTGCCTGCGGATGCGGTGAACGACGTAACGCGCGCCGGACGCCGTGAGGCGCCGCTCGCGGTCGTCGGCGACTGAGCGGTCGAAGTTGACGAACATCGCCATCGACGCATCCTCGCGCGAGTCGAGGTAGTCCTCGATGGCGGCTCGCGCGTCGACGGTGAGATAGACGCTGCGCTGCTTCGAACCCTTGCCGGTGACGACCAGGCGGTTGCCGCTGCGCGGGAAGTCGGTCCGGTCGAGCGCCAGTGCCTCGGAGATGCGGCATCCCGTGCTGATGAGGAACTGGACCAGGGCTCGATCGCGCTTCTCGTGCAGCGTCTCGTGAGGCAGGGCGGCCAGCATCCGCAGCAGCTCGTCGGCGTCGATTGGCTTTGGGAGCCGCTGCTCGAGCTTCGGCAGCGTGATGCCGTTGGAGAGGTCGCGCTCGATCAAACCCTCCCTGGCGATCCAACGGAGCCATGAGCGGATCGCGACCAGCGCGCGGGCGCGCGAGGCGGGGCTGCGCAGCCGCCCGGCGAGGTGACGTTGGTATGCGCGCAGGTCTTCGTGCCGGAGCGCGGCACCGTCGAGCGAGTGACCGTTCGCGGCGAGAAAACCGAGAAGCTTCGAAATCTCAGACTGATAGGCCCGAACGGTGTTCGGGCTGCGGTTGGCTTCCAGCTGAAGCCATCCGATGTACTCGGTGGCGGCGGCCTGCAGATCGTGAGCCATGTCGAGGCCGTCTGCATGTTGGCATAATCGAGAGCAGGTGGGGGCCCTTCATGCACTGAGACCCAGCGAGGAGCTGGAGCCTCGAGCTGACGGATTCGCCTTCGATCACCAGTTCACCGAGCGAGTCCAGCACATCGCGCTCTGGCTGTATCGGAACTACTGGCGTGTCGAAGTCGAAGGGATCGAGAATGTGCCGGCGAGCGGCCGAGCCCTGCTGGTCGCCAACCACGCCGGTGTCATCCCCTACGACGGCGCGATGATCCGCACGGCGATCATCGCCGAGCATCCTCATCCCCGGCACGCGCGGATGCTGGTCGTCGACTGGGCTTTCGCGATGCCGTTCACGAACATGCTGCTTGTCAAGACAGGCAACGTGCTCGCGCACCCGAACAACGCGACGGCGCTGCTGGAGCGGGATGAGCTTGTCGGAGTCTTCCCCGAGGGGGTAAAGGGCGCATCGAAGCCGTACCGCGACCGCTACCGCGTGCGGCGCCTGGGACGCGGAGGATTCGTGCAGGTCGCGCTGCGCACGGGCTCGCCCATCATCCCGGTGGCGGTGGTCGGCTCCGAGGAGGTGCACCCCGTGATCGCCGACCTGCGCCCGGTGGCCCGCATTCTCGGCCTCCCGATCCTGCCTATCACGCCGACCTTTCCATGGCTCGGCCTTGCGGGTCTCATCCCGCTGCCGTCGAAATGGCGCATCGCGTTCGGCGAGCCGATTCACGTTCCCCGTGCCGGCTATGACGCGGCGAGCGAGGCGCGCATCGTGCTGGAGGCGAGCGAGCACGTGCGCGAATGGATACAGTGCAGGATCGATCAGCTTCGGCCGCGGCGCCGCACGATCTTCTCTTGAGGTATCCGCTGGTAGCCTGAACCGATGATCGTGAAGCTCATCGCCACCGTGGGCGGCCTGCTCGTGCTGGCCGCGTGCGGCGGCTCCTCGACCGCACAGGGACCCGCGGCGTCGAGCGTCGCCGTCCAGCCTGCCGACCTGCCGAAGGGCATGGTGAAGTGCGACCTGACGGGGGATATCAACTCATTCATCAGCAGGGAGGCCACGCCGGACCCGGGCACCTCCAAATCCGCGGCCACCTCGTGGAAGGACGCGCAAAAGAACGGAGCGAGCGCCGCCTACACCGCTGTCTATTCCGACAACGGCGGCCACTGCGCGGCAATCAAGAGCAGCTCGACGGACATCAGCGCCGCGAGCTATCCGCTCATCATCAATTTCGTCGTCAAGTACAAGGACGAGGCGAGCGCGGCCAAGGCCTATTCGAGCGAGACGATCTTCGACTTCAGCCTGGAGAAGCTGCGCACCGGTGGCCAGCGTGTGACCGAGGGGACGAAGACCGGCCTGACGGCCAACTCCATCGTCCTGAACACGTCAGTGCTGGGCCAGACGTTTTACATCGCCTTCTGGCAGAACAGGGATTACCTCGTGATCCTGTACGTCATCAACATGGATGCGACGGCCGGCAAGAAGGTCGCGACCGCGGAGAACGGCCGGATCAAGTAGCCGGGAGCGCCTGGACGGTTCAACAGCATGGGGGGCCGGTAAAATGGCGCGGCCGATCGCAAGCGCACGCCACGATCCACCCCGCCGTCGGCGCAGCCCGGGCCCGTCCGCCCTGCTTCGCACAGTCCTCGTCATGGCCCTTGTCGTGACGGGAGTGGTCGCGCTGCCTTACATGGTCGCGCTGGCACACTCGATCGCGCCGCAGGTGGGGGCTCTGCCGCCCAACCTCGCCCCAGCCCAGGTGAGCCTGCCCGGCCTCGACTCCGGAGCCTGTATGAGGTATCCATCGGCTGCCGGCGCATCGGCCAGGACCGTGTTCATCGACGCCGGCCACGGTGGGCTCGACCCGGGCGTCGTCGGCGCCCAGGTTGCAGAGAAGGACGCGACGCTCGCCGTCGCGACCGACCTCGAGTCGATCCTGCACGCGGACGGACACACAGTGGTCATGTCGCGCACGCGCGACTCGTCGGTGATCAAGCTGTCGCCCGGTGACTCCATCACAGGCTCTCTCACCGACACGGCCGAGCGCCGTGACCTCCTCGCGCGTGCCGCCTGCGCAAATGCCGCCGGCGCGGCGGCGCTCGTCTCGATCCACTTTGACGGGTTCAGCGATCGGTCGGTCGGCGGCACCGAGACCTTCTACGACTCCGCGCGGAGCTTCGCCTCGGACAACAAGCGCCTGGCGTCCGACCTGCAGGCGGCCCTTGTCCAGAGCCTCGGCACGACCGACCGCGGCGTGTGGACCGACGACCAGCTTGCCGCGCCGACCCTGACCGCGTCAGGGAGTGCCTACGGCCACCTGATCGAGCTCGGCCCGCTGGCCAAGGGATGGGTCGACGATCCCAGCCTGATGCCGGGCGCGCTTGTGGAGCCGCTGTTCATCACGAATCCGGCACAGGCGCAGGTCGCCTCCGACCCCGCCGGCCAGCGGCGCATCGCCCAGGCCCTGGCATCCGGCATCCAGAAGTACCTGTCTGGCGGCTAGCCCTCGCTAGACTGGCTCGCCACATGGACCCCTCGGAGCGCATCGATCAGCACATCGCCGGCATCACGGATTGGCGAGGCGAAGTTTTGGCGACGATTCGCCGGATCATGCTCGAGGCCGACCCCGCGGTCACCGAGGACTGGAAGTGGATGGGGTCCCCGGTCTGGTACTGCGATGGGCAGGTCGCGCTCGCCAACCCTCACCAGGGGAAGGTGAAGTGGACGTTCTCGCACGGTGCTCACGTCGCGGACCCCGACCATCTCTTCAACGCAGGTCTCGGAGGCAGCGAGTGGCGGGCCATCGACATCTTCGAGAACGATCGGCTCAACGAGGCGAAGGCTCGGCGCCTCGTGAAGTCGGCGATCGCCTACAACCGGTCCAAGCTGAAGGGCAAGAAGTCCGCGGTGCGCTCTGCAAAGGCCCGGGGTGCGACTGCCGGCAAGAGGCGCGGCTGACGCGAGCCGGCGCGTATCACGCGTGAGGAGTTCGGCCGGCGCCTCCAACCTGAAGTCCGCGACATAGTTGGAGGCCGGCGGTTAGAAACCGCGCGGTCGCGCGTTTCCCCACTGAGCGAATGCCCAACCAGGACGCCGAGCGGGGCGTCCTGCGACATACCCCAGGTGGCCGGTGGGTCCGTGTCCAGGATGGCGGCGGGGTGATCTGCTCGACGAGCGGAGGTTGCTTTCTTTGGATACGAATCGGTCAGGCACAAATCAAGCTGCGCCGTCGCGGACCCGATCGGCGAGGCGCCGGAAGATCCCGGTGCTGGGAGCCATCTTCGGAGCGGCGATCGCGATGTTCGTCGCGTCCCTTGCCGTGTTCGCGGGCGAAGGCAACAGCGACTATCTCGGCATCCTCTCGTCCAGCGCTCCCAGCGGATACACGCCTTCGCCCTCGTCGTACGACCTTTCACAGGGCCAGAACACGCTGACCTTCAGGTTCGACGTCACGAACAAGACGGCGGAACAGCAGTCGATGAACCTCCAGTTGAGCCTCGACCACATCCTCACGTACCGCGGACAGAACGTCAGTGACGGACAGCCCGGGGTGACCAGCGGAGCGGTCGTGGACGGCCAGTTCGACGAGACGCAGTCGACGCAGGCTCAGGACTCGAGCCCGACGTTCAAGGCATTCACGATCGCGCCCAATGCCACGGAGAGCGTCACCATGTCGCGCTCGCTTCAGGCGGGTGCGTGCGGCTACTACCAGGTCGACGTCGCCAAAGCCGGCATGACGAACCAGAAGGGCCTGGTCGGTTTCGAGATCCGGGTTCTTGGCTGCACCGCATCAACCGGCGGCAGTCCGTCCCCCAGCCCGACGCCCGGAACTGGCGCCTCACCCACCCCGACTCCAACCGGCGGCACGGGTGGCGCCCCCAGCTCACCCAGCCCCCCGGCAACTCCGACGCCTAGCGGCGGGGTCGGGGCGGGCACCGGCAGCTCGCCCAGCCCGACGCCCAGTGGCACGACTGCGGGCACCACTGCGGGCACGAGTGCCGGCAAGACGGCCGGCTCCAGCGGCGGCACGGGTGCGGTCCTGGGTGCGACAGCGACCACCGGCGGCGCCGGAATTCCCCTCGCCGACACCGGCCTTCCCTTCGTGACTGGGCTCATGGGCTTACTGCTCCTGGCGCTCGGAAGCCTCGGGATCATCCGCCGGAAGTAAGACAGGACCTCGATGCCGGCTCGCCCTCGTGGCGGGCCCGGTCACCCTGGCAAGCTGGCCCGCCGCTTCACCGGTGCGCGCGCTCGCGATCCGGAGGTGGCACCTATCTGCTGACACGGAAGCCGAATTGGCACACACTGCATCCGCGCGTCGATGGAAGTGGTTGGTGGGCTCGCCAAGATCGGCTTTCTGGGGCGGCTTCCGCCTGAGCTCGCGAATGCCATCGTCAGCGCCGGCCGGCTGGTTCACTACCCCGCTCGGGCGTTGACGTTCGTCGGCGACGAAAGCACGACCGCAGGCATTGCCGTCGACGGTCTCCAGCGCGTGTATCTCACATCTCCGGATGGACGCCAGCTCACCATCAGGTACGTATTCAGGGGCCAGCTGCTTGGCGCGATTCTTATTCCGTCGGTCCACGTGAGCATTGCAACGCAGGCGCTGGAGGAGGCTTCCGTGCTCCACTTCCGCCCCGGCCATCTGCAGTTGCTGGCAGAGCGACACCCGCAGCTCGCGATGGCCCTCATGGAGGAGTACGCGGAACGCCTTGCAATCGGCTACCGGGCGCTGATGCTTCGTGCCTTCAGCAGCGTCAAGGCCCGGCTCGCACAAGACCTTTACTTGCGAGCGGAAGCGGTACGGTCGGCCCGCGGAGCCTCCGCCGTCGTCAAAGCCACGCAGCAGGACCTGGCGAACGCGGTCGGATCGGTTAGGGAGGTGGTCGCAAGGGCGCTCGATGAGCTGCGCCGTGATGGCTTGATCGAGCGGACCAGAGCGGGGTTCCGTGTGCTTGACCCGGACGGGCTCGAAGCCGAAGCTCTCGGCTAGGTCGAACGGCTCACACGACCTGTAGACGCAGCTCCCTGGGTCAGCCTGCGGTGAGAAGCCGGCTGTGAAGCTGCCGCACCGAGGGCCCCGGGATCGTCCCCAGCTCCTCCCGCAGGAGTTCGCGCAGTCTCTCGTAGACGCGCATTGCCTCGGCCACGTTGCCCCGTGCTTCCAGCGTCTCCATGAGCAGCAGGTACCCGCTCTCGCGGAAGCGGGAGTGGTCGACCAGTGTGCGCGCGGCCCGCTCGGCTCCCGGAAGCTCCGTGCCACCGAGACGGAGGCACGCCATCGCGTAGCACTCGAGGGCGCGGTCGTAGACGTCGTCCAGGCGCGCTCGCCAGTCGTCGATCCACGGCGCGTCCGCATCCGGCAGCAAGCGGCGCCGGCTGACGAAGGAGGCAAGGAGGGCGGGTCCCCACGCGCGTGCCCAGTCCTGCAGGGCGATGGCGGACTCCGCACGGTGGACGGCGTCGAGAGCGTCCTCGACGTCGATGCGGGCAGGAAGCAGGAAGGTGAGCTCGCTGCGGCCCCCTATGGAGCGCGGCCCCAACACCGAGCGGATCTTCGAGACCAGAACGCGGAGCGCGGCCTCGGCGCCCGGCGGCACTTTGTCGGGCCAGAGCGCCTCGACCATCTCGTCCCGATCGACGGGGTGGCCGCGTTTGAGTGCCAGGTAGGCGACCAGCAGCCTGCCCTGGCGGCCCGGCAGCCGCTGCTCCAGGTGGCGGCCGCCCACCTCGACCACGAACCGGCCGCAAAGCTGCACGCGCGCGCCGCCGATGCTCACCAACGTTCCGCCAACGTAATGGTCAACATAACGTCAACTCGGGCCATCCAACATCGCTGGTCAAGGAGCGGGACATGAAGCGGATGATCAAGTGCGAGTGCGGCTACGTCGCCCGCGGTGACACCGACGAGGAAGTGGTGGACAAGGTCGAGGAGCACCTCAAGACCGACCACCCGAAGCTCGCGGCGAGTGTGACCAGGGAAGACATCGCCGGCTGGATCGAGATCGTCTCGTAGCGCCGCGTCGCTACTCGGCAGCGTGTCCCGTCCAAAAGATGAAGGAGGCACGTCATGGCAACCACGAAAGAGGCGCCGCAAAGCGCCAAGGTCGCTTACCTGCTGGAGGGCACTCTCCTGGAGGCTTGCTCCTGTGAGGTGATCTGCCCGTGCTGGGTCGGGGAGGACGCGGACGGTGGCGAGTGCTACGGGATCGTCGCCTACAACTTCTCCAAGGGGCTGATCGACGGCATCGACGTCTCGGGATTGAGCCTGATCAACGTCAACCACATCCCGGCGAACATCCTCACCCCCGGCTCGTGGGAGGTCGTGATGCTGGTCGACGCGGCGGGCACAGAGCAGCAGCGCGACGCGATCGTGCGCGCGTTCACGGGCCAGCTGGGCGGACCTCTCGCCGACCTCGCCGGCCTTGTCGGAAAGCTGCGCGGGATCGAGGCCGTGCCGATCGACCATGAAACGGTCGGGGGCCGCGGGGTCCTCAAGGTGCCGGGGATTCTCGACGCCGAGATGGCGCCGAAGGTGGGCCCCGAGGGCCGGACCACGACGCTTCGGGACAGCATCTTCAGCACCGTTCCGGGTTCGCCGGCGTACGTCGCCAAGGCTTCCCGAAACCGGCTCACGCTTCCGAAGTACGAGATGCACTGGGATTACGAGGACCGGAACGCGATCCAGAGCGACTACCGCATGGAGCACGTCGGGTGAGCACGGCGGCCCTGGTGCGGATTCGGGCTCGCGCGGACTCGACGTTGGTCATCCTGGTGGCAGCGATCGCTGCCGCCTGGGGCATCGCCGCGTGGGCCGAGCTCAGCGGGGCCGCCGCACTCGTGCATCACCACACGCTTTTCCATTCCGTCAGGGACGCAGGGATGCCGCTGTGGACGGCAATCCTGATGATCGCGGGGTCATGGCAGGTCATGACGGCGGCAATGATGCTGCCGACGTCGCTGCCGATGTTCAGGCTGTACGCGCGCGCGGCCGGCCGCGCACCGTCGGCGGGCGCGTCGCTCGCCCTGTTCCTGCTCGCGTATTTCGCGGTCTGGACGGCTTTCGCCGTGCCGGCATTCATCGGCGACATGGGGCTGCACCAGCTGGTTCACTCATGGCCACTGCTGGCTGCGAACGAGCGGATCATCCCCGCCGCAACGCTCGGCATCGCGGCGGGGTGGCAGCTCACGCCGCTCAAAGATGCGTGCCTGCGCGAGTGCAGGCACCCGGCCCTGTTCCTGCAGCGCTACTACGCGCGGGGTCCGCGGGCGGGGTTTGTGCTCGGCCTTCGCCATGGGATGTTCTGCCTCGGCTGCTGCTGGGCACTCATGCTCGTCATGTTCGCGGCGGGAGTCGCACACCTGGCCTGGATGGGAGCGCTGGCGATCATCATGCTGGCCGAGAAGACATTCCCACGCGGCGAGCGCCTGACCTTGCCGATCGGGGTGACATTTGCGGCGCTCGCAATCGGGGCGCTGATCTTCCCGGTTCCAGGTTTCTAGGGTGTGGTTGCTTGGCAAGCGAGGCGGGGCGCCATAGAAACGTGTCTTACAAACCGAACAAAGTGCGCCTGGCAAGAATCGAACTTGCTGCCTCTTGCTCCGCAGGCAAGCGCTCTATCCGGTGAGCTACAGGCGCGGCTGAACTGGCGCGGCAGGCGCGCTCTCAGTCTAAGCGAGCGTCGATGGCGCCCGCCGCCGCCTTGAACGTGGCGGCGTCCAGGTTCGAGAGCACGACCAGCGCGACGAAGTCCCCGTGGCGCCAGGATGCGAGCGAGGTCGTTCCGCGGACGTAGGTGAACGAGCTGAGCCCGAGGCCGGTGTTCACCCCTCGCGTTACACCCGGGGCGAGCTCGCCCGGTGCCGGGGGCGCGAAACCGAACACCCCCTGCTGCCAGGCGCGATCCGCCTCCGCCGCATCCTTGAACCGAGCGACGAAGCCGGCCGCGGCCCTTGCGGTCTGCGTGGCACCGAGGTCCGAATCGCAGGCCGCAGACGTCGATGTGAAAATCGAGATTGCGCCCGCGTCCGCGCCCAGGGCCTGCATCTGCTGCCACATCCCGCTCTCTTGGCTCGCCAGCGTGGCGTCGGTCTGCGCGAGGCCCGCCAGGTAGACGTCGATCGGACCGGACCCCAGGCAGATCGAAAGACCGGCGGGTACGTCGGAGGCCTGCAGGACGGCTGCGGCCGGCTCGACGCGTGGCGAGGGACTCGGCGCGGGACTGAACACGGCATGTGTCTGGTTCTGGCACGCCATCGTGCCGAGCAAAGCCGCCGTAAGAGCCACCACCCACGCCAACCGACCCACGGGGGGCGGAGTTTAGACCGGCGCGCGCTTTTCGCGCCAACCGCCGACCAATACGTAGGGAAAGACCCGATTCAGCGGCTGCCGCCCCGCCGCACGATTCGGGTTCGCGGCCGGCCAATGCCGGCGGCGCCGCACCAGGTGCGAATACGAAGGAGGAAAGGACATGAACATCCGGTTCTTACGGCGAGGCGTGATCGCGCTCGGCATCGCGGCTGGGGTCGCCGGGGCGTCTACCGTCGCTGTGCTTGCCACGATTCCGGACGCGGGCGGTGTGATCCACGGCTGCTATCAAAAGAACGTCGGCAATCTACGGGTGATCGACACCTCGACCGATACGTGCCGGCCAAGCGAGGTCGCGATCAACTGGAACCAGACTGGGGTACAGGGACCGCAGGGCCCGCAGGGCGTTCCGGGCGTGCAGGGTGCGCAGGGTCCGCAGGGCGCGCAAGGGCAATCGGGATTGAGTCACGCCTATTACACGAGGGGCGGCAAGCTGACAGGACTCCCAAACGGCGAATATGTCATCTCGGCGTCAGTCCACGTTACGTTTTATCCCTGTCTCCTCTGCGTGGGCCCTCCACACGTCGAGTGCAATCTGACCGCTGGCGGACTGAAATTCGCAGACGGGGCACCCTATGTCGACCCCGGCAATGTCGAGGGTGCAAACGACATTGCCTTGATCCCGTTCAATGAAGCGGTCAACCTCACCAACGGAAACGCCAATCAGCTGCAGATAGGCTGCATTCTCGACCGCGACGGCGGTTACATCCCGTACATGACGGCGATCGCAGTCGACCAGCTCGACGTCACCTGAGCCGACACCCGGCTGGCAGGAGTGAATCCCCGGGGCGGGTAGAACCAGCCTTCCCGGGGCGCCTCCATCCCAGGCCCGCGACACGGATAGGGCAGGGCCGAACAGGTCGTGGGACCGACCTGACGTAGCCGCGGTCTAGACTGGGTAGGCTCTCCCGCGCCTGTAGCTCACCGGACAGAGCGTTCGGCTCCGGACCGAAAGGCAGCAGGTTCGATTCCTGCCAGGCGCACCACAACTCGTATTCGAAACGCTGCGGTCTGCCGCCGGTTTCAACCGAAATCGTCCACCGGGTCACTGTCGGGCCACATTTTTCCGCGGGTGTGAAGACGTCCAAGCCATTCGGGTTACGTTGCGCAGCAGCCTAGGCAAGGTGCGGGCTGACACCGGAGGCGAGCCTCCGCCGCGTTAGACCCAGGTGGGAAAGCCAAATGGCCCCTATTGGACGTTTACGATTCAGACTAGGATTGGAAAGCGATAGAGGGCAGGTGGCATAGGTAGTATCAAGATGTCTGATAAGGCATATGTATTGACAAATCGAGCCTTTGTCGGCCTAGTTGTGGATGCTGACGATCCTTTCGCCTTCCTAGACTACGTCTCAGCCAAAAGGAGATCGCAATGGCGCTGAACCACGCCGCAGACCTAACTAGTGAACAAGAGCAGGTCCTCGCGGCCATACAGGCACACGTCATGGAAGGCAAAGGCCCGATCGCGTTCGAGGATCTTCTGTTAGAAGTTCTGTTGCCGCCTGACGTCGTGGTTAAGGCGATAGCCGTTCTAGCTAGCCGCGGGCTGATTGAAGTCAAGAACCCTAAGGATGAAAAAGAGCTGCAGCTAGCCTAGCGCGCCAACGCCGAGGGTCCCGGAGGTCGGCGAAGACGACATGGAGGACCTACTCTGCTCCAGGGACTTCTCATCCTTCTCGAATATCTCGGATGCGGCGCGCTCGCCTTCGGCTTATCTGGAGGCGTATCGGTGTTCTTGGCTACCACGAAGTTTCGGGGGTGCCCAGGGGGTCGCCATCTGACGCGTAAGCGGATCTGGGAAGGGTTTCGCATCTTCGGAACGTGGGGCGCGGTCGTCTACGCGCTGTTACTGATTCTGAAGGTCCCCTTCAAGATGGAATTCCTAGGCGGAACCCCGGAACCGCTGGCCTTAGCGGTCGCAGCTCCGTTCTTCGCTCAGGCTGCGAGGCTAGAAGTGGTTCTACAGAGGGAGGTCAGCGGTCTTCAGCAGCGCCGTGGCCACCGAGAGTCGTACTACGCGCAGTGGTTTCGGACCTACGCTGCAGACATCTACCGGGACATTGTCGCCACGCTCAAGAATGACGATCGCAGCCAGCAGTTCCTACAGGCTGGCCTAGCTAAGAGTTACAGCGTTGCCGAGCTGGCCGACGCTCTAGAGAAACTTGCCAAACAGAAATCAGACGACGACCTCCGAAAGTTCGCACGCGGAACTCGAACAACCCGAGCGCAGACGCAGACCGGCAAGCGGTCCACCTTGGCCGGGGCGATCGTCGAACAAAGCTTCGCGCGTGGTCAGGAACTGACAACGGCCCGCGCGGAGGCTATCGTCGAGCTCGACGCTTGGGTTGTGCCGGATGATCAGTGATCCCTCGGGCCACAAGCGCATCTCGTAACCGCATCAATTGCTACCGGCAGCGCGAGGCACAGGAACTGGAGCGTTGGCGAGACCAGGTGTACGGGTTGGTCGAGACCACTGTCGGCCAGCCGATTGCAGTGCAAAGTCTGGTTGGCGGTTTGGTGCTGTCCACAGCCTCCGGGCCCCGTTGGACAGGGCCGACCTGGTGGCCATCAAACCTATTGGTTTGGATTCCGATGGTTACCGACTTGCTACAACTAAAGCCAACTCCACACCACGTCGGTCGCCAACCCGATGTTCGCTCTGGTCGGGTCATAGTTCGCGCCGCCGATGGGCATGCGGCTCGGCGTGGCGCTGGCCGCCCTGGTCGCCGCGCTCGGGGTCGCCTACGTGGTCCTGGCTTGAGCGCCCGCGCTCTACTTCGTGGGGCGGAAGAAGGGTTCCCGGTCGAATACGAGGGTGTCGCTCGCGATCTTGCCGTCGCGTATCACGAAATAGTCCGCGCAGAACGCCGGCTCGCCGGCCGCGGTGAACAGCCGGTACAGGATCAGCACGCCGGCGGCATCCTCGAGCACGGCAGCCTGCTCCCAACGTGGCTCAATGCGCATCGCGAACGCAGAAAGCATCGCCATGAAGTCGGCATGGCCGATGATGTGCTGGCCGCCACTCGACATGAAGACGACGTCGTCCGCGACCAGGCCGGCGGCTTTGTCGAAGTCGCGGCCGGTCCACGCATCCTGGTAGGCGATCACGATCTCTTGAGCGCTGCTCATCCGAACATTCTCACGCGAATCGTCTCATGCAGTCGCCGAGGGCACTATGTTCCCGACGGCCCAGAAGCGGTCGAAAGAAGCGCAGCCGAGGATCGAATGAACGCTGTCCGGCAGGCGGCCGCCGCCAACGTTCACGTGCTGCCCGGTGACGGCCGCGATCCTGCCGAAGTCGTCCACGACCGACAGCGGATTGCCTCGCGCGGAGTATCCGTGAGGCCAGAACAGGGCCACGCCACCTGGATCCTCTCCGAGCCAGAAGCACGCGGTGCCGTCCGGGTTGGCACGCCCATTGAGCTCGCCGGACGCGAGTCCGAACATCATGCCGGCGGACCCGGCGGGCGCGGTGGCGACTCGAAAGTCCGAGCCCTGTGAAACAGGTGCGCAGCCGCACAACGACAAGACCACTATCGCGGTCAGGCCGCCCGCCACATGCGGCATCAAACCTGGCGCAAGGATACCTCCGGTTTCGGTAGCGTAAAAGCGTGATTCCGCAGGCCGAATTCGGCCGCACCGGGCACCGCAGCAGCCGCGTCATCTTCGGTGCGGCCGCGCTTGGCCGCGTCACGCAGAAGGTCGCGGACGCCACGCTCGAGCTGCTGCTCGAAAACGGCGTCAACCACATCGACACCGCTTCGAGCTACGGCGATTCGGAGCTGAGGATCGCGCCATGGCTGAAGCGCGAGCGGGAGCGGTTCTTCCTGGCCACCAAGGGCGACAGGCGCGACGCGAAAGGGGCGCGAGAGGAGATCCACCGCTCGCTCGACCGCCTCGGCGTCGACCACGTCGACCTGTGGCAGATCCACTCTCTCGCCGACCCGATCGAGTGGGACCAGGCCCTGAGCCCGGGCGGCGCCATCGATGCGGCCGTCGAGGCGCGCGAGCAAGGTCTCATCCGCTTCATCGGCGTCACGGGTCACGGCGTGCAGATCGCGGCGTCGCACCGGCGCAGCCTCGAACGCTTCGACTTCGATTCCGTGCTGCTGCCGTTCAACTACGTGACGATGCAGAACGCCTATTACGCGGCCAATTTCGACGCGCTGCTCGAGTCGTGCGCGGAGCGCCGCGTCGCGGTCCAGACCATCAAGTCGATCGCGCTGCGCCCATGGATGGGGCGTGAGCACAAGCACAGCACCTGGTACGAGCCGCTGACAACAGAGGACGACATCGACCTCGCCGTGTGGTGGGTGCTGGGTCGCTCGGGTGTGTTCCTCAACAGCGTCGGTGACGTCGAACTTCTTCCTCGAGTCCTGAACGCCGCTTCAAGGTTTGGCGAACGGCCGGACGACGAGGCGATGCGGCGTTTGATGGAGCGCTCGCGCACCGAACCGCTCTTCGTCTAGTCCCGCTCGAGGAGTTCGACCCCGCGGGCCGGGTGCCACGTTTCGACCACAAGCCGCGTGCCCGCGTCGTTGAGATGCGTGAGCACCACCTCCGCGATGTCGATCCGGAAACGGTGACTCGCGTCGTCCGCCGGTTCTTCGACCGCGACTCCCGCGATCTTCGCCTCGCCCTTCCAGCCGGCGGGCCTGTCCTCCGGCGGATCGTCGGTCGGCCCGTGAATGGCGACGCGAGGGTCGCGCCGCAGGTCGATCGCCTTGCGGGCACCCGGCATCGAGCCGATGCGGAGCTCGCCCGCTTCGATCTGAATCTCGGTGCCGCTGATCCGCGGCGAGCCATCCGCACGCAGGGTCGCCATCGTCAGGTGCTTGCGTCCCGTCATCCGCTCACGCACGCGTGCGGCAAATTCAGGTGCGGCTGATTCGAATTCCGCCCAGGACGCCATATATCCGTCAGCGGTAGACGAGGTTGGAGCCGAACCTAGTGAACCCGAGCCGCTCGTACACCCTCGCCGCCTCCTCGTTGGCCGCGTCGAGGAACACGAAATCGCCGCCCAAGGCGAAGTGACGACTCACCAGCTCAGAGGTCACCGTGGCCGCGACCCCGCGACGTCGCATCTCCTTCCGCGTGACGACGCCGACGATCTCGCCCGCCCCTTTCAGAGCATGCGACACGCCCGTGCCCGCAGGTTCGCCGTCCAGCCACGCGAGGAGATAGACGCTGTGGGGGCCGGCGAGCTCCTTGTGCAGGCGTTCGACCGGAGGGACGGCCGTCTGGGCATCGCCGCCGTCGGTCCACCGGATCTCCTGGAAGGCGCTCAGGCTCGTCGCGGCGGCCGACGGTTCGAGCCTTTCGAGCTTCACTTCGGGGGCGGCAAAAGGCCTGAAGCTGTTTGGCCGGACCGCCATGAGCGGGTTGCGCTCCTTCAGCTGAAACCCCGCCGCCTCGAGCGGACCGGACACGTTGGGAAACACGGCGTCGTTGTACTCGATCTGCGGCTGCGCCTTCCAGCGCTCGAACATGAGCCGCAGCTGCAGCGCGGACTTCTGCAGTTCCGCCGAGCTCACGGGCTCTTCGGCGATCGACACCCAGCTGTCCGACTCGCGGCCGGCCGCGACCATGACCCGAAAGGGACCGACCGACAGGAGCTCCGTGCCGGCTGGACGTCCCTCGATCGAGTCCGCTTGCCAGTCCTGAAATCGGCGCGCGTCACGCGACAGTTCGTTCTTCAATGCCGCTCTTGAAACCTTACGCTGGCCATATGGCGCAGCCGGGGCCGGCGGCCGGGAGCTCGCACAACGCATTCGCGGCGGGGCTCTTCGAGCGACTGCCCGCCCGCTACGACCGCCTCGCCGAGCTGCTCTCGTTCGGCCAGAACGGTGCGTGGCGCCGAGAGCTGGTCCGGCAGCTCGCCCGCTTTCGGCCCGAGCGCATCCTCGACGTGGCGACCGGGACCGGGGGCGTAGCGATGGCTCTCGCGGCGGCGACCGACGCGGAGATCGTCGGCGTGGACATAAGCCAGCCGATGCTGGCAAGGGCGCGGGAGCGCATCTACGCCGCCGGCCTGGACCAGCGCATCCAGCTCAAGCTGGCGCGGGCGGAATCGCTGCCGTTCCCCTCCGAGTCGTTCGACGCGGTGTCGTTCACCTACCTGCTGCGCTACGTCGACGATCCCGCGCAGGCGATCTCCGAGATGACGCGGGTCTTGCGGCCCGCGGGTGGCATGGCCAGCCTCGACTTCTACGTCCCGCCTAACGCCGGATGGCGGCTCGCGTGGCGCGGCTACACGCGGCTCGCGCTGCCGGCCGCGGGGTTCCTGACGGGCGGACGGCCCTGGTGGCGCGTGGGCCGCTTCCTCGGACCCAACATCGACACCTTCTACCGCAGCTGGCCGCTCTATCGAATCTTCGAAGCATGGCGCGAGGCCGGCATGGTCGACGTCGAGGACCACGTGATGAGCCTCGGGGGCGGGCTCGTGATGTGGGGACGCAAGCACCATGCCTGAGGTCCTGGCCCCGGCTTACTACGCGACGCGAAGCACCGGTTGGCGGCGAGACGTTTGGGCGCTGCTCCACCCGCCTTACACCGCGTGGCACCTGTCGTACGTGCTCATCGGCGCGGGCCTCGCGCCGCGCCTGAGCGTGGTGCGTCTTGTCGCGACGCTCCTCGCGTTCTTCTTCGCGGTGGGCGTCTCGGCGCACGCCCTGGACGAGCTGCACGGCCGTCCGCTGCGCACGGAGGTTCCCGCCGCGGCGCTTTGGGCGGCTGCGATCGCCGGTCTTGCCGTCGCAGTTGGACTCGGCGTCGCCGGCGTTCCGGTCGTGGGCGCCGGGTTGGTGCCCTTCATCGTGGCCGGCGTGCTGTTCGTCTTCGCGTACAACCTGGAGCTGCTCGGTGGAAGGCTGCACGGCGACCTGTGGTTCGCGCTGTCGTGGGGCGCATTCCCGGTCCTGACGGGGTACTTCGCGCAGGCGGGCAGGCTGTCCGTCGGCGCCGTCCTTGCCGCCGGCGCGGCATTCGCCCTATCCGCCGGCCAGCGAGCGCTGAGTACGCCCGCCCGAGACCTGCGCCGGCGCTCGACGTCGGTCGAAGGCGCCGTCACGCTCGTCGACGGCGCGCGCGTGACGCTCGACCAGGGAGTCCTGCTGCGACCGCTCGAGCTCGCCCTCAGGTCTTTTTCGTGGGGCGTCGTGGCGCTCGGCGCGGGGCTCGTCGCGGAGCGGCTTCTCTAGACCGGATAGACCGGGTGCTTGCGTGAAACGCGCGTCGAGGTACGCGTCTCATAGGCCGAGAAGCGCTGGATCAGCGTCGCCCGCAGAGCGGCCGGCTCGATCACGTCGTCGACGATGAGGTTCGCCGCGAGCTTGTACAGGTCGACGTCCTCGCGGTATTCATCCTCGAGCTCCTTGCGGCGCGCGGCGCGTTCGGCTTCGGGCAGCTCGGCGAGCTTGTTGTAGAAGACGGCGTTGACGGCCGGCTCCGGGCCCATCACGGCGATCTGGGCCGACGGCAGCGCGAGGACGCAGTCGGAGTCGAATGCGGGCCCGGCCATCGCGTAAAGGCCCGCGCCGTACGCCTTGCGCACGATCACGGAGATCTTCGGCACCGTCGCCTCGGAGACCGCGCTGATCATCTTCGCTCCGTGCCGGATGATGCCTTTGCGCTCGACGTCCGTCCCGATCATGAACCCGGGGACGTCGGCGAGGAACAGCAGCGGGACCTCGAACGCATCGCAAAGCCAGATGAAGCGAGCCGCCTTGTCGGCGGAATCGTTGAACAGGACGCCGCCCTTCTGCATCGGCTGGTTGGCCAGGATGCCGACCGCCCGGCCGCCGAGGCGGGCGAAGCCCGTGATGAGCTCCTTGGCGAAAAGCTTCTTCAATTCGAGCCAGCTGCCCTCGTCGACGATGGCGTCGATCACCTTGCGCATGTCGTAGCCGCGGTTGGCCTCGGCCGGGATCAGCTCGTCGATCGGCTTGACCCCGGCTCGAGCCGGGCGTGCCTCGCGCGTGGCGCCGCGCTCGCCGGCCCGCTGAGGCATGTATCCGAAATACGCGCGGGCGAACTCGATCGCCTCCCTGTCGTCTGCCACCAGCGCGTCGCCGCAGCCGCTGTCCGTGCAGTGCATCCGCGCGCCACCGAGCTCTTCGAGCGACACCTTTTCGCCGACGACGACCTCGACCATGCGCGGCGAGCCGAGGTACATCGAGGCGTTGCCCTCGACCATCACGACCACGTCGCAGAAGGCGGGGATGTACGCGCCCCCCGCGGCCGACGGGCCGAAGAGCAGGCAGATCTGCGGGACCTGGCCCGACAGCCGGACCTCGTTGAAGAAGATGCGGCCGGCGTGCCGGCGTCCGGGAAACATCTCGATCTGGTCCGTGATTCGCGCGCCGGCGGAGTCGACCAGATAGAAGAGCGGCACCTGGATCCGCTCCGCGGTCTCCTGGATGCGCACGATCTTCTCGACCGTTCGGGCACCCCAGCTGCCGGCCTTCACCGTGGGGTCGTTGGCCATCACCGCGACCTGCCGGCCGTCAACCGTGCCGAGCCCGGTGACCACGCCGTCCGCCGGCAGGTCGTCCGCGAGCACGTTCGCGAACAGGCCGTCCTCGATGAACGAGTCTTTGTCGAGCAGCAGGTCCAGGCGTTCGCGCACGGTGAGCTTGTGCTGCTCGCGGAGCTTCGGCAGGTAGCGTGTGCCGCCCTTGAGCGCCTTCTCGCGCAGCTCGCGATGCCGGGAGCCGCTCACCTGCCCTTGAAGTCCGGCTCGCGCTTCTCGAAGAACGCCTTGATGCCCTCCCGCGAGTCCTCGGTCTGCGTGACCAGAGTGAACTGGCTGTGCAGGTACCGCAGCGCCGCGGCGAACTCCATGTCCTGCTGGCGGTAGAAGGATTCACGGCCGAGCCGCAGCGCCACCGGCGACTTCTTTGCCAATCGCTGCGCCATCTCGTCCACGGTGGGATCGAGCTGGTCGTGCGTGACGACGCGGTTGATGACCCCGAACGCCTGCAGCTGTGTCGCGGTCCAGCGGTCGCCGAGCATCTCCATCTCGAGCAGCACCTTGCGCGGGATGTTCCGCGACAGGATGGCCTGGATCATCATCGGCCAGATCCCGACGTTGATCTCGGGCGTGCCGAACGTGGCCGTGTCGATCGAAACCAGGATGTCGCACGAACATGCAAGGCCCAGACCTCCCGCGAGCGCATGCCCGTTGATCCTGCCGATGATCGGTTTGCCCAGGCCGGCCATCACGACGAACAGCTCGACGAACAGGTCGCGGCTGCGGTAGCGCTCGAGATCGGTCATGCCGCCGTCGAAGCTGTTGAGGTCGGCACCCGCGCAGAACACGCGGCCGGCGCCGGTCAGCACGACGACGCGCACCCGTGGTTCGTCGGCGCACCATCGAAAGGCGGTCGTGAGGTCGCGAAGCATGGTGGCCGAAAGCGGGTTGCGCTGATCCGGGCGGTTCAGCGTCATAGTCGCGACGCTGCCCGCGACCTCGACGAGGACCTGCTCCAGCCTGGGCGTGTCGTTCACGGCAACTAGCCTAGAACGCCGAGCACGAGCGCGACGCCGACGAGGATGAGCACACCGCCACCGATCTCCTCGCTCCACGCTTCGACACGGGCGCCCAGGCGATTGCCGAGCTCGAGCCCGACCAGCGACATAGCCACGCTGATGACGGCCATGGTCAGGGCCGCGACGACGATCTGAACGTGGTACACCGCAAGCGCGAAGCCGACCGCGAGGTTGTCGATGCTGAGTGCCAGGGCGGTGACGATGAGGCTGTGGGTGCGAAGTCCGGGCGCTGGTTTCGCGGCGTCCCCCGACTGGACGTGCCGGCCCTGGAAGATGGTGTAGGCGCCGGTCAGGACCAGCACCGCGCCGCCGACGTACTTTCCGTAGTGTCCGAACACTCCGGCGAGAGCCTGGCCGAGCAAAAGGCCGACGAGCGGCATGAGCGCCTCGAAGAACCCGAAGGCGAGGCCGACACGAAGCCTGGTCCGTGCGTCGATCCCGCTCAGGCCGATGCCGATTGCGCCGGCGAAGTTGCTGAGTCCGACCGAGACGCTGACGAGAAGCAGGCTGACGATCGGATTCACGCCGGTAACTATATGCAGGCTACTGATTGCAGCCTGGCGCCAATTCATTAGGCGATATGAGGGCACTCCTTAACAAAAATACTTTGCCGCCCCCATTAACTCCCCGCACAATTGGCACCGAACCTGCCACCGCCCCTGTAACCCAAGGTTAGGCCCGGAATCGCTTAAACCATATACCGCCCCCGCCACACAAACCAATGAAGGTCAAGTCACGCGATACGGTCGCGTTCTCAGCCATCGGCTCAGGCGACGCCACGGGCGACCTGGACAAGCCGATCTTCACGCTGAGCGTGGCCTCGGAGATCCTCGAGGTGCACCCGCGCACTTTGATGATGTACGAGCACCTCAGCATGATCCAGCCGAAGCGCACGGTGACCAATCGCCGGCGCTACACCCGTCGCGACGTGATGAAGCTCCAGGCGATCCAGATCCTGACCCGGGAGCATCACGTGAACCTCGCCGGCGTTCGTTACATCCTCGCTCTGCTCAAGCGGCTGCAGAGCGCGGGCGTAGATCCCCCGGAAGACCTGAAGAACCTGGACGTGACGCAGCTCAACGTTTAACCAACCACCTGGTTTGAGGGAAAGGCAACAGAAAAGGCAATGTCAAAGAAAAGAAGGCGTTTGGAGATCAAGGTCGAACCCATCCCGGCCCTGTACATGGAGGAGACGGCGTCGTGCCCGGTCTGCGGCCGTGACGCGCAGGCGATAGGCCGCCGCCACGTGCAGATCGTGTTCCGCTGTGACGGCTGCAAGGTCGTCTTCAAGCGGAACCGGCACTGGCCCTACATCTACTAGCGCTCGCTTGGCGTGCGGCCACGTCCGGGCCGCATCGAGCTCAAGCCTTCGGTTCGGAGTGCTCGTCCGGCTTCGCCGCGGCCGGCGACTCTCCGTGCCGGCGAAAAAGCTCTCGCATGCTCGCGATGATCCCCATGCGAGGCGCGCCGAGGAGCTCCCATGCCCTGCCAAGGCCCACCGCATACGCGCCGAGGAGCACCTGGAGAAGCCCGGACAGGGCGTCGGCGTCGGCAGGGGAAAGCCAGAGCTGAATCCCAAGGGCCAGCTCTCCGCCGTAGATGGCGGCACTCCCGAAAAACAGGAGCACGCTGCGTCGCAGCACCCCCTGGGTTCGCCAGCTGCGGACGAGCGCGAGAAGGCCTAGGGTCTGGATCACCGCCACGAGCGCGATCGCCGTCACGATCGGCCCGATCGGAGTGTTCGGGATCAGGGTCGCGAACGAGATGAAGAAGATGTTCGCGAGCGCGGTGAAAGCGCTCAGAGCCTGCGCCTGGCGATGCGCCTCGGCCTGACGGCCGAACACCCGGTCCGGCGCAAGCGATATCGCGACGAAAAGAAGGCCGATCAGGGCCGCGCTGGCCTGTGTGCTCGCCGTCAGAAAGCCGACGTAGGCGGCCGGAACCATTTCGGTCAGTTTGAAGCCTCGGGAAGCTCGTAGCCTTGGGCTGTGAGGCGAGCGGGGAGGATCGCGATCTTCGGCGCCCTGGCCGGCCTTGCCACCGCCGCGGTGGCCGAGGCAGTCCGGCCGCGTGGAGGCACGACGGCGCTACTGGACTGGGAGGAGGTCCGGACCTCGGCCATGGCCCGGCTCGATTCCAAGATCGTCACGGCGACGCAGCTCTCGGCCGCGGCCCGCGATTATCGATCGCTCGCCGCCTCGCTCGAAAAGCCGTTGCTCGGTTTCGTGGGCGGCATGTCCAAGGGGACGACCCTCCCGAAGTTCGAGGCCCTCGACAGGTTGGGCTGGCTCGACCTCAACCTGGGCATCCTGCGCCGGGCGGTCGACCCGGTGATCGAGTCCGGCCGCATGCCGAACTCGCTGATCGTCGAGGTAGGACGAGCCGGCGTCAACCGGTACGCGGGCTACATGCTGGCCTTCTTGGGGCGGCGCGTGCTCGGCCAGTACGACCCGCAGCTGCTCGTCGCCGAACCGCTCGGCAAGGAGGGCCTGTACCTCGTCGAGACGAACGTCGAAGAATGGCGCGCGGAGGCGCAGCTTCCCGAAGAAGACCTGCGGCGCTGGCTGATCCTCCACGAGATGACCCACGCCTGGCAGTTCGCCGCGCATCCCTGGCTCCGGCCGCACATGGAGCAGTCGATGAAGGCTCTGCTGGACACCGTGACGGCAAGGCGCCCGCCTGTCGCTCGCTTTGCGGCTTTCGCCGGCGTGCTGCCGGCACAGTGGCGGGTCATGCGCCAGGTGCAGGGCACGATGTCCGTGATCGAGGGCTACAGCAACCTGGTGATGAACCAGCTCGGCAAGGACCTCCTGCCCGGGTTCGAGGCCCTCGAGGCGGCCTACAACCGGCGCAGCACGGGGAAAAGCCCGATGGAGGTCCTCATCTGGAAGCTGACGGGCCTCGACCTGAAGCTGCAGCAGTACAGGCGTGGCGAGGCGTTCTGCCGGGCCGTCTACGACGCACATGGCCTGGCCACGCTGAACCGCGTCTGGGAGGGCCCGGACATGATGCCGAGCCTCAGCGAGCTCGAACGGCCCGAGAGCTGGTACCGCCGCATCTCCAACTGATCCGGACGGGGGTGGTACGTTACCGGGCCGCCCGAACCGGCGGGCTCAGTCCCGGAGCTCTTCCTGCGCGGTTTCCTCGCTGATCGGCATCACGGCCACGGGCAGGTCCGCGATGTCGAAATAGCGCACCGCCTTGTTGAGCCGCTTTGCGATCCCCACCTGCACCTTCACTCCAAGCGACAGCTGGCCGAACACCCAGACCTCGTCGCTGCGCGCGAGGAGATTGTTCATCGCCTCGCGTACGACCTCTTTGGAGACCGTGTGCATGAGGTAGTAGTCGAAGAGCATGAAGGGGCTGACGGGCACCATCCCGGAGTCCAGCACGAACTTCTGGATGTGGGCCCGCCAGTAGAAGACCTTGTTCGACATGGCGACGTAAACGAGCCGCTTGGGATGGCGCAGCGTCTCCTCTGCCTGGTCGCGCGCGCTCGGCTTGGTGGTGGGTTGGAAGATTCGCTCCAGGATGTCCTCCGCCGCCTTGCCCTCGATCGCCATCTAGATCCGCCCCGCCATCTGATTAAGCCGGGCTATCGTATCAGTCGTGCCGGCGGGCTCCCGTTTCGACCTGTCAGGACGCGTCGCGCTGGTGACGGGCGCGAGCCGGGGAATAGGGAGCGCGACGGCGATGGCGCTCGCCGAGCAGGGCGCTCAGGTCGTCCTCTCGAGCCGCAAGCAGGGCGACCTCGACGCTGAGGCCGAACGGATCAACGCCGCGTACCCCGAGAGCGCATCCGCGATCGCGGCCCACGCCGGAAGGCCCGACGAGCTGCAGCGCCTAGTCGAGGCCGTGATGGCCCGTCACTCGCGTATCGACATCCTTGTCAACAACGCGGGGACGAACCCGTACTTCGGGCCGGTCCTGGGCGCTGACCTGGCGGCGTGGGACAAGACCTTCGAGGTCAACCTGCGCGGGATCTTCGTTCTGACGAAGCTCGTCTACGAGGCGTGGATGGAAGAGCACGGTGGGTCTGTGGTGAACGTGGCGAGCATCGGCGGCTTGCGTCCGGGGATCGGCCTCGGCGTCTACAACGTCACGAAGGCCGGCGTGATCATGCTGACGCGCCAGCTGGCCCGCGAGATCGGCGGCAAGGTGCGCGTGAACGCCGTCGCCCCGGGCCTTGTCAAAACGCGGTTCGCGGAGGCGCTGTGGGGCAACGAAGCGATCCTGGAGCGGGTCCTCGCGGCAAACCCGATGGGCCGGATCGGCATGCCGGATGAGGTCGCAGGCGCGATCGTGTTCCTGGCTTCGGATGCCGCCAGCTACGTGAACGGCGAGGTCCTCGTGGTCGACGGCGGAGGCGGGGAAGTCTAGCTGGAGACCCTCGCGGCCTCGGCCGCTCGCGAGCGCGACCGCGAGCGACGTGCCGTCTTCCGCCGGGCCGCACGTGGCCCCGGGGGCGTTTCAACGGAGCCGTTCGACTCGTGCTGGGCGTCCTCCGCCGCCATCTGGCGGCTGTGGATGAAGTCTTCGAGCTCCTTTTCGTACTGGTAGGAACGCCGGTCCGTCTCGTACCGCAAAACCCGGCGCTGCTGGATGTAGTCCTCGAGCGCTGCTCTCGTGTCGAGGCCCGCGCGGAACCCAAGCTCACGGGCGGCCTTCGCCGTCGACAGCGACCGTCCCCAGCGCAAGAGGTCGAGCAGCTGCGGCGAGAGGAAGGCGATTCCCGTGCGGCGGATCGCAAACGCGGCAAGACCGAGCCCGACCGGCGGCAGCAGAGGCGCATGGATCTTGCCCGCAGCGTCCAGGAGACGCGTGAGCGGTTCCGGACCCGGAGCCGCGATGTTGTACGGCCCCGACGGTCCGCGCTTCGCTGCCAGGTACAGCGCCTCGACACAGTCATCGCGATGGATCAGCTGGATCGGGGGGTCGTAGCCCATCACGGTCGGCACCAGCTCGAGATCGAGATAGCGGGCCAGCGGCTGCGGCTCGTCGGGGTTGAGGCTGTTGCTGAACCGCAACGTGAGCATCGCGATGTCCGGGTTCCGGGCCGCGAAATCGCTGACGTACGACTCGACCTCGACAATGTCGCGGACGAACTGGTGCCGCGAGTTGCTGTCGAGGCGATGGTCCTCTCGCATACCGGTCGGCAGATCGAATCTCGAGCCGTAGACGTGGCCCGAAGACTTGAGGACGAAGCGCTTGACGGGGCTGCCTTCGCCCGCGCAGCCGGCAAGCAGGTTGAGCGTGCCGATGACGTTCATCTCATGCGCGCGCGCAGGATCGAGGTCGAACGAGTCGACCCGCGTGAGAGTGTGCACGACGGTGTCGATGCCGACGGCGCGGACTAGCTTGCCGATGAGGGAGTGGCGGATGTCGAGCTTCAGGTAGTCGGCACGGCCGAGGTCGTAGCGCGGCTCGCGGATGTCGATGCCGATGACCTCGGCGACGTCCGGATCCTCGACAAGCCGCTGCACGAGCAGCGCTCCCCACCACCGGGCGACCCCGGTGACGAGAATCCGGCGCTTCCTGGACCTCATCCCCGATCCAGTCTACCCAGCGAGGCCTGGGCGGCCGGGTCAATCCCGGCCGCGACCATGTCCAGCATGCCTGCCAGTCGTCGCTCCGAGCGACTTTAAGACACTCCCAACCGTATATCGGAAGGAGAGCAGACACTGCCGCCACGCGGCACTGTCGATGAGAGGGAACCATTCCGGGTTCCCTCTCATAACTCAATAAGTCTCAGCGTGGCCTGGGCGGCCGGGTTGATCCCGGCCGCGACCATGTCCAGCATTCCTGCCAATCGTCGCTCCGAGCGACTTTCCGGCAATCCCAACCGTATACCGGAAGGAGAGCAGACACTGCCGCCACGCGGCACTGTCGATGAGAGGGAACCATTCCGGGTTCCCTCTCATAACTCAATAAGTCCCAGCGTGGCCTGCGCGGCCGGGTTGGTCCCGGCCGCAACCATGTCCAGCATGCCTGCCAGTCGTCGCTCCGAGCGACCTCAAGACAATCCCATCCGTATATCGGAAGGAGAGCAGACACTGCCGCCACGCGGCACTGTCGATGAGAGGGAACCATTCCGGGTTCCCTCTCATAACTCAGTAAGTCCTCTTGATCACGTCCCGTTCCATGTGCACCACGGCACGTGAGACCAGCTCGAGCACCGGCGATTTGGCCTGGCGCAGCGCGAACTCGAGCTGGCGAAGCAGCGAGTAAAGGGCCTTCATCGCCTTGATCGCATCGCCGATGTCGACGTTGGCCGGCAGAGGGATCTTGTCGAGCTGTTCGCCTGACGCCCACCTGTACGCGAAGTCGATGTAGTCGTGCGACGGCTGCCGCAGGTTCGGCTCGTCGAGGTCGCGCTCCATGTCGGCGAACCTGAAGTAGAGCGAGCGGATGAGCCGCGCGGTCTGCGCGATCGCCGGGGTCGGGTAGCGCCGCGGACCACGGGCCTGGCGGTCGCCGCGCCGCTCGCGATCCTCGGCAGCGAGCATGACGATCACCGCGCACAGCTCCTCCGGCGTGAGGCCCTCGAACCAGCCGAGCCACACGGCTTCGGCGACCAGGAGCGTGTTCTCACCGTAGACCCGCGCCGCGAACAGGCCTTTGTCGGTCGGCTTGTCGTGCGCGAGAAAGCCCGCCTCGGTGAGGATCCGGCACAGCCGCCGCAGCTTGCGCGGGTATTCGTCCATTTGGCCGGTGACCTCGCGCTGGCCGCCCTCAAGCTCCCTCTCGAGGAGCCGGATCTCGTTGAAGCGCTGCAGCAGCTCGCCGAAGCGCGGCGAGCGCACGACCTTGAGCTTGCGCTGCCGCTCGAGCAGGCCCTTGGCCTCGATCTCGAGCCGCTGCACCAGCCGACCGGCCGGCGACTGGCCACGCCCCCCCGGCCGGCCACGCCTGCTCCGCCGCTGCGCGCCCGCCTCGCGGCGGAGCCGCCTGAGCTCGATCCGGATCGAGCGTCGCCGGTCCTCGAGCTTGAAGTACTGCGCGACGTCCTGGATCGAGACCTCCGGGTCATCCCACAGGCGTCGCCGGTCCGCGAGCTGGTCGCGAACGTTGGTCAGGCGCTCGCTCGTCTCGCTTGCAGCGAGGCGCTTCTGGAACTGGCCGAAGGACCGCTGCATCAGGCCCTCCGCCTCCTCCGGCGTGTAGACACGCAGCAGGTTCAGCGCCATGTTGTAGCTCGGCAGGAACTTCGATTCGACCACTAGCGTCGGGCCCATCGCGACCTCGTAGATCGTGCCGACCTCGACATCCGACTCCTTGAGGATCACGCCGTGGCCGATCACGTCGATGCCACGCCGTCCGGCGCGCCCCATCAGCTGCGTCAGCTCGCCCGTCGTGAGGTGCGCGAAGTTGACCCCGTCGAACTTCGTGAACGACGAGACGACCACCGCTCGCGCCGGCATGTTGATGCCCAGCGACAGGGTCTCGGTGGCGACCACGACCTTAATAAGAACGCGCTGGAACAGCTCCTCCACCATCTCCTTGTGGTACGGAAGCAGGCCGGCGTGGTGCTCGGCGAGGCCGCGCCGCAGGAGCCTGGCGTCGACCATTCGCCGGAACAGGGCCTCTTCGTCGTGGTCCTTCAGCGTCAGCAGCCGCTCCGCCGCCACGCGGTCGATCGCCTCCTTCTCCTCCTGCGTCGTCAGGTCGAGATCGTGGTACGCGCACCGCTGCAGCGCCTCGCGGCAGCCACGCCTCGAGAAGATGAAGTAGATCGCGGGCAGCATGTCGAACCGCCGCAGCTCCTCGATCACGTGCAGCAGGTCGTTGGACGGCAGGCCCTTGTAGCCGCCGACCCGGTACGACGCCTCCTCCTCCTGCGCCGCCCTGCTCCACGTCCGCTGCTCGATCCCGCCGTCCTCCTTGAACAGCGGCAGGAACCGGTTGTTGATCGCGAGCCACATCTTCAGCTCCACCGGCCTGACGTCGTGAAACACGGTGGCCATGCCTCCGCGGTTCTCCGCCATCCAGTCCGCGATCTCCGTGTAGTTGCCAATGGTCGCGGACAGTCCGACGAGCTTGATCGTGCGCGGCGCCTGGATCACGATCTCCTCCCAGACAGAGCCGCGCGGGAAGTCGTCGATGTAGTGCACCTCGTCGAGCACCA
>Ga0070741_10004982_pt1 | contig 30276 bp, 24 predicted proteins | sample Coa_R1_4_FD_66440 | JGI IMG/M metagenome (GOLD analysis project Ga0070741, IMG submission 66440) | Surface soil microbial communities from Centralia Pennsylvania, which are recovering from an underground coalmine fire - Coalmine... | ecosystem: Environmental > Terrestrial > Soil > Unclassified ... | reverse complement strand
AAGCAGTTCCGCAGCCTGGCCACCCGCTACGACACGCGCGCCGAGAGCTACCGCACCCTGTGGGTCATTGCGTTCACTATCCTTTGGATCAAGCATGCTCATTGAAGACAGGCCCTAGCCTCTCGGTCGAGGGCGGTGGCGGTGGACGTGTGCGGACGGCCGAGGAGTTCCGAGCGGTGCTGGAGGCCGCCGACCTGGCGCTGACGCGGATCATCCCGACCACATCCTCGGTCAGCGTGATCGAGGCCCGGCCCACTCAAGCGACGAAAGGCTGAACGCTACTCGGCAAAGCAGGTGTGACGGTCTAGTAGTTTGAGCGCCTCCTCGCTTTGCCCCAGTTCGTGCAGCACCTTGGCGGCGTCTACTCGGGAAAACCCAGGGAGCCGAGGATCGCGGGCCATCTCGCACAGAATGGAGCCGGCCACACCAGACTGTCAGGTTTTCGCCAGTAATCGAGCAGCACGCAACCGCATTTGGGGATTCATACGCGATCATCGGCAAAGGTTTTCAAGAAAGCGGCCGCCTGGCCAGTTTGCCCCATCTCATCGAGGATCCCGGCCGCCATCATGCGATCGTGGACAGAGCATACGTCATTCAAAACCACATTGACCAAGTGTGAGATGGTGTCCTCTATCTGTCCGCTTGCCATTAGGCCATAAGCTCTAAGCGGTTGGCCAGGGATGTTGTAGCAATGAGGGATGCTATGGATAGACCTGGGCCCTGAGCAGCGGGCGGAGCTGCAGGCGCTCCGCCGCGACCACTCCTTCTCGCCCGCCGAGCGTGACTGCCTGGAGATGGTCGCGCTCTCTGCCGCTGGCTGGTCCGTGCCCGCCATCGCGACCCACCTCGGCCGTACTCCGGAAACGGTGTGCCGCCTGTTCCGCCGCTTCCCGTCCGAGGGCCTCGCCGCCGGCGGCGCGCGCCGCCCGGCCCACCCCCGGATCTGGAGCGACGCCGGTCAGTCGAAGCCGAACTGCGCGAGCTGCTCGGCCAGGAGCGGACTTGGACCTCTGGCCAGTTGGTCGAGGCGCTGGCCGAGCGCGGCATCCGGCTCAGCGAGCGGCAGGTGCGCCGCTACCTACGCCGCCTGGACGCCGGCTGGCGGCGGACCAAGCGGACGCTCGTCCCTCTCGCAAACAGGCGCACCAGGGCAAGCTGACTCTCGCCTACCTAGATGAAGTCGACTTCAGCCCCAACCAACCGGCTATCCGGGCGACCACGAAGCCACTGGCGGATTCGATGCTCAGCGGCCCCAGTGCTCGTCCCTCGCCATCGTGCCCCTTCGTCTGGCCGCCTCGCAGATGTCCATCCGCGATACCTGTCCGCTCAAAGCGTGATCCCGTCCGGACCTTCCGCCGTCTCCCCGCCTGGCGCAAAGTGAAAGGCACCTGCCCTGCCGCACTTCCCACGGCAAGGTGGGACAGCGCCTCTCTTGAGAGGCTACTCGGGTTCGCCCGAGTGAAATGCGCCGGGAGTGCCGACAATGAGGCTCGAGGGGAAAGTCGCGTTGATCACCGGGGCGGCCAGGGGACAGGGGCGCTCGCACGCGCTGACCCTGGCGCGTGAGGGCGCCCGGGTGGTCCTGGCAGACATCTGCCAGGATTACCCGACGATTCCCTACCCGCTCGGCACCGAGGAGCAACTGGCCACCACCACCCGCATGGTCCGGGAGGCCGGGGGCGAGGCGCTGGCGGTGCGCTGCGACGTCAGCTCCGCGGCCGACGTCGAGCAGGCGGTGCAGCAGGCACTTTCCGAGTTCGGCCGGCTGGACATCCTCGTCGCCAACGCGTCCGTGAACGCCATCAGCCCCTGCATCGAGATCGAGGAGGCGCAGTGGGACGCGATGATGGACGTCAACCTGAAGGGCGTCTGGCTCTCCTGCAAGTACGCCGCCCGCCCGATGATCGAGCAGCGTTATGGGAAGATTGTCACAACCTCGTCCACGCTAGGAGTCAAGGTCCAGCCGAACCTGGCCCACTACATCGCCTCCAAGCACGGGGTGATCGGGCTGACGCGGGCGCTCGCGGTCGAGCTGGCGCCTTACAACATCAACGTCAACACGGTCATGCCGGGGATGATCAACACTGATATGACCAAGTCCCTCTCGGCGCCGATCGCCGAGAGCCTCGGGAAGAGTGTGGACGACTTCTACGCCGACTTCGTCAGCGACTTCCACGCCTTCAAAGGGGCGCGCGCCGAGATTGTCCCGCAGGATATCTCCGACGCGATCCTGTTTCTGGTTTCCGACGAGTCGCGGCAGATCACCGGGCACGCATTGGCGGTAGACTCCGGCATGCTCGTCGCGCGCTAGCCCGCGAGGCAGGAACGATGGATTCACAGCAGCTCGGCTTCGGCCTGCTGGTGACGGGCGACGTGAGCGCGAACAGGACTGTGCAGCTCGCCCGGGCGATCGAGGCGGCAGGCTTCACGAGCCTCTGGTTCGCCGACACGCTCTTTTACCGCAGCGCCATCCCGAGGGCGGCCGCGGCCGCGCTGATGACGTCGAGGCTGCGGATCGGCCTTGGGGTGCTCAACCCCTTCAATCGCCACCCGACCCTGATCGCGATGGAGGCCGCGGCACTCGACGAAGTGGCCGGCGGCCGGGTCGTGCTCGGCCTGGGCGCCAGCGTCGAGGGTCTGTTGAGCCAGGCGGGGATCGAGTACCGCCGGCCGCTTGGCGCGGTGCGCGATAGTGTCCAGATCGTTCGGCAGATGCTCTCCGGCCAGCCGTGCGTCTACGAGGGCGCGCGTTTCTCGGTGCGCGGGGCGCAGCTCAGCTTCACCCCGCCGCGTGCGAACCTGCCGATCTACGTCGGCGCGGTGTTGCCAAAGGCGCTCGCGCTCTGCGGGGATCTCTCCGACGGGCTGATCGTCTCGCTGCTGTTCTCCCCGAGCTACACCCGGGCGGCGCTGGAACGCGTGGCCGAGGGAGCCAGGCGGGCTGGCCGCGACGTTGGGGAGATCGACGTCGTCCACTACACGATTGTCTCGGTCCTGCCCGACGATGGCGAGGCGCGTGCCCTGGCCCGGCCGTTCCTGGGGAGGTTCCTGGTTGCCTACGGTGACGCCTTCCGCCGCCAGCCAGAGGTCACTCGGGCGCACGCCGCCTTCTCCGGGCTGAGCGAGCCGGAGTTCGAAGACGTGCTGGGTCGGCTGGAGGCGGGAGAGGATCCCCAGCAGGCCATCCCCGATCCGCTGCTCGACGCCTTCGCCATCGCCGGCGCCCCCGAACGTTGTGCCCATCTGGTGGACGACTATCGCCGGGCCGGGGTCAAGGAGGTCGTCGGGCTCCTGCCGGCCGGCGCGGATCACGAGGCGATGATCCAGTTGATTGGCGAGCGGGTGATCCCGTCGTTTGGGGCGGTTGATACCGTCCTGAGCGCCGGATGATCCGGTTCGGTCCTTGAGGCAGGCTCGGAAGGGGCCGAGACTACGAGCCACCAGCAGCGGGAGGCGGGGATGCAGTTCAGCGGCAAGGTTGCCATCGTCACCGGTGCAGGCTCCGGCATGGGACGGGCGATCGCGCTGCTGCTGGCCAAACGTGGCGCCCGCGTCGTGGTGGCGGACCTGGACCCACCGGCCAGCCAGGAGACCGTGGCCCGGATCCGGGACGCGGGGGGTGATGCCCGCTACGTGCAGGTGGATGTGTCCCGTCCCGAGGACGCTGAGCGGATGGTGGCCTTCGCAGTGGAGGAGTTCGGCGGGCTGGACATTCTCTGCAACAACGCCGGGATCAATCTCGCCGCGTCGGCGACCGAGACGGACGAGGAGCAATGGGACCGGCTGATGGCAGTGAACGTCAAGGGCGTGTTCCTTGGCTGCAAGTACGCCATCCCGGCGATGCAGCGGCGTGGCGGCGGGGCGATCGTGAACACCGTCTCGACCGCAGGGCTGCGGGGCTTCCCGAACATGGCCGCCTACAACGCCTCCAAGGGCGGCGCGGCGCTGTTGACCCGGCAGCTCGCGCTCGACTACGCCAGGGCGGGCATTCGGGTCAACGGCGTTTGCCCGGGGGTTGTCGATACGCCGATGACCCGACGCTTCATGGAGACCCACGGCGACCCGGAAGCGCTGGCAAAGTCGTGGGAAGCGATTCCGATCGGCCGGATGGCGCAGCCGGAGGAGATCGCCCAGGCGGTGGCGTTCCTCGCCTCGGACGAGGCCGGCTACATCACGGGGGTCCTCCTGCCGGTCGACGGCGGGATCATGGCCGGTTAGCGCCGAGTGCAGGAGGGCGAGATGAGCGGTCTGCCTCCGGTGTTCCAGGCGATGAGGGACAGCTATCCGGCGGTCTGGGACAGCCAGTGGGAGATGAACCAGCAGTGCGACCAGTCGGGCCCGCTCGACGAGCGCACCCGCGAGCTGATCAAGGTCGCGGTGCTAGCAGCGGCGGGCTACGAGCAGAGCGTGAAGGGGCACACCGCCATGGCGCTCGCCGCGGGGGCCACGGCCGACGAGGTGCGCCAGGCAATCCTGCTGCTCGCCGGTCCGGTCGGCATCCCAGCGGTTGCCTACGCGCTGTCGTGGGCCGAGGAGGCGATCAGGCTCACGGCAGTCGAGGCCGGATGAGAGGGAGGGGGTGGGATCCCAGGAATAGCGCGGGACAGGGTACTGGGGAGAACACGAGATCGCGCCTGGGTGGCGTGCATCGGAGGGCCTCATGGCGACCAATGCATCTGCTGAGAGTAACCAGTTCACCACGCTCGACATCGTCTTCATGGTTCTCGTCGGGGTCGTGTTCGGAACGCTGTTCTCATTTACCGCCCCGATCAACCACTTCCTGACCGCGGCACTCGGCCCCTGGGCCGACGGCATCCTGGGCATCTATATGATGCCGCCGGTGATCGCCTCGTACGTGGTCCGCAAGCCGGGCGCGTACTGGATCACCATGGCGATCAACCTGCTGACACAAGGAGCCGCGGGCAACCCGGCCGGGCTGCTGGTCACCGCTGCCTGGGGGATCCTCGGCGGACTTGGTGGTGAGCTGGTCCACTTCCTCGCCCGGTACCAGTGGCGGCGCACGTCGTTCCTGCGCTACTGGTTCCCAGTCGAGTTCCTCGCCGTCGCCGGCACCCTGCTTTTCAACCTGCCGGTGAGCACGTACTTCTACGGCTGGGGCAGCGCCGGCGCCTTCGCCATCATTTGGGGCACCATCTTCCAGTTCATCACCTTTGGGCTGCAGAGTGGACTAGTTGGGCTGGCCATCGCTCGGGTCCTCCTGAACGCCGGCCTCCTCTCCGGCTTCCGCATCGCGGTGGCCGAGAAGCTGGAGCGAACGGGGACACAGCCGGCGACGATGTAGCTCCATTCCAGCCGAGATCCGGTGCGGATGCTGTCCAGGGGCCGCGTGGGCGCGACGCTGGTCGCGCCCACGCACCTAGCACGCGAGTCGACGAGGTTGAGGCACCTTGATCATCAACATCGACAAGCTGGTCTGGCGCTTCGACGTCAGCGCCGAGCCTGCGCTCAACGGCGTCTCGTTCACCGTGAAGCGGGGCGAATTCGTCCTCATCGTCGGGGCGAGCGGCTCGGGCAAGAGCACGCTGGCGAACTGTATCAAGGGGATCGTGCCGCACCTCGTTGGGGGCTTCCTGGAAGGCAGCGTCGAGGTGGACGGGACAAAGACCGTGGAGCTGCCGGTCAGCCACCTCTCGTCAAAAGTCGGGATGGTCTTCCAGGATCCGGAGACCCAGCTCTGCAATCTCTTCATCACCGACGAGATCGCCTTCGGCCCGGAGAACCTGAAGCTGCCGCCGGACCTGGTCCGAACGCGGGTTCGCGAGGCGTTGGCGCTGGTCGGCCTGCGCGAAGAGGAGATCGACCAACGCTTCGTCTACGAGGTCTCGGGAGGGCAGAAGCAGCGCATCGCGATCGCGTCCGTCCTGGCGATGCAGCCGCCGATCCTCCTGTTCGACGAGCCGACCGCCAACCTGGATCCGCAGGGTGGGGCAGACGTCATCGCGGCGATCAAGCGGCTGCACGACGGCGGCCACACGGTCCTGGTGATCGAGCATCGCCTGGACGAGTTGGTGGAAGTGGCCGATCGGATGATCGTGGTGAACCAGGGGCGGATTGTGCTGGACGGCCCGCCACGAGCGCTGTTGCAGGATTCGGCCGAGGTCCTGGAGCGAGCCTGCGGAGTGCGCATTCCCCAGGTGGCCGCGCTGGCATTGCGACTCCGAGACGACTTCGATTGGAGCCCGTTCCCGCTCACCGTCGGTGAGCTCGTCGAGCAGACCCAGCCGCGGTTGGCGACCCTCTCGGCACCGACTGATGCCGCCCCGCCAGCCCACCAGCAGGCCGGCGACGAGGTGGCCCGGCTGGAGGCGGTGAGCTACGTCTACCCGGGCGGGATCCAGGCGCTGCGGGGCGTCTCGCTGGTGCTGCACCGCGGCGAGACGGTGGCCATCGCGGGCACCAATGGCTCTGGCAAGACGACGCTGGCCCGCCTGCTGATCGGGCTGCTGCACCCGACGCGCGGCCGGGTCACGCTGCTCGGCAAGGACCTCGCTGCCAGCGACGACCAGGAGATCCTGCGCCGGGTCGGCTACGTCTTCCAATACCCGGAGCACCAGTTCGTCAAGAACACCGTCTACGCGGAGGTCGCCTACGGACTGGAGGTCCACCAGTACGATGCGGCGACGATCAAGGGGCGCACCGAGGCAGTGCTAGAGCTGTTCGGCCTGAGCCGCTACCGAGATCGCCACCCGCTGCAGCTCAGTGGCGGAGAGAAGCGCCGGCTCAGCGTTGCGACCATGCTGGTGCTGGAGCCCGAGGTCCTGATCCTCGACGAGCCGACCTTCGGCCAGGATGCCGACAGCAGCCGCCGGATGATGGAGCACCTGCTCGGCGTGGTCCGCCAGCGCCGCGGGATGACGACCGTCATCATCACCCACGACATGGAGCTGGTGGTCGATTACTGCGATCGCCTGGTGGTCATGGCGGATGGCGACGTGATCGGCGACGCGCCGCCTCGTGAGCTGTTCCCGCAGGACGACATGCTGCGGCGGGGCTCGCTGATCCGCCCCGCGGTGTCCGAATACGTGGCGCGGCTGCGGGCAAGCGGGGTGGATGTCCCGGCCACGATCGCCCGAGTAGACGAGTTCATGAGCTGGTACCAGGCTGCGCGCGAGCGCGACGCGGTCGTGGTCTGATGGGACGGGGAAGCATGGCGACGATCGCTCCCGCGCGCAGGACGTCCGGCAACGTTATCCAGTACGTGCGGACCACGTCCGCGCTACACCGCATGGACGCCATGTCCAAGCTGATCGCGGCCTTTGGGGTCAGCCTGCTGGTCGTCCTGATCAATGGCAATGTCGAGCTGCTCGCGCTGTTTCTGGTCGTCTCCCTGGGCGCGCTGGTGCTCGGTAACGTCCCGCCGCTCCAATTCCTGCGCGGCGCGCGTGTCTTCATGATCTTCGGCTCGGGGCTGCTGATCTTCCAGCTCCTGTTCAACCACTCCGGCCAGCCGGTCGGCCAACTTGGGCCGCTCGGGATCTACTCGGGTGGGCTGGAGTTTGGCATTAAGAAGATGCTCAGCATCTGGGTCGTCGCGCTGAGCTCCTTCACCTTCATCTGGACGACTAACCCGCGCTCGCTGATCGTCGGCCTGGTGCGCTTCGGCATCCCCTACCGCTTCGCCTGGGCACTGTTCCTGGTGATGCGCTTCGGCCCGGTGTTCGAGGACGAGCTGCGGATCATCAAGGACGCTCAGCGCGTTCGCGGCTTCAAGCGCCGCGGTGGGGTCAGCGGGAAGATCGAGCAGTACAAACGCTACACGATCCCGATGCTGGTGAGCATGGTGCGCAAGGCGACCAACATCGCGGTGGCGATGGACGGCCGCGCCTTTGGCGCCTACCCGGACCGCTCGTTTGTGGATGAGTTTCACTGGTCGCGCTCCGGGCTGGTTCTGCTCGGGCTGCTGCTCGTGGCGATCCTGGTGGCGGCCGTGTTCGGATCACCGTTCGTGCCCAAACAAGGCGAGTTTCGCTTCTAGCCGGCGCAGGCGACGTGGCGTCGGATCAGATGGGAGGAGGTGCCGCAGTGCGGCTGGGAGTTGACGTCGGCGGGACGTTTACGGACCTGGTACTGGTAACGGACGATGGCCAGGTGCGCATCGGCAAGGTGCTCTCGCGGCCGAAGGAGGGCTTCGCCAGTATCCAGGAGGGCCTGGAGCAGATGGGCATCCCGGCAACGGCGTTGGACCAGATCTCCTACGGGACGACAATCGCCACCAACAGCGTGATTGAGCGCAAGGGAGCCAAGGTCGGGATGCTCTGCACCCGCGGCTTTCGCGACGTCCTGGAGCACCAGCGCTGGCACCGCCGCACGCTCTATGACCTGCACCAGACGCGCCCCGACCCGCTTGTCAGCCGCCGCCTCCGCCTGGAAGTGACCGAGCGCGTGGCGGCGGACGGCGAGGTGCTCTGCCAGCTCGACGAGCAGGAGCTGCGCGAGGCGCTGGAGGTGTTCGCCCGCGAGGGGATCGACTCGGTCGCGGTCTGCTTCCTCAACGCACACGCCAATGGTGCGAACGAGCGCCGGGTGCGGGAGCTGATCGCGCACGAGGACGGCCCGACCTACATCTCGCTATCTTCGGAGATCGCGCCGCTGATCCGCGAGTGGGAGCGGACCAGCACGACGGTCGTCAACGCGTATACCCAACCAATCCTGGAGCGCCACCTGCGCGGTGTCGAGGCGGACATGCAGGCCCTCGGGCTCGACGCCCGCCTGGACATCATGCAGTCCAACGGTGGGATCATCTCGGTTATGGAGGCCAGTAGCGCCTCCGTCCGCACCATCTTGTCCGGCCCGGCCGGGGGCGTGATCGGCTCGATGCTGGTGGGCCAGCGGTCCGGCTTCTCGGACCTGATCACGCTCGACATGGGCGGGACGAGCTGCGACGTGTCTGTGATCCGCAACGGCAGCCCCGAGCTAACCAAGGAAGGCGAGGTCGAATACAACATCCCGATCACCGTTCCGATGCTGAAGATTGAGACCATCGGAGCAGGCGGTGGGAGCATCGCCTGGATCGACGCCGGCCGGGCGCTCAAGGTCGGGCCACAGAGCGCCGGCGCCTCGCCGGGGCCGGCCTGCTACGGCACTGGCGGGATCGAGCCGACCGTCACGGACGCCCACCTGCTGCTCGGGCGCCTTTCGCCGGACGGGCTGCTGGGCGGCCGGCTGCGGCTGGACGAGGAGCGCGCCAGACGGGCCTACGCCGAGCGCATCTGCGAGCCGCTGGAGCTGGACCTCCATCAAGCCGCCGGCGGGGTGATCCGGATCGCCAACGTCCTAATGGCCGAGGCGATCCGGCTGCTCACCATTAATAAAGGGCTGGACCCCCGCGACTTCGCGCTGCTCGCCTTCGGCGGGGCCGGCCCGCTGCACGGGTGCGAGATCGCCGACGAGCTGGGCATCCAGCGGGTGATCGCCCCGCCGGCGCCGGGCGTGCTGTCGGCATTCGGGCTGGCCGGCGCGGACGTCAAGACCGGCTACGTCAGTGCGGTCAATCGGCTGCTCGCCGACCTCCGGCCATCCGATCTGGAGGAGCAGTTCCTAGCGCTGGAGCGGCGCTGCCACGAGGTGCTCGATCGGCAGGGCATCGCTCCGTCCGACCAGGCGCTGGTCCGCACCGCCGACCTGCGCTATGAGGAGCAGTCCTTTGAGCTGACCGTTCCGGTCAGCGGGGGGATCGCCACGCAGAAGGAGTTGGATGCGGTTGGGGCCAGCTTCCATCGAGCGCACCGCGAGCTGTACGGCTACGAGATCGCGGATCACTCGCCGTTCCTGGTCAACGTCGAGGTCGTCGGGGTCGGGCGGAAGCCGAAGCCACGGGCAACCCCACTCCCCTCCGCGACGGGCCCGGCCAAGCCGGTCGGCACACGCGCGGTCTACTTCCTGGAGCCGTTCGGCGTCCGCGATGCCGCGATCTACGCTCGCGACCACCTGCGCGCCGGCCAGACGCTGAGCGGCCCGGCGGTGGTGGAGCAGTTCGATTCGACGGTCGTCTTGCCGCCCGGCTGGCAGGGACGCGTCGACGAGTTCGGCAGCCTGATCCTGGAAAGGGGGGCCTGAGGGATGGTCCTGGCCCAGACACGCATCGACCCGATCACGTTCGAAGTCATCCATGGCTCCCTGATCGCGATCTGTCGGCACATGGCCAGCTCGCTGCGCCGCAGCGCCTACTCGCCGATCATCCACGACATGGCCGACTTTTCCTGCGCGATCATCGCCCCGAACATGAACCTGATCGCGCAGCAGGAGGGCTGCCCGATCCATCTCGGCACCATGCCGCTCTCGGTACGGACGGCATTGTCGGAGTACGGGCTGCACCGGCTGCGCGACGGCGACATCCTCGGCTGCAACGATCCCTATCGCGGCGGGGTCCACCTCAACGACATCTTGTTTCTGGCCCCGGTCTTCCTGGAAGGGGAGCTGATCGGCTTCGTCGCCAACCGGGCGCACTGGCCCGATATGGGCGGCTCCGAACCCGGGCTGGCCTCCAACGCGACCGAGCTGTTGAACGAGGGGGTGATCGTCCCGCCGGTGCGGCTGCGCCACGGCTGGGAGCCGGACGAGGACCTGATCAATCTGATCATGGCGAACGTGCGCGGCCCGGAGGAGCGGCGCGGCGACCTGTTCGCTCAGTTCGCTGCGATCGACGTCGGCATCCGCCGGCTCCGGGAGCTGGCCACCCGCTATGGCCGCGAGACGCTCTACCGCTGCTACGACGAGCTGATGGACTATGCCCGGCGGCGGATGCGCCAGGCGATCCTCGAGCTGCCCGACGGCGTCTACAGCTACGAGGACGTGATGGACGACGACGGGATCGACGAGGGACCGATCCCGATTCGAGCGACAATCACTGTGTCGGGCGAGCGGCTGCTGGTCGACTACACCGGCACCGGACCGCAGGCGGCCGGGGCGATCAACTCGGCCTGGGGGATGACCTGCTCGTCGACCTACATCATCCTCAAGGCGCTGCTTGACCCGACCGGGCCGTCGAACTCCGGCATCTACGAGCTGATCGATATTTATGCCCCGCGCGGGACGCTGCTCAACCCCAATCCCGGGGCGCCGGTCTTTGGCGGCGGGGTGGAGACCGGGCTACGGATCTACGACGTGATCCAAGGCGCGCTCGCCCCGGTCATCCCGCAGCGCGTTACCGCGGCGATGTACGGGACGATCGACTCCTCGTTCATGAGCGGGATCGATCCGCGAACCGGGAAGTACTTCATCTACAACGACTGTATCCCCGGCGGCTGGGGTGCGAAGCACGACAGCGACGGCATCACCTGCATGGTGGAGCTGGTCGGGAACATCGATGACATCCCGATCGAGGTCGCCGAGCTGAAGTACCCGCTCCGCTACCGGCGGAGCGAGCTGCGGATGGACTCCGGCGGCCCGGGCCGCTTCCGCGGTGGCCTGGGGACGCTGCGCGAGATCGAGGTGCTAGCCGACGCAGCCCGCTGCTGTATCCAGGCGGATCGGACCCGGTCGGCGCCCTATGGGCTGTTCGGGGGCAAGCCGGGCGCCCGCACCCGCTACTCCATCGTTCGGCACGACGGCAGCGTGGAGGTGATCGGCGGGCTCCGGCCGGACGGAACGCACGTCAGCGCCAAGCGGCCGGTTTGGGTGCGTCAGGGCGAGGCGCTGCGGATCGAGTCGGCCGGCGGGGGTGGCTACGGCGACCCGCGCGAGCGCGACCGCCAGCGAGTGCGGGACGACGTCGCCAATGGCTACGTCAGCCCCGAGGCGGCCCGGGCAGACTACGGCCTGGACCTGTAGCGTGCAACCTAGCGGCCATCTCCGGGCGGACGACCGCGGCCACCTGTGGGTGGAGGACTGCGACACCGTCGAGCTGGCCGAGCGTTTCGGCACGCCACTGTACGTCATCTCCGAGTCGCAGGTGCGGGGCAGCTACCGGGCGCTACACGGCGCCTTCGCCTCCCGCTACCCGGACGTGGTCCTGGCCTACGGGATCAAGGCGAACAACAACCTGGCGGTGGTCCGCATCCTCGCCCAGGAAGGGGCCGGGGCCGACTGCTTCGGGCCTGGCGAGCTGGAGGTGGCTCGCCGGGCCGGGGTGGCCCCGGGCAAGACGGTGCTCAACGGGAGCGACAAGTGGGACCCGGAGCTGGAGCAGGCGGTCCAGCTCGGGGTCACGGTGAACGTGGACAACCTGGAGGAGCTCGAGCGGCTGGGCGACGTCGCCGAACGCCTAGGCCGACGGGCGCGCATCAACCTGCGCTTGAAGCTCCCGCTGCGGGCACTGGAGAAGCACTACATCCAGGACTACCGCTACGTCCCGCCGCGGATTAGCCTGGCCGCCTGGGCGCGGGGGCACAAGTTCGGGATGGAGCTGGAGGAGGCGGAGGAGGCCGGGAAGCGGGCGCTTCGCGACGAGCGCCTCCAACTCGCCGGCCTTCACTACCACCTCAAGGGGCAGACGCCGCAGGTGGAGCACTTCGCCGCGATGGTCTGCGAACTGGTCGATGCCGCGGCCCGGCTCGCCACCCGGCTGGACTGGGTGCCGGAGCAGCTAGACCTGGGCGGCGGCTTCAGCTACGGCCGAGCGGAGGGCTACGGCCCCGGCGCCCGGGACAGGGAGGTCCCGACCCCCGACCACTACGCCGAGGCGATGATTGGCGCGCTGCGGGAGGGCTTAGAGCACCACGGCCTGCCCGAGCCGCGCCTGATGCTGGAACCGGGCCGGCTGCTCGTCGCCGCGGCCGGTCTGCTACTGGCTCGGGTAGGGACGGTGAAGCGATCGGAGGCGGGGCGCTGGGTCCACGTGGACGCCAGCACGAACCACCTGCTCCGTGTCCGGACCGGCAACTGGTACTACCACATGCTCCTCGCCAATCGTGTCGCGAACGTCGACGAGGAGCGCGTCGACGTGGTCGGCGGTACCTGTGATGCCGCAGACATCCTCGGCCGCGATCGGCGTCTGCCGCGGGCTCGGCGTGGTGACCTACTCGCGGTGCTGGACGTGGGCGCCTACGCTGAGAGCACTACCTGCCAGTTCAACACCCAGCCACGGCCGGCGACTGTGCTGGTCCGCGGCGCCGACGCGGAGCTGATCACCCGGCGGGAGTCCGTCCAGGACGTGATCGGCCGCTACTGCCTGCCCAGCCGACTCGTCGACTGACCCGAGCGAGCACGCTCGGCAGAGAGAAAGGAGAGCCGCCGATGGCGGAGACGCGGGACGACAGCCTGTTGCAGCGATTCCAAGGGATTTCCGGGGTGAGCAAGCCCTCCGGGAACATGGCGCTGTTCCTGGAGCACGCCCCGCCCGACGTGGGCGAGCGCTTCCTGGACCTGCTCAACGCGCTCGGCAGCACGCCCCACCTGGACGCCAGAACCAGAGCGCTCATTCGGGTGGTCGTCTGTATGGTGGTCGGGCACGAGCTGGGGGTGAAGGCCTGGGCACGCGCGGCGCTCGGAGCGGGCGCTACCGCCGGCGAGGTCGTAGAGTCATTCTACAGCGTCATCCCGCAGGTGGGGGCGATCCCGATCATTCGGATGCTGCCGGTCGCGCTGGAAGTCGTAGACGAGGCCGCCGCGACGCCGGCCTCAGGGGAGGGTGCGCGATGAAGACGTTGATCGACACACAAGCGCTGCTCAGGCTGTACGAGGAGCGGACGCCACGCTCCAAGCAGCAGTACCACGCGGCCCGTGAGCTGCTGCCGGGTGGGGTAAGCCGTAACACCGTCTCCCGCCAGCCGTACCCGATCTACATGCAGCGGGGAAGCGGGAAGCACCTCTGGGACCTGGACGGCAACGAATACTTGGACTTCTGCATGAACTACGGCCCGAACCTGCTCGGGCACAGCCATCCGCGGATCACTGCGGCGGTCGGGGAGCAGCTCTCGCGCGGCTTCGGCTACGGCGCCCCGACCGCCGGCGAGCTGGAGGCGGCCCGCCGGGTCCGGGCGGCGTACCCGGGCGCGGAGCGAGTGCGCTTCACCAACTCCGGTACGGAAGCGACGATGTATCTGCTCCGGGCCGCCCGGGCGTTTACCGGGCGCGAGCGGATCGTGAAGTTCCAGGGAGCCTACCATGGCTCGCACGACGCGGCGCAGCTCAGCGTCCATCCGCCCATGAGCAGCCAGGAGCCTGGCTGGCACAGCGTCCCGGACAGCGAGGGGCTGCCAACCTCCCTGCGCGACGTGGTGCTCGCCGTTCCCTACAACGACCCCGAGGCACTGGAGCGCTGCCTGGCGGAGTACTCCGGGCAGGTCGCCGGCGTGATCGCCGACGTATCGATGAATGCCTCCGGCCTCGCCCAGCCGCGGCCCGGCTTTCTCCAGGCGGTGGCGGAGCTCGCTCACCGGCATGGGGCACTGCTGCTGTTCGACGAGGTGGTGACCGGCTTCCGCTACGCCTCCGGCGGCGCGGCCGAGGTGTTCGGGGTCCAGCCCGACCTCGCCGCCTTCGGGAAGTGCCTGGGAGCCGGGATGCCGCTCGGCGCGATCGCCGGGCGGGCCGACGTGATGTCGGTGTTCGACATCGACAGCCGCGGGGTGTCGCGCGTGCCGCACGCCGGGACGCTGAACGCCAACCCGCTCACGTTGGCGGGGACGCTCGCGTTCCTCGAGTACACAGCAGAAACCCCGTCGCTCTACACCCGGCTGGGAGCGCTGGGCGACCTAGCGCGGAGCGAGCTGGCCAGGCTGGGCGAGTCGCTCGGGGTGCCGCTCCTGGCACGTGGGGCGAAGTCGATGGTCCAAGTACATTTCGGGATCACCAAGCTGGACGACCACGACGACTTCCTACGACGCGACACCCGCTTCCGCCAGCACCTCTATCTGTACATGGCGGCGCACGGGATCTTCGCCCCGGTCTCGGGAACCTGGTTCATCGCTGAGCCGCACACCGAGCAGGACGTGCTGGCGCTCGTCCGCTGCGTGGACACGTTCCTCCAAGAGCACTACCTGCCGTTGCTCGCTCAGGAGCGCTGACTGTTCGCTGGAGGGGAGACGATGGCCCGAGCGGTCTCGCCGACGATCAACCTCGCGGAGATCAAGCGCGACATGAAGCGGCTGGTCGAGGTCGGCCCGCGCTTTCCCGGCACCCCGAACGAGCGGCAGGCGCGCGACTACATTACGGCGCGCCTGCGCGAGGTCTGCGCTGTCGAGCAGCACGAGTACAGCTACACCGGCTGGGCGATCGAGTCCCCGCCGCGGCTGCGGGTGGTAGCTCCGGAGGCGATGAGCCTCGAGACGCTCGTCTTCATCCACTCGCCGTCCACGCCGGAGGGCGGGCTGACCGGGCGCCTGGAGTACCTCGGGATAGACGGGATCATCCGCCTGTTCTCCTGGGAGAAGTTTCTGGTCCGGGCCGACGACGGGCGGGCCGTCGCCTTCATCACCGGCCGCCAGAGCGGCCCGCCGATCCCCCAGCCGATCATCGAGGAGGGGACGGCGACGCCGCACCTCATGATCGGCGAAGCCGATGCAGCCAGGCTGCGTGCCTGGTGCGAGGCGGGGACCGAGGTGACGGTGCACCTGGAGGTGCGCACCCGGCTGATCCCGGACAGTCGCTCGCACAACATCATCGGGCGCTTCGCTGGCAGCGCCCCTGACGAGAAGAAGATCGTCTTCTGCGCCCACTACGACTCAATGTACATCTGCCCGGGAGCCAATGACAACGCCGGCGGGGTGAGCTGTCTACTCGCCCTGGCACGGCACTTCTCGGCCACCCCGCCGCCCTGCCCGGTCGAGCTGATCCTGTTCTGCGCGGAGGAATGGGACCTGGTCGGCTCGCGCGCCTACGTTCGGGATCGGGTGGACGCGGAATCGGCGAAGCGGATTCGGATGGTGCTGAACATGGACGGGGTGGCCGGGACGGAGAAGACCGATACCCTGCACGTCTGGGCCGGCCCGGAGGGCTTCCTGGCGGATCTGAAGCGCGCGATCGATACCTCGCGCATCTCCCCGTCGATCAAGCGGCGCTACTCCTACCCGCCGCTCTTCGGGAGCGACCACGTCCCCTTCTACTACAACTACGGCATCCCAGCGGCGATGTTCACCTTCGCGGAGGAGGAGATCTACCACCTCCCGGAGGACGTGTACCAGGAGGCCGGGGCAGTTCACTCGCGTGAGGCGGCGATCCTGGGTGCCGACCTGGTCCAGTATTTCGGGCGGATCGAGATCACCTATCCCGGGCGGAACGGGTCCCGCCCCTGGCCCGGCTTCCGCGGCGAGCCGATCATCGGCTGAGCTCAAGTCGGGGAACCGGTGCGGGCTCGTCTGGGCCGAGATCAGATCAGCCCGCGCCGGAACGCCTCGGCGACCGCCTGGGCACGATCGGTGACGTCGAGCTTCTTGAAGATCTGCTGGATCTTGCGCTTGACGGTGATCTCACTCCAGAACTGGCGCTCACTGATCTGTTTGTTGCTGCAGCCCTCCGCCATCAACTTGAGAATCTGCACTTCCTCGTCCGATATGCTGCTGGAGAGCTTTTTCTGTGAGTGGACCTGGGCCTGGAAGTGGTTCAGGACTTTGTCGAGCTGCGCCTGGCCGAGCAGATGGTGCCCCTCATAGGCCTGTCGGATCGCGGTGAGCAATTCGTCGCGGGTGATGTCTTTGAGCAGGTAGCCCCTCGCCCCGGCCTCGATCGCCCCGACCACGTAGTCGTCCGATTCGTAGGTGGACAGCATCAGGATGTTCAGCTTCGGCGCCGTCTCGCGCAGCAGCTTGGCGATCTGAATGCCGGACGAGCCGGGCATGCGGACGTCGAGCAGCAGGACGTCCGGCGAGAGCCGCCGCACCAGGCGCAGGACCGAGGGGCTGTCTTCGGCTTCGCCGACCACCTCGATCTCGTCGGCGCTGTCCAGCATGCTGCGGATACCCTGCCTGACGATGGCATGGTCGTCGGCGATCAGCACTCGGATCTTGTCCACCGTTCCCTCCCACCCGCGGGCTTAGCGGACTACCTGGAACCGAGGGGCATCCGCCCGAGCGACGCTCCGCTCCACCGGCAGCTTCAACAGGATCGTCGTCCCGGCGCCCGGCTTGGTCCGGACGGTCAGCATTCCCCCGACGCTCAGCGCCCGTTCGCGCATGCCCACCAGCCCCAGGTGCCCGCTCAGCCGGCGCGAGGCGCGGCGGAGGTCGAAGCCCTTGCCGTTATCGGCCACGACCACGTTCAGGGACCGCGGCGAGAACGTCAGTGTGACCCGAACGCTGCTGGCGGCCGCGTGCTTGCGGATGTTGTGCAGCGCCTCTTGGACAATGCGGAAAGCAGCCGCCTCCACGTCCGGGCGCAATGCGCCAGGCAGCCCGATCACTTCGAAGGTACAGGGCAGGTGAGTCGACGTCTGGAAGCTGGCGATGTGCCGCTGGAGCGCGACGACCAGCCCCCCGTGCTCGAGGTCGACTGGGCGGAGGTCGAGCATGACCCGGCGCATCTCCTTGATCGCCTGGTCGAGTAGCTGCTGGACGAGCTCGAACTTCCCATTCAGCGCCTCCGGGTTGTTACGGACGACCTGCCGGGCGGCTTGCACCTCGTAGAGCCCGCCGACAACCAGCGGGGTAACGCCATCGTGCAGCTCGATCGCGATTCGGGCGCGCTCGTCCTCCTGAGCATGGATCGTCTGGACGAGCAAGCGGCGCAGCTCGGCCGCGTTGCGGGTCAATTCCGCCTTGGCAGCGTTCAGCTCCTTCAAGCGCTGAGCGTTGTCCGAGTGGAGCCGCGCATTCGTGATCGCGATCGCGGCGTGGTTCGCGAAACTGCTGAGGAGCTCGACGTCCGAGTCGTGGAACTCGCGGCCAGACATCGTGGCCAGCACCATGAGCGCCCCGATCGCCCCCTTTTCGGCAAGCAGCGGGACGCTCAGTGCCGCCTTGAAATCGTAGACGCCGAGGCCCGCGTCAGCCTGACGCCGGGCGCCCTCTTGGTCCAGCAAAACCGTCTGACCACTCTGCCTGGCGAGTGAGGCCAGCAGTCCGTTGGGCGGAAGGTCTGCGCCCACCAGTTCCGGCGGAAGGTTGAACACCGCGAGCGGACGATGAGCCTGCGCTGCTTCATCCCAGACAACGATGGCGCCGGAGGGCGCGCCGAGCAGCTGCGCCGCGCCGGCGGCGATCTCCTGCAGCACACTATTCACATCCAGGTCGCTGGAGATTTTCTGGGCGATGGCGTTGGCCATCTTCAGGCGGGCGAAGCTGGTTGCCAGGCTCGCGGACATCGCGTTGAAGGAGCTGGCCAGCTCTTCGAGCTCGTCCCCGGTGAGCAGGTCCACCCGCTGGTCGAGGTCGCCCCGGGCGATCAGGTGGGCGGCCCGAGTCAGGCGCCGCAAAGGGCGTACGGCAATGCGCGCCAGGACGTTCGAGAGGGTGATGACCAGCGCGATGACCAGCAGGAGGACCAGAAACTCCTTGAAGCTCTCCAGCATCCCGGCTGGGTAAATGACGATCGCCGGCTGGCTGGACAGCACCGCCCAGCCGAACTCCGGGACCGGGGCCGCACCGCCGATCCAGGTCTTCCCGTAATACGGGTCGTAGTATTCGCCGCTGAACTCGCCCCCCTGCAGCGCCACTCGGAGCGGCTCCAGCCCGCTCGTGTCTCGTTCGACCCAGTCCCCACGGTCCAGGTAGAGGACCGGCTGCTGCTGCTGGTTGATGATGGCCAGCACTCGGTCCCGGTCATCCCCCCGCGCCTGCGCATCCTCGACGAGCCGCGCAATCGGGACCAGTGCGTACAACGCGCCGGCGATCTTGCCATCGGACTGGCGCACCGGCACCGCCACGACGATCTGAGGACGCCGCGCCGGGCCGCTGTAGACCGGCCCGGCGACGTCCTGCTTGCCGGTGGTCAGCACCTGGCGGAGGAATGCCTCGAAATCCGGGCCACGCAGCATCGTCTCCGGGGTGATGGTGGCGGCCAACGGGGTGCCGTCGCGGTCCACCGCGACGATCGCCTCGAGCGAGGGATTCAGCGCCACGCTGTTGCCGAGCAGGCTGCTCATCTCCCCCGTCTGACGCTGCACGGTCGGTGTAGCGGCCAGCATCCGCAGCACCGCTTCGGTGGAGCGCAACGAGAGCGAGACCTGCAGCCCGAGCCGCTCCGCCCGCGATTGCTCGTCGCGGGCAAGCTGGGCCTTCATCGCCGCGAACTTCTGCTGGACGACGTTGGAGGCAAAGATGACGATGGGGAGAATGATGATGAGCGAGTAAAGCAGGAGCTTCGCCCGCACGTCCCAGCGGAAGAGCTGGGGCCCTCCCGACGTCTCCTCGTCGAGCGCGGTGAGCCGTACCATCTGCCGGATGGATAGGTACAGCGGGCGGACACCGACGAAGGGTCTCATCATCTAGCCTCAGCCTCGCCTGGTCGGAGCACGGGCACCAGAGAGGATAGGGCAGCGAGCGCGGGCGCCAGGCATTTCCACCGGCGTCCGCCCGGTCGTCTCAGGTCACCAGGCGGCGAATCTCCTCGATCAGATGCTGCTCGGTCGGCAAGACCGCCTGCTCCAGCGCCGGGCTGAAGGGGATCGGCACCTGCCGCGCCGCGAGCCGGCGGATTGGTGCATCGAGATAGTCGAACGCCGCGTCGTAGATCGTCGCCGCGATCTCGCCGGTCACGCCGTAGCGCAGACAGCCCTGGTCGAGGACTATGACTCGCTTGGTCTTGATCGCCGACGAGATGAGCGTATCCGCGTCCAGCGGGACCAGGGTGCGGGGATCGACCACCTCCACGTCGATCCCCTCCTGGGCCAGCTTCTCCGCCGCGGCCAGCGCCAAGCCCACCATGCGGGCGGTGGCGATCACCGTGACGTCCGAGCCGCAGCGCACCACGCTGGCCTGGCCGAACGGGATGCAGTCGTCCCTATCCGGGAGCACGTCGGAGCGGTTGTAGAGGATTTTGTCCTCGAAGAATAGCACCGGGTTGTCGTCGCGGATGGCGGTCTTCAGCAGCCCCTTGGCATCCGCCGGAGAGGACGGGATGACGACCTTCAGCCCGGGGATGTGACAGAACCAGGCGTGCAGGCTTTGCGAGTGCTGCGCCGCGGCCGAGCGCGCGGTCCCAAGGGTGGTGCGGAAGGTAATCGGGACGCTCACCTGGCCGCCAAGCATGTAGCGTGCTTTGGCGGCGTTGTTCACGATCTGGTCCATCGCGAGCGTGATGAAGTCGCCGAACATGATCTCCACGACCGGGCGCATCCCGGTGAGCGCGGCGCCAACCCCTGCCGCGGTGATGCCGAGCTCGGAGATGGGCGTGTCACGCACACGCTCGGGGCCGAACGCCTCCCGCAGCCCGGCGGTGACCTTGAAGATGCCCCCGTGGCGGCCAATGTCCTCGCCCATCAGGAAGACGCGCGGGTCACGCTCCATCTCTTCGCGGAGCGCCTCGCGCAACGCCTCGGCGAAGGTCGCGGTGCGCGTGTCGACCTGGCTAAGCATAGACGTGCTCCTCCACTTCGCTCAGCGGCGGGAAGGGGCTCTGCTGGGCGAAGACTACCGCCTGTTCCACCGCTCGCGCCGCCTCTCCATCCAGCCGGTCCGCTTCATCCGGGCCCAGGACGCCGATGGCCTGAAGGTGGGAGCGGAAACGCGGGATCGGGTCGCGTTGGCGCCAAGCGTCTAGCTCTTCTCGGGTTCGGTAAGCGCCCGGATCGCCGACGTGGTGACCGTGGAAGCGATAGGTGACGCACTCGAGCAGACTCGGCCCGCCCCCGCTCCGAGCCCGGGCGACGGCGAGGGAAACGGCCTCGGCGACAGCGAGCGGATCCATCCCATCCACCGAGCCGCCGGGCAGGCCATAGCTGGCAGCTCGCTCGGCGATGGCCGTTCCAGCGGTAACCGAGCGTCCGGCGGTGTACTCGCCGTACTGGTTGTTTTCACAGAGGAAGACCACCGGCAACTGCCAGATGGCGGCCAGGTTGAGCGACTCGTGGAACAGCCCCTCGTTTGAGGCTCCGTCGCCGAAGAAGCAGACGACGACTTGGTCGGTGCCGCGCAGCCGGGCGGAGAGCCCCACTCCGGTGGCGGTCCCGATCCCGCCGCCGACGATGCCGGTCGCCCCCAGATTGTTGGTCTCCACCGCGGCGATATGCATCGTCCCGCCCTTGCCACGGCAGTAGCCAGTGACCTTGCCGAGTAGCTCGGCCGCCATGCGGTCCAGGCTCGCCCCCTTGGCGATGCAGTGGCCGTGGCCGCGGTGGTTAGAGACGATGTAGTCATCCGGGCGAAGGACGGCGCAGGCGCCAACGGCCACTGCCTCTTGCCCGGCGCTGGTGTGCGCCAGCCCCGGCATCTGCCCAGAGGTGTAGAGGTCGCGCACCGCTTCCTCGAAACGCCGGATAGTTACCATCTGGCGGTACATCTGCTGCAGTTGCGCAGGCTGCCACTGCATAGTTGTCCCCCTGTGAAGCGAGCGCTCAGCGCAGGATGATCCGGCCGCCGTCGTGGATAATCACCTGGCCGGTGATGTGGCTGGCGCACTCCGACGCCAGGAAGCAGACCAGGTTTGCCACCTCGGCCGGCTGGCCCAGCTTCCGCAGCGGCGCTTGCCGGCGGAAGGATTCGAGGACATCCGCGGAGAGGTAGTTAAGGATGTCCGTCTGGGTCGGCCCGGGCGCGATGGCGTTCGCGGTGATCCCGTACTCGCCCAGCTCACGCGCCATCGCCCTGGTGAGCGCGATCACCCCGGCCTTGGAGGCGGCGTACTGCGGGCTCGTCTCCCCCAGGTAGGCGGCTTCCGAGGCGATACTGACGATGCGCCCCGCGCGCGACCGCCGCAGAAGGGGCACTGCCGCCTGGCTGCAGAGGAATGGCCCGGTCAGGTTGACGCGCAGCATCTCGTTCCACTCGTCGAGCGTGGCGCTCATCAGGGTGCTATCACCACCGATCCCGGCGTTGTTTACCAGGATGTCCAACTGGCCGAACTCGGTCTCCACGGAGGACAGCATCCCCCGCACATCGCCTTGGTTGCCAATGTCGGCGCGGATCACGATCGAGCGTCGCCCCAACTGCCTGATCTGTGCGGCGACATCCTGGGCGAGCACCATGTTGTTCAGGTCGTTCACGACGACGTCCGCTCCTTCGCGGGCCAGTTGGAGCGCGGTCGCCTGGCCCATCCCACGCGCCGCCCCGGTGACCAGCGCGACCTTTCCAGCGAGTCCCAGATCCATCCGCCACCCCCAACCCCGAAGCCCGATGCGGACGAGGAGCCGACCACCGCGATGCAACCCCGGATGGCCACCGGGATAGGTCCGAGTATTGGAGCGGGCGGGAGCGAGGACAAGCGGCAAACGGTATCAGCATCTGCACCGTCTCGTATCGCCCTGGCCCGTGGCGGCTGTCCGCGGCGCCGAAGCGCCGCCGGGGTGCGGGTGCGCTTCAGGCGGAGGCGGCAAGAAGGGGCCGGCGGGTGTGCCACCGCGTCGCCTGCTGGTAGGCGGCGGCAGCGCGCAGGAGCAGCGGCTCAGACCAGGGAGGTCCGGCGACCTGTAGCCCGAGCGGCAGACCATCCGGGGAAAACCCGCAGGGGACCGAGATGGCCGGGGCGCCGATCGCATTGTAGGGCCGGGTCAGGGCCGAGAGCGCCGGGCGAACGTCGATCTTGACCCTGCGGAGCGTGACGAAGGGTCGATCCACCCCCGGCGCGGGGAGCGAGCAGGTGGGACTGATGATGGCGTCCACCCGCTCGAACAGGCGTCGATACTCATCCAGCAACAGGCGGCGCAGCCGCTGTGCCTTGACATAGGCGGTCGCTGGGATGAGCGTTCCCAGCTCCAACCGGCCCCGGACGTCCTCCCCGTAGCGCTGCGGCGCGCGGCGTAGATCGGCGGCGTGAACGACGCTCGCATCGACGTAGAGGAGGATCGAAGCGGCGGCGCCAAGCAGGTCGAGGCGTGACCAGGAGAGCGAGATGATCTCGGCGCCCTGCATGCGGAACGTCTCAAGCGCAACCTCGACGGCTTCGCGGACGATCGGGTCGGCAAAGGCCATCGCCTCCTCCCAGACACCAAAGCGCAAGCCCGCAATGGGGCTGCCGAGCGCGGCGCGGTAATCGGGGACCGGGACGCGGGCGGCGTGCGGATCGCGGGGATCCGGGCCGGCGAGCGCCTGCAGCGCGAGGGCAGCGTCTTCCGCACTGCGCGTCATCGGCCCAACCGTGTCCTGGCTCCACGACAACGGGAAGACACCGCGGGTGCTCACCCGGCCGAAGGTCGTCTTCAGGCCGACGATCCCGCAGAGCGCGCTGGGGATGCGGACGGAGCCGCCGGTGTCCGTGCCCAGCGCCAACGGCGCCAGCCCGGCCGCGACCGCGCCGGCCGACCCGCCGCTCGACCCGCCGGTGGCCCGCTCCCGGTTCCAGGGATTGCGTGCCGGGCCGTAGTGCGGATTGGCGTTGGTCGCCCCGTAGGCGAACTCGTGAAGATGCGTCTTGCCAAGGAGTACCGCGCCAGCATCCCGCAGCCGCTGGGCCACCACCGCGCCCTCGTCAGGCACCCAATCCGCCCGCAGCGAGGAGCCGCACGTGGTGCGGATGCCAGCAGTCGCGATCAAATCCTTCAGCGCGTACGGCACTCCATGGAGCGGCCCGCGATCGATGCCCCGCCGCAGCTCCTCTTCAGCGCGGCGCGCCTCCGCCAGCGCTAGATCTCCCGTCACAGTCAGGAAAGCGTTCAGGTCCGGATTAAGCGCCTCGATCCGCCCGAGCAGCGCGCGAGTCACCTCGACGGGCGACAGCATCCGGCGACGGTACGCGTCGCCCAGTTCCACCATCGAAAGCCAGTGGACGCCTGTTGGCGGAGAGGTCATGGCACACCCTCGAAGCCGTCGAAATAGACCACACACTCGCGCAGGAGAGCGATGACTGTCAATCGTACGGCGCCCGAGCGGCCCCGGGCCACCCCGCCACACCGGTCGTTCTCCTGTCCGGGCGGTGGCCAAGGGTGGGGCCCGCGGTAGCCGCCCACCCGCAACCTTCCCAGGGTCACTGCCGCCATTGCCGACAGCGGCGATCGGGGTGCCGCGACCCGGATGCTATACTCGGCTTCACAGACACCGCCGAGCGCAGTGCGTCCCGACAACTGCGTCTTGGATCAGCCTGGCTGATTTCGGGGAGGCGCGTGGCACACCTGCTGGAGATCGCCGGCATCTCGAAAAGCTACGGCTCGAACAGGGTCCTCACGAACGTCCACTTTTGCCTCGGGGCGGGTGAGTCGGTCGCCATCATCGGGGAGAATGGTGCCGGAAAGTCGACGTTCGCCAAGATCCTCACCGGCGTGATTCGGCCTGATGAAGGGTCGATACGCCTGAACGGTGAAGCGGTCAGCTTCCACTCGCCCAGAGATGCCCTGCACCATGGCATTGCGTTTATTCCGCAGGAGCTAGCGTACGTGCCCCATCTCACGGTGGCAGAGAACATTCTGCTCGGTCGCTGGCCAAGCTGGCGCGGGATAACCTCGACAGGTGTGGTGCTGAGACGCGCGCGCGAGGAGTGTCGGCGTTTCGGCATTCAGTTGGACGTCAGTCGCCTAATGGCCACGCTCAAGCTCGCCGATCGCCAGATTGTCGAGATTGTCAAAGCCCTGACTCGGCGTGCCAGCGTGATCGTCCTCGATGAACCAACCGCGTCGCTGAGCGAGCAGGAGAGCCGCGCGCTCTTCGAGATTCTCGAGCATCTCACCGACGAGGGCGTGGGGGTCATCTACATCTCACACCGGATGGACGAGGTGTATCGCTTCAGCGACCGTGTGGCCGTGTTCCGAAATGGCGAATTGGTAGCCTCGGTATCACCCGCCGAGACGACATCGGAGCAGCTCATCGCCTACATGCTGGGGCACGAGAAGGAAGAGTTTGTCCAGACCCCTCGCCGGGCCGGCGCGATCGAGTGTCCAGCCGTCGAGCTCCGCGGTTGGACCCGCCCGGGTCTTCCGCCCCTCACCAATGTTTCGCTCGCGGTCGGTCGCGGGGAAATCCTCGGACTCTACGGTTTGCGCGGCTCGGGCGCCGAGCTGGTCGCTGAGGGCCTGGCCGGCCTCCGCCCGGACATCCAGGGCGACCTGATCTTGGAGGGGCGGGCCGGCCAGGTCTTCGCCTCGCCGCTCGCCGCCCGCCGGGCCAACGTCGCCTACGTTCCGCCCGAGCGGAAACGGGAGGGGCTGGTCTTACTGCTCCCGATTCAGGAGAACCTGATGCTGCTGGTGCTCAGGCAGCTGTCGCGGTGGGGTGTCATCAATCGGCGGCACGAGCGTGCCAGGGCGGCCGAGCTGGCCAGGAAGTTCGGCGTCCGCTATAGCCGGCTGAGCCAGACGGTCGGGCAGCTCAGCGGCGGCAATCAGCAGAAAGTGCTCCTGGCCAGCCGCATGGCGGCCCAGCCGAGGCTGCTGGTCCTTCAAGAGCCCACTCGGGGTGTCGACGTCGGCGCCCGGGTGGAGATCCATCGATTCCTGGCCGACATCGCCGCTCAGGGGTGCGCGGTGCTGCTGGTGACCTCCGACCTCGAGGAGGCGGTCGTCGTCAGCCACCGCCTCCTCATCATCCGCGATGGAGGCATCGTGGGCGAACTGGCTGGCCCGACCAAGACGCAGGCCAGGGCGATCGCCCTGGCCGCGGGAGGCGCGGCGTAGATCATGACGACCGTGACGCCTGATACGGCGCAGGCGGCGCCGAGCGGGAAGGCCCCCACGCCAAAGCGCCAGAGCTTGTTGCGCGCTGGCTTTCAGATCCTCGGGATTGGCACGTTCTACCTGCTCATCCTGGTGTTCTTCTCGCTGGTCAGCGACAACTTCATGACCTACTCCAACGCGCTGAACATCCTGACCAACGTGACTGTCATCGGGATTGTGGCGCTGGGCCAGGCGTTCGCCATCATCTCGGGCGGGTTCGATCTCTCGGTGAGCGGAACGGTGCCGCTGGGCGCCGTCCTGTTCGCGCTGCTGGTCAACGCCGGCGTGAGCGTCCTGCCGGCAGCCGTCCTGGTGGTTGCGGTCGGGGCGGTCGTCGGCTTGATCAACGGCCTGATCGTCACGAAGCTGGGGATCAACCCGCTCATCACCACGCTGGGGACACTGTCGATCGCGGTGGGACTGGCCTACACGCTGTCGCAGGGTGTGACCATTCCCTTCTCGGATCCGAACGCTGGCGTGCTCGCCGACAAGACATATGGTGGAGTTTCGTACTACGTGCTCGCCTTCGCCCTGCTCAGTGCCGCCGGATTCGCGGTGCTGCGGTTCACCGTGTTCGGCCGCATGCTGTACGCAATCGGCGGGAATCGCGAGGCGAGCCGGCTGGCCGGAATGCGGGTGGACCTGGTCACGATCGTCGTATATATGCAGTGCGCCTCGCTCGCCGCGTTTGCGGGAGTGGTGGTGGCCAGCCAGTTGCTGGCCGGCTCGGCCACGGTGGGAACCGAGGCCGCGCTGTCCTCGATCGCGGCGGTCATCTTGGGCGGAGCCTCCCTCACGGGAGGTGTCGGCGGCATTCCGGGCACGCTCATCGGCGTGCTAGTGCTGGGGACCATCGCCAACGGGATGGTCCTGATGCAGGTTCCGGCCTTCTACCAGCAGATCGCCACCGGCGCCATCCTGTTACTGGCCGTCGGATTCGCCCGACTGCGCGGAATCTTGTCTGGCGAGCAAGGCTGAGCGCGGAATTCTGAAGCTCACTGGAGGGTGCTGCGATGTCGCCTCGAGATAAGGATACGGACAGCGTGCTGGCCGCCTGGGCACGCCGACGACTGACACGGCGCCAGGTCGTGGTGGGCCTCGTGGGGCTCGGCCTCGGGGTCCCGATGGCGAGCGCCCTGCTCGCGGCGTGCTCCTCGCCGCCGGCCGCACCGACGCAGCCCGCTGCCACCAGCGGCGCGGCCGCGGCGCCCACCCAGGCGGCTGCGGCCCAGCCCACTCCGGCCGCCGCACCCACCCAGGCCGCTGCCGCGCCCACGACTACTGCTGTGGCGACCTCCCAGGCCGGCGCGGCCAAAGAGTACTTCTTCGACTTTGCCAACATCCTGGAGTCCGGCGAGCTGTTCAAGCAGTTCGGCGACGGCGTGGAGTCAGCCGCGAAGGTCGCTGGAGTCAAGGTCAAGCGCTACAACAACAACAACGACGGGCCGACCACGCTCAACAATGCCCGCTTGATGATCCAGGATAAGCCAGACCTGATTCTCGAATACACCGGCGTAGAGGGGATCGGCGAGTCGCTCAAGAAGATGTTCAACGATGCCAAGATCCCGTTCATCGCTATCAATATCCCCATTCCCGGAGGCTACTGGTTCAACCTGGTCAATAAGGATATTGGGACCGATACCGCGAATGTGGTGGTTCCGATGGCAAAGGCCAAGGGGTGGACAGGCAACGACACCACCGTGCTCATCGTTCAGGGCTCGCAGTACGGCACCGAGGTGAACGACTGCGTTCGCTACTTCTACGTCACGGTCGCCAAGAACATGGATGGCATGGATCAGGTCGACCCCTCGGCGATCACCGCTCTGACCACTACGATCGGCAAGTCCGGCATCCAAGTAGACGGGAAAGCGACCCTGGAGAACAGCTACACGGCGGTGAAGAACGCGCTCCAGACTCTCCCGCCGGATCGACACATCTTGCTGTACTCCATCAACGACGATTCCACACTGGGCTCGTGGCGCGCAATTACTGAATCGAAGCGGGAGAACAACACCCTGGTCGCCGGCCTGGGCGGCTCTGTCGCGGCCCTCAAGGAGCTGCGCACCAATCCGCAATGGGTGGCCGAGGGCTCGGTCTTCTCGACCCACTGGGGCCAGTACTTGATCGCAATGGGCGTGGCGATCATGAATGGCGTCACTCCTCCGCCGCTCACTAAGTCTCCCCAAGCGGTGCTCACCAAGGAAACCGTGGATAAGTACTACGACGCGGATGGCAAGGTGAAGCTGTTGCCGCCACTGGTGGCCGAGAACATGTACCTCAAAGACACTGGCGTCCTGCAGAAGTTCAAGAACGTAGAAGGGCTACAATAGCTCTTCGCCAGCAAGCGTAGGGGCGGCGCGGCGGGGTTGCCGCGCCGATGCCCGGTCGCCGTAAAAGCGCTGGGCGCCCCTGGCTAGCCCCCACTGAAGTAATCGTAGAGCGCTCGCCCCACGCGACCGAGGAACACGGCGTTCTCGTTGTCCGGGTTGAACGTCCGGTCTGCGCTCGCCCAGGTGAACGCGGCCACCACCAGCGTCGTGCGTGGCAAGAAGAGCAGGGCCGTATCGCAGCGTACCCCCAGAAAGAAGCCGGTCTTGTTCGCGATGCGCAGCTCCTGCGGAGCTTTCAGCTCACGAGCGTACGGGTTGTACGGCAGGTAGCGCGGCAGCAGGTCCAGATACTGCTGTCGCTCCATAATGTCCACGATGATCCGGCTCGCCTCGCGGCTCACGAACGCGCCAGTCGCAACCTGCTCGAGCGCGCGGCCGAACTCGCGCGGCGTACTCACGGCGAACTTGCTGACATCGTTGCCGATCGCCTCGAAGTCAACCTTATTCCTCAATCGTGTCTGCTGCAGGCCGAGGCCGCGGATCATCGCGTTGATCGCATCCAGCCCAAGCAGGTCCACCAGCATATTGGTAGCGGTATTGTCGCTGAGGATGATCATCAGCGTCGCGACATCGCGTAGGGACAGCTCGATCCCGGCGCCAAGCTCCTTGAGCACCCCAGAGCCGCCCACCCGCTGCTGCGCCAGCATGGGGATCTTCTGCTCGAGGGTGTAGTCACCCGCGGCAACCCGCCGCATCAGCTCCATCAGAATGAAAACCTTGATGCAGCTCGCGGTCGGGCAGACGGCATCTGGATCCCGCTCGACCGTTTCGCCACTACCCAGATCCTTGACGTAGAGAGCGAGCTTGCCGCTGAAGTCGGCGCTCAGCCGAGCGAGCTGGGTCTCCAGCGCCTGTCGTCGATCGAGCATCGTGTCCTCCCTGCTCCGTTGTCGGTTTGCTGGGCAACATGACGCGGCACCCGGGCAGGCCGTTGGACACGACGCAGTGCCATGCGCAGCGGGATCCGGCAGCGGCGGTTGTCCCACGCCCACATCTTCGGTCTCGCGCCGCAGATCGTCCCGTGGATCCCGGCTCGCCCACTAGCCGCCATGGGGGACGAGCGCGTCGCTCCCGTCAACCTAGGCGAGAAGCGGACGCCCGTAGCATACCGACCATAGTCGCCCGTGACAAGGGCCCGCGTCACCGCAAAAGAACGGTTACCGGGGATCGGTGCCTCATACGTCCGGTTACCGAGCACCAGGAGGTAACCGTGACGCCGACCAGCATTCGCAAGTACGTGGCCGCGCAGTGGGAACGCGAGCGGCGGGCCGATCGGGCGTAGAAGGGCGGCTGGACGGGGTGGTGGCGGCGATCCGTCGGTTGCCCGGGGAGCGCTGACCGTCGGCCGGGCGGCCGCGGCCACAGCGCCCCCGGATTCCACTCGCGGCCGCCCTGGCCGCGGCCGCCCGGGGGCTCTGGAGGCGGCCGGGCAGAGCGGGGCCAAGCGCTGGCAGCCGTTCGTGCCCGACCTGCTCGACCGGTTGGCAGCCTGCGGCGAGGTGACGCTGGTGCCCGAGGGGGACACCCTGCTCCGCCGGGCCAGCCCGGCCCCCCCGGAGCGGCGGCTGGCCCCGGCCGCGCCCCCCGCCGCGCGGCCGGTCGACCACCCGGGCGGGCACGCTGCTCAAGCAGTAGAGCCCGGTGCGCCCCTTCGCCGACGGGGACGACGCCCGGCCCAGCTTTCTGGAGGTGAACCGGGTGGCCCACTGCGGGGACAGCACGGAGGGGTTCTCCCTGTGCACACTGGTGGGGTGGACAGTGCCACGACCTGGGTGGAGCTGGAAGCAGTCTGGGGCACGGGCCAACCGCGGATCGGGGCGGCGGTGCACCAGGGGCAGCGGCGGCTGCCGCCGCTGCGGGGCCGAGACTCGGACAGTGGCTCGGAGTTCATCACCCACGGCTGGTATGCCTCCTGCCCGCGGGAGCAGAACACCTTCACCCGCAGTCGGGCCTATCGCCAGAACGACCAGGCGCACGGGGAGCAGAAGAACGGGGCGCCGGTGCGCGGCTGGGTGGGTGAGGACCGCTACGCTTCCAAGGCCGCCTATGCCCAGCTGGCGCAGGTCTCCCGCCTGCTGCGGCTGCACGCGAACTTCTTCCAGCCGACCCGGAAGCTGCTGCGCAAGACTTGGGAGGGCAGCTAGGGCCTGTCTTCAATGAGCATGCTTGATCCAAAGGATAGTGAACGCAATGACCCACAGGGTGCGGTAGCTCTCGGCGCGCGTGTCGTAGCGGGTGGCCAGGCTGCGGAACTGCTTG
>Ga0070741_10004980_pt1 | contig 30282 bp, 27 predicted proteins | sample Coa_R1_4_FD_66440 | JGI IMG/M metagenome (GOLD analysis project Ga0070741, IMG submission 66440) | Surface soil microbial communities from Centralia Pennsylvania, which are recovering from an underground coalmine fire - Coalmine... | ecosystem: Environmental > Terrestrial > Soil > Unclassified ... | reverse complement strand
ATTGAGAATCTTCCGTCCTAACCCCTAGACGATAGCGCCCCTGGCAGGTGGTGATTATAACAAAAGCGGTTCGCATGCTGCTGAATTCGGCGTGCGGCAACCCTGCAAGTTCCTTGTTTTCTGCGATAATTTAAATGTTTTCCGGCCGCTTGACAGACGCCTGGCGCCGTAGCAGAATTCTCCTTGGGCGAATAAAAAGCGAAACTACTCTGGTTCGCCTCGAGGCTTTCCCGCTTCGCGTTCCCTGAAATCCTGAGGCTCTCATGTCTTCTTCTTCGCTTTTTTGCGCCGTCGCGGCGCCTGTTTTTCCTGTCGCTTTTTCGCCCCGGGAGGGCTCCGCACTCGCCGATCGCCTGGCAGCGGTTCCGAAGCTGCCGGCGGTCACGCCGGCCTCGCGTCTGACCATACGTCCGCTTCCCGAGATGGTTTCGAGCGGGGTGCCCGAACTCGATCGCCTCACCGCAGGTCTGCCCCGCGGATGCCTCACGGAAATCTGCGGGCCCGCTTCGTCCGGATGCAGCAGCGTATTGCTGGCCGCTCTGGCCGCAGCAACGCAGCGTCAGGAAGTGTGTGCGCTGGTAGATGCCAGCGATTCGTTGGATCCTATTTCCGCGGCAGCGGCGGGTATCGATTTCGAACGCATGCTTTGGGTGCGCTGCGACACGGGCGAGGACGCCCATACTCGCATTGAAAAAGCCTCGGACCGCATTAAGAAACGACTCTCTCCAAACCCCTTGATGGTTCCTGTCGAGCAAGCGCTTCGCGTTACGGACCTGCTGCTGCAGAGTGCCGGCTTCGGATTGGTGATTCTCGATCTCGGAGGCATTCCCTTCCGTGCCGCGCGGCGGGTGCCGCTTACTACCTGGTTTCGTTTTCAGCGCGCTGTCGAAAATACTCCCACCGTGCTCCTGACCGTTACCGAAGCGCCATGTGCGCAGACCTGCGCCTCGCTGCTGCTGCGGCTTCAGTCATCGTTTGTCACCCGGGTTTCCTCGGGAAACGAGACTGCCCCGGCGCATGCCCAGGTTTTCGAAGGCCTGCAGATTCAGGGAGAGTTGTTGCGCTCGCGCCTGCACCGTCATCTGGAGGCCGCCGTTTCGCCCCAACGCAAACCCGCGCAGTCGGTAAAAACCGCGTTTACCACACAGATGATGAAGATTTCATAACCAATGCCTCCGTATGCCTGCATCTTCGTCCCCGATTTTCCGGTAGAGGCGCTGCTACGTCTCGAACCGGACCTGCGGTCGCAGGCGCTCGCCGTTGTGGAAGGCAAGCCTCCGCTGCAAAAAGTGTTTGCCCTGAATGAACAGGCGCGAGCAGTGGGAGTCGCGGCAGGAATGACCAAAGTGCAGTTGGAAGCTTGCTCCGGCGTGGTGCTGCGAATGCGCTCGCCAGTCCAGGAAGAGACCGCACACGCTGCGTTGCTCGATTGCGCGCAGTCGTTTTCTCCGCGCGTGGAAGACACATCCGCAAACACCATGCTTATTGACCTGGCGGGCATGGAATCGATCTTTGGCCCCTTATCAAAAATTGCTCGCGACATTGCCCGGCGCACTTCGGACCTGGGAATCGAAGCCAACGTCGCGGTCGCGGCCAATCCGGAAACTGCGGCGCTGGCTGCGCGTGGATTTGCCGGAGTTACCCTGATCTCCCCCGGCCAGGAAGCCGAGCAGTTGGGCAGCCTGCCGGTCGAAACTTTATTTAACGGATCTCCCGACGACAATTTGCAATTCGAAACTCTCGAGCGCTGGGGGATTCGCAACCTGCGCGCGTTAGCGGCGCTGCCGCAGATCGCGCTCAGCGAGCGCATGGGACAGGCCGGAGTGCGGCTGCAAAAGCTCGCCAGCGGCACTTTATCGCGCACCCTGGTCCCGGTAGAGACACCGCTGGTTTTTGAAGAAGCCATTGAGCTCGAATACCCCATCGTACTGCTGGAACCGCTCGCGTTTGTGCTGAGCCGGATGCTGGAGCAGGTATGCGCGCGGCTGGGCACACGTTCGCTCTCCACCCAGGAACTGACTCTGCGCCTCCACTTGGCCACGGAATGGCACAACGATGAAAACGCAGACGTGCCCAGTTTCCGCTCGCATACTCCATCCACTACGTTTGAACGCACGTTGCGGCTTCCTGTGCCATTGCTTGATGCGAAAATTTTTCTCAAGCTGTTGCAACTGGATTTGAAAGCGAACCCGCCAGGCGCTCCCATTCTCAAGATTCATTTGTCGGCACTCCCGGTACGGCCGCGAGCAGCGCAGGGCGGCCTCTTTCTTCCTCCTTTGCCGGAGCCGGAAAAACTCGAACTCACACTGGCTCGCATCGCAAGCATTGTCGGGGCGGATAAAGTCGGGTCGCTGCAAATTCTGGATACCCACCGTCCGGAAGGTTTCCGTATGCAGCGCTTCGCGCCGGCCATGCCAAAGTACGAAGCAGTACGCAACAACGATGGGAAAGAAAGCGCGGTCACCGCACTCAGACTTTTTCGCCCGCCAATTCTTGCGCAAGTCATGTTGCGCGATGGGAGACCCGCGCGCGTGCAATGTCCGAAGAAAAAAGAAATTGCCGGAGAAATTATCTGGGCCGCCGGTCCCTGGCGCTCTTCCGGCGACTGGTGGGAACAGGAGGCATGGTCGCGCGACGAGTGGGACATCGCAGTGCAATGCGAATCAGGAATCGCATTGTATCGTCTGGTGCGCGATTTGCTGAGCGGCAAGTGGGCGGTGGAAGGAACCTACGACTGATCTCAATCGGCGATTGCAAATTATGTACGTTGAGCTTCATTCCCGATCGGCATTCAGTTTTCTGGAGGGCGCTTCCCTGCCCGAGTTCCTGGTCGAAACCTGCGCCAATCTGCAAATGCCGGCCATGGCTGTGCTCGATCGCAATGGGCTCTACGGATCTCCGCGGTTTTACATGGCGGCAAAGAAAGCCGGGCTCAAAGCACACATTGGCGCAGAAATCACGTGCGAAGAATTTCTACTTCCCCATTGCCGGTTGCCGATTGACACCCGCAAATCCAAACTCAGCAATCAAAACTCTGTAACCAACAATTCCTTCCGTCTCCCTGTTCTCGTTGCCACTCGCCTCGGCTATCAGAATCTTTGCCGTCTTATCACCAGGATGAAGCTACGCGCCGCAAAAGAAGGAGGTGCGGTTCGTGTTGAAGAATTGCAAGAATACGCCGCAGGCTTGATATGCCTGACCGGCGGGGATGATGGGCCGCTGGCCTTTGCCCTGAAGCATTTCGGCAAAGAAGCAGCAGCGCGAGCGGTGGATCAGCTTGCCGGCATTTTTGGGCGGGGCAATGTTTATGTCGAGTTGCAGCGTCACTATCATCGCCGGCAGGAAGTTCGCAATCGCATCGCAATCGAAATTGCCCGCTCGCTCCATCTGCCGTTGCTTGCGACCAACGGCGTCCTCTATGCCACTCCAAAGGACCGCGAACTCTGCGACGTCTTTACTGCGATTCGAAACCACCTGACCTTGGCGGCCGCCGGGCGCCTGTTGGCGCTCAATTCCGAGCGTCACTTGAAATCGGCGAGAGAAATGGAAGCATTATTTTCGGATCTTCCCGAAGCCATCCTAAATACCGGCGAACTTTCTTCCCGGCTGGAATTCAAGATGACCGACCTGGGTTATGAATTCCCCAAGTATCCGGTGCCGGCGGGTGAAACCATGATGTCATTTCTCCGCGATCGCACCTGGGAAGGATTTCAGAAACGCTATGGCCAGGCGAAGCAGGATTTGCGCAACCGCGCCCGCCGCCAGGTCGAGCGCGAGTTGACGTTAATTGCCAAGCTGGATCTCGCGGGATACTTTCTCATCGTCTGGGACCTAATCCGCTTCTGCAACGGGCAAAAAATCCTCGCCCAGGGCCGCGGATCGGCGGCCAACAGCGCAGTCTGCTATTCGCTCGGCATCACCGCGGTCGATCCGGTCGGCATGGACCTGCTCTTCGAACGTTTTCTTTCCGAAGAACGCGGCGAGTGGCCCGACATTGATATTGATCTTCCCAGCGGCGATCAGCGCGAGCGCGTCATCCAGCACGTGTACCAGCGTTACGGGGAGCGCGGCGCGGCCATGACGGCCAATGTCATTACCTATCGCAGCCGCATGGCATCGCGCGAAATGGGGAAAGCGTTGGGCTTCGATCCCGAGACCCTCGACAAAGTTTCCACTGCCGTCGCCAGCTGGGAGTACCGCGATCACAACGACACGCTCGACAATCGCTTTCGCGATGCCGGCCTGGATCTCTCGCATCCTCGATTGAAAAAATATTTTGAACTCTCTGTCGCGGTGCAGGATCTGCCACGCCATCTCGGTCAACACTCCGGCGGCATGGTCATCTGCCAGGGACAACTCGACTCGGTTGTGCCTCTCGAACCCGCCTCCATGCCGGGCCGCGTCGTCGTGCAATGGGACAAGGAAGATTGCAGCGATCTCAAAATTATTAAAGTGGACCTGCTCGGCCTGGGCATGATGGCGGTGCTCGAAGATTCCATCCAACTGATCCGCGATCACTATCACGAGGAAGTGGATCTCGCGCATCTGCCGCCGGACGATCCTGTCATCTATTCGACGTTGCAGAAGGCCGACACCATCGGAATGTTTCAGGTGGAAAGCCGGGCGCAGATGTCGTGCCTGCCGCGCCTGCGGCCGCAACGTTTTTATGACATCGTGGTGCAGGTTGCGATCATTCGCCCCGGACCGATTGTCGGGCAAATGGTGAACCCCTATCTGGAGCGCCGCCAGGGGCGCCAGGCGGTCACCTATGCGCATCCATCGCTGGAACCAGTGCTCGAACGCACCCTGGGCGTGCCGCTATTTCAGGAGCAGTTACTGCGTATCGCCATGGTGGTCGCGGGATTTACCGGCGGTGAAGCGGAGGAACTTCGTCGAGCCATGGGATTCAAGCGCTCAGAAAAGCGTATGCGCGAGATCGAAGCCAAGCTCCGCGCCGGCATGACACGCAATGGAATTGCCCAGGATGCGCAAGAACAGATCATCCTTTCGATTACTTCGTTCGCGCTCTATGGATTTCCCGAATCCCACGCCGCCAGTTTCGCCCTGATCGCCTATGCCAGCGCTTTTTTGAAGTGTCATTACCTGGCAGCTTTCACGGCGGCATTGCTCAACAATCAGCCTATGGGCTTTTACCGTCCCGCAACGCTGGTGAAAGATGCGCAGCGCCACGGCCTGAAAATGCTGCCGATCGATGTCACGAGATCGGATTGGAACTGCACACTGGAGCCGGTTTATTCACAAAAACCAGACGTGATCCTAAGTCCATCGCCAGATGGACGAATGATCTCGCGTGACTCGGTTCATACCGGCGATGCCACCGAAATCGCGGTCCGTGTCGGCCTTCGCTACGCGCGAGGGCTTCGTGAGGAAGCAGCCCAAGGCATCGTGCAACAACGTCGGCTTGCGCCCTTTACCTCGATTCGCGATCTCGTGCATCGTGTTCCGCAACTCCGCAAGGATGAACTGGTCACCCTGGCAGAAATTGGAGCGCTGAATACAGTCTCGAGTTCGTTGCCAGATGGACGAAGCATCTCGCGCCCGGCAATTGAAAAGCCGTCTGGTCCCCTTAACTCCTGTTCGAAACCTGAAACTCGAAACTCGAAGCTGCTCCTTCATCGTCGCGACGCGCTCTGGCAAGTCGAGCGCGCGGTCCGCCTTTCCGGACCGCTGCTCGATCAATACCCCGAGCAGGACTCGAAGTCCCCTTTGCAGCCTATGAATGACGAAGAACGCCTGGTCGCCGACTTCCGCGGAACCGGGATGACCGTCGGCCCGCACCCCATGGCCTACCATCGCGAAAAGATGAATGCGCTCGGTATTCGCCGAGCCAACGAACTCACGCAAATCCCTGACGGAAAATATTTACGGATTGGCGGCTGTGTAATCGCGCGGCAGCGTCCAGGCACCGCAAAGGGATTCGTGTTTCTCAGCCTGGAAGACGAGACCGGAGTCGCCAATGCCATCATTCATCCCGATCTATTCCAAAAAAATCGGCTGCTGATCACTTCCGAGCAATTTTTGATGGTGGAAGGTATTCTGCAGAACCAGGACAGGGTCATCTCAATCAAGGCTAACCGCGTTGCTCCGCTCGCGATTACGCGCGCCGAGACCAGTTCGCATGACTTCCACTAATTAGCGGGATTCTCCCAACTCCCCATGCATATTGGATCGCGAACACAGGGCGAAACCACTGTCCGAAATTGATGCGTAAGCGGCGGAAACCAAGTCGCTAAGGCGAATCGAGAAAAATGCAGCACGGTATGAAATATGACAAACTCTCGACCGTTCTCTTCGAATACCGAGACGACATAGAAGTAAGTGATCGCAAAGAAAACGAAAATTTATGCGCTTTTCATACAATCCACAGCCAATCCGGTTTATAGTAAAGACATCATCCGCCACAATTCATGCGGTCCCTTGTCAGTCGGTCGCTTGACGTGTTTGTGGTCCAAAATTCATCCATATGGTTCTCTTTGAACCCTGGGTATTTCTGAGGAGCAGTTGAGTATGGCTAAAGCAAGAACTCCGCGCACTACCACCAACGGCAAGAAGCAAACTGAGCCCATCCCCGAAACCAATGTGGCGACGATGCCGTCATCGACGCCCACCACAGCCGTGCCATCAACGGATCACAAGAAGTTTGCGCCACCGATTCCGATCAACGTGGAAGAGGAGATCCGTCGCCGCGCCTATGAGCTTTACGAGCAGCGCGGCTGCGCTCCTGGGCAGGACCACCTGGACTGGGTTGAAGCAGAACGCGAAGTTCTGGCCCGTTACACGCAACAGCAGAGCGCGTAGTAGAACTCCGCGCAACCGGGCGGAGCAGTTGTGAAATTCGGGTCTTTTCGGCCGCCCGCGACACCTCCGGGCGTAGGGTTGCGGCGCAGCATGATGCTGCGCCCGACGACCTGTCTTGGCCTTCCCATCAGGCTGGAATCAGCAGGGTCCAATGTTCAGAGATTCGTACTCCGATTCTTGTACGCAGCTGACATTCCCAGGCAAATCCCGCCTCCAGGCCTCGAAAATCCCTATTTCTTGAGGCATGCCTTTGGCTTTGTGGTTGCTTGCCTGCGTTCTTTCTGAAAAAATGCAGGATCGGACATGTCTCAAATAGGTAGTTACGCGCTTCTACTGGCGCTAGCCCTGAGCGCTTACTGTTTCCTGGCGGGAAGCCTTGCCTTGGCTCGCCCGGGCGCCGGTTCCGAACGGGTCGGGGAGACCGCTCGCCGGGCTGGTATCGCGGTATTCGCCCTGGTATTCCTCGCGTCTGTGGTCTTGGTCGTTTCAGCCTTCCAGGACGACTTTTCCATCGCCTACATCTTTCACCATAGCAACCGCGATCTTCCCGCCCCCTACAAATTTGCCACGCTCTGGTCGGGCCAGGAAGGCTCGCTGCTGTTCTGGTCTCTGCTGCTGGCGATCTACGGATTGGTCCTTCGCCTCCGCTACAAGACTGATGCCCGGCTGTTTGCCTATGCTTCGGTGATCATCGCAGCGGTCCAAGTCTTCTTTTTAATGCTGTTGAACTTCGCGGCGCACCCGTTTGCGGTCATGCAGGGCTCGATCCCTGCCGACGGCAATGGCTTGAATCCTCTGCTGCAGTATCCCGAGATGGTGATCCATCCGCCCATGCTTTACCTGGGCTATGTCGGTTTCACGATCCCGTTCGCGTTCGCCATGGCGGCGCTCATCATGCGCTATCCCGGCGAGCGCTGGATTCACATCACCCGCCGCTGGACGATGGTGACTTGGGGCTTCCTGACGGTGGGAATCTTCCTCGGCGCGCACTGGGCCTACTCCGTTCTCGGCTGGGGCGGATACTGGGGATGGGACCCGGTCGAGAATGCATCGCTCATGCCTTGGCTGACCGGCACCGCCTTCCTGCATTCGGTCATGATGCAGGAAAAGCGCGGCATGCTGAAGGTCTGGAACATGTGGCTTGTCTTTGCCACCTTCTGGCTGGCGATCCTGGGCACGTTCCTTACCCGCAGCGGAATTATCAGCTCCGTCCACGCCTTTGCCCAGTCCTCGATCGGAGACTGGTTTGCCTGGTTCCTGGCGCTCAGCTTCGCCAGTTTCATGTTCTTTTTCGTGAAGAACAAATCGCATTTGCGCAGTGAACATAAGCTGGAATCGCTGGTCTCGCGCGAATCCAGTTTTCTGTTCAACAACCTTCTTTTTGTCCTGGCTTGCTTCACCGTTCTGTGGGGAACGTGGTTCCCCAAGATTTCCGAATGGGTGCAGGACAAGAAGGTCACCGTCGGGGCCCCGTTCTATAACAACGTTGCGATTCCCGTCACTCTGTTGCTGCTTCTGTTAACTGCAGTCGGACCTCTGCTCGCGTGGCGCAAGACCTCTCTTGAAAGCCTAAAGCGAAATTTCCTGTGGCCTTCGATCGGGGCGCTGGCCGTCGGCGCTGCCATGATGATCTTCGGCGTCCGCCCCTGGAATGACATTTCCTACTTCTATTCGTTGATGGCAGCGATGCTCGCCGCGCTGGTCGTGCTCACGGTTGTCTCAGAGTTTGTTCGCGGTGGACGTGTGATCGCCCGCCACACCGGGCAGAACCTGCTGGGCTCGATGCTGCACTTGTGGCATCGCAACACGCGCAGGTATGGCGGCTACATTGTCCATTTCGGCGTTGCCATGGTGGTCATCGGAATCCTGGGTACCCCGTTCAACAAAGATGTCGAGAAGGAAATGGGCTTTGGCGACAAGATGACGCTCGGCCCCTATACGCTTGTCTGCCAGTCCTACACGCAGGACGATAATCCCAACTACAGCAATGAGTGGGCCATCATCAACGTAATGCGTGGCGATAAGCAGATCACCACTATGTATCCCGAGCGCCGCTTCTACAAGGCGAGCCAGCAGGCTCAGACCATTCCGCGGATCTACGCCACGGTCGCCGAGGATTTCCTTCTGGTCAAGGACCTGTACATCGTCTATGAAGGCGTGAATCAGGACACCGGCCGTCCCATCATTAAGGCGCACCTGAATCCATTGGTCCCGTGGATCTGGCTCGGGGTGATTGTCATGGTGCTGGGGACGATCTCGGCTCTTATCCCGAACGCTGCGCCCGTGCGAGTCAGCGCACCCGCCCGAGTACAACCAGCGCCGGTGGGAGCCGGAGACTGATGTTGATGTCCAAACTTTCACTGCACAACCGGATTTTCAAGTTGGCCCTTGTCCTGGTCGCGATCTTCACGTTTCTGGGGGCCGGCGACGAATCGGCGCGCTTCAAGGATCTGGGGCACCGCCTGATGTGTGTTTGCGGCTGCAGCCAGATCCTGCTGGAGTGCAACCACGTCGGCTGCACCTATTCCGACCGCATGCGCGGCGAACTGATGGCCGCGCTTGATAATGGCAACAACGACGACCTCACGCTGCAATCGTTCGTACAGAAGTACGGCACCACGGTGCTGGCTGCGCCCACCAAGGCCGGCTTCAACAGGGTCGCATGGATCATGCCTTACGTGGCTCTTGTGCTGGGGCTGGCCATGACGATTCTGCTGGTGCGGAAGTGGAAGTCACGCGCTCTGCCCTCCATGGCCGGAGGTGTTCGCCCGGTCACCGGGCCGGAACTCGATCAGTTCCGCGAGCAGGCACGCCGGGAGACCGACCTATGAACACGATCGTGTTGCTGGCCTGCGCTCTCATCACGCTGGGAGTTCTGGTTTATGTCTTTTACTTGCCTGGCAAGCTGTATCTGGGCCCGCAGAAGACGCGCCTCTCCTATCTTCGCGAGCGCAGGGAAGTGGTGTACGAAAACCTGCGCGATTTGAACTTCGAATACAAGGCAGGCAAAGTGCCTGACGTGGACTACCAGTCGTTAAAGTCCTCTCTGGAAGAAGAAGCAGCAGCCGTGCTGGCCGAAATCGCTCGCCTGGAACAAGCCGCTTTTGCCGCGGCTTCCGCGGCCCGCACCCCGAGCAAAGGAGCAAAGGTTTGAAACTCCCCCGTTTCGCCGAATATCGCGTGCTAGCCGCGTTATTCGCGTTTTTCCTGATCGCACCACTCTCCCTGGCACAAACGCTCAGTGGCACCGTTACGAACGGGACCACCGGCAAGCCCGCAGCCGGCGATGAGGTCGTCCTCCTTAGCCTGTCGCAAGGCATGGAGGAGGCAGGCCGTACGAAAGCCGATGCCAATGGAAAGTTCAGCTTCAAGCTCGACAATGCGGACTCACCGCACCTGCTTCGCGCCATCCACCAGGGTGTCACGTACCATGCCATGGCGCCTCCCGGAACTCCTTCGGTGCAGGTCCAGGTTTACGATGTTGCCAAAAAATTGAACGATGTCAGCGTAACCGCCGACGTCATGCGCTTCCAGGCGGATGACACTCAGATCCAGGGCGTCCGCATCTTCGCCGTGGAGAACACTTCGAACCCGCCTCGCACGCAGATGAACGATCAGAACTTTGAGTTCTACCTGCCTGACGGGGCGCAGATTGATACCGGCCTGGCCAAGACCGCGAATGGTCAGCCCATAAATTCGGCGCCTGTTCCTCAGAAGGAGAAGAATCGTTACGCCTTTATCTTCCCGCTGCGTCCCGGTGAGACGCAATTCCAGGTCGTCTACCACCTGCCCTACACCGGACAGCTCAGCGTCGATCCCAAACCTCTGTACGCAACCCAGCACTTTGTCGTGATGTTGCCCAAGTCCATGCAATTCGACCCCGGCTCCAGCAAAGGCTTCCAATCCATGCAGGATCCGCAGCAATCCGACGCGGTGGTGCAGGTTGCTTCGAACACGCAGGTAGGGCAGCCGTTGGGGTTCAAGGTCTCCGGTACTGGCACTTTGCAGGAGAGTGGCGGACAAGGCGGGACTCGCCAGGGTGGCGGAGGACAGACCGCCGGACGCGACAGTCGTCCGGGCGGTGGGCTTGGTCCTCCCATCGATGCGCCCGATCCGCTGGAAAAGTATCGCTGGTGGCTGCTGGGCGGCTTTGCTGCAGCTTTAGTTGCCGGCGGCCTCTACATCGCAACCCGCTCACGTACGGTTGCCACCGTCCCCGATTTCGCGCCCACCGATGTCGAATTACCTGAGCCGGTTCGCACGTCGGCTGCGGCGCCCACTCCTGCTGCGGCTCCCGCGCGCTCCGGAATGCTCCTCGAGGCGCTGAAAGAGGAACTATTCCAGCTCGAGATGGAACACAAGCAGGGCCACATCTCGCAGCAGGAATATGAGAGCGCCAAGGCGGCGCTCGATGCCACCCTGGCTCGCGCGCTAAAGCGCGAGTCCGCAAAGGTTTAGCTGGCAAAAGCTAACCAGCGGACGCTGAGGTTCACTGAGATATGAAAACCAAAGGCGCCAAGTCACTCAAAGAAAGACCTTTGTGAACCTCGTGTCCTTAGTGGTTGATGATTTTCCTTCCTCAGCGAACCTGTGTCTCTCAGTGGCGGGTTCCCACCTCCGGCGATCCCTACCGCGCTGAATCCGCCAGACCGGCGTAACATCTATTCTAGTAGGAATTCTATGGGAAACACTTTTAAGACCGCGTTTTTGCTCACAGCTTTAACGCTTCTGTTGCTGTTCCTCGGGCGCGCCTTTGGAGGCCAGAACGGCATGATCATCGCCCTTGTGCTGGCGGCGGTGATGAACTTCGTCTCCTACTTCTTTTCCGACAAGATTGCGCTGGCCATGTACCGGGCCCAGCCTGTTACCCGCGAGCAACTGCCTCGCGTGTACGCGGTTGTGGAACGGCTGACTCAGAAGATCGGCATTCCCATGCCCAAGCTGTATGTGATTCCGAACGATTCGCCGAATGCTTTCGCGACGGGCCGGAATCCCCAGCACGCTTCGGTCGCGGTCACGCAGGGGATTCTGCAGCTGCTGAACGATGAGGAACTCGAAGGCGTGCTCGCGCACGAACTCGGCCACGTCAATAACCGCGACATTCTGATCAGCTCCGTCGCCGCCACCATTGCCGGCGCCGTCACCATGCTCGCCAGCATGGGTCGCTGGGCCATGATTTTCGGGGGTATGGAGCGTAACGATCGCGATCGCGGCGGAGGTGGATTCGGCGCGCTGCTGATGCTGATCGTCGCGCCCATCGCAGCCAGTTTGATCCAGTTGGCCGTTTCACGCTCGCGCGAGTATCAGGCGGACGCAACCGGAGCACATTTCACCGGAAATCCCTATGCCCTGGCCAGTGCGCTTTCCAAACTGGACGCCTATTCTCGACGCCTTCCGATGGCAGCAACACCGTCGACCGCGCACCTGTTTATTATTCAGCCGCTGCTGGGAGTGAATTTTGGAAGTCTGTTCTCGACGCATCCGCCGATCGCCAAACGAATCGAGAGGTTGACCGGACGTCCCGCGGAGTTCACGCAGTAAGATTGTTTTCACAACCGCTGCGGGACAGAAGGTGAACGCAACGCGGATGGAACAAGGCCTCTGGTTCTGCGTGCTATGCCAGCTTTTGGGCCGGCCTGAGCCGTCGAATTTCCTTGTCGGTACCGGCCTTGAACTGCATGACTTTGGTACTCGCATTCCAACTCCCGGTTTTCGGCCCACATCTTGGTGCATAGTAGAATCAATTCGATGTCCCCGGAAACCGCTACGGCCGTCTCTCATCGCGCAACCCAACTCGAGACCGCACTTCGCAAGGTCATTCGCGGAAAAGACGAGGTGGTGCGCCTGGCCCTGGTCTCCATGCTGGCCCGAGGCCACCTGCTCATTGAAGGTGTACCCGGCGTCGGCAAGACGACCCTCGGACAGGCCCTGGCCCGTTCCCTGGACTGCACTTTCCAACGTGTTCAGTTCACCAGCGACATGCTGCCCTCGGACGTGCTGGGGATTTCCATCTACTCCGCCATCGAGCAGGAATTCGAATTCAAACGCGGGCCGGTCTTCGCCAATATTCTTCTTGCAGACGAAATCAATCGCACCACACCCAAGACCCAATCGGCGCTGCTCGAAGCCATGAACGAAGGACAGGTTACCGTCGACGCGCACTCCTATCCGCTACCCCAGCCCTTCCTCGTGATTGCCACGCAAAACCCTGTGGAGCACCACGGAACCTATCCCTTGCCGGAGTCGCAACTGGACCGGTTCCTGATGCGGGTACGCATGGGCTATCCCGACGACAAGGCGGAGCGCGAAATCCTTCGCTCCGAAGCCGGGACTTCGCAACTGGAACATATGCGTCCCGTGCTCAGTGCCGCCGATGTAATCGAAATGCAGCGTGCCATCACCCAGGTTCGAGTGGACGATTCCCTTGTGACGTACACCCTGAATATCGTACGCAAGACTCGCGAATCCGATCACTTTGCACTTGGGGTTTCGCCTCGCGGTTCCCAAATGCTTTATCGTGCGGCACAGGCCATGGCATTCCTCGAGGGCCGGACCTTCTGCATGCCCGAAGATTTCAAGCCCTTGGTCGTTCCCGTCTTTGCGCACCGGGTTGTGCCCAACGCGCTCTCCTCTTCCACGCTGAAGAAGGCCGAACAGGCCGAACAATTCGTGCAGGAAATCGTCGAAAGCGTTCCCGTCCCGGTTTAAGTCCCCGGAGCGCTTCTTCATTCCAAAGCCAGAGACGTCCTCGACCCTGATCGGAAGTGATGGGGAAGGGATGCCGCGCAATCGAACGCCATCTCCCTTGGTGGAACTCGGTGTCCTTGGTGTGGATCGCCTCGCCTCGGTGTACCTCAATGCCTCTGGGGTTAGTTTTTCGCGAAGGCTATAATGCCGCCAGCGAGGTGCACCGCTTGTCGATTCTCCGCTTCCTGATTCTCCTGTCCCTGATCGTCTGGATGGGCGGTCTGATCTTCTTCGCCTTCGTGCTCGCTCCCACTGTTTTCAATCCCGCCGTGCTGCCCACCAGACATCTGGCGGGCAATGTGGTCAACCGCTCGCTCACGGCCTTGCACTGGATGGGAATCATTTCCGGGGCCGCCTTCCTGCTCTGCTCCATGCTCTACGGCCGCTTCACCACCGGAGATCCGCATCCGTTCGCCTTGCGGCACCTGTTGCTTTACGCCATGCTCGCGCTCACCGCCGTCTCGCAATTCATGATTACTCCAAAGATGGCGGCACTGCGCACGTCCATGGGCGAGATCGACACGGTTGCGCTCACGGATTCCGCGCGCGTTCAATTCGATGCCCTGCACGTCTGGTCCACGCGCCTGGAGATCGGAGTTTTCGTGATGGGATTGCTCGTGATCTATCTGACGGCCCAGCAACTGCTCGCGCGTCAGTGAGTGGCCAGAGCAGGCGCTGCCGGCGGCTTTCCAAGATATGTATCCAGGTACGCCAGGTATCCAGCCAGCAAGCGATACGTGGCGTAATAATCGTCCATCTTGATGGCGGCGAGCTTGTCTTTGTCGGTATGCAGAAGCGGCCAGGTCTCCTGCGTGACCGAATGAATCGTAATGCGGGGAATCTTGTACTTCACAAACGACTCTGAATCGCTCAAGCCCACCTGGTCAACATTGACCACGCCGATGGGAAGCTTCATGGCTTGGGCAATCGAGCCGATTGCTAACAGCATCGGCGGATCGGCATGCGTCGCCCAGATCTTGGTGGGTCCCAGGCCGAGTGTATCCAGGTTCACCATGCCCTTGACCTTCGACCGCTGTTCGGTACTGAGTTTCCTGGCGTAGAACTCCGATCCCACCAATCCCAACTCTTCCCCTGTGAAGCCAACGAAGACAAAGGTATGGTGCCTGGGCTTGTCATTCAGGCTGTACAGAAGGCTTGGGAGCAGGCTGGCGCCGCTCCAGTTGTCCACAACTCCGTCCCCCGCGTTCACCTTGTCGAAATGGGCTCCAACCAGAATGATGTCATCGCTCTCTCCGGGGAGCACGCAGATCAGATTGGGAACAATCTTCTTCTTCACCAACTGCTCCGACATCTGCTTCGGATCACACCCAGACTCCAGGAACAGCTTCTTGAGCATCGCTTCTCGCTCGTCGTTCTTTCTGGAGAACGTTTCGAGCCTTGCCTGAAGAATCGCCTCATCCAACTTGCGGAATTCCAGTTGGCCTTGCGCGCCAACGGCCGCTACGAACCCAATGAACAGAGCCGCAACGTGGGAGAGCTTGAATTTGGCCGGCGCGGGTCTCAATCGGCTGCAGAATACCACGGCGCAACTTGGGCAATTCGCCACCCATCGTTTATCCTGCTTGAGCGGCTAAATCTCCAGGCGGATCTGGCCACCGCAGCGTTCGAATCCAGATTGCGGGCTCCCTTTCATAGTCAAGAGCAAGAAGCCCAGCGAGTGGTTCGCCGACCGGAAACATTCATATGAAAACTGGCATCATTGGCCTGCCCCAGGTAGGCAAGACATCCCTGTTTCGAATTCTCACCAAGGCGCAGGCGCCGGCCGCGGGCTATTCCAACCCGCGCGAGGCGCATATCGGGGTTGCCAAAGTTCCCGATGACCGCCTCGATCGCCTCGCCGCCATGTACCACCCCAAGAAACTCACCCATGCCTCGGTTGAATATGTGGACCTCGGCGCCATCGGACAGGAGTCGCTGAAGGAAGCCGGATTTCTGGGGCACCTGCGCCCGGTCGACGCGCTCGCCCACGTCGTCCGGGCCTTCGAAGATGATTCCATTCCTCACATAGGTCCGATCGAACCGCTGCGCGACATCAAGAACGTCGAATTCGACTTGATGGTCAGCGACCTTGGCCAGATCGAAAAGCGCCTGGAGCGCCTGGAAAAAGACCTCAAGAAAATGAAGACCCCCGAGTTGGAGAAGGAGTTTGAACTCCTGCAACGGGCGAAGGCGCACCTGGAATCCGAGAAACCCCTGCGGGAAATGGAGATGACTCCAGAGGACAAGAAGCGTATTCGCGGCTTCATGTTTCTTAGTGAGAAGCCGATTCTCTACGTCCTGAATGTCACCGAAAGTACGCAGCTTGGCAAGGACCTCGAGGATGCCCCCGCCAAATACAAAATCGCAGACCTCGCGGGAGGGCCCAACGCGGCGGTCTCGGCCATCTGCGGCAAAGTGGAAGCGGAGTTGGCAGAGATGAGCGATGCTGACGCGGCCGAATTTCTCTCCAGCTACGGCCTCACCGAGAGCGGCCTGGTGCGCCTTATCCGAACCACCTATCACCTGCTCGGCCTGATTTCCTTTTTCACCGCTGGCGAAGATGAATGCCGGGCCTGGACGATCCCTGCGCACACGCGGGCCGTGGAAGGCGCGGGCGCGATCCACTCCGATCTCGAAAAGCACTTCATTCGCGCCGAAACCATTCGTTGGGACCAATTGCTCGAAGCCGGTTCTGAAGCCAATGCCCGCGCGAAAGGCACGCTGCGTCTGGAAGGCAAAGATTATATCGTGCAGGATGGAGACGTCATGCACATCCGGCACAGCGGCTAGGAGTGCCGCGGGGAATTCTGCCGGTCCTCCTGGTCTGATATGCTGCTTGCGCTCGCATGCATCCCATCCTGGTCAGCCTAGCTCTGGGCCTCACGGCCGCAGCCGCCAACATTTTCGGCGGCGCTATCATCGTCCAGAAGAATTGGAACCGACGCTTTCTAACCTATTTTGTCGCGCTGGGCGCCGGGTTCATGCTGGCAACAGCGTTGGTCGAGATGGTTCCGGAGAGCGTCGCGCTCCGCGGACGCAGCGCGGGCTTCCTCATTCTCCTCGGCTACCTCATCATTCACTTCTTCGAGCACACCGTTACCCCTCACTTTCATTTCGGAGAAGAAACCCACCACGATGAGTTCGTGCATCCTCACAAGGGGTATTCCGTACTCATCGGATTGGTCATTCACACCTTTTTTGACGGGATCGCGATCGCCTCGGGCTTTATCGTCTCCAACTGGCTGGGCTGGATCATCTTCACCGCGGTATTCCTGCACAAGATTCCGGAAGGCTTCACCGTCTCCTCCGTCATGCTGGCGAGCGGACGCAGTCGCGGGAGCGCTTGGGGGGCATCTGTAATTCTCGGCGCCGCGACCGTGGCTGGCGTCATGACCATGGCAGTGTTCCAGCACCAAATCGGGTTCGGGCTGCCGCTCTCGGCCGGCGTCACCATCTACGTCGCAGCCTCCGACCTGATTCCCGAGGTCAACAAAGAACCCGGCGTCCGGATGGCGCTGCTGGTCTTCGTGGGCGTGGTATTTCTGTTTGTCCTGGATACGTTCTTTCATTAGGCGCGGCTCCCGGCGCCTCCCGCACAATCCGGCCAGAGGTCAGGACCTTTGAAACCGGGCCTTACATCGTGATACGATACTAACTTGGTATATGGTATCGGTACGATATAATCCGCGGCATGGAAAAGGTACTCACCCTGCCTGACTACCAGGTTCTGGCCGAACTCCGTTACCAGATACGGCGGTTTCTCCACTTCAGCGAGGAAGCTGCCAGAGCCGCGGGACTCGAACCGAGACAGCACCAGCTCATGCTGGCGCTCAAGGGCCTGCCCAGGGGGGTCCGTCCGAGAATTGGCGAGCTGGCGGAGCGGCTTCAGATCCAGCATCACAGCACTGTTGAGCTGGTGAACCGGCTCTCCGCCGGGGGCTACGTGAAGCGGCGACGCGGCGGCGACGATCGGCGCGAAGTGCTGCTCTACCTCACCCCCAAAGGTGAGAAGGTGCTGCGCGACCTGTCGCTTCACCATCGGGCCGAGCTGCGGATGCAGGGGCCAGCGCTAATTACCGCGCTCAGGCGAGCCATTCAGACCATCAAAGATGTGGACAGCGAGGGCAAAGGCCCTCCCGGCAGAAAGAGGTAATCGCAAGACTATGGCAGAGCAGCTCGGCAACACGTCAATTCCCGCAAGCAACCGGGACCATGGCTCGATCAGACTGGGGGTTGACGGTGTCAGGCCGTCGGCTATGCCATCACCCGAACTGGCACAGTTCCGCATGGTATTGGTTTCATTTCTGGCGGCCGCGATCGGGCTGCTGGCCGGGATTGTCGCGTACGCTCTCTATAATCTGATCGGTCTGTTCACCAACCTTTTTTTCTTCCATTCTTGGTCCACGCAGTTCACAAGCCCCCGCTTCAGCCACCTGGGGTACTGGATCATCGTGATTCCGGTCATCGGAGGAATCGTTGTCGGGTTCATGGCCAAATACGGCAGCGAGAAGATCAAGGGCCACGGTATTCCCGAAGCCATGGAAGCGGTGCTGATCAATCGCAGCCGCATTCAACCCCGGGTAGCGATTCTGAAACCCATCTCAGCCGCGATCGCCATCGGGACTGGCGGCCCGTTCGGCGCCGAGGGGCCCATCATCCAGACCGGCGGAGCGTTGGGCTCGCTGGTCGGCCAGTTCATTCACACCACGGCTTCTGAGCGCAAGGTGCTGCTGGCATGTGGCGCCGCAGCAGGGATGTCGGCTACGTTCAACACGCCGATCGCAGGCGTCATCCTCGCCATTGAGTTACTGCTCTTTGAATTCAAGTCCCGGTCGTTTATTCCGCTGGTCATTGCGAGCACACTGGCGACCGCGGTCCACATGCAGTTGCTGGGCGCCGGCCCGATGTTTGCAGTCAGCGCAATGGATTTTGGAATTCCGCGAGCATTGCCTTTTTACCTGGTGCTGGGCGTGATCTGCGGCTTGGCGGCAGTGGGCTTCAGCAAACTTCTGTACTGGGTGGAAGATCTTTTCGAGCTCCTTCCGGTGGACGAGTTATGGCGGCCGGCAATCGGAGCATTAGGATTGGGCATCATCGGATATTTTGTCCCGCGCGTGCTGGGGGTCGGCTACGACACCATCGGCGATATCCTGACTGGAAACCTGGTGCTCAAGCTGCTTATTGTGATGATGATCGCGAAAGCAGCAGCCCTGGTGATTTCGCTGGGTTCGGGAACTTCAGGCGGATTGCTGGCGCCAATGTTCATGTCGAGCGCGGCCATGGGCGGCGCGTTTGCCCTGGGCGCGAATGCCCTGTTCCCTTCCGCGGGTCTTGCCCCGGGGGCGTTCGCGCTAGTCGCCATGGGAGCGGTATTCGGGGCGGCCTCGCGCGCGACCTTCTCCTTCATCATCTTTGCCTTTGAGATCACCCGCGACTACAACTCGGTTTTGCCGCTGATGCTGGTTAGCGTCATTGCCGACGGCATCGCGATGCTGCTGATGCCGCGCGCTTCCATCATGACCGAAAAGCTGGCGCGCCGCGGTCTGCGTATTCACCAGGACTACGAGGCCGACGTGCTGCAGCAGATGAGCGTTGCTGACACCATGGATACGGAAATTCCGGCGATCTCTTGCGACATGACCATCGCAGAGGTGGCCGAAGCCATCAGCCGCCGCGATCCCCGGTTCGTGAATCATCAGGCGATGCTGGTACTCGATCACCGTGGAAAACTTGCCGGGGTCATGACTCGCGGCGATCTGTTCCGGGCCATGGATGCGGACACGCAGGGACTAACCAAGGTCCTCGACGCCGCCTCACGCAATGTCATCGTCACCTATCCTGACGAAGTCCTGCATGAAGCTGCAGCCAAGATGCTGCGAAACAATATCGGACGGCTCCCGGTCGTTGAGCGCGGCGACCCAGGAACAGTCGTGGGATATCTCGGGCGGCACAGTATTCTGTCGGCGCGGCTGCGCCAACTCGAGGCCGAGCACGTCCGGGAAGCTGGCTGGCTGAAGAGGTTTTCCCGGGCGTAACAAGTACGCCCGGGAATTCATACCTAGTGCCCGTTGATCAACACCAGCGGGTTGAGGTTGCTGCTGTCAACCGGGATCACCACGAACTTCGATTGCCCGATCACATACAGAACACCCGTGGAAGCGGCCGGTGACGTCAGGTTGAAACTTCCCCTCCCGTTGGAACTCACGGTATAGCTCCCGGCGACCGCTTGGTTGGGCGTCTCCGAGCCGTCGGTTTCGTCTTGCGTGCCGGAGATCGCGCCTATGCTGTTATTCAACATCAGGGCAGCAACCGTGTCTTGCGCCCCTGCGGTCGAGACCTGCTGCGCGGTTTGCACGAAGCTTCCACCGATGGTGCTCGCATTAATGGGATTGGTGGTTTGCGGCTCCACCAACCCGCTCAGGACCGAGGTGCTGGATTGGTCGAGCAGGAAGCCCTTGTTCGCCGTGATGGCGTACATCACAAAAGGCATGTTGTTCAGCATGATCGTGTAGCGGCCACTGCCCGTGGCGCTGTAGGCGCCATTGAAGGTTACATTGCTGCTGATTGCACCGGCGTTGTTCTGGTCGAGAGAGCCGCTCAGCGATCCCGCCCCAGTGGCGGCCTCCAGGCCGGCGATGACTCGGCCCTGGCTAGCGTTCGAGCCCACTCCGGTCACATAGAAGACACTGGTTGCGTTGAAGGTACTGTTGTCGTAGAGCTGACTCGTATCCTGGCTCTCGGCGACTCCGGCCGCGCTGGGGTTGGTGATCAGCGGATCGGCGACGCTGAAGAAAATCTCATCGGAGTTCTTCATGAAGAGATTCAGGTTCAGTGGATTGGGACTGGCGTTCAGGGTCAACGTGCCTACCCCGCTACTGCTGACGCTGTAAGTCCCCGACGTTCCACTGGTCGCGGTGGCTACGCCGTTATCGTTCATATCAAGCGACCAGCTGGTAATGTTTCCTGCCCCATCGCCAACAAATTGACCCGCATAGGCTGCGCGGTGCCCGCTGGCATCGTAGCCATTGAGTCCGAAAACATACGGCCGGTTGAGCGCCGAGTTGTTGAACGAAGAGTTCGTTGCCAGGTTCATCAGCCCAGAACCATGAGTTCCGGATCCCAGCTGCGTCCCTGTGCAGGCGATTGGCGAGGTGGTCTGATCGAATTCGATGAACAACGGATTGTCGATCGTGGTGGATCCCACCGCGAAGACATAGCAGAAAGTCCCTAAACTGGTATTCAGCATCATGCCGCCGCGACCATCGGAACCAATCGAGTACGCACCACCCGTTATGGTTGTTGTTGGCATTGGCCCGCTGCTGGTCGAGATATCCTCCGAACCGGAAGTGATGTTACCGCTTCCGTCCGCAACAAAGTTGCCCACCGCTAACACTTGCCCAGCGGCATTGAAGCCGCTGAAGCGGAAGGTATAGGTTCCCTGGACGCGGCTGTTCTGTGAACTGACCAGGGTCACTGTGGCGCTGTCGCTTTTGCTGGTGTCCTGGGTTGATGTGGCGATCACTTTCACCGTGGGAGGGCTTCCCGCCGGTAGACTGGCGGGGCCCGTATAGAGGCCGTTTCCGTCCACCGTGCCGCAGGCAGAAGACGTACAGGTGGTTCCGGTCCCCGCGACGACGCTCCAGGTCACGGTTTGCTGGGCCGTCGAAGGAGTTACGGTAGCGCTGAACTGCTGAGCTCCATTGAGAGCTACGGTCGCGGCTGCCGGAGCAACGGAAACCGTAATTGAGGTGTTACCACCACCGCCACCTCCGTTATTGCCACCCCCACCGCCATTCCCTGAGCTTGAGCCACCACCACCTCCACAGGCAGTCATGATCAACGACACTGCACATAGGCAAGCCAAACCCGCTATTTTCATCAATTGTTCCTCTTCCGGGAGAGTCGGACTCTAAGAGCCAGCCCAGCAACGATCAGGCGGGTCCTCGAGCACATGCTGTCCGGCTGGGCGTCAGCCGGACGCACGGTTTGTATATCAGTAAAAACGCATTCTGCCTTCCAAAGTTGCTGGAAGGCAGACTATTTCCAATGCTGTTGATGGATAGGGCTTTGGCTATGGCAGCAGTTCATTCCCAAAGTGGCAAATAACTATCTGCTGTGCAAAGACTTGCGCAAAGCGGCGGTGTTTCCTGCGCCCGAAAGAGGCTATGGGGCCGGCAGGGCAGATTGGGGGACGGCGCTCAGGGGTCTTTTCCGGGCGGCTGCAATCAGTGGCCTTAGGGCCTCCACCGAGATCCCGAGCGTCCCGCCTGAAAAGCCATCGAGGTACGCGGCATTGACGCCGATCACCTCGCCGCGCGAATTGAACACTGGGCCACCGCTACCTCCATGGGCAGTAGGTGCATCGTAGATCAGCTTGTCTCCTACCACGTCGCCGAGATGTCCACATGTCGCGGAGGGCCGAATCAGCGATAGGGCCGCCAGTTCATTGGCCGCGCCCATATCGTCCCGACGATAGGCCAGGCGATCATAAACAGCGGGCGGCGACTTGGCCACCATACCGACAATCCCCATCGGATACCCGACAACTGCCACGAGTTCTCCCGGATTTGGCGTCGCCGAGGCTAACGGCAGCGATTGCAGATGCCGCATGCTCTGCACGTCTTCAATTTCCAACACCGCCAGGTCTCCTTGCGCGGAGAATACGATTGGAGTCAGGTTGACCGGTGTGGGATAGCCGGGAAAGAAGGCCAGCAACTTCTCCAATTGCGGGGTCGCTCCCTTCTTGATCAGCGCAGCAGAGTCGGGATCGCCATACCAGGGCTCGGCTACATGCCGGTTCGTGGCCAGCAGCCCGTCTGAAACCACGAAGCCCGTGCCGGAAACCCGGGCCCGCAATCCCGGCCGCTCCCCGGGGAACCCGACCTGGTAAACGCCGTAGATATAACAAATCGAATTACGATACTGGTTCAGGACCAGGCTGGGCATGCCTTGTTCCTGCCTGAGTTGCTCGACCTGCCGCGTCAGCTGCGTGACCGTCTTCTGCAATTCGTTGGGCGGCGGGGGAGCGTAGTAATGGGCCATGAGTCCTGCGCCCACCACCAGAAACAATCCGAGGACAGCCTGCAACGCCTGCGACCAGAGAGTACAAACCGGTTCTTCTTGCGACAAATGCTCGTCCATTGGGCCCTTGATTGCCATGCCAGGGAACGGGGAGAGGAGATCGGACGTTCGGGCAGGCTTATCTTGAGCCTCTATGGTGAGGCAGAAGACGCGGTTGGCCTAGGGTACGGAGGGGTATGTCCTGGGGGGTTGAGAACCATAGTAAGTGATTCGTTTGCAGTAGCTTAGTCGTCTACTCCCAAGCGCTTCGACATTTCGTCATAGAGAAAACCCTCGCCCGGGCGGTACGGCTGCACCCATTCGCCGTCAATCACGAATTGAGGGATCGCCCGTTTGCCCGTCCGTTTGATGACCTCTTCGGCGGCTCCCGGAGTCTTCTCGATGTCAATTTCGGTGAACGGAAGGTTGTGGCGCTGGAGAAAGCGCTTGGCTTCACGGCAATCGGGGCACCAGAAGGCGGAGTACACGGTGATTTCCATGCGAGAACGGGTTCTAAAAGACCTCTCTACCGAACGACGGCAAAGGCTCGTACCGGAAAGGTGCCAAATCCCCGAACCTTCACCGGCACAGCGAAGAACCGGAATCCATTATCCGGCAAGGCCGCCAGATTCGTCATGTGCTCCACGATGGGAATCTCGTTGCCGAGAAGCACACTGTGAACCGGCCTGCGCGGGTCTTGGATGTCATCAATGTTGTGCGAGTCTATTCCCACCAGCGCGACTTTTGCGTCAAGCAGGAATCGGGCCGCCGATTCTGTGAGATAGGGATGACCTTCGAAGTACTGAGGAGTATTCCAATGTTGCGACCATCCGGTTTCGAAGAGCACAGCCTTGCCTGTGAGGTCCGTGCTGCGGGGAATATGCGACTCGTCAATCGATTTCGCGCCTTGGCAGATAACTCTTAACCCCGAAAGATTGGCGAGTTGCTCAAGGCCAAGCTGCGATAAATCCTTGCCGCCTGCATAACGATGAAATGGAGAGTCCAGATAGGTGCCGGTGTTGGCGACCATCTCGATCTTGCCGATATGAAATTCAACCCCTGGAGCGTAGAACTTTCTGGACGCTTCGCGACTCAGGTAATCGCAAATGATCGGCGCCGGCAGCCCTTTGTAGGTCACGACATCGCTGGCGACGACGTGACTGAGGTCGATCAACTCACCTTGATTGTTCACGTAATGCTGCGGACTCCTGGGAGCGCGTTCGTATGCGAAAGCCCGCGACGATGGCGATTGCGATCCATACGACGTTCACAAACGCGGACGGGAACGCGCGGTAGTAAAGCGTGTTTAAGATGAGACAACAGCTGCCGAGCGCGTTGGCAAGTTGATAAATCAGCGACTCGGCGCCGAGCTTGCGGAACGAGACGCAACCGTACGCGCCCAACAACAGCAGTGCTCCCATCCAGCCGATCAAGTCAATGGCAACTTTGGTCATTGAAAGGGCACTATACCCGTTCAAGCTCGTGCAGGGTACGCTCGTTCTGGACATTGCCGGTGTTGAGTGTTGTTGCAGGCTCGAACAGCAGGATCCAGCACTCTTCGTCGGCAACGGGTTTGTGCTCGACTCCGCGGGGGACCACGATGAACTCGCCTTCCTCGATCCACTCGTGGCGGTCGCGGAACTCCATGCGGAAGCGTCCCTTCACCACCAGGAACAGTTCGTCTTCGTTCTCGTGATGGTGAAAAACAAATTCGCCTTTCAGTTTGTCTAGTTTAACGTGCTGGCCGTTGAGTTCGGCGGCGATGTACGGCTTCCAGTATTCGGTGATCTTGGAGAATTTCTGGGCGATGTTGACTTTGGACATGAAGGCTCCAGAGAGGTCATCAGTACAGATTGCTGGAGCGCGAGGAGAGTTGCAAAGAATGTGGGCAGGGACAGCCGAGGGCGGCTGTCCCTCCACCACCTAGGCGACTTTGCTGGCGGCTTCTTCTTCCATCTTTCCTTCATCCGCCGAAGGGCCGTAGATCGCGGGCACCGAAGCGTTGTTGAGGCGCAGGTAGACGGTGAGCTGTCCGCGGTGATGTGCGAGATGGTTGAAGACTGAATCGCGGATGAAGATGTGCCGGGGGGCCTGCATCATGATCTTGCCTCCGGCGAGCAGCTTCCATTCGGTTAACAGGTGATCGTCGGTGGTGTTGGCCAGGGCCTTGCACGCCTTGGCGACCGCGTCGTCGAGCGCGGCTTCGAGTTCTTTCCTGGTCTTGGGTTGCGGCGGACGCGGACGCTCTCCGCTGGTAGGCGCGATATCGAGTTCGTCGACGTTGATGATCATGTCTATCCACGACAGCATGGTAGCGCACAGGTTCGCGAGGGTGCCAAGCGGCATGGACCGGTCGTGAGGCTTCCAGTCGTTGTGTCCTTCAGGGACGCGGGCGAGGGCGGCGCGGGTGCCGGCGGCTTCACGGTCTAGTTCAGCCAGGAACAGTTCCGTCATTTTCATTGCTTTCTCCTGTCAGGGCGGTGGCCCTTGATGACGTGAGACAGACTACGTGGTCATATATGACACGGCATGTCATAATTTGCGCGTTAAATCTTCAAGGTGGCTTTGAAAGCGGACCGCCTGCTATCGGCGTTGTTATTGTTACAGGCGCACGGGCGCCTGAGCGGCCGGGAATTGGCCGAAAAACTCGAAGTGTCGGTGCGGACCGTGCATAGGGACATGGAGTCGCTGAGCGCCTCTGGGGTCCCGATCTATGCGCTGCGGGGAGCGCAGGGCGGATGGCAACTCGATGAAGGCTGGCGGACGCAGGTGCCCGGTCTCGATGAAGTTGAACTGCGGGCCTTACTGATGGCGCAGCCGCGAGTGATTGGCGATTCACGTCTGGCGGCCGCCGCCGAACGCGCTCTCGAAAAGCTAATGGCGGCAATGCCTGGCGGCATGCGCGAGCAGGCGGCATCGATCCGGCAGCGGCTTTATGTGGACACGACGGCGTGGCGGGGATCGACGGAGAACCTGACCATGCTGCCGGTGGTGCAGGCAGCAGTGTCGCGCGACCGCAAGCTGCGCATCACTTACTGCAAGCCGAATGGGGAGAAGTCGGTGCGCCTGGTGGATCCGCTGGGGCTGGTAGCGAAGGGCAGCACGTGGTACCTGGTGGCGAATACGTCCGCGGGCCTGCGGACGTTCCGCGTGTCCCGGATCGAAGCGGCAAAGGTTCTGGACAAAGCCTGCGAGCGGCCTGCGAGCTTTGACCTGGCGGAGTACTGGAAGACTTCGACAGAGAAGTTCCTGGAAGGCCGGCAAAAACTGGAGGTGATCCTGCGCCTGGAAACGCGCGCAGCCGCCAACATGAAGCGCTGGCACATGGTGCTGGCGGAGATCGATAAAGGCGAAGGCTGGGAGACGCTGCGGGTGCAATTCGACCATCCGGAGGAGGCGCTGTTCATGGTGCTGGGGATGGGCTCCCGGGTGCGGGTGATTGAGCCGGACAGTTTGCGGGAGAGGGTGAGGGAAGAAGTGCGGGGAATGACGGAGAGGATGAACGTGTAAGTTCGATCCCCTCGCCCTCATGGAGCGAAGGGTCGCGCTCCGCACGAGACCAAGAAAGCCGCGGTTCGGTCGAGCCCTTGTGGAAGGCGGCTTTCGTCTTGCGGGTTGGGTTTGGGGATGTAGATAATCATGTTTTGTCGGGCTCGAGTCAGTAAAACACGGTATGCGTTCAGTAGGTAGGTTCTTTTTCGGAGAGCATCGTCGGGAAGGATCTTCCAACGCTTGTTGTTGAACCGTCGGCATTGCCATTTACTTTCATCCCAAAGTAAATCTTCCCCCCAACAAACACCTACCCAGTCCAGTTCTAAGCCCTGAATTTCAAATTGAGTGGCAATCACCTCCAGTTTTGAACTCGCGCGAACGTCACCGCAATATCGATGGTCGCAGTTGGGTAGTTCGCATTCTGGTGAGTCTAGGAACCAGTGTTCCCATTCAAATCCTCTGTGAAATTCGAAAGCAGGCTCCAGTCCGTCCGCCCGAAGCCTTGCGGCATAAGCGCTCGCGACTAGTCCCGAACGGGTTGTCCCACGACGATTACTCTCTAGCCAGCGTCTAGCATTCGAAAGATTCCGTGTGACACTCGGTCTGACAGGGAGTAATTCGGCGATCGCACAAGCCTCGTTCTGTTTGCCTGTCAACACGGCATCTACCCAATCTGAAATCCGCTGAGCTCTTATGGATCTTGTGCAAACTCGCAGATGCAGCTGTTCCAAGCGATGCACCCTGCCGTCTTGAAGGCTGTCGTCAAAAAGCCGAAATGCAGAAGCAGCATTGCTTGAGAGCACGTGAGGCGACGCCCAGATTTGCCAATCGGGAAATTCGGTTAGGGCACGTCCCCATTCTGCCAAACCTGCTTCTCCACGATTAATTTCCTGTCCCCCTCCGACCAGGGCTACGACCACAGCCCAGTCCTGGTGTCGTTCCATCACTTCCAACATCATTTTAGGTTCAGACACTGCAGGGCGTTTCGCTTGTTGATTTTGTGTTGCGTCCCAGGCACGTTGCGCTTCATCGAAAATCACGACCTTCTGTGCCGGGACCTTCTGGTTTTCGCGATAGTACTCATCAGCAAAGCGATGCACGTTATGGATGAATGCCCTAATTTCGAGTTCAGCTTCCCGACGGGTTACACGCCTCCCACCTGCGGGCCTTAGAGTTACATCTCTAACGAGAGCTTCCTGAATGACTTTGACAAGTGGTCCGTTGCCTGAGAGAAATGATCCAACTTTTTTAATCTCCGGCCGGTGCACTGCATTTAGGCCAACAAGGGTCTTACCTGCCCCCGGAACGCCCGTGACAAAGCAAATGACCTTCCTATTGTTTGCACGGGCGTCCTCGACAGCCGAAACTATGGTTTCCGTTGTCGAATCAAGATCTTCCCTCGCAGCACAGGAGTGGCCAATTTCGAAGACGTTCATGTCGGAATACAGAGCGACAGCCGCATCGATAATTGGAGGAACTGGCTTAAATCGGCTGTTATCCCACGCTATCGGATCGATCAGAGGATGGCGCGTATCTGAGAATTCGGTGCAGATTGCATAAAGAGTTTTTGCGCAATCATCGAAACTGGAAATTCGGCAACGCTCGATGAGTTGATCAAATGCGGTTGATTGACCCTGAGCAGCGGCGAGGCCAGCTGTGATAACCAAAGGAACGATTACCCTGCCAGCGCTGCCTTCATGAAAACAAGCGAGATTCAAAGCATAGTCTTCTACCTGGCGAGTTGCGGAAGTTCGGGATGTCCCCGTTTTTGTTTCGATCACAACGATCACACTCTTAGCCAAGAGCACCGCATCGATCCGTTTGCCGATCATTGGGATCGGGTACTCCAACAGGATCTGCCAGCCTGTAGCATCAGGGAATCGTTGGATCAACTCCCGAATCGAGGCCGTCAAAGGAGGTAACTGTTCGCGCCACGCGTCAATGGCCTCCGGAGACAGAGGAAATCGTGCTGCGCCGTTTGCCTGTGTCAGCTCTCCAATAATGGTCGATGTGCTGTCCGCGAGGAAGGCTGGCAGCGCCCTTGAGTAGTAAGCTGGCATTGGAAGCCTATTGTACGGGCCTCCCCTTTTAATCAGTGACTCGCTTTAATCACTCCGTGGGGAAACTATCTGTCCCCAGCTGGTCCGAGGGGTGCCCACCGGCTAAGCTTGACATGCGAGTCGGTATATATCATAATATATATCATGCCAACTACGGCCAAACTCTTCCTGAATGGGCGCAGCCAGGCGGTGCGCTTGCCGGCGGAATTTCGGTTTGAGGGCTCCGAGGTTTACGTGCGGCGTGACCCGGCTACGGGGGATGTCATCCTGTCGCGACGGCCGGAGTCATGGACGGACTTCTTTGAGCTGATGAAAACCGTCGAAGTGCCTGAAGACTTCCTGGCTGATCGCAAGGACGCGCCTCCCCAGAAGCGCGACTTGTTCTGAATGGCGGTCCGCTACCTGCTCGACACCAACACTGCCAGCTACATCATCAAGGGAAATTTGCCGCGGGTGCGAGAGCGCCTGTTAAAGGTTCCGATGGCTGAGGTCGGCATTTCTTCGGTGACTGAGGCTGAGTTGCGATTTGGGGTAGCGAGAATTCCGAACGCACGAAAACTTGCCACGGCGGTTGAGGAGTTCTTGTTGCGACTGGAGATTCTTGCCTGGGATTCGGATTGTGCGAAGGAATATGCGCAATTGCGAGCTTCTCTCGAACGCAGTGGAGAGCCGATGGGAAATCTCGACATGATGATCGCGGCGCAGGCGCTGGCAGCGGGTGCGATGCTCGTGAGTGATGATCGGGTGTTTCGGAGAGTCAAGGGATTGAAGGTCGAGGACTGGAGCAAGTAAAGGTAGTGCCGCCTCGCCCTGACGGTCAGCGCCGTCGCTCACTTCTCGCTTCGCTCGTGGGACAACCCAGGCAGCTGTCGCTACACGTTTCCTCTCAAGCAAAAACCGCCAGTTTTGCTGGCGGCTTTGCTTTTTCTCGCTTCGCTCGCGGACACCCGAGGCGGCTGTCCCTACACGCGATTAGCTGTTCTCGTACAGCAGCACTCCCGCGGTTTCCTGCGAGTCCACCGGACGGTAGTACAGCTTGTCTCCGTCGAGGAAGACTTCGATAAACGCCGGCCGGGTGGTGATGGTGCCCTGGATCAAAGCTTCCGAAAGCGGGTCCTCGATGTACTTCTGCAATGCTCTGCGCAGCGGGCGTGCGCCGTAGCTGCGGTCGGTGAGCGTTTGCGCGAGAATCCACTTCTTGGCTTCGTCGGTGACCGTGACCGTGATCGACTTCTGCGCCAGGTTCTGGTTGAGCTGGTTGACCATGAGTTCCAGAATCTGGATCAGATCCTGCTCATTCAGCGCCTGGAACAGAATGACTTCATCGAGGCGGTTCAGGAATTCGGGGTTGAAGGTGCGCTTCACCTCGTTCTTCACGAGATCTTCGACCTTCCCGGAAACCATGCCCTCGTCGGTGGACTGAAAGCCCAGACCTTCGCGCTTTTGCAAGTGCCGCGCGCCGATATTCGAAGTCATGATGATGACCGTGTTCTTGAAGTCCACGGTGTTGCCCAGACCGTCGGTCAGGTGGCCGTCTTCAAACACCTGCAACAGGATGTTGAAGACATCGGGGTGTGCTTTTTCGATTTCGTCGAGTAGCACGACCGAGTACGGAGCGCGCTTGACGCGTTCAGTAAGCTGTCCGCCCTCTTCGTAGCCGACGTATCCCGGAGGCGAGCCGATCAGCTTCGAGACCGAGTGCTTTTCCATGAACTCCGACATGTCGAAGCGGACCAGCGCCTTTTCGGTGCCGAACATGAACTGCGCGAGGGTGCGGGCGACTTCGGTCTTGCCGACGCCAGTTGGTCCCAGGAACAGGAACGAGCCGATGGGCCGGTTCGGGTTTTTCAGGCCAGCGCGGCTGCGGCGGATGGCGCGAGCCAGAGCGCTGATCGACTTGTCTTGCGAGATCACGCGCTTGTGCAGCTCTTCTTCAATGCGCAGCAGCTTCTGGGTTTCTTCTTCCTTGATCGAGGTAACGGGGACGCCGGTCCAGCGCGATACCACGTCCTCGATGTCCTCCCGACCGACAACGCCGGTGGAGGATTCATCGAGGTGGTATTTTTCGCGAAGGGCGCGCAGGTTCTCGCGCTCCTTGCGTTCC
>Ga0070741_10004979_pt1 | contig 30286 bp, 24 predicted proteins | sample Coa_R1_4_FD_66440 | JGI IMG/M metagenome (GOLD analysis project Ga0070741, IMG submission 66440) | Surface soil microbial communities from Centralia Pennsylvania, which are recovering from an underground coalmine fire - Coalmine... | ecosystem: Environmental > Terrestrial > Soil > Unclassified ... | reverse complement strand
CGCCATTCACCGGGTGGGCGGGAAGAGCGCCCTGTCGGGCAAGCCTCTGTACCGTCGCCGGGTGAAGGCTCAAGAACTTTCCTGCCGTCCGTGCGTCGACAAACAGTTCGAGATCCGACTGGGCAGCGGCCCTGGCGCCGTGGCCAAAAGGGCGAATTGTACTGGTGGGACGGGAATCGTCATGATGTGTCGTTTGTCGACGTGGACGAGGTGTGCTTGGAACGACAATTGCGTCTGATACGTCTCGAGAAGACTCTGGAATTACGTCAGTAGAAGATTGGCTGGACATACTTTTGCTCCAAATCTAAATCGTGGTGATCGGGCACAGGTTCGCGCGATCTTCGCGTGAGGCAGGTTTAGACCCAAAACGAAAACCCGTCAAAATACTCAATGAGAGTGACGTCTGCATTCGACCCATCTGTGCCGGCACAGCTTCGAACTGGCCGACATCGCGGGAATTCCCGCAACTCGTGAGACTAAGAAGTAGTTATGTTGGGGGATCCCGCGAAGCGTCTGTGTTGCCACGCGCGACTCTGGCGATATTTCACCGATTGCACTGTGTCTGACTGCCGGAGGGAGGATTGGTCGCCGTGACGGTCAAATCGAACTCGACCTTCTCCGAGTCGCTGGTGCAGGTATGACGATCCCCAAGAGCTCCTCAACCATCTTGAACGAACTCGGTGCAGCGACTCGATAGTTCGCTGCAAACCTGAGCGGTGAATAGCGGTTCTGTGTTGTTATAGCGAACAAAAAGCGAAAAACATGCTATCCTCTTGGTCGTGGTGCTGCGAGCCTGCAAAGTCTCGGTTCGGGATATTCGCGACGTGGAGCACACGATTGATGTCACCGCGGAAACCCTTTATGAAGCAGTTGCTTCTGCTCTTACCGCCTTGCAACAAGACAACTGGGTGAAGAAATTCCGCAAGGACTCAACACGGTCAGGGTGCTCGTTCAGCAGCCGCCTATACATCACGAAGTCAGAATGCAAGATTTTCTGTCATGGCTTGGTCGCAAGGCAGGATCGCCAGCCGAAATTGTGCTGCGAGAGAAGGTATCGAAACTTCTGGGCCGACCGTCTTCCTCAAGAGTCTAACCATTAGGTTTCTTTAGCAAAGATGTCACCCACAGAAAGGAGATTTATGGCAAAAAAGAAGATCGATCCGCTAAACAGGAAGCAGTACAGCGCCGTAACAGCCGCCCTTACCGTCTCGGATATTCCGGCCGCGGTAAGTTTTTATCAAAAGGCGTTTGGCTTTTCCAAGCGCGCCATCATGAACGGTCCCGATGGGGAGCCGGTCCATGCCGAACTCACATTGCGCGGAACCACGTTGATGCTCGGCCCCGAGAGTGAGGCTATGGGCAAACGTAGCGCCAAGAGCGTCGGTGCCTCTCCGGCTAGCCTCTACATTTACATGGAAAACGTCGACAAGGTAGTCGAAAAAGCGACCAAGCTCGGCGCGACCCCACAAGGTCCCGTGATGGACATGTTCTGGGGTGACCGCTGCGGCACGGTCGTCGACCCTGACGGCTATTCGTGGATGGTCGGCACCCACAAGGCCGAACCCACGGCGAAGGAAATGAAGAAAGGGATGGAAGAGATGATGAAGCAGCAGCCGGCTGGCGCAGCCGCCGCTGACTGATAAGGCTTCATTCGAAGAGAACTGGCTGTCCTAGGCCCTCTTCCGGTTCGCGAAAATTGCTCAGCCCCACGCCGACGAGCCGATAGCGCTTTTGGGATGCGAGATTGACATGCTCTTGCAACCTCAGCGCTATCGCCGTCATTCCTCGCGCGATGCTGGAGGAGAGCTTGGCGTATGGCTTCGCGTCAGAATCTTAAACTCACTGGTCTTCAGTCTGAGAACCACAATTAGGAATATGTGTGTGCCAACTCGAAACCCCTTCCTTCTTCATCTCGTTTCACCGGGGTGATAGCCCGTTGCAGCGGTTGCCAACGGGATCCTCTTCTCAGGCTTTTCCAGGAAATGTTTGACTATTGGGCTCACCCTCTCCGGTTCTGAAAAGAGGGTGAAGTGGCTGGCATCCGGGATCACGGCGAGCTCGGCGACCTATACCGTTTTCCTGGAGAGTGTGCCGCAACGATCGAATACGATTGCTAGGAATTGGTAGACTTTGCAACCTTCCGCACCTCTTGAGTTTTTCAAGCCGCCGCTCGACCGGAGAACCTGCCGGGAGCGGCGGCTGCCCCCTCGATCTGACGGAATAGTGCTTGCCCGCGTGATTGTACCTCACAACACGCACATTGGAAGATGATTATCGGTGGCCTACGTGGCTTATGGTCCCGTTGCCACGTGATTGCTTGCGCCCGAATCCTCTAATTCCTCAATCTCCCGTGCCCGAGCCTTGAACTGATCGTGTAATGCGATTGCGAACGATCTCGCAGTTCTGAATCCCGACTTCGTCAGGATCGCAAATGCCTCATCACGACTGCCGCAAAATTCTTCTTCGGTGCAGTAAGGCTTGAGCGACTCAAGCAGTAAGTTGAGCTTGTCGGCTGGCGTTTTGGCTCCCGTCCGTTCCTGAACCTCGACCCATAGAGACTCGAGTTGTTCCAGGTCTTGAGATTCATGTTCGAGGCATTCTTGAACTCTCGCACGAAGTTGCTCGTCAATGAGGCTTGGCAGCGCCGAGCGCAGGCCTTGTTGCCATGTGTTTCGAAGAGTCCGCAGCTTCTCCTGCTCACGCAGGCGGGCCTGAGTCTCTTGTTGGCGCTCAAAATATCGGCATCGTGCGGCGGTTAACTCCGTTGCGATGTTGCCCTTGAGAAAAGCCCTCGGCGTCAAATTGAGTTCATAGAGGCAGGCATATTGCGACGAATGCTTGTACAGCAGCCACAGCTTCCCAAGCAAGAACAGCAGGAGCCCAGAGGCGCCGATCAGAAGCGAGGAAAGTGCAACATTTAACTTCCCGTGGCGTTGACCAACTTCAGCCCGAAGCTCTCCGTAATCAAGATCAATGTTGACCGAGTCCGCCGGCTGCTTCGCGCCCGAATAGTAGGACTGGCTCCTCAGGCTCGCTGCTTCACTTGGCGAGAGAGGAAAGTGGGGCTTGTATCGCCAATGGAGTCTCTTCAAATATTCGGGAGCATACTGATGGATCACCCGGTCCTCCGCCGACGCCTTTATCGTACTCAGAAGCTTCGGACCGAAATTCCTGCCCTCCGCCGCGGTGAAACTGCGAAGGTTTGAAAATTTGGAAGCGTCGATCGGCACGAAATAGATCGTGATGCAACTGAGATGTTGCTGTTCTGAATATGTCAGAAGGTAGATAGTGCCCTGAATTTCGTCATCTGGTACAGGAGGCACGTTCACCGGTGGGCATGTCCCATCTTCGTCGTGCTCAACGATTACCGGGAACTGCATTTGTGTCTGCGTGGCAAATTGCCGTGCGAAGGTTTCCGTAAGAACGCGAACGTAATGTGGCTTGCCAGAAAGGGAGTCGTTTACCCAGGGCACAAATCGCAATACCGAATTGACGAGCAGTAAGGCCGCAGCTAGGCAGAGCACCAACAGGATTCGGCGCTTGCCTTTGTCGAGGGGTTCGATTTGCCGACTATCCGTCAAAGCTAAACCCTTCAGGAACATGAAGCGACGCCCTCAAGGATGCTGAGATTTCTCAACGAACAAAGATTCGTCCAGTTCGCGCATTCGCACAATCTCGCCACCACGCGAGCTCACAACATATTTCTTGCCGGTGCTTGGAACAATCTCTACGACCGACTTCAATTGATCATCCCACTCGTAGAGTCCGCCCTCCGGCGAGGTGGCGCGGGGTCCGGATTCCAGCCCGGGGAGCGACAGCACCGACTCCCAAAACCCTTTTCGTTCTTGCGCATTCATTTCGTCGTATGTCCGCGCGTTCGCCCCCTTTGTTGCCCTTCGCAGTGGCTGGCCTTTAGCGAGCCACCATAGGACGGCGCTGTTCAGCAACTCGTTCATGGAGCAATCGCGGTCCGGCGCCACTTCCTGCAACTTCTTCCTTAGGGGCACCGGCATCACCACCTGCGTCGCCTTGGTCGTAGTGACCACCTTCTTGCCGTGAAACCGGACCAACTCAATGTCGCGCAGATCCGCTTCCTCAAGACTCTGCCTTACAAAGGCTGACATGTCCCCGTGTTTGCGCATCTTCCGCCGCAGCATTGAGTCGACCTTGTGCAGCAACCGCGTCTGAAAAACGATAAGGTCGTTCGGTCTCCTCCTGAGCTTCGAGGCATCAACCAGCTTCCGTTTGCGCTTCACAGTGTGTGCTCCATCCGGCAGGAAGCCGCGCACAATGTGTTATACACCTGTGTTCCTCAACCCGTACCCCTGTGCTTACGTGCTCACACGACCAACAGCCGAAGCACTCCAGGCTCGGCGGAAGTGAAACCTCTGCCGCTGCCCTGGATCGAATAGCTTGCCGTCGCATATCGACGCGGTGCTGAATTAGAATTCCCCAGTCTTCATGTTTCGGAAGAATCGATAGAAAACGAGTACGATAATGCCGAGGGCTAACAAGAAGGCGGCTAAGGCAAAGGGTCCGGTGATGCTCTACTGGGTTTCGACAGCGGATCATGACGAGGATTGGTTTATCTTCGCCGAAAGCAAGCGGTCGGCAGCGAAATTCCATGTGGAGTACGAAGGGTATGGTCCCGGAGAGGCCGCGGCTGAGCCGATTCTGGCGGCTCCGGGCACTGCCGGTCCATTCCCCCGGCACGCCCAAATCGACGATCTCGCAGTGCTAGGGTTCGAGATTTTAAGGGGTGGTAATCACGGCCGCAGCGTGAAATACAGAGATCGCACCTTCGTAGAGGGGCATCTGGAATCGTTGATAGCTGAGATTGATGACAATAATTCCGAAGTCGCCGGAGAAGGCAGACCACGGGGCACTAGGTCCTCATCGTCGAAAACCAGTCTCAACTAGGCTCCCCTGAATTGACGCAAACCATGTAGTCGCTGAACTTACACAGCTTCACGGTAGCTTACGCTTTGGCGTACGCCGGACGTTTCTTGGTCAATAGACTATTGGGACAGAAAACAATCCGTCTGCCATTGCTTCCGAATACCGACGGCCACGGTGGCCACATCGGCTGACCCGAACCAAGATTCACCAATCACGTTTTGTCTGACAGTTTGCACAGTGTTGAGTCTCAATCTGCCAGAGCGGAAGCGAAATCCGCCTTCTCGCCAAGATGCTGTCGCATCTCTTTGAGCCACGACCTCGGGTTGGTGCGGTGGATGACGCGTCCCAAGAACCCCAGGCGTTCGCTGGCGTTGTCCCGATTGCGCCGGATATCCTCTTTGGTAATTTTTGTATATAGGACCAGAAAACTTTCCATGCTTCTGGGCTTAGCAAAAATGTAGGTCGCATGGCCTAGCTGCGGTGTCTCGACGACAACCGCCTTCTCCAGATCGAAAATGTACTCGCCGCGAAACAGGTAGATGCGTCGGGCTCGATGCAAGAGCTGGTCGTAGAAGAATGGGTCATAATCGGGCCGCCAGCTGATCTGCGCGACATCGAAGTCGCTGGGAATCCTCAGCTCGCTACACATTCGCTGTAATTCTGCTTTCTCAAAAGCGCGGTGTTCCAAGCACAATCGGATCTGATCGAGCGCGCGCGAGTACTGGCCGAAACGTCGATAGGAGGTCCTGGCAGTTTCCAATTGTTGCTCGATGTCGCTCGGTGACTACACCAATAGAGAGCTCGGCAGCGCAGTCTCCCAGCGGACGAACTCCCAGCTTCCGCTGCGTTTCGAATACTTGCCGCTCTGGACAAATGTGCCACTCACCTCGATCTTGGTCGGCAACAAGTGCCTCCATCGATTCCACGTGGGATCCCAGTGGATGTGTAAGAGGGCGGGATCCAGCCAGAATTCGAGCCTTCGGCGCACATCCCGGCATAGTGCCCGGTCCTCATAAAAATCACACTGACGCAGTGGCTAAATGCAATAGATTTGTGTCAAAGAAAAGCGGGTTTTAAAGGTACGTGCATTTTTATGTAACAAAACCCCCTTTTCGAGGGAGTTTTGTTACATAATCCTCCATGGCGTATTGCCAGAATGCTCGTCAAAACCCCCTTTTTCGGGGGGTTTTGTTACAAGGAATTGCATGAAGCTTATCACCAGATCTCTTTCACCCCAAGAAAGCCGGGTCGTGCTCGCCCTTACTGAGCGAAAACGACGGGAGACCACTCGGGCAGAGATCGTGGAACTGCTAGGCGGTAGCGCCAAGATTGCCGATCATGTCATTGAAGGACTGCGCCGCAAAGGCTGGCTTGAGCGGGCGACATGGGGAGAATATTTGCTTGTGCCACCGGATCAAGGACCCGACGCCCTGGGCGACAGCAATCTTCTCGCGCGCGCCAGCCGCATTGCCGACCCTTATTACATCGGCTTTAGCAGCGCCGCCGCCCATTATGGTCTCACAACGCAGTACCGGAGCGTGATCTTTGTCGTAACGCTGGCGCGTGTGCGCGCGCGCGAGGTCGGAGAGTCGCGGGTTAGGATCGTCAATGTGTCACAAAAAAAGTTTTTTGGTTTCGAATCAGTTGATGTGTTGGGCTATAAGGTCATGATTTCAGACCGGGAAAAGACAGCGATTGACTGCATTGATCGCCCCGAGCTTTCGGGTGGAATTGGTGAGGCGGCCACGATCTTCGCAACCGCTAGCCGGCGCTTTGACTGGAACAAGGCGGCCGGTTATTTAGACCGGATTCAGTCAGGCGCCCTTGCTCGACGGTTTGGTTGGTTTTGTGATTATGTGAAAAGTGATATGCCGTCTACTGTCCGTGAGCGCGTCCTGCAGGCTGCCAAGAAAAGTCGGGGAACTTGGCTTGGACCCGATCCCGCGCGCGCGCAGCCCGTACTTGGTGCCGTTGGATACGACGAGGCATGGCGCATTTTTGTCAATGTTCCGCGTTCAGAGCTGCACGGCAGCGCGGGTTTAGGGCATCGAAAATCCCTGCGGCAGGATGACTAGCAATGCTCACGCGTCCGCAGGTACAGCGTTACTCCGCTGAATCTGGTCTACGGGACATCATGATCGCGGAGAAGGAAGTAGTGCTGACGTTCCTGCTGCAGCTGCTGTCTGAAAGGGGCATCCTTGCAAGGCTCGCATTCAAGGGCGGAACGTGCCTTCGGAAGATGTTCATTGGCAACCGGGGAAGGTTTTCAACCGATCTCGATTTTACCGGTATCGAGGAACATGATCATGAAGACGTTATCCTGCAGATGATGGAGGCGTTCGAGCAACCGTTTCACGGAATCCAGTTCGCTATTCCTGGCGAAGGTTACTACGAAACGCAGGACGGGTTGTCTTGGGGTGTCAATCCGACTTATATCCATGAATGGAATGAAGGCGGAAGCGAAATTAGACTTCAGATTAGCCGCCGCGAAACGCCAACATTGCCAACGGAGCGCCGGGCACAGATCGAGCAGAGTTATTTCAGGTTATTGCCTTTCGCTCCGGCAGAAATCGTTTGTCTTGCACTCTCGGAAATTCTTGCTGAAAAGATCCGCGCTTGTTATCAGCGTAACAAGGCACGCGACATCTATGATCTCGGCATGTTCGCGACCAGACCGCTCGACCAAGGGCTGATCCGTCGTCTTGTTGTTTTGAAGCTTTGGCAGGCGCGGGATACGTTCGATCCTGTCCTCCTACTTCAGAAGTTCAGAGACGGCAGGGACTTTGACTGGGATGATCTTCGGCAACTTCTTAACCGCGCTACAAATATTGACCGTGACACGATCACGGCTGCTTGCGTGAGAGGATTCGGATTTTTGGCGAACTTGACGGACGAGGAACGTATACTGGCCAACGATCCGCATCAGCGCGAAGGGCCTGTAGCGGACAGGCTGCGCGGAGCTGTGTAGGGACGGTAGACCTATGAAAATCTCGGAAAGAACCATCAAGCGCCTTGCAGAGATCATCACTGGCGATAAGGCGCTTTCCCCATATCGGTCTGGGCCAAAGTTGGTTGGTTTTTTCAACGAGTTTGGCACCAATCATACTTATGGGCAGGGCTTTCCCTCACGATGGACTTTCACGGAAGAGTGCCTGCGTCAGTTCAATGACACGCCGATATTGAAAAAAATCATCGTGACTGCACTTGATCCGCGAGATTTTATGGGAGCGACGGTTCATGATCAAAAAACGAGGGAACCGAAACCCGCCAATGTACAAGAAGCAGTGACATATCTGAACGAATTTCTTTCGTATGACGGATATGAAATTGTGGCGCACGGCAAAGGCTTTGAGGTTTTGGATAGGACGCGCGGACAAATTGTCGTCGATGTGAAGCTGGAACCCAGTCATCTTTCCCATGCGTTCATCATGGAACAGATTGAAAAGTGCCGAACAAAAACAAGCCAAGGGGATTATGACGGCGCAATTACGAATGCTCGGTCTTTAGTCGAAGCTGTCCTGGTGGCATAGAGAAGGATTTCGACGCGAATGCCCCAGACTATGATGGTGGCCTCCCGAAGCTCTACAAGCGGGTGCAGAAGCACTTGAATCTTTGTCCGGAAAATCCAAAAATCAGTGGCAGCCTCAAGCAGACGCTCACCGGGTTCATCAGTATCATCGGGGGCCTATCTGGTCTCAGCAATAAGATGGGTGATCGGCATGTTCGGGAATACAAGCCCGCGGCGCATCATGCTGTCCTAATCGTGAATGCAGCCATGACATTTAGTAACTTCATTTTTGACACTTATGCATATCAGCAAGATCGGAAAAGCTGAAATGCATCGCTACTGAACCTCTTTTAAAATATTTTTTACGAACACTCGATTGTAGAGTGTATAATCTATCTGTCCTGGGTACAGGCAGAATGCTTTACTCGACACAGCAAACAGCAAAGAAACTCGGAATCGATGTGCGATCACTGAATCGATACATCGCTGCAAAGAAGGTTCGGGCTCCCGAGTTGTCCCGCGTCGGGGGTGTGAAGGTCCGCTTATGGTCTGACCGAGATATTGAGAGAGTCCGTCAACTCCTGCCGAAAATCGCCAATGGCAGGAAAACGCGCTACCAGAAACACAGGAAACAAGCGAAGAAGAACAAACCATAACCAGCGGGCAGCGCCCGGTGCGCTCGCCAAACGATGCATTGGCCCGCACTGGCCCAAACGTGCCTCCACTCTCAGCGATCGCGGCACGAAAGAGTCCCCTCGCGAGGGGCGATGCGCAGAGAATACTGACCGCAGCGGCACGCGCCGATTCCCCTTGTATTGTCACCTTCGTGGGATTGCCGCCGAACGCCGAGATGTTCTGCTGAACCCATTGCAAGCCTGCAATCATGTCGAGAATGCCGTAATTACCGGATACGTGATGTGGACTCTCAGCGCTGAGCTCTGGGTCCGCTAGAAAGCCGAATACGCCGAGGCGGTAAGCAAGCGAGACGAAGACCACGCCTTTCTTCGCCAACCACTCTCCGTGATAGAGTTTCTCGGCGGGTGCGCCGGCGACAAAGCCGCCACCATGGATCCAGACCAGAACAGGCAATTTGTCTTTGGCCCTTTTGGCTGGAGTCCAGACATTTAGGTACAGGCAATCCTCGCTCGGCGCCGGCAGATTTGCGATTGCTTGGTTCGTCTGTATGCAGGCCCGGCCGAACTTGTCTGCGGCGCGCACTCCCTCCCATTTCGCCGCGGGCTGAGGAGGACGCCAGCGAAGATCTCCTACGGGCGGAGCAGCATAAGGAATACCTCGATATACTCTGAGCCCGTCTTCGGTAGTTCCTTGGAGAGAGCCGTCTTCCACTTTGACGGGTTGGGCGAAAGCAGCATGTCCAAGCAGGATTAGTAGGATAGAAAGAGCAGTTCAATTGCGATAACGTACCTCAAGAGTATGGGCATTTCTCTCTCCTCTAATGCTTAGAAGGACTCGCAGCCGCAGCGCGCATGAACAGAACCCCCCTTGCTCCGCTGACCCAAGTCTGTTTTCGCTAGATCGCACCTTGTCGGACCACTGAAGTTCCGCAGATTGCCTCGGTGCCTTCAGCGGACAGCCTGTCCATTCAGAACATTTTGCAGCTGGTCCATGGTGATACTCGGGGTTGCGCCCCGCTGAGTTGCAACCCACGACGCAAAACGATTCGCTGATTCGCTGATTTCCTGGAGAGAATGGCCGCGCAAGTAGTGATGAGCGAGACAAGCCGTGAAAGCATCCCCCGCTCCCACTGCATCGGCGACCGTCACTCGGAACCCCTTGTGTTCGACAGCCTCCCCCTCAGTTACGAGGAGACTTCCGCGTGACCCGCACGTTATGCACACCAGACGCAAATCGCAGAGATGCAACAGGCGTTGCGCAAGCATTTCATGGGTTCCGCTTCCCAATTTGAAGATGTAAGAGACCTGCAGCAATTCCTGGTCATTGAGCTTGACAATATCGGCGTATTGGAAAGACCTGCGCAGGACTCCCTGGGTATAAAAGGATTCGCGCAGGTTAGCGTCGCATACGCGTAGAGTGTTCTTGGGTGTGTTCCTCAAGAAGCGCTCGATCGTGGCAGCGGACTTTTCGGAACGCTGCGCCAGCGACCCAAAACAAACAACATCCGCCCTCGACGATAGCTCCTCCCATTGTGGCGACCAATCTAGGAAGTCCCATGCGACCGAGTTCTTGATAGTGAAATTCGGCTGGCCCCCCGTATCGATGGATACCGTTGCAGTGCCAGTCTCGTGTAGCTCATCCTGTTGCAGATATGCTGTGCTCAGACCCAGTTCTTGCATGACTCGACATGCATCTTGCCCGAGATCATCATTGCCGACCCGACTGGCTACGATCCCTTGGTCTCCGAGGACGCTCGACATGTATGCGAAGTTCGCTGGCGCGCCACCCAACACCTTCCCTGATGGCAAGAGATCCCAGAGAACCTCTCCGAGTCCAATCATGAGCGCCGGTTCTGTCATGAATTCATCTCTTCAGTCCGCCTTGTCAGTTCAACCCTACTGAAAAAGTCTGGGCGCAAAATCCGCGAGGTACTTTCGCCAGACGGTCCAAACGTGCGCTCCGGAGCCGTTAACCCACACGTGTTTGATTCCAGCTTTTTCCAAAACTTCATGCGATCTGCTAACAGGTTCGAGCAAGAAGTCGTCGGTGCCGATTCCGATCCAGAGCAGATGGAGTTGTTGATTGATTTTTGCTGGATTCGCCAATACACCGTCGTAGTCCTTGCTCGTATCGGTTACCGCTATCGCCGGGCTGAAAGCCCCCAGATACGCAAACTGATCCAAATGATTGAGCCCGATCCGGAGCGCCTGGGCACCACCCATCGAGAGACCGGCCAATGCCCTGTGGTCGCGGTCGGCAATCGTCCGGAGATGCTCATCTATATATGGGATCAGATCACGGGAGATCACTCCGTCGACGGTGGCATAGCGCTCATCCATAAAGAAGTGGGAAACTCCACGGGGAGGCCGCGGTGGATTTGGCGCGACACCCGATCGAGGCGCAGGAGGAGGAGGTTGAAAGTGAACATCCGTCATCCCATTTTCATTGACGATGATCATCGGAACTGCCTTTTTCGCGGCGATCAGGTTATCCAGGATGAAGTTTTCATGACCCTGATCACTCCAACCGGCTTCATCCTCACCCCACCCATGTTGAAGGTACAAAACCGGATAACGTTCTGTGCCTTGGTCATATCCTGGCGGTGTATAGACAAAAATTCGTCTTGTCTCACCGGTTGTCTTCGAGAAATACCATTGAGTGCGAACAGTTCCATGGGGCACATCTCTGACTGCAAAAAAATCTGAGTCAGGGCCGGGAATCTCGAGTCCGCTAACTTCTTTGCGAGCGGCAAAAAATACCCTGCTGCCCGGATCGTTCGCAGCGAAACCGTCTACAGAGATAGCGTAGTAATGAAAGCCAGGAAGAAGCGGCTTCGTTGTAAATTCCCAGTAGCCGTCTTGGCCTTTGGTCATGTCGTAAGTTGACTGACCTAGTTCCATTAAAAGCTGAACTTTTTGTGCTTGCTCGGCCTGCACGCGGAAGGTTGCGCTTCCGTCCGCGTTCAAGCGCGGGAACTCAGCGTCCGGAATCGTGGTCGAGAGGCGATGTGGTTTGTCCTGCGCCGAGGCGAGACCACAAAGGAAGACAAAGACAATCGCAAGTGCCTTGATTCTCACCTGGTCGCCTCCGGAAGACTTTGTCGTCCTGCGTTCTCCATACCTTTTCTCAGAAGCGAAAGGTCGATCGCATCGGCCATCGCTTTGTATCCGGTTGCGCTTGGGTGGAGGTGGTCACCTGAGTGATAGCCTTCTCGAAACTGAGATGGATGGTTTGGATCCCGCACAGCTGCGTCAAAATCGATTACTCCGTCAAATGCGCCGCTGGTACGAATCCACTGATTGACGGCCTCACGCTGGGCCTCGCCGTCAGCGCTATAGTAATCGGCGCCTTCATACGGAGTCAGAGTGGCGCCAAACACTCTGATTCCGTGCTGATGAGCGCGATCGATGATCTGGCGCAGCCCCATGATCAGGTCTTCCGTGCTGACAACCTCATGAGTGAACGGCAGGTCTTTGAGCACGGTGCCGTTTGGTAGGCGGGGCTTCATGTGAGGCCAGCCAATGTCGTTGATACTCTCCAGAACGATCAGGTTCACTACTCCAGGCTGTGCCAAGACGTCACGATCGAAGCGCGCCAGTGCACTGACACCGGCGCCGTCGTGCAAGACGCGATTTCCGCCGATTCCCTCGTTTACAACAGAGAGGCTGGGAGTTCCTGCGGTTTTTTGGAGGCGATCAGCTAGCAGATCAGGCCAATCGGAATACTCGCCTTGCTTGGCACCAACGCCGTCGGTGATCGAATCACCAAATGCCACGGTCGCGGCACTTTGATCGGAAGCCCACACCTCTACGTCGGCAAGGAAGTACCACGAGGTCTTGATTGTCGGGTTAGCTATGTCGGACTTTGCGGTGAAATCTCCCGCTTCTGAAATATAGGTGTCATGCTGCGCCCAGAAGTGAACGGTAGAGGAGGTTGTCTTCTCTGGCAAGTAAAGGCTCACAGCTAGCTCAGCGAAAGGAGCAGCCTTCAGGTCAACCGGATCGCTGAGTATGGGCGCGCCAGGAGGAACGGTGACTGAGGACCTGCCACTGAAGGTCAACCCATGATCGGATTCAGGGACGATTGCGGTCCCTTTAGAAGAAAGAGCAACGTGCGCAGCGCCAATTTTCAGGGCGGTGGTTCCGAACTCATTGGAGAACCGTATCCTCACGCGTTGTCCTCCGATGGTCGGCCTCACCACCATTCGCACCGTTTGGTTTTCGAACACCGGGGATGGGGGTAGTCCTGGAAACGGCAACGGGGTGTGGACAGCGGTACTCCACGCGCTCACCCAATGACCGTTTCCGGGTTGCTCTGCGCATAAGGGTAGGGCCAGAACCGCTGCTACCACCGTCGTAAGGACGACTCCTGCAATTCTTCTGTTTAGCACCGTTGCTCCTCTTCTCAAAGTTCTCATCGCGTCTACACTGGCATCCAAAACGGGTCACCAGACGGAATGAATTTGATCGGCACCTCGTTCACAAATCTCCTTAGCCAGCGAGCACACTCGTCCATGCCGTCCTCTTCTCCACCCTCGTGCGGAAGTTGGATCAATGCCTTTTTCTGGCCAGATGCAACCGCATCTCGCAGATACTCCGCGGCTTCCCATTCTCGGCATTCAAATACCAGCACAACATCCACGTGGGGCAAGACCTGCATGCACTGCTGAATGTAATGTCCCGCATGGGCCACCTTCGTTACCCTTAGCTTGGGATCGCCGACCAGACGTATGCTGCGCGTCTTTAGCTTGCTCTGCATGTCCCTTGCTAATTCTTCAAGACTGGTTTCCGGGATTACGTATTGGTGCGAAAAGGGATTTGCGCCTAGGGACGCATAACTTTCCCAGCCCATGGCTTTGTTCCACCCGGCGAAGATTCCATCCGCCGGGCGGTGCGCGTGCCAGTGGTCATGGAACCTCCACACCACCATTTTGTTTTTCTCGATGAAATTGACTTTGTAGTTGTAGAGAGGATCATCGCGAAGATCTGATACCACGTCCGCGGCGCTCCAGAACGTCGGCTCGTGCGTGATCACGAAATTGTTGCCAGCTGCAGCAGACCGTTGGAGAAGGTCCAGCGTGGACATGAACGTCGTAGTGATCCCGGTGATGGGAGCATCCGGGTCGCCAATCTTGAATTCGTCTGCCGTTGGGGTGTGCCACGGCACCCCGACGTTCTTTTTAATGCGCGCGACCACTTCGCGAGCCGTCAATGTCGGTTGCGACTGACCGAGGGCGCGCACTAGCGGCGACGCTGCAACCAACCCCGTTCCCACAGTTTGGCAGAACCTCCTGCGCGAAATCCCGGTTTCAGTCATTTCGTTCATCTCAACTCAGCACCCAGAACGGCTCGCCTGCTGGAATCCACTCGATCGGAACTTCGGTCACGAAACCCTTCAGCCATTCGGCCATCTCGCCGTTCCCGGGCTCCTCGGAAGCTTCTTCTCCCAGCAGGATCAGCCCTTTTGCTCTACCGGCTGACACCAAGTCCTGGAAATAAGGAGCAGCTTCCCACTCCACCGCATCGCCTGTGACGACCACGTCGACACGAGGTTCGCGAAGAATTCGCTCCGCATCGGCGACCAGCAAAAGCCCGTGAGTCAGGGCAACTTTGCTGACGGAAGACTCCGGCTTGCCGATCACTCGAAGCCCCTGAATATTCAGCTTCTTCTTGATGTCCCCTGCCAAGCTATTCAACGAAGTCGTGGTCAAGCGGAAGTAAACATTGCGTGGGTCATAGGCGTTCTCGCCTGCGCGCGCGACGTGAAACTTCTCCCAGCCGAGTGCGTGTGCAAGGCCTCGCAACTGGCCGTCGGTTTTTCGCGCATCCCAGTTATCAAAGAGGCGGATAATGACCAGATTGTTCTTGGAAATAAACTCCTGCTTCGCCTGCCACACGGGATCATTGTCGAGGAGTTCCTTTGAAGGCGCGGGACCGTTCCTCCAGAACAGCGGAGCGCGCTCACCGCGACTATAAGAGGGTGCTTCGCGGCAGATGATGACATTCTTGCCTGAACTTAGAGCCTTGCGAAGGACATCGAGGGTCGGCGTAAAAGTGGTTGCGATTCCCGTGACAGTTGCGTCAGCACTTCCGAAGAGAATGCCATCCGAGAAGCCGTCCGAGCGCTGACTCTGCCACGGAACTCCGACATTCTTTTGTATTCGCTCAATCAGCTGCTCGCTGGTGATCATGCAATCTCACCGAGTCTCGTTTGCCGCCGCCGATGCAGGTGAACCCGCAGCGCGGCCCAAATGTCTGTCAAAAAACTTGATCATTACGTTGAACGCATCCTTCGATTCTGGAACATCTGCGTTGTAGAAGAATCCGTGAAACAGACCTTCCCAAACGTGGAGTTCTGCTTCCACGCCTAGGTTCACCATCTGCTCGTGAGTGTAGAGAGCGGAGCTCAACTCAAAGCCGCGAGTGCCGGTAATAATCAGAGTCGGCGGGAACTTCCCCAGTACGTCTGGAGAACTAACTGGGGAGACCAGCGGGTCCTTCGGGTCAGTATCGGCGAAATAACTGAGCGGGGGTCGTGCTCCTGGTTTCATGGGAGGAGCTAAACGAGCCTCGCCGAGTGGCATCGCGGTATAAAGCGCATCTCCGCCAAAGATGCCTCCTGCAGATGCACAGAAAATGCCAATGGCTCCAGGCAATGGTATCGAGTGCTTTTCAAACCAGGCGATAGACATCGCCGTCTGCATTCCGCCGGCCGAGCAACCGTAGATTCCGATGTCCTGCGGCTTGTGATTTTTCAGGAGTCCCTGATATACACTTGCCACATCTTCGCTGGCCGCAGGAAACTTGTTGTCCGGCCCTTCTCTGTAATCCACGCTGACTACTTCGATCTGGCCCAGCGCAGCAACAGGGATGGATTCAAGTTCCGCACATCCTGGCCAACACCCGGAGAATCCTCCGCCATGTAGATTGATCAGAACCCGCTCTCTATTCTTGACTGAGACTCCAGCCTTGGGCATGTAGTCATAGACGTGAACACCGCCGATCTTCTGGTCCTTTCTGTCTACAGCGAACAACTCGTGATCGCGAGCGATGTATGGCTTCATGAACCGAGGAATGCCGGCATCCTGCTTCAGGATTTCCGGATCCTGCATGTCCTTCAAGTGTTGGGTGAGATATGCCTTTGCTTCTGGACTGAGAAATGCAGAAACGGGGGCGGATTGGGCCGGGATATCCACCGTGCCGTCAGCTTGCACAGAGACCTTGGAAGGAGGTGTGGTGGGATGATCTTGAGAGAAAGCTGGAAACGCGAGTGCAAGCGCGAGACACATCGAGCAGAGTACTAACAGTGGGCGGATATTTAGCATGATCGCGGTCCCCAACGGCGGTTATCAATATCAGAGCGGTTCAAGGAAGGCGCCGGAAGACGGCGCCTTCCGGGGAGTCAGAATCCCAGTCGCAATCCAAACTGAATTGCTCGTGGCGGATTCGCTTGTGAAGTCACAATACCGAAGTGTCCATTGAGAGACGTTGGAAGAGAACCAACGTTGTTGTCGGGAGCGCCAAAGCGTACATGGTTAAACGCATTGAAGAACTCCGCGGTGAACTGCATGTACACGCGTTCCGTGATGTCGTTCCGTTTGGCGATCGAGAGATCCCAATTATTCATGTGATCCATGCGAACACTGTCAATATTTCGAGGCTCGTTGCCGAACCTCACTACGCTGTTCGTGTCCACAGGCGTGAAGCGGGCCTTGTTGAACCAACCAGTGGCTGCTCTCTGTTCACGCGAGCCCGAAGTTTTTAGATTGCAACTAGGATCAAAATCAGGTCGCATCCAGAGGCCTTGCGCGCCAAAGTAGCCTTGTCCGCCGCCAAGGTTGCTAAGGGTTGAAAATAAGAAGGTTTGGTACGCGCTGATAGGAACACCGCTGCGGAACGTTGTGATGCCATTGACCCGCCATCCGCCTACCAAAGCATTGGCAACTCCGTGAGCGTCGCCCAGGAAGTGCTTGCCACGGCCGAAAGGCAGATCGACACCGTAGCCAATGGACAGGTTGTGCGGGACATCGTAAGAACTGACCGAGTATTCCCGCTCCGGATGATTGTTGTCCTGAGCCGAGCCGCCGAAGATGAATCCTTCATCCAGAAACGCGCTGGAAGAGTCCGTGTTGGACATCAACCTTGACCAGGTGTAGGCAACACTCAGGATGCCGTTTGCGCCAAACCGCTTCATGAACGACGTCTGCAGCGATTTGTAATTCGAGGTGCCGAGGTGAGGATCAAGTGCCAGTACCCGATCGTATTGCGGAAATGGCCTCAGCAGCTGCCCGCGAGTAATAGTCGGAGCCGACAAGAATGTTTGCGAGGTCGGCAACAGCGCTTGGAACGGGTTCGGGAGCAGTTCGTTTAACTCCCCTGAACCGTTACCAGTGCCCAGCGAAAAGTACTGGTCTGGCAACTGGTTCAAGCCAATATTCGAAACTGTGGCCCACCCCTGCATGAGCAGGTGGGTCCCCTTCGATCCCGCATATGCGACGGTCAGCGATGCATCCTTCCCGATCTGTCGTTCCACGGCCGCGTTCCACTGCTGCACGTAGCCCATACGCTGTCCGGGGACGCGCATGACGAATACACGCTGTCCGTAGAAATCGGCAGGGGTGACGTTTCGCCGCAGCGGCTGGTTGATCCCCGGCGTGGGATATGGGTTTGAGACTGAGAGCCCAGGGGTAGAACCGGGATAGAATGTTGGCGCGTTATTTACGGGCGACAAGTTGGGTCCATCCTGACTCAGCACGGTGGGCGGATACGAAATGCCGTAACCAGCCCGCACAACGGTCTTATCCGTGACGCGGTAGGCCAGACCCAGGCGCGGGGAAAACAACTTCCAATGTAGGTAGTCTTCCCGGTGAGAGGGCCAATCCGAAGAGCCAGGGAGAGCGACGGTCCCCATGAGCTTTTGGCTCTGCCCAGTGGCGGGATTGATGATTGTTCCCAGCGGACTCGGCTTGTCAGGCAGGAACACGGTGTCGTTGCCATTTGCTTCGGCAAGTGCGCCCGGCTGATCCCAGCGTAGGCCGGCGCTGATGGTCAGCTTTCTAGTTGCCTGGAACGTATCGTCCACAAAAAAGCCATAGGCGTTGTAATACACTCGCGACCCGCCAAGGAGTCCGGGGGCAAGTTGCGTATCGGCTGGAATTCCGAGAAGGGCCGACGCCAGCGCACTCCCGCCTACCCCTCCGTTTGAGGTGGCCCCATTTGTAAAGTCGAGCCTGAGTACTCCATTACCTGGAGCTTGCAGCATCTGGGCGTGGCGGCCCGAGCCACCGAACTTGACCTGATGCCGGCCCAGGATCTTAGTGAGATTTCCCGAGAGCATATATACGTTCTGGGTCCAGAAAAGTTGTGAACCAATACCATTGTCTGCACTTACGTTCTGACTATCGCCTGAGAAGTTCATGGACGGCCAATTCTCCGGTGCTAACAGCTGACCCTTTAGGGCCGCCCATCCAGGTCCGAACTGCGACAGGTCAACACCGCTGCTATCAGGAAACTCGTGCTGGAAAACTCGTAGATACGCCAGCCTCATATCGAGAATCGTGGAGGAGTTAAATGCGTGCGTATCTCCCACGACTGCCTCGTGAGTGTAGATGCCGGTGTGGCCTTGACCTTGTGTCTGCGTACCCCAAGCATCGTATGGATCGCTGTCTGCTTTCCAATACGTATACCGGCCAAATAAGTTGTTCTTATCCGAGAGACGGTCGTCGAGCCGAATATTGTACTGAGCGTTGACGCCGCCGATCTTTGTTGCAGCGACAAAATTCTGCGTTACCGCTCCTGGGACGCTTGCGCGCGGATAATTGAGGGTCATGATCTTAACCGCGGCCTGGTCAAGGCGGTTCGGGCAAATGACGTTAAGCACTCCGTTGCACTGAAATTGCTGTCCCGTGGTCGGATCATAGATCGTGGGCAGGCGAGGATCGCTGAAGTCGCCCGCCAACTCCGCCGTCGTGGGAACTGTATATTGTTGCACCTGGGTTGCGCTTCTGATGGTCTGACGTTCAAAACCACCGAAGAAGAAAGTGCGATTCTTGACCAGCGGCCCGCCAAGCGTGGCGCCAAACTGGTTCTGGACCAGCGGAGGCCGTGGTTTACCTTGGAGGTTCGTGAAATAGTCGTTGGCATTCAGGACTTTGTTGCGCAGATACTCATAAGCCGTACCATGAAAAGTGTTGGTACCTGACTTGGTGGTCAGATTGACCACGCCACCAGCATAACTTCCGTACTCGGCGCTGACGTTGTTCGTAGCGACACGAAACTCCTGCACGACGTCCTGAGAGGGAATGAGTGCATTGAGATTTCCGGCGACCGCATTCGACGAAACGCCGTCAACAAAGAACGAGCTCTGGTTACCGAAGCCGCCGCCGATAGCGTAATTTCCGAAGCCAATCGCGTTTGTTCGGGCCCCGCCTCCCTGATTATTGACTGCATTCCCATATGTACCGCCCTGAGCGACAACACCAGGTACCAGAGTGAGCATGTTGTTAACGTTTCGCCCGCTCAGTGGTATGCTCTCGACCTCTTTTTGGCCAATCGTCGTTCCCAGAGAAGCACTATCCGTCTGCAAAGGGGGCGCCTCGCTTGTGACGAGAACGCTTTCGGTAGCATTACCGACCTGCATAGTCGCATCGACACGAGTAGCCAGATCGACCTGCACTTCGACTCTGTCCTGTGTGAATCGTTTGAAGCCCGGGACCTCGACATCCACCCGATACACGCCTGCGTTGAGGTTGGGGAAGGAATAGGTTCCCGCGCCCGTCGTTTTGGCAGATCGCGTCTCGTTAGTGCCAAGATTGGTTATCTTTACAGTGGCGTCTGCAAGGCTTGCGCCGCTAGGGTCGCTCACCGTTCCCAAGACCGAACCGAACCTGACCTGGGCGCCTGCCTCGAGGCACAGAACTGCTGCGGCAAAGAAAACCAGAAGCACCGATAAAAAGGATGTAAGCAGACGCTTTGCAATCGTTCCAAGCCCACCATGTGGGAAAAAAGTTTGGCCGAACAAACGGCCGCTGTGAGGAGGAGGGGTACGGCGAGAATGGGCGGCTAAAACGTTAAGCATTTTGTCACCTCTTTCGACATGGAACCGACGACAATTTGATTTTGTAAGCGACCCGCAACGGAGCAGGCATTATTGCGCGCAAATCAGGACCGAAAGCCAACCGAACTGGCAAGCAAAATCATTTTCACGAAACCACGACTGGAGTGAACTTGTAGCTCCGGCATTCGTAAGCTGTCAAGGTAATTTGCAGACAACTATGAAAAAGTTGTCTATACCGCATGACGCAAAACAACATTCTCGCAGAGATTTGTGACCGACTTGCCGGGGGAATGCTATTGCGTCAGCCTGAAGAGCCGTCAGTGCGCCAGAGCGTCTGATCCATTGCCAACATCGGCTGATTTCTACCTATTGGCGGATCCGCCACAGGATTTCCGCACAACTAGGTCGCACCTCAGCAGCACATCTCGCGGCGGCAAATCAGGGTTAGTAATTCGGTCAAGCATGACCGCGATTGCCATTCTGCCGATATCGCGGCAAGGTTGGTGCAGCGTCGTCAGGGGGACGGGCAAGAGTCGCGCGTATTTCACGTCGTCAATTCCCACAATTCGGATGTCCTCCGGGATGCGCCGCCCTAACGAGATCAGTGTGTGCATGAGGTTTCCGGCGGTTAGATCATTGGCACAAACGAAGGCGTCGGGATGTCCTTTCCTCAACACGGACTTGATAAGCTTGGCGTCACTGGGGTCTCCGATCGTTACCGGGTCGTGCGCCGACTTCCCATTCTGCGACAAAATTGCCTCGCGATACCCGGCGATGCGCGCATCAACCGTCGGCGCAGAGTTCGGTCGCGCAAAGAATGCAATTCGTTTGGCCCCCGCTTTTATCAGATGTTCTGTCGCTAGATACCCGGTGCGGCGGTTGTCAATTCCGACGAGGTCGTACTTGCTGCGTTGCGGATAGGCCTCGAGATCCCGATCCAGAAGGACCACGGGAATTCGGGCTCGATCAAAGGCCGCTACGATTCTGTGGTTTGCCTGAAAGCGGTTCGCGCTGAACTCCACCGGAGCAAAAAAGACACCTGAGACTTTTTGGGCTATGTAGTGCTCACAGAGTTGCTCCGCCGCCCGCTCTTTGTCCTCGTCCGGCGAGACTGCATTGCCCCACAGCAAGGAATGGTGCATTGCCTCCTGGGCTTCCATCATGCCCTTGCAAATTGCTTCGAAAATCTCTGTCTGTCCGAGTTCGGGAATCAGAAGCCCAAAAACGTGGCTGCTGCTGTTTGTATTGGCAGAGACGAAAGTGCCAGAACCTACGCGTCGCGTAACGAGACCCAGGGATTGCAACTCGTGCATTGCTCGAAAGACCGTCATGCGCGACGCCCCGAAACGCCGAACTAGCTCGGTTTCACTTGGCAAACGCTTCCCCGGTTTATAGCGGCCCGAAGCTATGTCATCCTGAAGCTTCTCTAAGATCTGACGGTATTTATGGTTTGCCACAAGAGTTCCCCGTTTCGTTGCTGCATTCACACGCGGCGACCGCGCAGCAGCACAGCATACGCCTATACGGAAGAGAGTACCATAGACAACTTCGAGGCAAATACGCGGCAATTATCTTGACACTCCTGACACGTAGGTTTTAGAAGTGTTCGGGGTCGATGTAAATGGTTCTGGGTTTTCCGAAAGGAAGAACCAGGCAAAGGCTGATTTCAATTCTCAGGGTCGATTCTGAAAAACCAAGTCCAACTGATCACGTACGTCGATCGCCTGGCTGGTAATCTCAAAGAGCTTGAACGACTCTTGGACGGTTCACTGTCTGGACTCTTCGGGGGCGTGCATCTGCTTCCTTTCTTCCCCCCGATTGATGGCTCAGACGCGGGCTTTGATCCCGTTGATCACACTGGGGTTGATGAGCGGCTGGGAAGTTGGGAAGACGTTCGCAATCTGGGCAAAAAGTTTGATCTGATTGCCGACCTGATTGTCAATCACGTATCGAACGACTCTTGGCAATTCAGGGACTTCTCCGAACGGGGCGAGAGCTCACGATTTGCCGGCATGTTTCTCACCTATGGTCGAGTTTTCCCTGAAGGTGCGCGCGAGGAAGATCTACTTCGCATTTATCGCCCTCGCCCCGGCCTGCCCTTCACAAGCACCACACTGAAATGCGGCGAAAAGCATCTTCTGTGGACTACCTTCACTCCGCAGCAAATCGACATTGACGTTCTCCATGCCGAAGGACGAGCTTATCTAACTTCCATTCTCGGCCGCTTCTATGATGCTGGGATTCGCATGATTCGGCTGGATGCGGTCGGGTATGCGATCAAGAAGCCCGGAACGAGCTGTTTCATGATTCCCGAGACTTTTCAATTCATCGCCGATCTTACTTCGCAAGCTCACGCGCTCGGAATGGAAGTTCTCGTTGAAATCCACAGCCACTACCTCCAGCAGGTTCAAATCGCGAAACAGGTGGATCGCGTTTACGATTTCGCGCTTCCCCCGTTGGTTCTGCACACCCTGTTCTCGAAAGATGCGATCGCCCTAAGCCGCTGGCTCACAATTCGCCCGCGTAACTCTGTCACTGTGCTCGATACGCATGACGGCATCGGAGTGATTGATGTAGGCGCTGGGCGGGGCGGCGAGGCAGGGCTTCTGCCTCCTGATGATATCGATCACCTCGTAGAAACCATTCATGCGCGAAGCAAGGGCCAGAGCCGAATGGCTACGGGAGCCGCCGCAAATAATCTGGACCTCTATCAAATCAATTGCACGTTCTTTGACGCCCTAGGGTGCCGCCAAAATGAATACCTCGTTGCTCGCGCGATTCAGTTCTTTGTTCCTGGTATTCCTCAGGTCTATTACGTTGGGCTGTTCGCAGGAACGAACGACATGGAACTGCTCGCTCGCTCCAGAGTCGGTCGCGACATCAACCGTCATTACTACACTCCCGCGGAGATCCAGTCATCGCTCGACAAACCTGTTGTGCGCCGATTGATGGACCTCATGCGCCTTCGCAATTCGCACCTGGCTTTCAGCGGAAATGCTCAAGTTGAAACGCCCAACGCCCAGACGCTGTCTATCAGTTGGAAGAACGCCCAGCACTGGGCCAAGCTGGCTGTAGACCTCGACGAAATGCGCGCTGTGGTGACCTACTCCGACCCGAGCGCCATGCACGAAATGGGGACATGGGACTCGCAAGCCAGCGCCACGGTCTCGGAGGTGGTGCGATGAGCGACCTTCCCGCCGCTGGACGGAGCCTCACAGTTATTAAGTGGCTGACCTTTCTGATGTTCATGATGTTTGCCATGACAACCGATTCTGTCGGGGTCATTATTCCGGAAGTCATCAAGGAATTTCACCTGAGCATGACTGTTGCTGGCTCATTTCATTACGCAGACATGGCCGGCATCGCGTTCGCCGGATTCTTTCTGGGATATCTCGCGGACAAGTTGGGCCGCAAAAAAACCATCATTCTTGGATTGGTAGTGTTCGCCTTGAACTCCTATTTATTTGCCGTCGGCAGGTCGCTCGGGTTCTTCGTGCTACTGCTTGTAATTTCTGGCGCCGCAATCGGCATCTTCAAAACCGGGGCGCTGGCCCTGATTGGCGACATCACAAGATCTACTACCGAACACACCGCAACCATGAACGCCGTCGAGGGTTTCTTCGCCGTGGGGGCCATTATTGGCCCGGCCATAGTGGCCCGGCTTCTCGCAGTCGGTACATCCTGGAAGTGGCTCTACGTAATCGCCGGAACCATCTGTGTTGTGCTGATCGTCACCGCTTCCTTGGTGCGATACCCGCAAACAACGAGCTCATCAGAACCGGTAGACTTGAAACACACATTGCGAATGATGATGAATCCCTACGCACTGGGCTTTTCGGGAGCGATCTTTCTTTACGTCGCGGTTGAAAGCGCCGTTTATGTATGGATGCCCACGCTATTGGGCGGTTATCAGGGATCACTTATTTGGATGGCAACCTACGCCACTTCCATTTTCTTCGTGCTTCGCGCCGCGGGACGATTCGTTGGCTCGTGGATGCTGGCACGCTTGAACTGGGCAGCAGTTGTGACCGTATTCAGTTTTGCGATCTTCGCTTGTTTCGTAGTCTCCATGATCGTGGGCGTCGGAGCTGCAGTGTTGGTGTTGCCTCTCTCTGGCTTATTTATGTCGGTTCTTTATCCCACGCTCAACTCAAAAGGCATCAGTTGCTTCCGAAAGCCCGAGCACGGGGCTGTCGCTGGCGTAATACTTTTTTTCACCTGCGTCTCGGCTGTTTTGGGACCGCTGGGAATGGCAGCAATCAGTGACCACTTTGGCGGAGCTAAGTATGGCTTTCTGCTAGCCACCGGTTTCGCAGCGTTGCTCTTCGTGTTGCTCCTGTTGAACTGGGTTCTTAATCCGACGCGCAAGCTGCTTAACAAACTCGACGCTACGGAATACCACGCGCTCGACACCGATGTGGCTGGCGTTGAGGTGAGAGGCTGAGTTGGAGCATGGCCAATCACTCTGATACTCGCAGCAGCCTCACCCGCCGCGAGTTCCTGGCTGTCGCAGCCGCCGCTGTCAGCTCAACAGCTCTCGGCCAGGCCCTGCAACCTGCTATCGCGAACGATCGTCATCGCCCGCGCTTCCATCTCATGCCGCCCTCCGCATGGATGAACGATCCGAATGGTCCCCTTTACTGGCGAGGTCGCTACCACATGTTCTACCAGTATTCTCCCGTCATCTCGACAATGGGACCGAAATACTGGGGGCACGCCATTTCAACCGACCTTGTCCATTGGAAGAACCTCGGCATCGCACTTGCCCCTTCGCCCGGCGGGCCAGACAAGAACGGCTGTTGGTCGGGATCGGCCGTGATTTACAAGGGAATACCAACACTCGTATACACCGGCACAACTTGGTCCTCCGAAAGTGAATCCGCAGAGCGGCGGAAAGGGCTTGTGCCAGAGCGGCAGATGGTTGCTGTTGCTGCCGATCCGAACGATAAGAACCTGACGAAGTGGACGAAGATTCCACAGAATCCGGTTCTAGCTGCGCCGCCGGCGGGGATAAAAGCCATCGGGTGGCGCGACCCAGCTCTCTGGAGAGAGGGAGACACCTGGTACATGGCGATCGGGTCGGGCGAGATCGGTAAAGGGGGAATGGCTCTGCTCTACAGTTCGAAAGATCTCAGAGCCTGGGCTTACCTTCATCCACTGGCGACCGCCAAGCCAGATCCCAACATCGACGCCTCGCGCCCTTGGGATTCCATGTGGGAGTGTCCTGACTTTTTCTTTCTTCAAGGCAAACCGGTCTTGCTCGTCGCACGCGGGAACGGCTACCTGACCGGAACATATTCTGATCACCGATTTCAGCAGCAGCCACCCGGTGGTCAAATCGATTATGGTTCAGCTGCCTATGCGCAAAAGACCATTCAGGATGAAAAAGGCCGGCGCATTTGGTGGGCGTGGATCCACGAGAAGCGCACCACTGAAGCGCAAGCGGCGGCGGGATGGGCCGGCGTCATGTCGCTCCCCAAGGTGCTCACCTTGCTCCCCGATGGCACATTGGGGATCGAGCCACTACCGGAGTTGAAAGTTCTTCGCATCACTGACAGAAAACTTTCGAATCAAAAAATCGAGCCTAATGGCCCGTTTCTGTTGAGAGGTTTTGACAATGACTGCGCAGAAATCGAAACAGAGATAGAACTTGGCGACGCCCATCAGGCTGGCCTGCGTGTTCGCTCTACGGCCAATGGTAGCGAGCAAACGCTCATCGGGTATGACCGCGATTCCCAGCAGCTGTTTTGTGACACAACTTCTTCCAGCACGGATCCCCAAACGGAGAAGCTCTCCCCGCCAGTTTCAGGGCGCGGTATAGAAAAAGGCATTCTCGAGCTCAGACGGGATGAGCCGCTAAGATTGCGCATTTACATCGACGCCTCAGTGATCGAGACATTCGCGAATGGCAGGGTTTCACTTACCGATCGGGTATATCCTGCGAACACCGCGAGCCTTGGCATTGGGCTCTTCGCTAAAGGTGGGACCGCTCGTCTACGAACCATGACTCTGTGGAACCTCACTCCAATTTCAAACGACCGTCTCACGTCCGGAGCTGAATTGTTTCATGTTTGATGTTCGCGCGCTTTCGTCATTTTCGTTCAGTAAGCCTTCTCGGTAATCAGTACCAACTATGAAAGTCCGAATCTTCTTTTGGTCTTTGACCGCGGCATTGGCAGGTTTTCTCTTTGGTTTTGATACCGTGGTCATCTCAGGGGCTGAAAAAACAATTCAATTTCTTTGGGGACTGAGTCCGGGCCTCCACGGCATTGCCATGGCATCCGCCTTATACGGAACGGTAGTCGGTTCTTTAGCGGGCTCCTGGCCCGCCGATCGGTTCGTACGAAAAGCCACGCTCTTGTGGATCGGCGTGCTTTACATCGTCGGAGCCGTCGGTTCAGCTATGGCCCCGGGCGTAGGCGCGTTTGTCGCTGCGCGCCTCATTGGCGGATTGGGAATTGGCATTTCCACCGTTGTCGCGCCAATGTACATCGCCGAGATTGCACCCGCGAAGAGCCGGGGCCGGCTTGCGGGAATGTTTCAGTTCAACATTGTTTTCGGAATTCTTATTGCCTTCGTTTCCAACGCACTGTTAGCAGGCGTTGGCGTAAATGCCTGGCGCTGGATGCTGGGCGTGGCTGCGCTTCCATCACTGCTTTACGCGCTGACATGTTTTACCCTTCCTGAAAGCCCGCGCTGGCTTTTGAGCAGAAAGGGCGATCGTCAAGCGGGCATGAAGGTTCTTCAGCAGATTCAGCCCGACGCGACGGAATCCGAAATTGCTGCTGAGGCAGACGAGATCATCGCCTCCGGCGAAACGGTATCCTCTGCTCATTTCTGGACGCGCCAGCTTCGCAAGCCAATCCTGCTGGCGATCTTGATCGCGTTCTTCAATCAGTTATCCGGTATCAACGCCATCTTGTACTTCGCGCCCCGGATTTTTGAGTTAACTGGTTTGGCTGCGAAGGCTGCGTTGCTGCAGTCTGTAGGGATTGGTGTCACGAACCTGGCGTTCACGTTTGTAGGGCTCTGGCTGATTGACCGCCTCGGGCGGCGCACTCTCCTCTACATTGGCTCGTTTGGATATATTGCATCCCTGAGTCTCGTCGCATGGGGCTTTTTTCACGAGCACTACTCTATTGTTCCCGCGTGTATTTTCGCGTTTATCGCCGCTCACGCAATCGGACAAGGGGCAGTGATGTGGGTCTTCATCTCCGAAATATTTCCCAATCGTCATCGCGCAGAAGGACAGAGCCTTGGCAGCTTTACGCACTGGATCTTTGCCGCCCTCCTCACGACGTTTTTCCCGAAAATGGTTTCGGCTTTGCCCGCCGGCTACGTGTTTTCGTTTTTCGCCGGAATGATGTGCTTGCAGCTCCTTTGGGTGAAGACAATGGTCCCCGAAACCAAGAACGTGCCGCTCGAAGAACTACAAAAGGAGCTCGCTCTGACATGAGACCGGAATCTGTCCTCATCGCTTATAACCTTCATTAAGGATTTTCTCTGGAGAGCATCGCCTGCTATAAAGAATGCGAACTATTTTCGCGAGGTCGCCTCTGCCGAAAGCCAAAAAAGAGAACTCGACATCTATCACTCGTCGCTCCGACATTCTGGATGGCCGGTCCGGCTTTCGGCTCGAAAGTACGTGGGGTCGGGTTTCAGTCCTTGAAGGCGGCGGACACATCTGCGAATTGGTTTTGCATGCGACTGGCTCGATCAATCCGCTTTGGAAGCCGAAATGGAAGACAATTGACCCTTCACGATATAAGCCATCCACCCACGGGCGTACTTACGGCCCCCTGCCGGAAGGAAGGCTACTAGCCGGCATCGCCGGTCACACCATAAGCTTCGACTTCTTCGGACCGCCATCAGCGGAGGAGATCGCTGCCGGCCACAGCACACATGGAGAGACTCCGATTGTGAAATGGCGCCGCCGGCATCCCAAGAAGTCAGCACAACAGAGTCTCGTTTATGGCGCTGATCTACCTCTAGCCGAGATGCGCTTGGAGCGTGCAATCTCTCTCCACCGCGACCAACCGATCATCTACTGTGAAGAAACTGCGACCAACCTTTCGACGTTTGATCGACCGATTTCATGGAATCATCACGTAACGTTTGGTCCACCTTTCTTAGAACCTAACGTGACTCTTTTTGATATGCCCGCTACTCGCAGCAAAGTGTGCCCCTCAACGTTCAGCAGCAACATGGCGCTCCAGCCCGACGCCGAGTTCCTATGGCCGAATGCACCAACGAAGGATGGCACATTGAATCTTCGTACCAGCGAAAACGCGAAGTACGGTCACTACACTGCTCATCTGTTAGATCCGGCTTTGAAAACTGCTTTTATCGCAGTGTGCAATCCACGCACTCGACTCTTGGTCCTATATCTATTCAATCGAAGCGAGTATCCATGGGTTGGGAATTGGGAAGAATCCTACAATCGCACGCATGCACCTTGGAAAGGACGGGAATTCTGCCGGGGATTTGAGTTCAGCAGCACTCCTTTTCCGATTCCGCGGCGCGAAACGATTGCCAATGGTCCCCTGTTCGGCGAATCCACATACAAGTGGCTACCAGCACGAAGCCGTAGATCCTCTAAATACGTGATCGCCTTGGTTGAAGTGCCGCAGAATTTTGCTGGTGTCGCTTCTGTCACAGCCAATTCCGATTCGCTTGCCATCCATGAAAACGACAATGCACGTGTCGTGCGTCTACGTACGGCGGTGTTTCTGTAGGCCAGTCAATCAAGCGAGCCAAGGCGTGGAGACGCTCAAATGAGACAGCGTCATATTCAAGCACAGTACCCGTCAAGAAGGCCCATCAGACCTGTTCACGTCGTTGCGCCGCGCGCTGTCTTCCAGCGCAAGTCAAATGACATCGTATATGTCCGCTCAACAGAGACACTCGAACATTACCCCAGCCGGTTCACTGATCCGCCTGAGAGACTGGGCACAGAAGGCGCCCAATCGCGTTTTCCTGGTGCAACGACGGCAAAATGGAGAATGGGAAAGCACCACATATGCCTCCACGTGGCGCCGTGTACGGCGGCTTGCGGCGGGACTAGTCAAACTGGGCTTGTCGCCGACAACGCCGATAATGATTCTCTCCGGGAACAGCATCGAGCACGCCCTGCTAGCATTGGCCGCGATGCACGTTGGAATTCCTTATGCACCGATCGCACCTTCCTATTCACTGTCGGTACGCGAATATGGAGCACTGGAGCACGTGTGGCAGAGCCTCGCTCCAGGTATGGTCTTTGTCGAAGACGGGAGTAAATTTGCGCCTGTCCTTGGAGCTGTACTGCGTGCGGATGTTCACGTTGTCCACCACGGTTCTGCGCCAGAGGGATTTCATTCGATCAACCTGCAAGATCTGGAAAACACAGCGGCCTCCCCTGATGTCGATAGAGCAAATGCGCAAACCGGCCTAGATCCAATCGCGAAGATCCTTTACACCTCAGGATCAACAGGTCTTCCGAAAGGTGTAATCACGACGAATAGGATGCTGTGCTCGAACCAGCAAATGCTTCGTCAAGTGATGCCGTGCTTGGGCGAGGAACCACCCGTGATTTGTGATTGGCTCGCCTGGAATCACAATTTTGGCGGAAGCCACAATTTTGGGATTGCGTTATACAACGGAGGCACGTTCTGCATCGACAACGGCAAACCGACGACCGATTTGTTTGCCGAAACCGTTCGCAACCTAAAAGAAATCGCGCCCACGGCATATTTCAACGTTCCGATAGGCTACGAAATGCTGGTCGACTACCTGCGCCGAGACACGGCATTGCGACGGACTTTCTTTAGCCGAGTGAAGCTACTTTTCTTCGCGGCGGCTGGTTTGAATAAAAGAACTTGGGATGAGCTTAATCAAATCGCATTCGAAATTTGCGGAGAAAAAATCTTAATTGTTGTCGGCCTCGGTGCAACTGAGAGCGCTCCCTTCGCTTTATCCACTGCATCGAAGGATCTTCTCCGGGCTGGATCGGTCTTCCAGTTCCCGGTGTTGATCTCAAACTAGTGCCAGTGGGCGACCGAAGTGAAGCCCGACTACGCGGCCCATCAATTACTCCCGGCTATTGGCGCAGACCTGATTTGGCCGACCAAAGTTTTTCCGCCAGGCGCCGGATCATCGGTTTGAGTTCGTTTAGGAGCAGATCCTTTTCAAGGGTGCCCTCGACTGATATTG
>Ga0070741_10004978_pt1 | contig 30295 bp, 22 predicted proteins | sample Coa_R1_4_FD_66440 | JGI IMG/M metagenome (GOLD analysis project Ga0070741, IMG submission 66440) | Surface soil microbial communities from Centralia Pennsylvania, which are recovering from an underground coalmine fire - Coalmine... | ecosystem: Environmental > Terrestrial > Soil > Unclassified ... | reverse complement strand
AACGTGTACTGATATTGCGCGGCAGTCTGGTGGCCGCCCACACGGATGTCCTGCGATGCTTGCAGAAAGAGCGTCACTCCGGGTATGGTCGCGAGTTTCGGACGCAAGCGATTGATGATCTCGTCGGCAGATACCTTCCGTTCGTTCAGCGGCTTTAACGCCATGAACGCACGACCGGTGTTCGTCGTGGTTCCGCCACCACCACCAGTGAACGCTTGAACCGTGGCGACACCTGGATCCTGTTGCACAATGTTGGCCAATTGCGCGATTTTCTTTTGCATCAACTGGAACGACGTATCCTGGTCGCCTATGAAATTGCCGTTCAAACGACCGTTGTCTTGCTGCGGGAAAAATCCCTTGGGCACGATGACGTACAGATAGACATTCAGGCATAACGTGCCAATTGCGATCAAGAGCACTAATGCGGAATTACGCAACACCCAAGCCAGGCTGTGTTCGTAGGTCTTGAGAATAAACGCGAAGACCTTTTCGCTGGCGTTATAAATCTTTCCGTGTCCCTTTTCATCACTGAGCAAACGCGAGCACATGGTGGGAGTGGTAGTCAGAGAAACCAACAGCGAGACTATGATGGTCAGCGATAGCGTTACGGCGAATTCGCGGAATAGCCGGCCTACGATGCCGCCCATCAACAAAATAGGAATGAACACGGCTACCAGCGAGATGCTGATCGATAAAACGGTTGGACCAATTTCAGCAGCGCCTTTAAATGCGGCCTGGAGAGCACCCATTTTTTGCTCGCGGTAACGAGTTATGTTTTCCAACACCACAATGGCGTCGTCGACGACAAAACCTGTAGATATAGTCAGCGCCATTAACGACAAGTTGTCGATGCTGTAGCCGAATAGATACATGGCGCCGCAGGTACCTAAAATCGAAACCGGCACCGCGACGCTGGGAATTAATGTCGAACGAATGTCACGCAAGAAGATGAAGACAACCAGAACGACTAAGACAACCGAAATCATCAACGTGCGCTCGACGTCGTGGACGGAAGCCCGAATGGTGACGGTTTGATCGAGCGTGATGACCATATTGATTCGCCGATCAATGGAAGCCTGCAACTGAGGCATCGCGGCCTTGATACCGTCGACTGTGTCGATGATGTTCGCTCCCGGCTGCCGAAAAACAATCAACAAGGCCGCCCGTTGGCCGTTTGCGAGACCTAACGAGCGCACGGTTTGTACGGAGTTCGATACTTTTGCTACGTCGGAAAGCCGCACGGGAGCACCGCTGTACTTCACCACGAGCGGCTCATAGTCGACGGCGTGCATGAGCTGATCATTTGCCTCGATAGTCCAGCTATGATGCGCGTCCGAAAACGTACCTTTCGCCAAGTTGGCGGTTTGGCTTGCGATTGCAGTTCTAATGTTGTCGAGGCTAAGTCCGAAATGCTGAATGACCGTCGGATTGACATCAATGCGCACAGCAGGCGCTGAGCTGCCACCGACGGTCACTTGCCCTACGCCGCGAATCTGGGAGATTCGTTGCATCAGGATGGTCGATGCGGCGTCATAGAGCGCGGGAGGTGGCAGGCTCTTTGACGTCAAGGCAATGATCATGATGGGCGAGTCCGCGGGATTTACTTTGCGATAGGTCGGGTTCCCGGGAAGATCTGTGGGCAAATAGCTACGAGCGGCATTGATCGCCGCTTGTACATCGCGCGCGGCGGCGTCAATGTTGCGATTCAGCTCGAATTGCAGCGTGATGCTGGTCTGGCCGATCGCACTGGTAGAGGTCATCTCTGTTACGGAGGCGATGCGGCCAAACTGACGCTCCAGCGGCGTCGCCACCGCAGACGCCATGATTTCGGGGCTGGCTCCGGGCAATGAGGCCGAAACGCTAATGGTGGGGAAATCGACTTGCGGGAGTGGAGATACAGGCAACAGACGGAATGCAACCGCTCCAGCCAATCCGACGGCTATTGTGAGCAGCGCCGTCGCAACAGGCCGATTGATGAAAGGTGACGAAAGGCTCATGGCTAGTGTCCCTCCGCCGGCAGCGGCTCCGGTCCTGACCCGGCTCCATGATCCCGTTCCTCTTTGTGCTGAGATCGATCGTGACGGCGCTTGGCCAACCTGGATGCCAGTTCATCGAAGAAGAGGTAAATTACCGGGGTTGTATACAGCGTCAGCAACTGGCTGAGCAGCAAGCCCCCGATAATGGTGATGCCAAGAGGACGCCTAAGTTCGGAACCCGTTCCCGAACCGAAAGCCAGCGGCACAGCGCCTAAGAGCGCCGCCATGGTGGTCATCAGGATAGGCCGGAAGCGCAACAGACAGGCTTGATAAATAGCCTCGTATGGCTTCTTGCCTTCGGTGCGCTCCGCGTCCAAGGCAAAATCGATCATCATAATCGCGTTCTTTTCGACGATGCCGATCAGCAAGACAATGCCGATGATGGCGACGACAGTCAGCTCCTGCCGGCAGATCATGAGCGCCAGCAAAGCACCCACGCCCGCCGATGGCAGTGTCGAAAGGATAGTGACGGGGTGGATGTAGCTCTCGTACAGAACGCCCAGGACGATGTAAACGGTGGCGAGAGCCGCGAGAATGAGTAATGACTCGTTAGACAGAGAAGCAAGGAATGCGGCCGCTGTGCCTTGGAAGGACGCCTGCATCGCTGCCGGTAACGGCATATCTTTTTGCAGCTTTTGAATGGCCGCGACGGCTTCACCTAACGCCGCTTTGGGCGCCAAATTGAACGAAATCGTGGCGGCGGGGAACTGCCCAATGTGGCTGATCAGGATCGGCATGGACGAGTTCGCCACATGAGTAAACGTACTTAGCGGCACAGCGCCAGCGCCTGTTGCCGATTTGATGTAGATGTCCTGGAGATGCGCAGGACTGTCCTGAAGAGTGGGGAGGACTTCGAGAATCACGTGATACTGATTCAACTGCGTGAAATATGTAGAGATCTGGCGCTGGCCGAAGGCATCGTAGAGCGTATTGTCGATGGTTGTTGTATTGATGCCGATGCGCGAGGCAGTTGGACGATCGATGGCGAGCGCGACTTGCAGTCCACGTGTTTGTAAGTCGCTGGCAACGTCGGCGAGCGTTGGAATCTCTTTCATCCGAGCGACGAATTGACTGGCATAGCGCGACAGCTCGTTCGAATCAGGATCTTCCAACGTATATTGATACTCGGTGCGGCTGACGATATCTTCCACTGTCAAATCCTGCACCGGCTGCATGTAGAGCGTAGTTCCAGAAACCTTGGCCAGCTCGGGCTGCAATCGCCGGATAACGTCAGATGCGTTGATCTTGCGCTGCTCAAGCGGCTTGAGGTTGATCTGAAAGCGGCCGGCATTCAAGGTGGTGTTTGTGCCATCGACGCCGATGAAAGAAGAGATGCTTTCAACGGCCGGGTCACGCAAGATCACTTCACCCAGCCTTTGCTGAAGCCGGGACATCTGCTGGAAGGAAGTGCTCTGGTCCGCTTCCGAAACGCCCTGGATTTCCCCAGTGTCCTGAACGGGGAAGAATCCCTTCGGAATGACCACGTAAAGCAGAACTGTCAGGGCCAGCGTTCCGGCCGCCACAAACAGTGTCAAGGTTCGATGCCGCAGAACAACGGTGAGCGTTCTGCCATAGAACGCGATCGTGTTTTCGAACACTTGCTCAGATACTCGATAGAATCGGCCTTGTTCACCTGGCTTTTTGTGCCGCAGAAGTTTTGCGCACAACATGGGAGTGAGCGTCAGTGAAACAGCCGCGGAAATAATGATAGTGACCGCGAGCGTTACCGCAAATTCGCGGAACAGCCGGCCGGTGATGTCGCCCATGAAGAGCAGCGGGATGAGCACTGCGATCAACGACACCGTCAAAGATAAAATGGTGAAGCCAATTTGCTCTGCGCCCTTGAGTGCAGCCTCAAGCGCGGGCTCGCCCTCTTCCACGTAGCGCATGATGTTTTCGATCATCACAATGGCGTCGTCTACAACGAAGCCGGTTGAGATGGTGAGCGCCATCAAAGTCAAATTGTTGAGGCTATAGCCGAGCAGGTACATGACCCCAAACGTGCCAACCAGAGATAGCGGCACTGCCACGCTGGGAATGAATGTCGCGGCCAGGTTTCGGAGAAATACAAAAATGACCAGGACGACGAGTGCGATACACAACATCAGCTCGAACTCGACGTCTTTTACCGAGGCGCGGACCGTTATAGTTCGATCGATGAGAGTGGCAACTGCAATGGAAGAAGGAATGGTGGCGCGCAATTTGGGCAGCAGAGCTGTGACGCGATCAACAACCTGAATTATGTTTGCACCGGGCTGGCGTTGGATGTTGACGATTACAGCCGGCGTCTTGTTCATCCAGGCGGCCTGGTTAATGTTTTCGATGCCGTCAATGACATTCGCCACTTCCCGCAACATCACAGGCGCGCCGTTCCTGTAGGCGACTACGACTTGGGAGTAGTCTTGCGCAGTCAGGAGTTGATCATTCGCGTTGATCTGATAGCCTTGGCTGGGACCGTCAAAGCTGCCCTTAGCGGCATCAAGAGTGGTGTTGGTAATTGCGGTTCGCAGATCTTCCAGATTGAGACCGTACGACGCAAGCTGCATGGGGTTCGCCTGGATGCGCACGGCCGGTTTCTGGCCGCCACTGATGGTGACTGCGCCTACACCGGAAAGCTGTGAAATCTTGGCGGCCAGCCGAGTGTCGGCATAATCTTCGACCTGCTGCAAGGGCATGGTCTTCGAAGTGAGCGCCAGGGTTAGAATCGGCGCGTCGGCCGGGTTTGTTTTGCTGTAGATGGGCGGCAGGGGCAAGTCGGCGGGTAGGAACGTTTGCGCCGCATTGATAGCCGCCTGCACTTCCTGCTCGGCGACGTCAATGTTCAGACTCAAAACGAACTGCAGCGTGATCACCGAAGCACCCTGGGAGCTGGTGGACAGCATTTGGTTGAGGCCGGGAACTTCGCCAAGCTGCCGTTCGAGCGGCGCAGTGATCGCCGATGCGGTAACCGTTGGGCTCGCACCTGGGTAGAAGGTCACGACCTGCATCGTGGGGTAATCCACTTCAGGCAGCGCCGAGACGGGAAGCTGTCTATACGCGACGATGCCGACCAGCAAAATGGCGGCCATCAACAGTGATGTTGCGATCGGCCGTAAAATAAACGGCCGGGACGGGTTCATTTACCCTGCCCCTTTGCAGGCCGGTTCGGTTCGGATGCGTGAGGTTGTTGCGGATTTTGCTGAGTGGTGTCGACGTCAGTGTCGGCCGTACCTTGCGGGGTGGGTTGCGATCCCGATTCTTCCGGACTGCCCGCCGTGTTCGGAACGGGGCTCCCTACTTGACGAGGCTGGCGGACAGCTACTTTGGCGCCATCCTGAAGCTTGTCGAATCCGTCCGTGACGAGCGTTTCACTAGGCACAACGCCAGTAACGGCGGCGTTGTTGTCGTCAGTGGTAGCCACGGTGATGTTTTGGGATTTAACGGTGCCATTGGGATTGACAACGTAAACAAAGGCCACATCATTGTTGCGCTGAATGGCGGCGGTGGGAATGATATTAACGCCCATCAGCGTTTTAACCAGCAGACGCGCGTTGACGAATTCGTTGGGGAACAGAATGTTATCGGGATTGGCAAAGGTGGCGCGAACTCGAACGGTGCCAGTCGTGGTATCAATCTGGCTGTCGATGGCGAGCACGTTGCCTTGCGCCAACTCGGTTTCGTTGTCGCGGCTACGCGCATCGACACGCAGCGTTCGGTGGTGCTGCATCTGCTGCACCACTTCATCGAGATAATCTTCGGCCATGGTGAAGATGACGGTGATGGGCTGCAACTGAGTGATGGTGACGATTCCGGTGGCGCCGTTAGCAGGAACAATGTTGCCTAAGTCGACGCCGCGCAATCCCACGCGGCCATCGATTGGCGATGTGATGCGGGTGTAGTCCACGTTGATTTTTGCGGCATCGAGATTTCCTTGATCGAGCTTGACCGTGCCTTCGTCCTGATTCACGAGTGCCTGTTGGGTAGCGACCTGCTGTTCGGGAACTGCGTGCTGTTGAAACGCGGTTTGATAGCGGTTCAGATCTATTCGCGCGTTTTGCAACATGGCCTGATCGCGCTCTAACTGCCCCTGGGCCTGCAAATATGTCGCTGCATACGGGCGCGGATCGATAACCGCTAAGAGGTCACCCTTGTGGACAAGCTGCCCTTCCCTGAAGTGAATTTCGGTTAGCGCGCCCGTCACACGGCTGGCTAAGGTAACGGTGTAAACGGACGTGACGGTTCCGAGGCTGTTGATGTACTCATTCATGTTGCCCTTCGTCACTTTGGCAACAGAAACAGGAATGGGACCGCCGGCACCTCCTTTCCCTTTTTTGCCTTTTCCCTGGGTGCCGGAAGATCGCTGAGACAACAAGAATCCAGCGCCGAAAAGCATGCAGAGGATTGCGCCCCAAACGGCCCAATGCTTTGGAAATTTGCGTTGCTTCGGACGCGCTGCGGGAGGTGTGGATTCAGGGTTCATAGGTCCAGGGTTGTGCATCGCATCCCGAAAAGCCGATGGCTGCACTCCTCGACTATGAAGTGAGGCTAAGCGCTGCGGCTACTGCTGAAAGAACTACCGTTGGGTATGCCAATCGGCATACTACGCGCATGCGAGAATGAACGTGGCCGAAGAGGTTGTTGAAAATAAGAAGTGAATGACTGCAGCTAAACTGCTTCCAGGCGTACCCGATGTAGAGTCGCCTCTATTTGAAAAGATCTTTGCGGAAAAAAATGTCTCGCCCGAAACATTAGAGATCGCGCGAACGCTTCGCCGCGACGGTTTTGTAGTGCTTGATTTTCCCGATCCCGATTTCAATCAGATAGCGGAAAAAATCATTAAAACTCTGGATCGTCAATACGATTGGGAGGGCTGGCGCAAAGGGACAGCTCCTAATCTGCGCGTGCAGGATGCATGGGACAAAGTGCCCGAAGTGAAGCGTATTGCGTGCAATCCAACGATTCTGCGTTTACTCTCGGACCTCTACGGGCGCCGAGCGTTTCCCTTCCAAACGCTCAATTTTCCCGTTGGAACGCAGCAGCACTTTCATACCGATAGCGTTCACTTCAGCTCCTGTCCCGAGCGCTTTATGGCAGGCGTGTGGGTGGCCCTTGAAGACATCGATTCGGAAAATGGACCGCTGATCTACTATCCGGGTTCGCACGCGCTGCCGGTGTTTACGAACGAGCACATTGGCATCAACCCCGATACGCAGGCGTCAGATCCTTACGGCCACTACGGAATATATATAAAGACGTGGGAAGCGTTGGTGGACGCCCTTCAGTTAAAGCCGCTGCAATTTCATGCCAAGAAGGGCCAGGCGTTGATTTGGGCGGCCAATTTACTGCACGGCGGAGCAGCGCAGACAGACCTCAAGAGGACGCGCTATAGCCAGGTAACCCATTACTATTTCGACAACTGTTCTTATTACACGCCAATGTCGTCGGTGCCCTTTCTGGGCCCTATCTTGTTTCGCAACATTGTCGATATTTCGACGGGCAAGCCCGCGCCGAACATGATCAACACGGTTCCCGTCGCCAAATCGCAATTGGAACACGCAACTCCGCGCAACTATTCCATTCGTCCCAAGCTACCGCCGGACTTCGACGCTGCCGCTTATCTCAAAGCGAATCCGGACGTTGCCGCGGCGAAAGCGGATCCAGCCGCGCATTGGATCAATTTTGGTTACCACGAAGGCCGGCCGATGCGCTAGCTTCTCACTAAAACAAGTTACCCGTATACCCGAAGCGACGTCATTCTATCGTGCGGGTTTGTTATAGGGCACTTGCGGCAGCTTTCTTTCGGCTAGAATGCGGAACGGCGCTACTGCTTCTATTGACTTTGGCTGCTCTTCCAGCCCGGTCTCTCGATAACCGTAAAACTCTTGCCCAGTATGCGCATCGCATCTGGGGACAAGAAGAGGGCCTGTTTCAACCCACGATTTACTCCATTCTGCAGACGCACGACGGTTTTCTCTGGTTAGGTACACAAGACAGCCTCATACGATTTGATGGCTTACAGTTTCGCGAATTCGATGCCGGCGGCGCAGCAGCGTTTCACGATACCCTCATTCGTTCTCTTCTGGAAGACAAGGACAGAAATCTGTGGATTGGCTCAATTGGCGCCGGACTTGGGCGGGTAGCTCCGAATGGCGCGCTCACACATTTCACCTTGGCGAATGGACTTCCGAGCGACAACATCTTTTGTTTGGATTCCGCTTCCGGTGGCGGATTGTGGGTTTGCACCGACCAAGGCTTGTCGCACTTGGCTAATGGACGATTTCGCACCTACACGACGGCCGACGGACTGCCATCGAACCAGATACGCTCTACCTGCGCGACCAACGGCACCCGATGGGTGGCCAATCTGGATTTTGGTTTAGCTACATGGGACGGCAGGCGATTCCATCAGTACCTGAGTAAGCTGTTGACGGCAACGGATAAGGTAACGGCTCTCGCGTGTGGCGTGGACGGGACCGTTTGGGCCGGAACTAACAACGGTCTCCTGCAAATTAAAGGCGCCGAGTCGCGCCTATTGACGATGCGCGACGGCCTGCCGGATGTCGCAGTCTCTTCTCTTTTAGCGAGCAGCGACGGCAGCTTATGGGTGGGGACCAATGACGGAATTACGCGGATCAGGGGCGACCGCTTCAGCGTTTATCGAACACGGGATGGCCTTTCACACAGTCTGGTGTTGTCGTTATATATCGATCGCGAAGGAACGCTTTGGGCCGGCACCAAAGACGGGCTCGACCAATTCACCGACGGCAACGTCACTCCGTACACAACGAACGAAGGCTTGCTCAGCAATGAGACCGGTCCGGTACTTGAAGACCGCGCGGGCCGTCTTTACATCGGGACATTGGGCTGGGGCCTGAATATCTTCGAGAATGGTAAATTCCGGGCCCTTACTAAGAAGGACGGATTGCTGGATGACACGGTGTTCGCGCTGGAATTGGACCGCACCGGCGATCTGTGGATCGGGACGCGGAGAGGTCTGAACCGGCTGCACGACGGACGCGTAACCGGATCTTACACGGCGCGCGAGGGAATTTTCGGTTCAGAAATTCACGCGCTTTTCGAAGACCCGCAAGGCGCGCTTTGGATCGGAACGGAAAAAGGCGTCACGCGCTTCGAGCATGATCGGTTCAGTACGTCGTCGCTTGGCCCGGCCGCGACTGGCGACCAAGTACTCGCGCTGGCGGGAGGCCGAACCGTGCGCGTATTTGCCAGCACGGATGGTCCAGGGTTTTATACTTTGCGCGACGGACCATTTGCATCATACCCGCTGGGCATCACACGCCCGGTGGATTGCTTTTTTCTTGACCACGTGCATCACACGGCGTGGATGGGCACGCTTGGCTCCGGTTTGCTGCGCTGGCAAAACAGCAACATTGCGCGCGTGCGGGTGAAAGACGGTCTGTATGACAACCGCATTTACCAAATTCTTGATGATGGCCGAGGCAATTTCTGGATGGCCTCGAGCAAAGGTATTTTTCGCGTTAGCCGGAGCGAACTGGAAGCTTTGGCCGATGGAAAACTTCGCTCCGTCAACAGCATGCCGTTCAGCACGGGCCAGTTACGCTTCGAATGCCGCGCCGGCGTGCAGCCTGCCGCCTGCCGCACACGCGATGGACGCCTCTGGTTTTCTACAACAAGCGGTCTTGTTGTTGTGGATCCCGGCCATCTGACAGATAACCTGGTGCCGCCTCCGGTCCAAATCACCGGCGTTCTTGTCAATGGTGAGCGGATGGGCCTGTCTCGACCGCTGGATTTGAAGCCGAACCAAAGCAATCTTGAAATTCGTTACGCCGGATTGTCGTTTGTGTCACCCGAAAAGGTGACGTTCAAGTACAAGTTGGATGGCTTTGACAAGAGCTGGACGGAAGCGGGTTCCAGAAGAGAGGCTTTTTTTACCAATCTGCCTCCCAAGCGATTCAAATTTCTGGTGTATGCGACCGCCGCAAGCGGAGCTACCAGTGCTTCGCCCGCCGTGCTGGAGTTTCGAGTTGAGCCGAAGCTCTATCAACGCGTTTGGTTCTTTCCGCTGCTCGCATTTCTGATCGCGCTTTTGGCCGTGGCTATTTATCGCATGCGCGTCAACCATTTGCGTCAGCGATTCGATTTAATCCTGGCGGAACGCTCCCGGATCGCGCGCGAATTGCATGACACGCTGCTGCAGGGGCTTTCCGGTATCACGATGCAACTGCAGGCGCTGTGGATGCGTATGCCCGCTTCGAAGGAAAAACAGTTTTTGGCCGAGATCATTGAAGATGCCGGCGCGTGCTCGCAAGAGGCGCGCCAGTCGCTTTGGGGACTTCGGGCACGCGGCCCCCGAACGAAGGAATTTTCGGACAAGCTGATTCAGGTCTGCCGCGAAGTGCTAGAGGAAAGCGATATTTCATTGAAACTGGACGTGCAGCCGGTCGGTTTGCAGGCGCTGCCAGATACCGAATATCAGCTTTTGCGCATTGCACGCGAGGTTGTCTCGAATACGCTGGCTCACGCTCATGCGACCGTGCTGCACGTTTACCTGGCCATACACAAAGGTTCGCTCAATCTTTCATTCGAAGATAACGGTGTAGGCTTTGTTGCTGAAAACGGTGTACAACTGTTGGATCACTTCGGACTAGTGGGGATCCGGGAGCGAGCCGAGGAGATTGGGGCTGAGTTGAAGCTATCGAGTTCACCGGGCGCAGGCACGAAAATAACAATTCACCTGCCTCTAACAAAAGCGCGAACGACTGAAAGTAACCCGGAACCGGGCGTTGAACATCAGATAAGGTAAGGGCTCACGATGACGGACAATCCTGCAATTCGCGTACTTACCGTTGACGATCACGAATTAGTACGTAAGGGAATTGCCGCCATTTTGTCTGCTGAACCTGGTTTTGCGCTGGTGGGAGAGGCCAACAGTGGTCAGGAGGCGTTGCGTCTATTCCGCGAGCAACAGCCCGACGTCACGTTAATGGATTTGCGGCTGCCCGATCAGAACGGTGTCGAAACCACGCATCAAATCCGTAGTGAGTTCCCCGAGGCTCGCATCATTGTCCTGACCTCTTATGATGGCGATCAGGACATCTATCGCGCGCTCGAAGCCGGAGTTCGCGGCTATCTTTTAAAAGAGATGGTCCATTCCGAGGTGCTTCGCGCAATCCGAGTAGTTCATTCCGGTAAGCGATTCATTCCTACCGAGGTGTCTCAGCACCTAAGCGGTTTCTTTCCGGAAGTAGCGCTCACGCCGCGAGAAGTGGAAGTTCTGTCGCTGATTGCACGCGGCTTCGGGAACAAAGAGGTTGCCGATGTATTGGGCACCGCGGCAGGAACCATCAAGGCGCACGTGCAGAGCATTCTTAGTAAGCTTGGCGCTAGCGATCGCACTCATGCGGTAACCATTGCATTGCGGCGAGGCATCATTCACCTGCATTCGCCTGATCTCGCCTCTTCCATACAGAATGGCTGATTCCCAGTCGCGTCCGGGTGCGGCCGGTCGGAGTTCGGCGGGCGATTTAGTTCCTCGCGCTCGGACGGGCCGTGAAATCCTCAAGGTGTTTTTTCTTCGCGCGATCGCAACAATCGTACTGGCAACGGCGTTCGTTTATATCTGCGATTACCTGATTCTGCGATTTCGTGTTGCCACCAACCATCAGCCTTTTCAAACCGTGACTGTTCATCCTTACTACGCGGTGCCGCGAAAAGACCAGAAGATCGAATTTATGCCTGGCGAGCCGACGGATCAGCAATGCGTCAACTCGTTATTTCCGCACATGGGCGATAGTCCGTGCTGGTATTTAACGAGGCACACGGATCAGCGGGTGGATATGTGATGGAGTAGATGATGCGAATCGGCCTTTGCACACTCGTACTGATTCTTATCCCGCTTGCGATATGTGAGCCGGAGCCGCCGAAATCGACGAGTCCCCCGCCGCTCCCTTTTTACGATTGGAAAGTTTGTCCCTTTGAGGGTTGCGCGTATCGACAGTGGACAGCTAAAAAGCAAATTGTCGTTTACAACACTTGGCGAACGGATAGACACCCGATTGCGCGACTGTCAACGGGCGATTCAGTCATTGGCGTGACGGGCGTTGTCATTACCTTCAAGCCCGGAATTATCCGGATGGACCGCGACTTGCCGGCGCAAAATCTTAAACGAGGAGAGACAATTCTGACCTATAGCTACAAGGGCGAGGGATACTCGGCAGTCTGGGTTAAAGGCCGATATTATTCCGAATTCGACATTGGGTTCACTAAGTGGCCGAACGGTATGGGATGTGGCCCTGCATACTGTGCAGCAACTTACCTCGACCTGGGCAAGAAGGTCTGGTGGGCCGAGATAAGACTGAAATCCGGAGTTCGTGGATGGGTGAATATGGACACTGCCGATTTTGACGGTGTCGATATATTGTCTTAATTAAACAAGACGGGCTGCTCGATCACTTGCCCCGTGTCTATGCCCCGACCGCCGCTTCTTCGGGTACGCCAGCCTCTTTGCGCTTCTTGAGGAAGGTCATCATCGAACGCAAGTCGGCGCCGACTCTCTCGACCGGCTGATCTTTCGCGGCTTCGCGCATCTTCAGGAAATTGTGCCGTCCAGTGCGGTTTTCATCCAGCCAGGCGCGCGCGAACTCGCCTTTCTGAATTTCGCTCAAAATCTTCTTCATTTCGGCGCGAGTCTGATCTGTGATGATGCGCGGTCCGCGTGTGTAGTCGCCGTACTCGGCAGTGTCAGAAACCGAATACCGCATGTAGCCTAAGCCGCCTTCATAAATGAGGTCGACAATCAGCTTCAGCTCATGCAGACATTCAAAGTAGGCAATTTCAGGGGCGTACCCGGCCTCCGTTAAGGTTTCGAACCCGGCGCGGATTAGTTCGCTCACACCACCGCAGAGAACAGCCTGCTCGCCAAAAAGATCGCTTTCGGTCTCTTCTTTAAAAGTGGTCTCTATTACGCCGGCCTTCAAACAGCCTAAGGCGTAGGCATATGCAAGCGCATTCTCCAGCGCGTGACCAGAGGCATCCTGCGCAACGGCAACAAGGGCAGGAACGCCAACTCCCTCCGTGAATAATTCCCGCACGCGATGACCAGGCGCCTTCGGCGCGATCATCGAGACGTCAATACCGGAACCCGGTTTGATCTCGTTGAAGTGAATATTGAAGCCATGCGCAAACATCAGAGTCTTGCCCGGCGTCAACTGAGGCGCGATGTCTTTCCGATAAACTTCGCCTTGTAAATGATCCGGAATCAGGATCATCACCACATCGGCCTTCTTCGCGGCATCGCTTACGCTCAAAACTTCCAGCCCCGCAGCGCGTGCTTTAGCAGCACTTTTGCTAGACGGGTGAAGTCCAACGACGACCTTGATGCCGGAGTCGCGCAAATTCAATGCGTGCGCGTGCCCCTGGCTTCCATAACCGATAATCGCGACGGTTTTGTTTTGAAGCGGCGCAAGACTGCCGTCCTGCTCGTAAAATCTTTTTGGCATGTTCGTTCTTCTTAGAGGTGGCGTTTACAGGCTCAGTTGGCCCGTTGGTATTCCAAAGCTTCTTCTTGCGCAGCGCCGCGTGGAATCGGCGGTGAAAGACGCAGTTTTTTATTATCGAGCGACATGGAAAGGATGCCTGAACGTGTCACTTCGATATCGCCATAACTTTTCATCACGTCGATGAATTCGTCCAGTTTCTCCGGGTCGCCAGTGGCTTCAAGGGCAAAACCCTCGACCGTAGAATCCACGACGCGAGCCTGAAAAATCTCGGCTTCTTTGAGGACCGCTGTTCTTGTGCCTTGCGTTGTGCGCACGCGAATCAATACTAACTCGCGATTCACCGATGGTCCTTCGGTTACATCGGTCGCCTGCAGCACATTGATCAACTTGTTCATCTGCTTGATGACCTGTGACCGTATCTGCGGTTCTACATCTACCGTGATCGTCATGCGCGAAAGCGTCGGATCGAGCGTTCTTGCAACGGTCAAGCTCTCGATGTTGTATCCACGCTGGCTCAGCAGCCCAGTGACACGCATGAGCGCGCCTGGCTTGTTCTCCATTAATAGTGAAATAATCTGCTGCATCGCCGACTACACCTCTACCGGCTGCGGAGGGCGCAACACCATTTCGTTGATGGCACCTCCCGCTGGGACCATCGGGAATACATTTTCCAGTGGCGATACTTTAACGTTCAGAAGATAGGGTCTTGGGGTTCGCACTGCTTCTTCCAAGGCTCGCGGCATCTCGGAAACACGATCAACCGTTCGTCCGGTGAATCCGTATGCGCCCGCCAGTTTCTCGACGTCAGGAAACGATGTCAGCGCGACTTCGCTCAGCCGGTTGTTATAGAACAGTTCTTGCCATTGCCGCACCATGCCGAGATAGCCGTTGTTCATCACAACAATTTTGATGGGCAGCGAATGATTCGCGATGGTCGCTAATTCCGGAATCGACATCTGGAAGCCACCATCACCCAAAACCGCAAATACGAGTTTTTCGGGTCTTGCAAACTGAGCGCCGATAGCGGCGGGCAATCCGAAGCCCATCGAACCCAATCCGCCAGAATTGATCCACAGCCGCGGTTCGTTGAAGCGAACCAACTGTGCGGCCCACATTTGATGCTGACCGACGTCACTTGCCACAATCGCTTGGCCGCCGGATAACCTGTCGATTTCCGCCATCAAATGCTGAGGCTTAATCTCCGATTCCGATGTTTCGGGCTTCAGCGGATGCTCTTCCTTCCACTCACGAATCTGTTTCCACCACGCCTGCCGGCGCGCGGAATTCTTTGCCCGCATCTCCGGGGCAAGCGCATTTAATTCCTCAACTAATTTCGGCAGTACACGCTTGAGGTCGCCGACAATCGGCAAATCGGCGTGACGATTTTTGCCGATCTCAGCAGGGTCGATGTCGACGTGAATCACTTTGGCATGCGGCGCAAATGCCGCGAGCCTGCCAGTTACCCGGTCGTCGAAACGCACGCCCAACGCGACGATTAGATCTGTGTTCGACATGCCCATGTTGGCGGCATAGCTGCCATGCATGCCGGGCATGCTGATGAAATTCGGATGCGCAGCCGGTAAGGCGCCCAGGCCCATGAGCGTGCAAACGGCGGGTGCGTCGAGCGTCTCAACAAAATTTCGAAATTCTTTGCTTGCGTTCGCGGCAATCACGCCGCCGCCTGCGTATACAAAGGGCTGCTCGGCCTCCCAAATCATTTGGGCGGCACGGCGAATCTGTCCCGAATGACCTTCGCTAAAAACCTTGTAGCCGGGCAAATGAATTTCGCTAACGGGCGTGTAGTGCGATTGGCTCTGAAAGACGTCCTTAGTGACGTCTACAAGCACCGGCCCGGGACGTCCCGAAGCGGCGATATAGAACGCTTCGTGAATCACCTGCGGCAGGTCCGCAATGTTCTTTACCAGGAAGTTGTGCTTTGTTGCCGACCGGGTAATTCCAAAGGTATCCGCTTCCTGAAAAGCATCGCTGCCCATCAGCTTCGTTGAAACTTGTCCCGTTAACGCCACCAACGGAATGGAATCCATCATGGCGTCAACCAATCCAGTTACCAGATTCGTAGCGCCCGGTCCGGACGTGGCGCAACACACGCCCACTTTGCCTGTAGCCCGAGCAAAACCTTGGGCGGCAAAAGCCGCATTCTGTTCGTGACGAACCAGAATGTGCTTTATCGGATGATCGAAAAGCGCATCGTAGAGCGGCAGTGTAACACCGCCGGGATAACCGAAGATGCACTCTACATTCTCACTCTGTAAACAGTTGAGAAGAATCTTGGCGCCTGAATAAAGATTCGATGACATTGCTTTCACTGAAAGATGGACAACTCAAGGCAGAACGCCAAATGTTGTCAGGGCCTTCGGCGAGTGGTTGCCCGCACCCCGAAGGCCCATAATCTTTACCACGATCCCTTCAAGTTACCTGGTTGAGCTCTTGAACGGCTCGAATAAAACTACGGTAGCCTACAAGCGATTTTTATGCAAGGGAATGGAAATATAAAAAATCGTTATGGAAACGGGGACGATTGACCTACACTATTTGGGCTGTGGTTCGAGTAAGTCCTCTGCTACCAATGGCATACCTGGCTCCATAGAGGCGCGTGAGCGCACGTTGTAGCGTTGCCTGGCGGCGAATAGCTTTTCGACTTCTTCGCGCGGCAGCGGCCGTGCGCCGCCCAGCATCTCCGCTACAAAAGTAATTCGCGCAAAGTGTTCGACCATTTCCATGCGAAAGAACGCTTCCCAGACATCGCGACCGTACGTCGTGCAGCCGTGGTTTTCAAGCAGAAGAGCATCGTATTGCGGAATGAGCGGCAACATTCCCTCACTCAAAGCAGGCGTTCCCGGAAGCCCATAGGGAGCTAGGGGGACAGCGCCCAATTGAATGATCACTTCCGGCAATAACGCTTTGTCCAAAGCGCGACCAGCCGTTGCGAAGCCGGTCGCTACCGGAGGATGCGCGTGGACCACAGATCGCACATCCGGCCGCATGGAGTAGATGGTGTTGTGCATTGCGATCTCGCTGGTGCATTCACGCCTGCCCGCGAGCTTATTGCCATGCAAGTCACACAAAATGATCTCGTCGAGTTCCACCAGTCCCTTACTCACAGCCGTGGGAGTACAGAGAATGCGATCGTCGTCTAACTTGATGCTTACGTTACCGTCGTTCATCGCGACCCATCCCTTTTCGTAGATGAGGCGGCAGACTCGAATCAAATCCGCGCGATGTTCGTCCTCGGTTTTTGCCATCTAAGCTTTTCGATTTTAGCAAGGCACCGGGCGGCTGGCGGCTACAATGAAGCGGTGGAAAAACGCCGGATGTGCCCGAATTGCCGGGCTTTCATCACCATCGCGGACCGCGTGTGCCCCTACTGCGGCGCACAATTGGGCCCGCGTGCGATTGACTTGCGCGGTAGTAACCTGGCGGCGTCGTTTTTGCCGCGAGCCAACCTTAGCAGCATCATTGTTCTAGTAATCAATGTCACATTTTATTTGATTGAGTTGATCGTCAGCTATCGTTTTGGACACGTTCCATTTGGCTCCTTAAGTCCTGTTGCCGAAGATCTGCTTGGCGTCGAGTTTCCGGCTGCGATTCACCAGGGTGAATGGTGGCGACTGATTACCGCGGGTTTCTTGCATGGCGGCCTGCTGCACATAGCCATGAACTCCTGGTCGCTTTTTATTCTTGTGACCGAAGTTGAGCAGTTCTATGGCACTAGCCGGCTGATCGTCGCGTATGTGGTGTCTACTTTCCTGGGCTTCTATTTCGCTTATCGCGTTGGCACCCCCGCTCTTGGAGCGTCTGCCGCAGCTTTCGGAATGTTTGGAATTATGCTGGCAATGGGATTGCGCGAACGCGCGAACCCTTTGGTGCAGGCTATTCGCGCTCACTACGCGCAATGGCTTGTTATCGGGCTTGTGCTCAGTCTGGCGCCCGGTATCAGTCTTGCGGCACATCTGGGAGGACTAATTGGCGGCTTCGTTATCGGCGCATTAGGAGGGTTGCCGGGCTTGCCGAATTCGCCGCGAGAACGCCTGTGGAAGATCCTGGCCGCAGCGGCTATTCTTTTGGTGGTCTACGCATTTTTGCTCGACTTCGCATTCTTTGCACGAGCCTTGAGTAATACTTAGGAACAGAGCGTCTTTTCGCGAGATGCTGTTGTCTCTCATTTGGCACAGCTGATTTTCCTGCGAGGGGCCAAGCAGGTGTTGACTTTGCGAGGCCCTAAAGGTGTTCGTCGTGGCGCCCTCCTTCGTGATCTCGGAATTATTGAAGATGGTGCAGTTCTCATTCGCGATGGTGTCATCGCGGAGGTCGGTTCGACGCGCCGCATTGAGAATCTCAAAGATGCCCGAACGGCCATCGAAATTCCGGCAAACGGCCGAATCATTGTTCCAGGATTCGTAGACGCCAATCTCAGCCTTAATCTCAATGGGCGCGCGAAGCAAGTCCATCGGCGGAAAAGTATTCTGGATTTCTATGACGGCAGCCTCTCTCTGCTGCGCGCTTGCCTGCAGCACGGCACATTAACGGCTGACGTGAAGGCTAGTGCCGGGGGGCTGAACTGCAATCTCGAAATCGCGTTGCTTCGAAAACTGGCGGATATCGGCAGTAATCCCATCTGCACGGTTCGCACCTGGCATCTGGGGAATACGCTTGATCAGCAAGATGGCGAACTTGTCACTACGTTGGGTGCTATGGCGCGAAAGAAGCTGATACGCTTTGTTGAATTCAACGGTCAATCCAGCCATCCTCAAGCTCTGCAGCTACTCTCTACGCTGGCGGACTCCGAGATCGGCATCAAGCTGTCTTGGGGGGGCGGAGCCGATGCGGAATTGTTCCGATGCTTGCAGCAATTTCAGCCTGTGACCGTGTACTGTCTTGCTCCGGCATCCTTGAGCCTTAAGGAAACAACAATGCTCGCTAATGCATCATCTATTGCAGTTTTCGCCGTAGGCAAGCAGGTATTCGAAGGATCGGCGTCCCGTGTGGGCCGCGACATGGTTGATGCAGGCGGCGCCATCGCACTTTCCAGCGGCTACGACTCAGGGTCAGCGGCCAGCTTCAGCATGCAGTTGTCACTGGCGCTTGCGGTCGCGCGGTTAGGCCTTACAGTAGAGGAAGCCTTTGCAGCGGCAACGATCAATGCCGCGTACGCAGCAGGCTGCGGTAACGTAACTGGAAGTTTGGAAGTGGGTAAGCGGGCGGATCTTTTGTTGTTGAACGTTCCCGATTACCGGGAGGTGCCGAGCCAGTTCGGCATAAACCACGTGGATATGGCGATCCGCGAAGGCAATGTTGTGCTAAACCGGACGCGATGGAAAGCGACGCGCAACTGACTGCTCCGTTGATCGAGTGCGTTCCTAATTTTTCCGAGGGTCGCGATGAGAGCTGTATCGATGCTCTTGAATCCGCAATCAGTTCCGTCAAATGCTCCGTCGTTTTGCATCGAACCAGCGATGGCGACCACAACCGCAGCGTCATAACCTTTGCCGGGTCCTCTCAATCGGTGATTGAGAGCGCGGTGCGCGCGGCTGCGGTTGCTGCTGAGCGCATCAACTTGAATTGGCAGACGGGCGTTCATCCACGCTTGGGAGCCCTGGACGTTTTACCATTCGTGCCGCTTGAGGGCGCCAGCCTTGCGCAGTGCGTCGATATCGCGCATAAAGCAGGGCAGCGCATCTGGCACGAATTGCGAATTCCGATTTATTTCTACGAAGCTGCGGCACTTAGGCCGGATCGTGTGAAGTTAGAAGATGTGCGGCGCGGCGAATTCGAATTGCTGCGCAATTATGAGCCACAAAACGACACCAGGCTTCCAGATATCGGCGGCCCCGCACTTCATCCTACGGCCGGCGCTGTTATCATTGGCGCGCGAAAACTTCTGATTGCCTTTAACATCAATCTAAAATCCACTAATCTGACGCTCGCTAAAGATATCGCACGCCGCATTCGTGCGAGCTCGGGGGGGTTCGCAGCAGTGAAGGCTCTCGGGCTTCCGCTTGCCTCGCGAGGTTTGGTGCAAGTGTCTATGAATCTCACAGACTTTGAACAAACACCTCCGCGCGTTGTTTTTGCTAAAGTTTCCGCACTCGCGACGGAGGCCGGCGTCGAAATTGAAGAGAGTGAGTTAATTGGCCTTATTCCACGGAAGGCCCTCGAAGACACCTCGCCGGAAGCGCTGAAGCTCAAAGAATTCGATCCTCAGCGAGTGCTCGAAAACCGCTTGAACTCTTTAGGAATCGTGCGGTGACGGTGCCTGGTCGATTTCTTCGATTAACTCGCGTGGATAGAGTGCCTTCAATTTCGGATAAGCTTCCGCAAGCCTGATGAGATCTAGTTCGTCCTTTTTTCGTTTACTCAGGCGGCGGTGAGGATCGATATAGGCCCAGAGTTTCCCCTGAACGACATCTTCCAGACGGGCGACCCGAATACGAAGTCCTAATACGTCCGCCTCAACAGATCGATCCAAAAATGCTTGATACCGCTCATCCGTCGTAAATTGGATTCGCAGCTCGCTTTGTGGAGCCTGCGCGTTTAACGAATGAGGATGTCTCTCGACGCGGAAATTGTGGGCGTGCAATCGCTCGATTATGGCCGGAAGTTTGGCGGCGATAACAACAAGGTCCGCATCCAACGTGTAGACCGGCTCAACGTAGCAATTAACTGCGAGACCTCCTATCAAGCAATAAGGCTCAAACGATCGACAGATGTCAATGAGAAGTGCAAAATCGGTTGCGCCCCCTTGCGTCGTCAACTCGTAGGCCTCCACCGCAGTCACAACTTTACTTTAAGGCACGTAGACTGATCGTACGCGGGTGGAAGTCGCTGCTGGAACGTGATTTGATCGCGAGCGATGCTACTGCGGCGGCCGGTTCGGCGGATTCGCGCGCGGCCAACCATTCGGAGGAGTTTGCGTGGATGGCTGCGTTTGCTTGCCCGGTGAATTTGAAGTGGTTGAATCATCCTGGTCTGTGTTCAAGTTCACGCGAGGCGCGGAATCTTCGTTTACCGCGGCCCGGCGACCGGACGGCGATGACGTCTGAATTGCCGGCTCATCGTCAATCTGCGTGGGCGCTGCGGGCGCATGGGTCACGAGCGTAGGACCGGCCGCGCTGGGCGAGCCATTATTAGCCATTGGTGCATGGCGATATCGAATCTCTGCTTGCGAGTAGCGGATGCGAGCTTCCTGTGCAAGATCGACTTGAATATTGCTCTGATCCCCCGCTTTCGATCCTTCTGGAAGATAGAAATAAAGCGCGTAACGCTGGCGCAGCCGGCTCAAAGTGTCCTGAAGAGCGGAAGCTTCATCAACACGCATCGTGTCGCCTCCAGTATCCGTAACAATCTCCGATGTGCCGGCAGAATGCGAAGGATCGCTGCCCATGCCGCCTATGCGGGGGCTGCCACCGGGCATGCCGATACCTCCTCCTGCAGGCCAGCCAACCCCGCCGGGCCAACCGCCGCCGCTGCCCCAGGTCCCGTGCGGGCGCCCGCCGCTACCGGCGATGTCCGGCGGTTCGTAGGGAGCTTGCAGAAAGCTGAGCATCGCGTTGGCCCGAGCTAGGGCGCGTTCGACGCGCGGCTCGTCTTCAGAATCTTGCGTCTCATCATCGGTGAGAATCACGATCGCGCGGCGGGCTTCGGGGCGAGCCTGATGCTGAACATAATCCGCAGCGGAAATTAGCGCGCTTGTGATACGCGTTCCGCCACGAAATGTCTCCCATCGAAGCAACCGATTGAGAATGTTCGTAACGTCGCTGTGGCTATTCGTAAATGGGAGGCGCACGCGAGTGTTGGTATCGAAGACCATGACCGCAATGCGATCGTGCGGCGCGAGAACATTCAGCGCCTGTTGGGCGGCGAACGCAATACGTTGGACGTGCGGCTCCATGCTGCCGCTGACATCGAGCAGGAGGAGTATGTCAATAGGCACGTTCTCAGTGGCAAAGTTACGGATCGGTACAACGTGACCATCCAAACGAAGGATGAAGTCGTTTTTCTCGAGACCGGTGACAATGCGACCGTCTGAATCGACAACTTGCGCATCCACACGCGTCATTGCGACGTCGCTCTTAAAAACAACCGGATCATTGCTGGCCGCCTGCATCGCGATCGCAACTGCAAGCAATATCGGGATCACGAGGAGACGAGACATCTCAACCTCACTGCACTCTTCTAGGTGATACGCAAGGGCACTGGGATGCGTTTCGTGCGGGGTCAGCCTCACGGTTGTATTTTCGCCCATATTGGGGGGTAATCGGGCGTGACGCCGGTGCTCTGCTTGTCTTTAGGGAAACTGCTCGGCGGGTTGGTTGCGGGGGCAAGATTTGAACTTGCGACCTTTGGGTTATGAGCCCAACGAGCTACCTGACTGCTCCACCCCGCACTCAGATTGTAACAATGCCGCATTTCGGGCTTCTACAAATGAACTCGCTTGGCACCGAATGCGGAACAACGCGAATGTAGCGCTGTACGATACTTGGGCTACCGCCGTTTTACAGTAGAAATTATTCGCGGTAACGCTATGAGATCCGCCCGCCCTGCTAAGAGGCGCTCCCCCCGTCCTGCCATCGCGCCTGCCGCCTCGTCTCAAAGACTGAGTCTGGAAGATCCAAACCTATATCTAAATCCGCACCTGAGCCTGTTGGCCTTTCAAAGGCGAGTTCTGGAAGAGGCGGAAGACCCTTCTACGCCTTTACTGGAACGTATTAAGTTCGTTTCGATACTAGGTTCAAATCTCGACGAATTCTTTATGGTGCGCGTGGCGGGGCTGTGGCAGCAGATCGAGACACGAACGACCGAAATCAGCATGGATGGCCGTTCGCCTGGCGAGCAATTGGAACTGATTCGCCAGGAAGTCACCAACATTTCCGCTGAGATTTACCGGCTGTGGCTGGATGAATTAATGCCGGCTCTCCGCGATGCGGACATCTACATCCTGGAACTGGATGAATTAAACGCGCAGCAACGGGCAGCCGTAGACGATTATTTTTTGCGAATCGTTTACCCAGTGCTCACACCGTTAGCCGTAGACCAATCGCGGCCTTTCCCGCACATTTCGAATCTGAGCTTGAACATCGCAGCAACAGTAAGCAATGGCGACGATCAGGAACGCTTTGCGCGGGTCAAAGTGCCCGATTCGCTGCCGCCCTTGATTCCAGTTCCATCGCGGGCAGGCGAAACTGCATTCGTGTGGCTGGAGCAGGTCATTATTGCGAACCTACGCCATTTGTTTCCGGAGACGGAAATTGTACAAGCGAATCTGTTCCGGGTCACGCGAGACGCCGAACTGGCGATTCAAGAGCTTGAGGCCGACGACCTTTTAGAGAGTATTCAAGAGGCTGTGTGGCGCAGGCGATTTCGCGATGCCGTTCGCTTGCAGGTGAATAACGGGATGCCGCAGAAGTTGGTAGACCTGCTGACCACCAATCTGGAACTCGATCACAACGACGTGTACCGGATCGATGGTCCACTCGATCTCAGTCGAACTCGCGTCCTGCTCAATCTCGATCGGCCTGCCCTTAAAGATAAGCCGTTCATTCCGGCCACGCCCAGAGGTTTTGTCAGCAAACAAAACGGCGATATCTTCACGGCGATCCGCGAAGGCGATGTCCTGCTGCACCATCCCTTCGACTCTTTCCAGCCGCTGGTTGATTTTCTGCGGTCAGCGGCAGACGACCCGGACGTGTTGGCTATTAAGATGACGCTGTATCGCGTCGGCCTGAATTCTCCTATAGTCGAAACGCTGTTGGATGCGATTCAGAACGGTAAACAGGTAGCCGTGGTGGTGGAGTTGAAAGCGCGCTTCGATGAAGAGAGCAATATCGGCTGGGCGCAGAAACTCGAACACGAGGGCGTACATGTTATATACGGCTTGCCGGGGCTGAAGGTGCACGCGAAGATGGCGATGGTGGTGCGCCGTGAAGGCGAGACGATCCGGCGCTACTTACACTTGGGCACCGGCAACTATAATCCCATTACGGCGCGTATTTACACCGATCTTGGATTGTTCACGTGCGATGAAGAGATTGGGGCCGACGTCAGCGACCTTTTTAATCATCTGACCGGTTATTCAGCGAAAAAGTCGTACCGCAAGTTATTGGTGGCGCCCGACAGTTTACGATCGGGGCTGGAGCGACTGATCCGGGCGGAGATGAAACGACAGCAGGAGCATGGCGACGGCCGGCTGATTTTCAAAATGAATGCCCTGGAGGATGCCGGTATGATTCGCATCCTTTACGAAGCATCGCAAGCAGGCGTTCAAATTGACTTGATCGTTCGCGGCGTTTGTTCCCTGCGGCCTGGCGTGCCCGGCGTAAGCGAGACCATCCGAGTTCGAAGCATCATCGGGCGATTTCTGGAACACAGCCGCGTCTACTATTTCCATAACGGCGGTGACGAGCGAGTCCTAGTCGGTAGCGCAGACCTGATGCCGCGTAATTTGAATCGCCGGGTTGAGATCTTGTTCCCAATCGAGGATGGCAAGCTTATCCAACGTTTGCGCGACCGAATTTTGGCGAAGTATCTGGAAGACGAAGCCGGAGCTCGCATCATGGAACCAGACGGCACGTACACGAAGCCGAAGCGCGAACACGGCAGGCGCGCGCCAAGCAGCCAGATGTGGTTTTTGAAACGTATTGAAGCATAATTCTCGCCGTTTTCTCGTTTTTCACATTCAAGAAGCAGGAACATGTTAGATGGAATTTAGTGCGTCTTGATCTTTGGCCATGAAGGAAATCACAGCAGGCAAACTCATTGGCTTTTGGTGCCTACTGATGTTTTCCTGGCCGGTCGGGGTTTTGTGGATTCGGCCGGATTTCATCAACGCAGGGAGCGCCGCCGCAATTATCAAGCTTGGAACAGTGTTGGGCTTGACGAGCGCGGTGGCCCTGCTGTTTACTTACGTACTCGCGCAGAAATGGTCGTTGCCGACACGGCGGTTCGAAGACTTCATTGCCGCTCTGCCCGCCTCGGAAATAGATCTTCCGGTTGATGGACCGCCCGAATTGCAGAGCCTTTCACGTGCCATGAAGTCGATGGCTGAACGCGTCCGCCAAGTGGTAGAACAAGCCAACCTGGAGGCGGCGCGGCGGGAGACAATTCTTGCCTGCATGGCCGAAGGCGTGTTGGCAGTGAATTCCGACCTCAAAGTCGTTTTCTGCAACGAAGCGTTTGCGCAATCGTTTAATACGCGCATTCCGGCATCAGAAGGGCGAACTCTTTATGAAGTGGTGCGAGAGCCAGAAATCCGCAACATGCTAGAACGCGTGCTGCGGAGCGGCGCCGCGGATACAGATCGCTTTCGCCTGCCGAGCGCGGCGGGCCGCTGGTTTGAGGCGCGCGCACTTCCGTTATTGGGGCGCGCTCCCGTGCGAGGCGCGGTACTTGTTCTGCATGATGTAACAGATATCCAGCGCCAGGAGCAGCTTCGCAAGGATTTTGTTGCGGATGTTTCGCATGAATTAAGGACACCTCTGGCTGCCATCCGCGGCTATGCGGAGACGTTGCTGGATGGAGCTCTTGAGGACAAGGTAAACAATCGCAAGTTCGTGGAAATCATTCTGTCGCACTCAATCCGGCTAAATAATATTGCCTCGGATTTGCTGGTGCTTTCGGAACTGGATTCGCATGTGCCGCAGACGGCACCAGCCGAAGCGATTTCGGTGCGGAACGTTGTGGAGTCGGTAGTTCGAACCGTTGAAGCCACTGCGAGTGCTCGGGAAGTTCACCTTGAGCACTTATCCTATGGCGACTGTTTTATCCAAGGTCATCGCCATCGCCTGGAACAGGTGTTAGTGAACCTTGTCGACAACGCGGTGAAATTCAATCGGCCCGGCGGAGAAGTGCGCATCGAGTGCACTTATATGAAGGAAGGAAACGTGCGAATTTCCGTTAGCGACACAGGAATTGGAATTCCCAGTGAAGATTTGAAGCGCATTTTCGAACGCTTCTATCGTGTGGATAGAGCACGATCACGACCTTCGGGCGGGACTGGCTTAGGCCTGCCGATTGTGAAGGAAATTGTGAGCCGAATGGGCGGCAGCGTACAGGTTGAGAGCCAGCTTGGGCGTGGATCGACTTTTATCGTGTGCTTGCCGGCTCTGCAGTTAGACGCTGCGGCTGTATCGTAAGTTCATGGTCGATCGCCAGAACATCTCATCCAGCGCGAAATGGGAAGACATCGTTGGATACAGCCGGGCTGTTCGTGTTGGAAGCAGAATTTACCTTACGGGAACCACGGCGACGGACGACAACGGTAACATTGTGGGCCCAGAGGATGGCTATACGCAAACCGTTCAAGCAATTCGCAACATAGAGCGCGCACTGAAGCAAGCCGGCGCAACGCTGGACAATGTTGTGCGCACGAGAATGTTCGTGACAGACATCAGTCGCTGGCAGGAATACGGGAGGGCGCATCACGAATTCTTCGGCAATATTAAGCCCTGCGCCACCATGGTGGAAGTGCGCGCACTCATCGATCCGCGCATGCTGATCGAAATCGAAGTCGACGCCGAACTCTAAACCCTAATAGAAGAATCCGCGGGGGCTGCGATATCCTCAGCATTCATGCGAATGCGAATAGGTCTTTTTTGTTTCCTGGTGCTCAATTCCATTTTGTGCGCGCAGAACACTTACGTTTTGCGGGCGGCCCGTTTGTTTGACGGCAAAAGTGACGCGTTGGTGCAACCTGGCGTCGTGGTGGTTTCGGGAAATAAGATTCAATCCGTAGGCAGCGAGGCGCCAGCAGGCGCTACTGTTATCGATTTAGGCGACGCAACCCTGCTGCCCGGCTTCATTGACGCCCATACTCACCTGACCATGGATTTCAATCCGGATTACAACGGCGCACGGCTTAACGCGCTAACGCGGACGATTCCGGAGGAGGCTATTCGCTCCACCAAAAACGCGCGAGTAACACTGATGGCTGGATTTACGACAGTGCGTGATGTCGGATCGAGCGATTTTCTGGATATTGGTTTGCGTAACGCGATTAACAGCGGCATTGTGCCAGGCCCACGAATGTTGGTTGCCGTTCATGCTTTGGGCGCAACGGGCGGCCACTGCGATGACGGCGATGGCTTCCGCTTTGGACTGCTGAACCACGAAACCGGGCCGGAGGATGGCGTAATCAATTCACCCGACCAGGCGCGTTTTGCCGTTCGCTTCAATGTGAAGTATGGCGCTGACGTAATCAAGAGTTGTCCGACTGGCGGCGTCCTGTCACCCACGGACGACGTCGACGCGCCTCAGCTTACGCAAGCCGAGATGGATGCGATCGTGACGGCCGCGCATGAACTGCGACGCAAAACGGCAGCACACGCGCACGGTGCTGAAGGAGCAAAGCGAGCTATTCGCGCAGGCATCGATTCGATTGAACATGGAACTTTTCTTGATGATGAAGCGCTACGGATGATGCGCGAGCGCGGCACGTATCTGGTTCCGACGTTATCGGTGCGAAGCGGAATCGCGGAATCTAAATTCCCGCCATTGGTGCAGCAGAAGGCGGATCTAGCCGTGAAATCGCAAGACGCGATGGTGCGGCGAGCCCTAGCCATGGGCGTGAAAATTGCGCTGGGTACGGACGCGGCTGTTTATCCGCACGGGAATAATGCGCTGGAGTTTGTGCTATTGAATGCGGACGGCATGACTCCAGCGCAGTCATTGCGAGCGGGAACTTCTGTGGCTGCGAATCTGTTGGGATTGCAAGACAAAATCGGGACGCTAGAGACAGGGAAGCTAGCCGACATTGTGGCCGTTCCCGGCAACCCCTTTGACAACATCAAGGTGACTCAAAGCGTATTGTTTGTAATGAAAGAAGGAACGATTTACCGGAACGACCGCGACAGCCCGGTTCCACAAAAACGGCCGTAGCGCTCTTCAAAACAATAAATATCGAGTACTCACCGGACCATCCAGCCCTTGTTCACGCATTTGTAACTGTATTGTCACACCCAGTTCTTAACAAGGTCTCAATACTGGTTAAGGTTATCCACCCCTACAGCACCGGAAAGCGGCTCGTCGACTTTCAACATTGGCTACGTAGGAATCTATGCTGGACACAACTTTTGAGGAGGGAATTTCGGGTGAAACTTGCGTATCTTGCGCTTGCATCTGTTGCTACATTGCCGCTGACAGCGCAGACACAATTAACCGGAGCGGGAGCCACATTTCCCGCACCGATTTATCAGAAGTGGTTTAACAAATACGCTTCATCCAGTAACGTTCAGATTAACTATCAGCCCATCGGTTCGGGCGGCGGAATCAGGGGAGTAAATGAAAGCACAGTAGACTTCGGTGCGAGCGATATGCCGCTGAATGCGAAAGCACTGCAAGCATTCAAAGACAAGCATGGCTTTGATCTGCTGATGTTTCCAACTGTGTTGGGCGCAGCCGTGCCTAGCTACAATGTTTCGGGCGTAACTCAACCATTGAAGTTCACACCGGAAGCATTGGCGGGCATTTATTTGGGCAAAATCACGATGTGGAATGCGCCTGAAATCAAGTCGGCGAATCCGGGGGTCAATCTGCCAAATGAAAAGATTGTAGTGGTGCACCGGTCGGATGGCAGCGGTACGACATTTTGCTGGACAGATTATCTGGCGAAAGTGAGTTCGGAATGGGCTTCTAAAGTGGGCAAACCGAACGCATCAGTGGATTGGCCAGCGGGGATTGGCGGAAAAGGAAATGATGGTGTGGCCGGATTCATCAAACAGCAACCAGGCGCAATTGGCTACGTGGAACTGATCTATGCGGTCAAAAACAATCTGCCGTTTGGAGTTGTTAAAAATAGCGCGGGCCAGTTCGTGAAAGCCGACTTAAACTCCGTCGGCGCCGCAGCTGCGTCGACGACGGACATACCGGCAAACTTCGCGGTTTCTATTACGAATGCGGCTGGGAAGACCGCGTATCCGATTTCGACTTATACATGGTTGTTGGTACCGAGCAAAATTGACGACGCGAATAAGCGCAATGCGATTAGAGGATTTCTAAAATGGGCCATAACTACCGGTCAGAACGAGGTCGAGGCGCTGCAGTACGCGCGTCTACCCAAAGCAGTCGTTGCAGCGGAGGAGAAGCAGATCGCCAAGATTCAGTAGCAGTGTTCGTGGCGTGGCTCTAATCTGCCTGTATGGCAACTTCCGCCTACTTTGAATCCGGGAACGTTCCCCGCGTACGGAGCGGCTTCATCGATCGCTTGCGCGGGGGCGATGAGATCGCGTATCTCCTGACTTTGGCCAGTTCGATTGCCATCCTGGTGATCGTCGGGCTGATTGTATTTGAACTTTGGATCAACTCCCAACCCACGATTAAGACTTTCGGCTGGAATTTTTTGGTCAGTTCGAAATGGGATCCCAACGGCGACAAATTCGGCGCATTGCCCTTCATCTATGGAACGTGCGTGACTTCGGCGCTGGCGCTTCTGATTGCAATTCCGCTCGGAATTGCGGCTGCCATTTTCCTGTCAGAGATGGCGCCGCCTAAACTCTCAAGTTTGCTCACGTTCTTGATTGAATTACTGGCAGCGGTTCCCAGCGTTATCTACGGACTTTTGGGCATTTTTGTTTTGGCGCCGATTATTAAGGCCTACGTTGTTCCGCCGCTGGTGAACGCGTTTGGTTTTTTACCTATCTTTCAAGGTGATTTTTTTGGCGTCAGTTTTCTTTCCGCGGGCGTAGTTCTCTCCATCATGATTGTGCCCTTTATCATTTCCGTATCGCGCGAGGTGTTGCTTGCGGTTCCCATCGAACAGCGCGAAGCGGCCTTGGCCGTGGGCGCTACTAAATGGGAGACTACGTGGCAAATTGTTCTTCCAAATGCGAGGACCGGCATCATCGGCTCAATTTTTCTTGCACTGGCACGCGCGCTCGGTGAGACGATGGCCGTGACGATGGTAATCGGCAACACGCCCAAAATCACTGCTTCATTGCTATCGCCCGGCTACTCAATCGCTGCCGTAATCGCCAACGAGTTTGCGGAAGCGAGCGGCTCGCTGTATATCTCTTCGTTGATCTTCCTAGGGCTAGTACTATTTGGCTTAACAATCATCATCAACGCCGCCGCCCGCGTGCTAATTTCCACCACTGCAGAAAGGAGCGCCTGAATTGGATCTCCGCGTTTCACGCGCCCGCAAGGCCACAAACGCGGTGATGCTGGGCCTTTCGGGGCTATGCACCATTCTCGTGATTGGCGTGCTGTTTTTTATTCTCGGCTATTTGCTTTGGCACGGTGGCAAGTCGCTCACACCCAGCTTTTTCACGAAGCTCCCTAAGCCGTCCGGCGAAACGGGCGGCGGCATGGCAAATGCGATTGTCGGGAGCGGTAAGGTTTTGCTGCTCGCCACAAGCATTGGTGTACCGATTGGATTTTTGGCCGGTGTTTTCCTTGCGGAGTTTAGCGGCAGAGCGTTCGCGTTCACCATCCGCTATGTGGTCGATCTGCTCAACGGCGTTCCATCTATTGTGGTTGGGATTGTTGCATATGCCCTGGTTGTCCGGCCGATGAAACATTTTTCCGCAGTGGCCGGAGGTGTGGCGCTCGGCATCATGATGATTCCGATTGCTGTGCGCACGACAGAGGAATTTCTGCGCGCCGTTCCTAATTCATTACGCGAAGGCGCCATGGCCTTGGGAGCTACGCGGGCCAAGACGATTTTTACAGTGGTTGTCCCCGCCGCGATCTCCGGGCTGATCTCGGGCATGATGCTGAACCTGGCGCGTGTGGCCGGGGAGACGGCTCCGCTATTATTTACGGCTTTGGGAAATATGTTTTGGAGCCACGGCT
>Ga0070741_10004977_pt1 | contig 30296 bp, 30 predicted proteins | sample Coa_R1_4_FD_66440 | JGI IMG/M metagenome (GOLD analysis project Ga0070741, IMG submission 66440) | Surface soil microbial communities from Centralia Pennsylvania, which are recovering from an underground coalmine fire - Coalmine... | ecosystem: Environmental > Terrestrial > Soil > Unclassified ... | reverse complement strand
CTCGCATCGGCTTCTCCGCGACGACCAGTCGTGAATCCCGTCAGGGCCGGAAGGCAGCAGCGGCAGCGGCGATGTCGGGTGCCGGAGCTACGGCTGGTGCGGGCCACCTCCTGCGAAAGCTCGAACGGGCGCGTGCGGGAGCCGACCGTGGGTGACAGGCCGCGATGGCAAGGCCCGCGGTGAGAGCCGCGGTACGAGAGGCTCGCGAGGCGAGGGCGGATGAGAGGCGCAGCGGAGAGCTCCGCACAAGTGAAGTCATGAGTTACACGGCCCTGGCGCGCACCTGGCGCCCGAAAACTTTCGCCGACCTCGTCGGGCAGGAACATGTCCGCCAGGCCCTGATGAATGCGCTGCGGAGCGGGCGCATCCACCATGCGTTCCTGTTCACCGGAACACGTGGGGTGGGCAAGACCACGATTGCGCGGATCCTCGCCAAATGTCTCAACTGCGAGAAGGGCGTGACGGCTGAGCCGTGCGGTGTCTGCGCGAGCTGTCGTGAGATCGATGCGGGCCGATTCGTGGACCTGATCGAAGTGGATGCCGCCTCGCGGACCAAGGTCGACGACACTCGCGAGCTGCTCGACAACGTGCAGTACGCGCCGACGCGAGGCCGGTACAAGGTGTATCTCGTGGACGAAGTGCACATGCTCTCCACGCACTCATTCAATGCGCTGTTGAAAACGCTCGAGGAGCCCCCGCCGCACGTCAAGTTTTTGCTGGCGACGACCGATCCGCAGAAGCTGCCCGTGACCGTTCTGTCGCGCTGCCTGCAGTTCAATCTGAAGCGCTTGCCGATCGGACAGATCGCAGAGCGCATGCGTGAGATTCTGGAGAAGGAAGGCACTGCCTTCGATGCCGCGGCATTGCGTCTGCTCGCGCAGGCGGCGGACGGCAGCCTGCGCGATGCGCTGTCGCTGCTCGATCAGCTGCTCGCATTCGGGGGCGGGAGCGCCCGGGAAGCCGAAGCCCGCGCCATGCTGGGAACGGTCGCGCGGGATCACGTGGTGCGCCTCGCAGAAGTGCTGGGCACGATGAACGTGCCCGAGCTGCTGAGCTGTGCGCGGTCTTTGGAGGAGTGGGCGCCCGACTATGCACAAGTGCTCGATGAGCTCGCCTCGCTCCTGGTGCGCATCGCGATGAAGCAGGCGGTGCCGGACTTCGAGGGCGACGAGCTTTATGCGCCGGAGGTGCTCGAGCGGCTCGCCTCGGTGTTTGCGCCGGAAGACGTCCAGCTGTTTTATCAGACTGCGGTCATCGGACGGCGTGACCTGGCCCTGGCGCCGGATCCGCGCACCGGCTTCCAGATGACCTTGCTCAGGATGGCTGCGTTTCGGCCGGCCGCCGCAGCCGGAGCATCCCACCCGCTCCCGGATCGCGGCCGATCGGCAGGATCCTCGCAACAATCACCGGCAGAGGCCGCGGCGGTCAGCTCTGCCGACCCGTTGGCGCGCGCAGCTGCTGCCGGAGGATTGGCTGGCGGGCGTTCGGAGACCACCGCGCCTCCATCTGCCGCGGGCGCGGCCTCAACCGCCTCACGCGAGACCAGCAACTCGCCAGAGGTCCCCGGGTCGTGGGCGGCGATCCTGAGCGAGCTCGATCTGCAGGGCGCAGCCCGTCAGCTCGCCAGCCGCTGCGCGCTGCTCGGCCGTCAGGGCGGGTTGGTGCGTCTTGCGCTGGATGGCCGCAACAAGTTCCTGCGCACGCCCTCGCAGGAGGAAAAGCTTGCTCAGGCTCTGTCCCGATATTTCGGCGAGAGCGTGCGGCTGGAGTTCGTTGCTGCGCCTGCCGGTGCCGAGACCCCGGCGCAAGCGGACGAGCGCGCCTCCATGCAGGACCTGGACGGCGCGCGCCGCGCTTTCGAGTCCGATCCGGGCGTGCAACTGCTGCGCGAGCAGTTCGGCGCCACCGTGTTGGCCGATACGATCCGTCCTCTCAAGTAACCGTTTCGATGCTCAGGAGTCAGTCCCATGCGCGGTAATTTCGGCAACATGATGAAGCAGGCCCAGGCCATGCAGGCAAACATGCAGAAGGTGCAGGCCGAGATCGCGACCATCGAAGTGAGCGGGGAGTCCGGTGGCGGCATGGTGAAGGTCATCATGAACGGCCGGCACGAGGTCAAGCGTGTGCAGATCGAGCCCTCCGTCGCAGGCGAGGATCGGGAGATGCTCGAGGATCTGCTGGCAGCGGCGATCAACGATGCCGTGCACAAGGTGGAGGCGCGCGTGCAGGAAAAGATGGCGGCCGTGACGGCCGGACTGCAGCTGCCGCCCGGGATGAAGTTGCCCTTCTGATGCCCGCGCACAGGTTTCGGGCCGCGCGCTGCCTGACATGAAACACTCCCCCCGCCTGACCCAGCTCATCGATGCGCTGCGAGCCCTTCCAGGTGTCGGGCCGAAAACCGCTCAACGCATGGCCTTTCACCTCCTTCAGGAGGGACGCCCCGGGGCGCGTGCGCTCGCGGATGCGCTCGAGGGTGCACTTACCGCCGTGACCCGCTGTGCCCGATGCCGGATGCTCACGGAGGGATCTGTCTGCTCGATCTGCTCGGCCACACATCGCGACGCCTCGCTCCTGTGTGTCGTGGAATCACCGGCGGACGTGGTGGCCATCGAGCAGTCGGGAAGCTACCGCGGCCGCTACTTCGTCCTGATGGGGCATCTGTCCCCGCTGGATGGCGTAGGTCCCGAGCAGCTCGGCGCCCGGGAGCTCGAAGCCATCCTGGGCGAAGGGGGCGTGCGTGAGCTGATTCTGGCGACCAACCCCACGGTGGAGGGCGAGGCGACAGCCCACTTTCTCGGCGAGCTCGCGACGCGCCGGGGAATTCGGGCGAGCCGTATTGCGCACGGTGTGCCCATCGGTGGGGAGCTCGAGTACGTGGACGGCGGGACGCTCGCGCACGCGCTGGCCGGACGTCAATCGGTCAGTTGAGCCGGATCGCTTCCAGCTCGGGACCCGCTCAGCTACGGCGCACGGGTCTTCGGCCCGACGGGCCGCGCGACTGCGGTCCGCGTGCCTGCGTCAGATCCTCGTACAACCTGCGCAATCGCCGATAGCTCTCGTAACGCCGCGGATGCAATGTGCCCTGCGCAGCGGCTGCGCTGACCGCGCAGCCGGGCTCGCGCATGTGACGGCAATCCTTGAAGCGGCACCTCTGCGCGAGGCGCGCGACTTCGATGAATCCCAGATGCGCGCGGTCGAGTCGATCGATGGCGGGCGCGAAGTCGCGCACGCCGGGTGAATCGATCAGACTGCCGCCCGTGGGCATGTCGAACAGCCGCGCGGCGGTCGTGGTGTGCCGGCCTTCCTCGTCGCGCACGAGTGCTCCGATCTCGATGCGAGCCTCCGGCACCAGCTGCCGGATGAGAGACGACTTGCCCACTCCGGACTGGCCTACGAGAGCCGTGATGGCTCCGGCACAGGTGGCCGCCAGGCTCGCCATGCCTTCGCCACTGCGCACCGAGCATTGCAGCCAGTCATAGCCTGCGCTCCTGTAGACCTCGAGCTCCGCCAGCAAGTCGCCGGCAATTCCCGACTCGCTCTTGTTGACGAGGAGTTTTGCCGGGATGGCGCCGGAAGTGGCCGCTGCGAGATAGCGATCGAGCACGAACAGATCCGGCACGGGCATCGGTGCGAGCACGACCAGCAATTGCGACAGGTTGGCGACGACCGGCTCCGCGCCACCTCGAGCGTTGGATCGATACAGCGCTCCGTGCCTTGGGTGCACATCGAACACGTGGATGTCGGCGCTGCGCGGATCGATGCGGCACGAGACGTGGTCGCCGCAGACCACCACGTGGCCCCGCCCGAAAGGCCTGGCTTTCAATTCCCGTCCCGCGCGATCCCGCACGAGCAAATGGCGCCCGTAAGTGGCGGTGACGAGGGCCTCGAAATGCTCACTCATGAGAACCGCAGCGTAACCTCTGGTAAAATCAGGCTCAATCCATATCGACCCTGCGCATGCCAAGCGGCGAAAACCTCATCTGGATCGATCTCGAAATGACCGGGCTCAGGCCGGACGTCGACTCGATCATCGAGATCGCGACCGTCGTCACGGATAAGGAACTGACGGTGATCGCCGATGGCCCGGTGCTGGCCATTCATCAGCCGCAGGAAGTCCTCGATCGCATGGATGAGTGGAATCAGAAGCAGCATGGCTCCTCGGGACTCACTGCACGCGTGCGCTCCAGTCGCATCAGTGAGGCGGAAGCCGAAGAGCGCACGCTCGAGTTCCTGGCACCCCTGGTCACGGGCGGCGCATCTCCCATGTGCGGAAACAGCATTTGCCAGGATCGGCGCTTTCTCGCCCGGCACATGCCGCGGCTCGAGCGCTACTTCCATTACCGCAACCTCGATGTCAGTACCCTCAAGGAGCTCGCCAGACGCTGGGCGCCTGCGGTAGCGGCGAGTTTCCTCAAGCAGGGGACGCACCTGGCCCATGCCGACATCCAGGAGTCCATCCGCGAGCTTCGTCATTACCGTACGCACCTGTTGGCCCCCGCCTACGCTGCCCGGCAGTGAGTACCGAAACAACATCGCTCCCGAGCTTTGCGGATGTCCTGGCCGCCGCTGACCGCATCGGCTCGCGCCTCGTGCGAACCCCTGTCATGAGTTCGCCCAGGCTCGATGAGCGGGCCGGGTGCCGCGTCGTGTTCAAATGCGAAAACCTCCAACACGGTGGAGCGTTCAAGTATCGCGGCGCCCTCAATGCCATTCTGCCGCTTGCGGTGGCCGGAAACGTCGCCGCGGTTGCCACGCACTCCTCCGGAAATCACGGCACGGCGGTGGCGTTGGCAGCACGGGTCTGCGGCCTCGATGCTCATGTGGTGGTGCCGCGCGACTCGGCTCGCCCCAAGATCGCGGCAATCGAGCGGGCCGGCGGACACGTGATTCTCTGTGAGCCGGGTCAGCCCGCGCGCGAAGCGGCTCTTGCCGATCTGCTGCGCGAAGTCGATGCCCATGTGGTGCCCCCCTTCGATGATGCGCGGGTCATCGCCGGCCAAGGCACCGCCGCGCTGGAGCTTTTCAGTGAGGAGCCCGGCCTGGACCTCGTCAGCACCCCGATCGGCGGCGGCGGCCTCATCGGGGGCACGGCACTCGCCGCGCAGGCCCTTGCGCCGCGCTGCCGGGTCGTCGGTGCGGAGCCTGCGGGGGCGGACGATGCGTATCGCTCTTTCCGCTCCGGAACCCGCCAGCCGGTCGTGAAGCCGCAAACGATTGCGGACGGGCTGCGAGGATCCATCGGCGCGTTGAACTTCGAGCTGCTGCGCCGTCATGTCGCCGACGTCGTCACCGTCTCGGAGCGGGAGATAGTCGAGGCGATGCGCATCGTTCTGCAGGACCTGAAGCTTCTGATCGAGCCTTCCTCGGCCGTGCCGGTCGCCGCGCTGCTGGCGGGAAAGCTCGGCAGTGCCGGTCAACGAGTCGGCATCATCCTGTCGGGCGGCAACGTCGATCTCGAGCAGTGCCCGTTTCTGCGCGGTGAGCGGCTCGCTTGACGGAGGAGCTGCTCACCCACCGTGGCGGCTGTCATTGTGGCGCAGTAGCCTTCGAGGTGCTGGCGCCAGCGCGCCTGCGTGCCAGCGATTGCAACTGCTCGATCTGCCGGATGAGCGGCTATCTGCACCTCATCGTGCCGCAGGGCAGATTCCGCCTGCTCCGCGGAGCGGAGCTGCTCACCGAGTATCGATTCAACACCGGTACGGCGCGGCATCTGTTCTGCGCGCGCTGTGGCGTGAAGTCATTTTACGTACCGAGATCGAACCCGGACGGCTACAGCATCAACGTGCGCTGCCTCGATCCCTCGACAGTGGCACACGTGGAGGTGGAACCGTTCGACGATGACGATCGGGAGGCGGCCACCGCGAGGATCCGGGAGCTCTCGCGCCAAGGCTGAAGGCCGCCGGATCTCTCCTGCTCAACCTTTCGCCGGCTTTCCGGCGCTCTCCGCCAGGAACATCCACGTCTCGACCACCGTATCCGGGTTGAGCGACATGCTCTCGATCCCCTGCTCGAGCAGCCAGCGCGCCAGCTCCGGATGATCCGAGGGTCCCTGGCCACAGATGCCCACGTACTTGCCGCGCCTCTTGCAGGCGGCAATCGTCATGGCCAGCAGCATTTTCACCGCCTCGTCCCGCTCATCGAAAGCCTTCGCCACGATCGAGGAGTCGCGATCCAGACCGAGGGTGAGCTGAGTCATGTCGTTCGAGCCGATCGACATGCTATCGAAATGATTCAGATACTCGTCCGCGAGCAGCGCGTTGGTGGGCAGCTCGCACATCATGATGATCCGCAGGTCGCCCGTGCCGCGCTCGAGACCGTTCTCGGCGAGCAGCTCGGTGACCTGCCTGGCCTCCTTCAGCGTGCGCACGAAGGGCACCATGACCTGCACGTTGGTGAGGCCCATCTTGTCGCGGACCTTCCTCAGGGCGCGGCACTCGAGATCGAAGCACGGGCGGAAGGTCTCATCGACGTAACGCGAGGCGCCGCGAAAGCCGAGCATCGGATTTTCTTCTTCCGGCTCGTAGCGGGCGCCCCCGATGAGATTCGCATATTCGTTCGACTTGAAATCGGACAGCCGCACGATCACCGGCTCCGGCGCAAACGCCGCGGCGATCTGCGCGATGCCCTCGGCAAGCTTGTCCACGTAAAACCCGACCGGATCGGCGTAGCCGGCCATCTGGCCGCGGATTTGCTCCTGCAGCTCGCTGTCCAGCTGATCGAACTCCAGCAGCGCGCGCGGGTGCACGCCGATCATCCGGTTGATGATGAACTCCAGCCGCGCAAGTCCTACTCCACGGTGAGGGATGCCTGCGAAATCGAAGGCACGGTCCGGATTGCCGACGTTCATCATGATCTTGACCGGAATCTTCGGCAGCGTATCGAGCTCGATCTGCTTGCGCTCAAACTCCAGCATGCCCTCGTACACGTAGCCGGTGTCTCCCTCGGCGCAGGATACCGTGACGTCCTGTCCCTCACGGATGCTCTGCGTCGCATCGGTACAGCCGACCACGGCTGCAATTCCCAGCTCACGTGCAATGATCGCCGCGTGACAGGTCCGGCCGCCGCGATTGGTGACGATCGCCGAAGCGCGTTTCATGACGGGCTCCCAGTCGGGGTCGGTCATGTCGGCCACCAGCACGTCACCATTCTGGACACGGGCCATCTCGGAGGCATCCTTGATCACACGCGCCGGACCGGCTCCGATGCGCTGACCGATACTGCGCCCGGAAGTGAGCACCCTGGAGCGCGACTTGAGCGAGAAACGCTGGATGGTGCGACCCGCGCGGCTCTGCACGGTTTCCGGCCGCGCCTGCAGAATGAAGATCTCACCCGAGGCGCCATCCTTGCCCCACTCGATATCCATCGGCGCCTTGTAATGGTCCTCGATGAGCAGCGCCTGGCGCGCCAGCGCCAGAAGATCGGCTTCCTCCAGACAGAAGCGCATGCGCTCGTGCTGCGGAACCTCCACGGTTCTCACGCGCTCGGATGAGCCCTCGGGCGCGTACACCATCTTCACGGCCTTGCCGCCCAGGTTCTTGCGAAGGATCGGATATTTCCCTGCGCGCAATCCCAGCTTGTAGACGTAGAACTCATCGGGATTCACGGCTCCCTGCACCACGGTCTCGCCCAAACCGTAGGAGGCAGTGATGAACACGACATCGCGAAAGCCGGAATCGGTGTCGAGTGTGAACATGACACCGCTGGAGCCGAGATCACTGCGTACCATGTGTTGCACACCGGCGGAAAGTGCGACGGCGTTATGGTCGAAGCCCTGATGCACGCGATAGGAGATCGCGCGGTCATTGAACAGCGAGGCGAAAACCTCGTGCATGGCTCGCAGCACATTCGCTTCGCCCCGCACGTTCAGGAACGTCTCCTGCTGGCCAGCGAAAGAGGCTTCGGGCAGATCCTCGGCAGTGGCCGAGGATCGCACTGCAACCGCAATTTCGCTGCCGCCGCTCATGCGGCGCAGCTCCTCCGCGACCGCCTTCTGCAGCTCCGGGTGAAACGGCGTAGCCATGATCCAGCCGCGGATGCGCGCGCCGGTCGCTGCAAGTCGCGTGACATCATCGACGTTCAACGAGGCGAGCTCGGCGCGAATCCGTCCCTCGAGATCACCCTGCTTGAGGAAATCCCGATACGCCTGCGCAGTAGTCGCGAAGCCGCCGGGTACACGCACGCCGAGACTGGCCAGGGAGCCGATCATCTCGCCCAGGGAAGCATTCTTGCCGCCGACAGTCTCCACGTCACGCATGGCAAGGCGCTCGAAAGGAATGACATACCTGTTCAATGGCGCTCCTCGGCAGACGTGCGAACGTGAATCATGCTTGCTCCGGCTGCCGGGCGGTGGAACACTCGCTGCACGCTGGGCAACCGGACAGGCTCGTGAGTCGTCGAACCGTATTCTTCGTTTCGGACCAGACGGGTGTGACTGCGGAAACCATGGGCCACAGTCTCATGACGCAGTTCGAAGGCCTGGAATTTCGACCCGTGACTTTGCCATTTGTGTCGAGCGTTGACAAGGCGCATGAGGCGGTCAGACGCATCAACCGCGCCGCGGAAGAAGAGGGGCTGCGGCCGATCATTTTCAGCACTCTGGTGCAGGACGAGCTGCGCGACATCGTAGTCTCGGCCAACGGTTTGTTCCTGGACTTCTTCGCCGCGTTCGTGGGTCCGCTCGAGCGCGAGCTCAACACTCGCTCCACCCACCGCGCCGGCCGCGCGCATGGCATGGCGGACGTTGCCGCCTATACCGCCCGTATCAACGCGACGAACTTCGCGCTTGCCAACGACGACGGCACTGGTGGCGACTACGCGCACGCCGATGTGATCCTCCTCGGCGTGTCCCGCTCCGGCAAGACGCCGACGTGCCTCTACATGGCGCTGCAGTACGGTGTGTTCGCCGCCAACTATCCGCTCACCGAAGAGGATCTCGAGGCGGGACGCTTGCCCAAGCGGCTCGAGCTGCATCGACGCAAGCTGTTTGCCCTGTCGATCAAGCCCGAGCGATTGCAACAAATACGCAACGAGCGCCGCCCGGAGAGTCGCTACTCGTCGCGGCCGCAAGTGCAGTACGAGATCCGCGCGGCCGAGGCATTGTTCGTGCGCTACGCGATTCCCTGTCTGGATACCACCGAGTGCTCCATCGAGGAGATTGCCAGTCGTATCCTGAACACGACCGGCATCGAGAGGCGTCTGCGGCCGTAGAGAAATTCCGGCAATTATCCCGCGCGAGTGCTGTCGGTGGCACGATTCGTGCGTGCGTTGACTGGCAACTGCGGAGCGCTCTGAAAATCGCGCATTTCATGTCTTGCACGCGCCCCGAGCTGCGTTATAGTCAGGAGGATGCTGAAACCAGCCACCAGAACCAGACCTGCACGAGCGGCGCGCGCAAGCGCTCGCGCCGCTTTCGATGACACGCTGGCTCCGGCTTCCTGGCGCGCGAGCCCGCGCACTTTTGTCGCGCTCATGGGTTTGTACGAAAGTAACTACATTCGACTCGGCTGGCTGGTGAGCGGACTCGGAACACTCACGGGACGGCAGCGCTCCGTGGTGCCCGGAGACTGTGATCTTCTTCTCACGCTGTCGGAACGCTCCCCGTACACGACGACCCTGAATTTGACGTATGTACTGCCCGCAGCCTCTGGCGAGGAGCCGCTGCCCGACATGCGCGTACGGGTCTATCATGACGCGCATCTCGCCGAAGCTCTCGAGTGGGCCGGCAGCCACAGCCAACCCATTCTCAGGACGCTGCGCAGCCATGCAGAGCGTGAACTGGATCAGCGCTGGGCGCGCAACGTGATGCTAAACAAGTGGCTGGAATATTGCGTGGAGCGAGGTCATCGCTTCTCATCCGGAGCGAGCGTAACGGCCGGTAGATGAGAAGCGGCGGTTCCCGCCGCAGCTCTCATGAAGGCCCTTCGACAACTCGGATTTCTCAAGCTCAACTTCCGTCAGGATGCGCCTCCCGAAGAGGAGGGGCGCGTGCTGGCGCTGTTTCGCAATCGCGCCGAGCTCAAGAAGGCTTACGGCGAGCTGCAGGAGGAAATCTATCGCCTGCAGGACCGCATGAAACAGCAGGAAGGGGCCACACAGCGCGTGCAGGAAATGCTCAGCGCGCTGGAGGGTCGCCTCGGCATGTCCGATACGGCCTATCCCGCCCTCGTTTTCTATCAGCTACGCAGGCTGTGGCAAAGCGGACGCGAGCTGATCGAGCAGTTCGTGGCGGATCTGACCCGGCAGCAGGAGGATCGCGAGCGCCGGGCGCACCTCGCCGAGCACAACCGCCGTCAGTTCACCCGGCGCCAGTCCGTGGAGAAGACGCTGCGCAGCGCCGAGTCGCAGGCGGCTGAGATGGCCGACAGCGTCGCCGGTCTCGAAAGCGAGCGTGCGAGGCTCACCCGTTTCTGGCACTACTTCAAGCGGCGCAGGCTCGAGCACCGGATCGCCGCCGCAGTCGGCGCCGCCGTCAGTGCCAACGCCGCTCTGGTCGAAGCGCGCGCAGCCTCCGAGGCTCTCGAGCAGGAGCCTGTTCCCGAGTTTGCGGGCCTGTCGCTGGAAGCGCGCCGGGCCATCAATCTCGCAGCCATCGCCTATGCCGAAGTGCTGTGCCTGCGGCTGGTGAAGACGCCGCTGGTGAATCTGGCGCGCGAGGCGACCAGCCGGCGCGAAGTGGCCGACGAGTATGGCTCTCAGCAGGAATGCGAGCGGCTGATGGATGAGATCGAGAGTGCGCGTGTGGCGATTCAGGTTCGGACGAACATTGCTCAGGAGATCACCAGTCGGAGCGAGAGACTCAAGCAGGTCGCACGCTACAGAAGCGCTGCCGACACAGCTCCGACGACGGACTCTCTCGCTTTCTCCGAGGGCGATGTGATGGGCAGCGATCCCGTCGGGGCAAGCGCGGCGCGCATGCCCAACGTGCTCGCCGAAGACACCTGGGATCTGTTCAGAATCCTGCTGAGATGAGGATACCCGGGCCGGCTCCCCGCCGGCCCGGGCTCAAAAGGGCTTCAGCTTCGGCGCGCGGTCTTCTGGGACGGTGCCGAGGGGCGTACACCGGTCACCATGTCCGCCATCACCTCTGTCGCCTGAGAAAGCACGACGTCTGGTAACTCGTTCTTGTCCTTCTCGATGTCCTCCACGGACTTCAGGGGCGGCAGGTTCTTGGCAGCACGGCGGCTGTTCTCGCGATCGAGTCGCTCCTTGTCCTGCCGGGCGCGCTCCTCGCGGCGCTCCTTCAGGTTCAGCGAAACGGAGTGCTGTTCACGCACGGAGTCGATCGCTGCAATGTCGGAGACGAGCCAGCGGTAGTCAGGATCGCGCTGCGCGCGAATGTCCTCGTCGGACACCAGCGCCGAGACGGGCAGGGTGCCCGGCGGATCGCTCTTCTGAAAGGGCACGCCCGCAATCCGGTCCCAGGGCAGCGCGGCCTCGAGTGCGCTCTCGCCCACTTCCTTGGTATCGATCGGTGAGGGCAATGTCAGGTCGGGCTCGACGCCCCGATGCTGGGTACTCTCACCGGTCACGCGGTAGAACTTACCGATGGTGACGGTGAGCTGGCCGCTCACCGGCTTCTGCGACCACCGATCCAGCGGCACCAGATTCTGCACGGTGCCCTTGCCGAAGGTGCGTTGCCCCAGAATGAGCCCACGGTGATAGTCCTGGATGGCGCCTGCGAAGATCTCGGAGGCGGAGGCACTGAAGCGATCCACGAGTACCGCCAGCGGGCCGTCGTAGGCTGGAGCCTGCTCCGGATCATCGAGCACCTCGAGCCGCCCGGTGGTGTCCTTGAGCTGCACCACCGGCCCGTGATCGATGAACAGCCCGGTGAGCGCAGTGGCTTCCGGCAGATATCCGCCGCCATCCCCGCGCAGGTCGAGCACCAGGCCGTCGATATTCTCGGTCTTCAGCTCCTTCAGCAGCTTCAGCACATCGCGCGTCGTGCTGCGGTAGTTCTGATCGCCCGCATTCTGTGCGGCGATGTCCTGATAGAAGCCCGGCACGGTGATGACACCGACCTTGAGCGTGCGCCCGTTGCGAGTGACGTTCTTCACTTCCTTGTGTGCCGCCTGGGCCTCCAGGGTGACCTTGTTGCGCACGAATTCGAGTGTCTTTTCCTTCGAGCCCGGCGCGGCGCCCGCGGGCAGGACTTCCAGGCGCACGATCGTGCCGGCCTTGCCGCGGATGAGCTGCACCACGTCATCGAGCCGCCAGCCGATCACATCCTTCATCTCCCCATCGTGACCCTGACCCACTGCCGTGACGCGATCGTTCTGATTCAACGTCTGGGCAACGGCCGCCGGGCCGCCCTCGATCACGTTCATGATCGTCACGTAGTCATCCACGAGTTGCAGCGAGGCGCCGATGCCCTCGTAGTTGAGGCTCATCTGGATGCGATATTCCTCGGAATTGCGCGGCGAGAAATAGCTCGAGTGCGGATCGAACGAGCGCGCATACGCGTTCATCAGGTTCTCGAACACATCTTCGGAAGTGATCTGATCGACGCGGTGCAGGACGTGCTCATAGCGCTTGCGCAGCAGGTCGGAAACCTCCGGCCACTGCTTCCCGGTGAGCATCAGCGAAAGGGCATCGTTCTTCACCCGCTTGCGCCACAGCTCGTTCAGCTCATTCTCGTTCGACGGCCAAGCGGTCTTGGTGCGATCGAACTCGAATGTCTCGTTGAGCGTCCAGTCGGGCTCGGTCTTGAGCAGCTCGATCGCATGCTGAATGCGCTCGCGGTTGCGCTGTTGAAAGCGCGCAAAGATCACGTAGGCGGGATCGACATCCCCGGTGCGGATCATGTCATCGAACTTGAAGCGGTAGGCCTGGAACTCCGCGATGTCGCTCGCCAGGAAGTAGCTGTGCTGGCTGTCGAGGAAATCCAGGTAACGCTGGAAGACCTGCTCCGACAGCTTCTTGTCGATCGGCATCCGGCTGTAGTGCGCCTCCTCGAGGATGCGACCGATCTTGCGGGCAGTGGACCGCTGCGCGTCTGTCGGGGCGAGGGCCCCGGGGGGCAGAATGGAAGGGCTGGCCGGTGCACGCGAGGGACCCGCGAGGGCGAGTGCCAGGACGGCCAGGGTTGTCAGCACTGAGGCGGCCATCCACCCGGTCGTGCGCCGAAGAGATTTATGCAGCATTCATGACGCTCGCAGTTTCGTAAGGCTTACACTTTGGAGCAAGGCTAGAGCGTGCGGTTCGGCTCAGCAAGTGCGGGAACTCTCCAGTCTGGTGGACAGCATGCGTCCTCTCACCATATTGCTCGGAATCGTGATGGGCTCGACGGTCTCGCTGGCCGTTGGACTAGTAATGACCTGGATCGTCATCCTGTTCCTGCCCCGGGACGCCGAGCGATTCGCCCCGGAACACGCCCCGCTCCTGCAAGCCATCGCGATCTTCACGGCCCTGGCGGCCGCCACGGCCGCCAGCTTCTATGGCGACCTGCGCACCCGCACCTGGCGCCTGGGGGCGCACGCCCTCACGGTGCTGCTGCTGGGGGCAACCATTTGGATGTACTGGCCATCTTGATGGCCCGGCACCCAGCTCGGACTTGGCGGGCGATCTAGAGCGTTCCATGCGAACCACTGATCGGATTCGAGCCTCGCTGCCGGAAGGAGGTTCCGTCGCGCCGGTATTACTTAATGGGGAGAGGGGTGGGAAGGCGGCGTTGCCTCGGGCCGCCGCAGCAGCAGCGCGAAGCATATCCGCAGCAGCACGATCAGGATGGCGGGGCCGAGAGCGACCAGCCAGTACGTGAAGGCACCCTGGCTGAGTCCCACCAGGAAGTCTCCGAGCAGGGCCATGGGACCGGCATGCGTGTTTGTGCCATGCGTGTACGGCCCCAGAGCGCGATTACCGACTACCCAGATCAGGAGTGGCACGAGGGTGACGCCGGCCAGCAGGCACACGCCCAGGATGAGCAGCTCGCGGGTCAGCGAGCCCAGATGAGCAAAGGATCGGTGGACGGGCAGCAGCAGAAGACTCCTTGAGGCCAGCCGGGGCACGGCCTAATCTTCGAAAGGCCGCCGAGCGCCCCGCCGCCTCAAACGACCGGCCGGGCGACCTGTGTCCTTCGCGGTGCGCCCCAAGGCGAGCCCTCGCAGGCTGGAGAGTATACGCGTCGATGCAGCAAGTCAGAGCAGCAGTCGTCGGTGTCGGCTATCTGGGCCGATTCCACGCCCAGAAATATGCCCAGGCGCACGACTGCAAACTCGTTGCGGTGGTGGACGCCAGCCCGTCCGCAAGGGAGGCGATCACAACGGAGCTGGGTGTTCGCGCGATAGCGCAATACCAGGATCTGCTCGGCGCGGTCGACGCTGTGAGCATCGTCACGCCTACGCCCACACACTTTCCCATCGCGCGTGACTTTCTCGCTGCCGGGGTCCACGTTCTGCTCGAAAAGCCGATCACCGAGACCGGAACACAGGCGCGCGAGCTCATTGCGCTGGCCGCGGCCCACAAGCGCATTCTCCAGGTGGGTCACCTCGAGCGCTTCAACGCCGCGATTCTTGCTGCCGAGCCATACTTGCGCATGCCACGGTTCGTCGAATGCCACCGGCTTGCTCCCTATCGAGAGCGTGGCACGGATGTCAATGTCGTGCTGGATCTGATGATTCATGACATCGACATCGTGCAGACCATGGTGGGTGCTTCCATTGCGACCATCGATGCGGTCGGAACGCCTGTGTTCTCGGAAGAGATCGACATCTGCAACGCGCGGATCAGATTTGCCAATGGTTGCGTTGCGAATGCGACCGCAAGCCGGGTGAGCCTGAAGACCGAGCGCAAGCTGCGCGTGTTCGAGGATGACGCTTACCTGTCTCTGGATCTGCAGCAGAAGATCCTCACGGTGATCCGCAAGCGCAGCCCCGGGGACCCGCCGGGCCCGCTGCCGGTCACGATCGAGGAGCAGGCGCTGGAGCAGGGGGATGCGCTCAAGGCCGAGATCGAGTCTTTCCTGCAGTGCGTGCGCACTGGCGCCTCGCCCGTAGTGAGCGGGGAAGCCGGGCTGACCGCGCTCGAGACGGCGACGCGCATCACCGAGCAGGTCCATGAATCGCTCGCCGCGCGCGCCGGCCACCGTCACTGAGAGGTCCGCGATGTCCCTGCAACCAGAGCACTTCCGCCGTCCGAGCCGCCGCGTGTCGGTGGCGGCCATCCAGATGTCCTGCGGCTGGGATATTCAGGCCAACATCGCCAAGGCGGAGAGCCTGGTGCGACAAGCCGCCGCCCGCGGCGCGCAGATCATCCTGCTGCCGGAGCTGTTCGAGGCACCCTATTTCTGCATCGAGCAGGACAATCGACACCTCGCCCTGGCCCGTCCGGTGCAGGAGAGCGTGCCCGTACAGCACTTCAGCGGCGTTGCCCGCGAGCTCGGGGTCGTCCTGCCGATCAGCTTTTTCGAGCGCTCCGGCCCGGTATTCTTCAACTCGATCGCCATTATCGATGCCGATGGGGTGAACCTCGGTCTCTACCGCAAGTCACACATTCCCAACGGCCCGGGGTATCAGGAGAAGAATTACTTCAGTCCGGGCGACACCGGCTTCAGGGTCTGGGACACGCGCTTCGCACGCATCGGGGTGGGCATCTGCTGGGACCAGTGGTTTCCGGAGACGGCCCGCTCGATGGCGCTGCTCGGTGCCGAGCTGTTTTTCTTTCCGACCGCCATCGGCTCGGAGCCGCCCCCGGCCTTGCCGGTGAATTCCCGCGAGCACTGGCAGCGCACCCAACAGGGCCACGCTGCGGCCAACCTGACTCCGCTCATCGCCTGCAACCGCTACGGCCTGGAGCGCTCGATCCAGGACCCCGATGGGCTGTACATCCGCTTCTACGGCTCGTCCTTCATCGCGGATGCAACGGGTGCCAAGCTTGCGGAGGCCCCGGAGGAGGGTGACGCGGTGCTGACGGCCGATTTCGATCTGGAAGAGCTCGGGCAGCTGCGCAACAACTGGTTCGTCTTCCGCGACCGCCGTCCCGACCTCTACGGTTCGCTGGTGTCACTCGATGGAGGGTCTGACCGGCACTGAACAACCGGCGCTGTGTAGGTCGCCATTGAGCGGGCCCGAGCTGAGCGGCGCCGGCGCTCAGTGCCTCGCGACCCACTGGCGCGCATCCTTCAGCTCGCGCACGAAGCGATCGAATTCGGCGCGCCTGCGGACATCATCCGGGATGCGCAGCAGGAGCGAAGGGTGGATCGTCACCCACAAGTGTGTGGTGGCGCTCAGGCTCACGGGCGTGCCACGCATCTGCGAGATGGTCACGACCTGGCCCAACAGGGCACGTGCGGCCGTCGCGCCCAACGCGATCACCAGCTTCGGCCCGACGAGGCGCAATTCCTCGACCAACCACCAGTTGCAAGCCTCGATCTCGCTCGGGCTGGGCTTGACATGCAGACGGCGTTTGCCGCGCGGCTCGAACTTGAAATGCTTGACCGCATTCGTGACATAAACGGACTGGCGGTCGAGGCCGGCCTCACCGAGCGCCCGGTCGAGCATCGCACCGGCAGGGCCAATGAAGGGGTGTCCCTGCAGGTCCTCGGAGTCCCCGGGCGCCTCACCCACCAGCATCAGCGCGTTGGGTGACTTGCCTTCCCCGGGCACGCCCTGAGTCGCCGTCCGCCACAGTGAGCACCGTCTGCACTGATTGACAGCTTCCGGCAGCTCGCCGGTGGAGGCGAGAGTGCGGGCGCCCGTGAGCCCTTGCTCCGTGCCACGATCCTCAGGCTCGTGACGCCTGCCCTCGATCTCATGGTCTTCGCGCTTCATCCGACAGCTTCAATGATCGAAGCCGCCCGGTGGTTCCGGGGAAAGAGTTTGGTGGAGGCGGGGGGAATCGAACCCCCGTCCGCAAGCGCTAGACTCCAAGCTCTACGTATGTAGCTCGCTCTTTGTTTCTCGCGTCACGCTACCCGAGGAGCAGGGAAGACGCTTCGCCAGCCACGGTGACTCTTAACGACACGGCCCGTCGCACACCGCATCGCGATCCTATGAGCGCGTCCCCTGATTCAGTCGCATAGGCACGAGCTGGTCAGAGGTCAGCTGCGTTTAGGCAGCTAGAGCGTAGTTGTCGTCGTTGGCAACTATGATTTGCAGCATTATTAACGAGGGCACTGCGCCTCGATACGCACCTGGAGGTTTGCAACCCACGTCGAAACCGGTCGCCCCCTAAGGTCCTGCCTAGCATAACCCAGGAGCCGCACTCCCGGGGGAAATGCCCCCGCGGGCCTGCATAAGCCCCGGTCCGCAGGTCCCGGGGTCAGCCTCGCCTGAGCAGCCGCGCCTTGTCGCGCTGCCAGTCGCGTTCCTTCTCGACGGCCCGCTTGTCATGTTGCTTCTTGCCCTTGGCGAGCCCCACCTGCAGTTTCGCGCGGCCGTTCTTCCAGTACAGCTCGAGCGGCACCAGGGTATAGCCTTTGCGCTCCACCGCGCCGATCAGTCCTGAGAGCTCGCTGCGGTGAAGTAGCAGCTTGCGAGTGCGGGTCGGGTCCGCCACCACGTGGGTGGATGCTGAGTTGAGTGGGGCGATGTGCGCGCCAAACAGGAACGCCTCGAAGCCGCGGACGAAGACGTACGCCTCTTTCAACTGCGCGCGTCCGGCGCGCATTGCCTTCACTTCCCATCCCTGCAGGGCGATGCCGGCCTCGTAGCGCTCCTCGATGAAGTAGTCGAAGCGCGCCTTGCGGTTCTCGGCAATGAGGCGTTGAGGCTGTTCGGCTTTGGCCATGCTCGAAGCAAGGGTGAGGGGCAGGGCGGCAGTGTACCCCAGGGCGGCTCGCGAGCCCGGCGCAGCCTGTGCGGCCCAGCGGCAGCCGATCATGACAAATCGGGACGACCTTGCAACAATCAACCCATGCGACAGGTCCAGCACTCGGCGCTCATCGTTCAGACGCCGGGCCGCGTGTTTTCCCTCATCAATGACATCGAAAGCTATCCTCGCTTCATCCCGTGGTGTACGCACGCGAGTGTGCTGTCCCGTTCGGAGCGCGAGATCATCGCCACGATCGGCGTGCGACGCGGCCCGCTGCGCGGCGAATTCACCACACGCAACGAGCTCGAGCCCGATCGCCGCATCCTGATGCACCTGGTGAGCGGGCCGTTCCGGATGTTGGAAGGAGAGTGGCTGCTGAGCCCCGTAGGGGACAACCAAGCGGGCTGCCGTGTGCAGCTCACCATGAAGTTCGCTTTCAGCAACCCGCTGACGGCGCTCCTGTTCGAGCAGCAGTTCGCCGAGACCGCCGCCTCGCTGCTGGACGCCTTCGTGGCACGGGCGCGAACGCTGCCGCCGTGACCCGCCCGGTGCGAAAGCAGTGCACGGTCGCCTACGCCACCTCCGAGCAGCAGTACCTGTGGAGCGTCGATCTTCCCTGGGAGGCAAACATCGCGGACGCCCTGGAGGCTGCGCGTACGATCGCGAGCTCAGCACAGGTTCCCTGGGAGAGCGCGGCCGTCGGCATCTTCGGGGAGCGCCGGCAGCGCTCTGAAATCCCGGCTCCGGGGGATCGAATCGAGTTGTATCGGCCGCTGCGGTGCGATCCACGCCAGCGCCGGCGCGAACAGGTGCAGAAGCAGCGCAAAGGCACGCCGCGTTAGGGAACCCGACGGGCTGCGAAGGCGGGGCAGCGTGTTGGCCGCGGCTCAGCCGCTCTACATCACCGGGAACTTCTGGATGGAGGGTCCCTGCTCGGGGCCTTGCGGCGCCTTGTTCGGCACGTTGATCTTCTCGAATTTCTCGACCTTGTCCTCGTGAAACAGCACGATCAGATGGCGCTCTTCGGCCCGATGCAGCCGGCCTTTCTTGAAGTAGTACAGGTAGTCCCAGCGACCCTTGTCGAAGATGTCCGGGACCATCGGGGTGCCGAGGAGGTAGCGCACCTGGCTGCGCGTCATGCCGACCTGAAGTTGGTCCACGGTGCGGGCTTCCAGGTAGTTCCCCTGCTGGATGTTCATGCGATAGACGCACGCCTGCAGGCAAAGCAGTGACAGCAGCAGGACGCCGAGCCGAAAAAAAGTGGGTTTCATGCCGTTCCAATGAGGGATAATGGCGGCGCATCATACCCGATCGCCAACCGTCCGCCGCCCGCGCCGCGACTGTGGGGCTGGTCCGGACCTGAAGAGCACCAGTGGAAGGCAAGGACCTCCGCAAAGCCGGCCTGAAGGTAACGCTGCCGAGGCTGAAAATTCTCGAGATCCTCGAGAGCAGTGCGACGCGTCACCTTTCCGCCGAGGACATCTACCGCAACCTGCTCGACTCGAACGAGGACATCGGGCTGGCGACGGTGTATCGCGTGCTGACACAGTTCGAAGCTGCGGGCCTCGTCACCCGGCACCACTTCGAGGACGGCATGGCCGTCTTCGAGCTCAATCAGGGCACGCATCACGATCATATCGTGTGTCTGGACTGCGGCCGCGTCGAGGAGTTCATGGACGCCGGCATCGAGGATCGGCAGACCTCGGTGGCGCAGCGCCTGGGATTCACCATTCGCGATCATTCCCTGATCATGTACGGCCACTGCCGCCGCACCAACTGCGCCTACCGCAAGAAGAAGGCGAGCTGAGCCGATTCGGGCGTTCAGCGGCGCCTGGAGGCAGGGCGCGCGGTCTCTTCTTCCTCAGTCTGCTCCGGCGCCGCCGGCGTGGGCGCGGTGCCGGAACGAGCAGGCGCGCTGCGGGTAGCCTCTAAGGCAGCTTCCCTGGACGCCTCGATGGCCGGATTCACGCTGATCCGTGTGGTCGCTCCCGCGTCCGCCACGGGCTGCGGAGCTGCCTTGAGCATCTCGCGGGCATGCTCACGGGCGCGCGCGGTCACTTCGACGCCGCCGAGCATGCGGGCGAGCTCCTCGATGCGCTCCTGGGGGGCGAGCTCGGAGAGCGCGGTACGACTCGTGCGGCCATCGGTGAGCTTCGTGACGCGCAAGTGATGATGGCCCTGGGATGCGACCTGCGGCAGATGCGTCACACACAACACCTGGCCGCGCTCGCCCAGCCCGCGCAGCTCTCTGCCGACGATCTCCGCCACCGCGCCGCCGATTCCGGCGTCCACTTCATCAAACACCATGCAGCGCGTGTCGCGGGAGGCGCAGGCGACCTGCACGGCCAGCGACAGGCGCGAGAGCTCACCGCCCGAGGCCACCTTGGAAAGCGGTCGCAGCGGCTGGCCCGGATTGGCCGTTACGCGGAAGTCGATCTGATCGACGCCGTGTTGAGTCGGCTCGGCGGAGCCATCCTGCGCCACCTCGACCTGAAAGCGGCCGCCGGACATTCCCAGAGTCTGCATGCGCGTCGTGATGTCTTTGGACAGCACACGGCCTGCGGTCGTGCGCTTCGCCGAAAGCTGGTTGGCGAGGGTGCGGAAGTTCTCCAGCGCCGTCCCCAGGTCCTTGCGCAACACGGCGAGATCCGTCTCCGCACGCTCTACCGCCTCCAACTCGGTGATGAGCTGTGCGGAGCGCTCGGCAAGCTCCGGCGGCTGCACGCGGTGCTTGCGGGCCACTTCCTCGATCGCCGCGAGCCGCCTCTCGACCTGATCCTGGCGCGCGGTGTCGAGCTCGAGGCTGTCGCGATAGCGGGTGAGCTCGTGGGCGGCCTCACGGATCTGGATCGCGGCACCCTCCACCAGCGGCAACACGGATTCCAACTTGGAGTCCACATTGGCGAGGCCGCGCAGCGCCTGCAGCGCGCGGCTGGCGCCGGCATGCGCGCTGCCCTCCTCACCCTCGTAGAGCAGCTGAAGAGCCATCTGGGTCGCTTCCGCGAGCCGGCCGCGGTTGGCCAGGCGTGCGCGCTCCTCGGCGAGGCGCAGGAGCTCGCCGGGCTTCAGCTGCAAGGCATTCAGCTCGGCGACCTGGTAACGCAGCGATTCGAGTTTGGCGTCGCGATCGCGTGTCTTGGATTCAATCTCCAGTGTGCGGTTCAAGAGCTCGAGCCAGACGCGATGAGCAATTCCGACCTGGCCGGTCGCCTGCTCGAGGCGGCCGAATCCATCCAGCAGCTCGCGCTGCGCGGCCGCCCGGGTGAGCGACTGAAATTCGTGCTGCCCGTGGATGTCGATCAGGATGTTGCCCGCTTCGCGCAGCAGCTGTACCGCCACGGCCTGGCCGTTCAGATACGCGCGGGAGCGACCGTCGCTCGAGACCACGCGGCGGATCGAAAGCTCCTCGGGAGCGTAGATGGATTGTTCCTCCAGCCAGCGCTTCAACTCCCGCGGGCATTTGCTCAGATCGAAGGTCCCGATGATCTCGGCTCGCTCGGCGCCATGGCGTACCACCTCGGCGCCCGCGCGCCCCCCGGCCAGCAACTGCAGCGCATCCACCAGAATGGACTTGCCCGCGCCAGTCTCGCCGGTCAGCACCGTCAGTCCGGGCCGCAGTTCCAGCTCGACGCTATCGATGATCGCGAAGTCCCGGATCTGCAGATAGTTGAGCATGTGATGGACCTCAGCGTTCGAAGCTGCCGCGGCCCCAATGCAGCTTGGAGCGCAGCAGGCGGTAGTAGTCGAAACCGGCCGGGTGCAGCAGCGTCACGCGCTCGGCGCCGGCCTGGATGGCCAGCCGGTCCCCGGGCGCAAACTCCCCGAGCACGATTCCGTCGCATGTGATCTGGGCGCGCGTATCCGGACGCTCCAGGAGCTTGACTTCAATGCGCGATCGCGACGAGACGACGATGGGCCGGTCCGACAGCGTGTGCGGGCAAATGGGGGCGACCACGAAAGCATCCAGGTGCGGCTCGATGATCGGACCGCCGCACGAGAGAGCGTACGCAGTAGAGCCGGTAGCGCTCGCCACCACGACGCCGTCGCCTGCGTGCGTGTTGACGTACGTCCCGTTCAGGTAGGTTTCGAAATCGAGCATGCGGCCCGTTGCCACCTTCTGCATCACCACATCATTCAGTGCCAGTGCCTCGGACACGACCCCGGAGGCGCTCTGCAGCCGGGAGGAGAGCAGCGGCCGCTCATCGGCCTCGAGCTTTCCGAGCAGCGCCGTGTCGATACACGGAAACATGTCCTGCGGCATCACGTCCGTGAGGAAGCCGAGCCGTCCCCGGTTGACACCGAGCAGGGGTACCCCGTGCCGGGCAACCAGGCCCGCCGCATACAGCAGGGTGCCGTCCCCACCGATGGCGATCATCAGGTCCACCTGGGCTCCCATCGCCTGCTCGGGCACCCGCTCGACCGCGACATCCAGGCCGAAGGGGGTCTCCTCGCTGATCAGCACCCGGACCTCCCGGGAGCGCAGGTGCGGGATCAGCGCGCCTGCGGATTCAGCCACACGCGGGTCCTGGAATCTGCCGACCAGCGCGCACACTCGCACGGGAAAGCCCATCTGCAGCCTCGTTCGGGGCCTCGCGAGCGTGCGAGGCGGGTCTTTGTAGCACGATGCCATGGCAGGGCCAATGCGCCCGGGGCGGTGGCGGGGGTGCCCGTTCACATCGGCTTGCGCCGGGGATCGCTTGACGGTGGGGGCTGCCGTCGCTAGCGTTCGGGCCGCCAACTGGCAGTTTTGGATGCAAAGCAACGCGGCTATCGGCAGGCCATGGGCCACGAAGAACGAGACACGGAGACTCTGGGCGAGCGCGCTCAACACCTGCTGCGGGTGCTGATTGAAAGTTACATCCGCGACGGGCAACCGGTTGGCTCACGCGTGCTCTCGCGGGACTCGGGCCTGCAGCTCAGCTCGGCGACCATCCGCAACGTCATGGCGGACCTCGAGGAGTTCGGGTTCGTCTCCTCGCCGCATACCTCTTCCGGGCGCGTGCCGACCGACAAGGGCTACCGTTTCTTCGTCAATACCCTGTTGCGTGTGAAGCCGGTAGAGGAGGCGGCGATCGCCGAGATCCGGCGCCAGGTGGATAGCAACCGCGACAGCTCGAAGGAGCTCATCTCGAGCGTCTCTCAGCTCCTCTCGAGCGTCACGCAGCTGGCTGGCGTCGTGACCGTGCCGAGAACGCAGCAGGCCTCCATCACCCAGATCGAGTTCGTGGCCCTGTCCGAGAACCGGGTGCTGGTGGTGCTCGTTTTCAACGACCGCGAAGTGCAGAACCGCATCATTCAGCTCGAGCGCTATTACTCCCCCGATGAGCTCAAGCGGGCCTCGAATTATCTGAACGAGCAGTTCCGGGGCCGCACCCTGCAGCAGGTGCGCCACGAGATCCTGCGCCAGCTCGCCGAGGCGCACGCCCACATGAGTCAGATCATGCTGGATGCGATCTCGGTCGCCCAGCACGTATTCGAGGCCGGGGAAGGCGAGGAGCGCCTCGAGTACGTCATCAAGGGCGAGACCAACCTGATGGGCGCGGCCGAGCTGACCAGCGTCGAGAAGCTGCGGCGCCTGTTCGAGGCGTTCAACGAGAAGCGCGACTTCCTGCACCTGCTCGACCACAGCCTCAAGGCCGAGGGCGTGAAGATCTTCATCGGACACGAATCGGGCTACCAGGTCCTCGATGACTGCAGTTTCGTCGCCGCCCCGTACGCCGACGGCGACTCGGTCGTGGGGGTGGTGGGGGTCATCGGACCCACGCGCATGGCCTACGAACGCATCATCCCCATAGTGGATATGACTGCGAAACTGCTCGGCGCCGCCTTGAATTCCCGGCGCTGAATCCGCAGTTACGCCCCTCTTCAGCGCGTCGGGACCGGCGGCGCCGACAACCATCCGACTGCAGGAGGATTCCGATGAGCACTGATGAGGCCGGACGGGAGCGGACGGCGGGGGAGCCGACGGCGGTGCTGCCCGAGACGGCGGCCCAGCTCGTGGAGCTCGAGCGCCTGCAACAGGCGCTGACCGAGGCCGAGGACCGGGCCCGCAATCACTGGGAGCAGTACCTGCGTGCGGTGGCAGACCTGGACAACGTCCGCAAGCGGGCCCAACGCGATATCGAGGCCGCGAACCGCTACGGGCTGGAGAAGTTCGCCGCGGAGCTGCTGCCGGTCCAGGACAGTCTGGAGCTGGCCGTGCAGAACGCCGGTAGGGCGGATGCGCGCGCCCTGGCCGCCGGCCAGGAGGCGACGCTGAAGCTTCTGGCCAAGGCCCTGGAAAAGATCGGAATCGTGCCTATCGATCCCCTCGGGGAGCCCTTCGATCCAGCTCGCCACGAGGCGATGCTGATGCAGGAGTCGGCGACCGCGGAGCCCAATTCGGTGCTGCAGGTCGTGCAGCCCGGCTACGAGCTCAACGGGCGCCTGCTGCGGCCTGCCCGGGTCATCGTCGCCAAGGGCCGGGGCTGAGGAGGGGGCGGACGGCGCGGTGTTTTTCGCCGACCCTCTACTTGAATCGGTAGGGGCAAGTACCCAAGAAGTCCAACCAACAGACCAGAAGATTCCCTGCGGAGTACACCCATGGCAAAGGTAATCGGCATCGACCTCGGAACCACCAATTCCTGCGTGGCCATCATGGAGGGCGGCAAGCCTCGCGTGATCGAGAACAGCGAGGGCGACCGTACCACCCCGTCGATCATCGCCTTCAGCAAGGACGGAGAGGTCCTGGTGGGGCAGCCGGCGAAGCGCCAGGCCGTCACCAACCCGCAGAACACGCTTTTTGCCATCAAGCGGCTGATCGGCCGCAAGTTCGATGATGAGGTCGTGCAGCGGGACATTAAGATGGTCCCCTACAAGATCGTGCGTGCCGAAAACGGCGATGCGTGGGTAGAGGTGCAGGGCAAGCGGATGGCCCCGCAGGAGATCTCCGCGCGCGTCCTCATGAAGATGAAGAAGACCGCCGAGGACTACCTGGGCGAGCCGGTCACCGAGGCGGTGATCACGGTGCCCGCCTACTTCAACGATTCCCAGCGACAGGCGACCAAGGATGCCGGGCGCATCGCGGGCCTCGAGGTCAAGCGCATCATCAATGAGCCGACGGCGGCCTCGCTCGCCTATGGCGAGGACAAGCAGGGCAAGGACCGCAAGATCGCGGTGTATGACCTCGGCGGAGGCACCTTCGACATCTCGATCATCGAGATTGCCGAGGTCGATGGCGAGCGGCAGTTCGAGGTGCTCTCGACCAACGGCGACACCTTCCTCGGTGGCGAGGACTTCGACCTGCGCATCATCAACTTCCTGGCCGATGAGTTCCTGAAGGAATCCGGCGTCGATGTGCGCAAGGACCCGCTGGCCATGCAGCGTTTGAAGGAAGCTGCCGAGAAAGCCAAGATCGAGCTGTCCTCGACCCAGCAGACCGACATCAATCTGCCCTACATCACCGCCGATGCCTCGGGGCCGAAGCACCTCAATATCAAGCTGACCCGGGCGAAGCTCGAGTCCCTGGTGGAGGACCTGGTGCAGAAGACCGTGGGCCCGTGCCGCACCGCCATGAAGGATGCGGGGGTGTCGGCCAGTGATATCTCCGAAGTGATCCTGGTAGGCGGCCAGACCCGCATGCCTCTGGTGCAGAAGTACGTGAAGGACTTCTTCGGCAAAGAGCCGCGCAAGGATGTGAATCCGGACGAGGCGGTGGCCGTGGGCGCGGCGATCCAGGCCGGTGTGCTCGCCGGTGAGGTGAAGGACGTGCTGCTGCTGGATGTCACACCGCTGTCGCTCGGTATCGAGACCCTGGGCGGGGTGATGACCAAGCTGATCGAGAAGAACACGACGATCCCCACCAAGGCTGCGCAGACTTTCTCCACTGCGGACGACAATCAGACCGCGGTGACCATCCACGTGCTGCAGGGCGAGCGCGATCGGGCGCAGGACAACAAGTCCCTCGGCAAATTCGATCTCTCGGATATTCCGCCGGCGCCGCGTGGCATGCCGCAGGTCGAGGTATCGTTCGATATCGATGCAAACGGCATTCTCAACGTGTCAGCGAAGGACAAGGCCACCGGCAAGGAGCAGAAGATCGTCATCAAGGCCTCGAGCGGCCTCACCGAGGATGAGATCAAGCGGATGGTTCGCGATGCCGAAGCGCACGCCGAGGAAGACAAGCGATTCCGCGAGCTGGCCGAGACGCGCAACAAGGCGGATGGCATGACTCACGCGGTGGAAAAGTCGCTGAAGGATCTGGGCGACAAGGTCGACCCGAGCGAACGAGCACGTGTCGAGTCGGCGATTTCGGATCTGCGCACGGCGCTCAAGGGCGACGACCGGAACGTTATCGAGAAGAAAACCGAAGCCCTGGCCCAGGCGTCCGCCGCGATTGCCCAGCGGGCGTACGGGGCCCAGCAGGGCGCGGCTGGGGCCGGCGGCCCCTCGGGGGGCGCGGGCGCTCAGCCCGGAGCCCAGTCCGGGGCGCCAGGACGCGACGATGTGGTGGATGCCGAGTTCGAGGAAGTGAAAGACAAGAAAGCATCCTGAGTACAGATGAAAGTTGACACGCACCGCACGTCCCGTGCGGTGCGTCGTATTTCCGGGGGCACTGCTTCTGATTAACTCTACAAATGTCAAAGCGTGACTACTACAAGGTACTCGACGTACCGAAGAACGCGACTGAGGCAGAGATCAAGAAGGCGTATCGCCGCCTCGCGATGAAGTATCACCCCGACCGCAACCCGAACGATCGGGAGGCGGAGGAGCGCTTCAAGGAGGCCAAGGAGGCCTGCGAGGTGTTGACCGACGCGCAGAAGCGGGCGGCCTACGACCAGTACGGGCATGCGGGGGTGGAGGCGGCCAGTCGTGGCGGCCGCGGTGGATTCGGCAGCGGCGATGCCTTCAGCGACATATTCGGCGATGTGTTCGGAGACATCTTCGGCGCGGCGCGTCGGGATGGCCGCTCGCAGGTGTACCGCGGCGCCGATCTGCGCTACGAGCTCGCCATGGATCTCGATCAGGCCGTGTTCGGCTACTCGGCCGAGATCGAAGTCCCCAAGCTGTCGGAGTGCGAGACCTGCCACGGCAGCGGGGCGGCGAAAGGGAGCTCGGCATCCGCATGCGATACCTGCGGCGGGTCTGGACAGATCCGCATCTCGCAAGGCTTCTTCCAGCTGCAGCAGACCTGTCCCCGGTGCCGGGGTGCGGGCACTCTGATCAAGAACCCATGCGACACCTGCCTTGGGCAGGGTCGGGTCCGCCGGACGCGCACACTTTCCGTGAAGGTGCCCGCTGGCGTCGATACCGGAGACCGGATCCGCTTGAGCGGTGAGGGCGAGGCAGGCCGTAATGGCGGGCCGCCCGGAGACCTGTATGTGGAAGTCAACGTGCGCGAGCACGCCATCTTCGAGCGCGATGGTGTGCATCTGAGCTGCGAGGTTCCGGTGTGCTTTGCGACGGCGGCTCTCGGAGGCACCATCGAGGTGCCCACGCTGGACGGGGACGTCACTCTCAAGGTGCCGGCGGAGACCCAATCGGGCCGCGTCTTCAGACTCCGGGACAAGGGTGTGAAGCCCGTCCGCGGTGGCTCACGGGGAGATCTGTTCTGCCGCGTCGTAGTCGAGACGCCGGTGCACCTCTCGACCGAGCAGCGGGAGCTGATCCGCAAGCTCGATGATTCCCTCAAGCGCGACGGGACGCGGCATGCACCGCGTGAGCAGGGCTTCTTCGAGGGCGTCAAGCGCTTCTTCTCCGGCAGCTCGACCTGATGCCCCCGCGAGCATCCCGGCTGCGGATCACCGTCATTGGCGCAAGCGGGCGGATGGGTCGCGCAGTCATTCGCTCGGCCGCCGAGTTTCCTGAGCTGGCGATCGTGGCTGCCGTGGTCTCGCCCATGAGCGAGGCGCTCGGTCGGGATGCCGGGCTCCTCGCCGGAGTCCCGGAGTCGGGTCTGAGCGTGACGGCCGACCTGCAGGACGCCCTGGCGGGCAGTGACGTCGCAGTGGACTTTTCCAGTGCCGGGGCCCTGCCTGCCCATATTCAGGCCTGCCGCCAGGCGCAGCGCGCCCTGCTGGTGGGCACGACCGGCCATCGAGCCGAGGCCGAGGCGGTTTTGGCGGCCGCGGCTGAGGAAATCCCGCTCCTGGTGGCGGCCAACACGAGTCTCGGGGTGGCCGTCCTGACGGAGCTCGTGCGAGCGGCAGCAGCGGCGCTCCCGCCGCAGTTCGACATCGAGATTATCGAGGCCCATCACCGTACCAAGCAGGACGCGCCTTCGGGGACCGCCCTCGCTCTCGGCCAGGTGGCTGGCCAGGCACGCCGGCGACCGAACGGGGTCGAGGGTGCGAGGAGCCGCAGCGCGGGCGCACGCCGTGAGGGGGAAATCGGGTTTGCATCGGTCCGGGCGGGCGACCTCGTGGGTGAGCACACCGTGCTCTTCGCCGGCGAGGGCGAGCGGCTCTCCCTCAGCCATCAGGCGACCGATCGGGCGGTGTTCGCGCGCGGTGCGCTGCGCGCCGCAGCCTGGCTTTCGCTTCAGCCTGCAGGCCGGTATTCAATGAGCGATATAGTGTCAATTAAATCATAGGTTTGCGGCGTTCCCTGCGGAGTTGGACTGCCGCATCGAGGAAGGCGCCGAGTCGCGATTTGCCATGGACACACCGTACTGCGAGCCCGTAAAATTTCCCTCTAATCCGAGTTCGGGTTAGTCCAATGCAAGGCGGGAGGATGTTCGCGAGAACTCCTCCCGCTTTGTATATCGGCGCAAAGCGCAGACGCGCTTTGCGCAAGCCCACCGAGGATATGATTTCGAGACGCGGGCAAAAGACGTGGCTTTTGCCCGCGAGAGGCGGGCCGGTTACGCAGGGGCTTTGCGCTGGGCCACCGAGGAGCTGGTTTTAGACACGCTGCATCGGGCGAGGATGAGCACTACGTGAGCACGACTGCCGTGTTGGCACTGGCGGACGGAACAGTCTTCCGGGGCCAGTCGATCGGAGCCAAAGGCAACACCACCGGCGAAGTCGTTTTCAATACTGCCCTCACGGGCTATCAGGAAATTCTCACCGATCCCTCCTACGCGCGGCAGATCGTCACGCTCACCGTACCGCACGTCGGCAACACCGGCACCACTCCGGAAGATCTGGAGTCTGCGCAGGTCTATCCGGCGGGCCTCGTCATCCGCGATCTACCGATACAGGCGAGCAGCTGGCGCTGCAGCGACTCGTTGACGGAGTTCCTCGAGCGCGGGCGTGTTGTTGCCATCGCCGGAATCGACACGCGGCGGCTCACGCGCATGCTGCGCGAGAAGGGCGCGCAGCCCGGCTGCATCATGACGGGCGAGCAGGTGGACGAGGCGGCCGCCGTGAAGGCGGCGCGTAAGTTTCCGGGTCTGCAGGGCATGGACCTCGCGAAGGTGGTCTCGACGAAGCGCAGCTTCCAATGGAACGAGGGCAGCGCATGGCCCGAGAATGCTCGTGCGCCCATCCGCTCGCACCAGCGACTCCACGTAGTCGCGTATGACTTTGGGATCAAGCGCAACATCCTGCGGATCCTCGCCGACTACGGCTGCCGCATGACCGTAGTGCCGGCCCAGACGAGCGCGGATGAGGTCATAGCGTTGGCACCCGATGGCGTCTTTCTCTCCAATGGGCCCGGGGATCCCGAGCCGTGTGAGTACGCAATCGGGGCGACACGCAAGCTGCTGGAGACGGACTTGCCGGTCTTCGGCATCTGCCTCGGTCACCAGATCCTGGGACTCGCCTGCGGCGCACGTACCGTGAAGATGAAATTCGGCCATCACGGCGCCAACCACCCGGTGCAGGATCTGGATTCCGGGCGGGTCTTCATCACCAGCCAGAATCACGGCTTCGCGGTGGATGAAACGACACTGCCCGCCAACGTCAAGGCGACTCACCGCTCGCTCTTCGATGGCTCCCTGCAGGGTCTTGCGTTCAAGGATCGTGCCGCGTTTGGTTTCCAGGGACACCCCGAGGCCAGCCCCGGACCGCACGACCTCAAGCCGCTGTTCGAACGCTTCAATCATCTGATGCTGCGGCGGTTGCAGGCGCAGCTGAAGGTGGCCGAAGAGAACGCGCGCCGGCAGACGGCCGGGCGCTCGGCACCGTGAACCGCCCGTACGCGCGCCCCGAGGCGGCGGCTCAACATCGTCTCCATCCAATCTGAATCATGCCGAAGCGAACCGACATCCAGAGCGTGCTGATCATCGGGGCGGGCCCGATCATCATCGGACAGGCCTGCGAGTTCGATTACTCCGGCGCGCAGGCCTGCAAGGCTCTGCGCGCCGAGGGCTACCGGGTGATCCTGGTGAATTCGAATCCGGCCACGATCATGACCGACCCGGAGATGGCCGACTCGATCTACATCGAGCCCGTCAACTGGCGCACGCTCGCACGCATCATCGAGAAAGAGAGACCGGATGCGCTGCTGCCGACGATGGGTGGACAGACTGCGCTCAACACAGCGCTCGACCTGGTACGCGAAGGCGTACTCGAGAAGTACGAGGTCGAGCTGATCGCCGCCTCGCGCGCGGCGATCGACATGGCCGA
>Ga0070741_10004976_pt1 | contig 30297 bp, 24 predicted proteins | sample Coa_R1_4_FD_66440 | JGI IMG/M metagenome (GOLD analysis project Ga0070741, IMG submission 66440) | Surface soil microbial communities from Centralia Pennsylvania, which are recovering from an underground coalmine fire - Coalmine... | ecosystem: Environmental > Terrestrial > Soil > Unclassified ... | reverse complement strand
GACGTCGGAAAGCATCAGCGAGATCACCGCCGCCGGATATGCCAGGCGAGCCAGTTGCCCTCCCTTGATGAGCGAGATGTGCTTCCGGAGTGCGTTGATTTCGTGGATATCGGCGCCGCAGGCGAGCAGCAGCTTCGTCGTCGCCTGCTTTTCTTCGAGCGTGACCGGCGGGGCCGGGAAAGGCATCAGCGCCGACGCGCCGCCCGAGATCAGGCAGAGTACGAGATCGTTTTCGCCCGCCTGCTCCGCGATGGCGGCGATCCGGCGCGCACCGTCCACACCGCGCGCGTCGGGGATGGGATGGCCGCATTCGTTCAGTTCGATCCGGCGCAGTTTCTCGGTGTAGCCGTCCTTAACGTTGATCAGGCCGGCCGAGATGCGACGGCCCAGCACGCGCTCGGCGCCCTTGGCCATCGACGCGCCGGCCTTCCCCGCCCCGATGACAAAAATGCGCCGATAGCGCTCGTATTTCTCGTCGCGCAGCGCCCGCACGACCGAATCGACGGGGTCGGCAGCCTTGAGTGCCGCGCGGAAAATGTCATGTGCCTGCTTTCGAAGCTTAGTCACAGGGGGGCGGTCCCCCTGGACCGCGGCCGACGCCCTCGTCGGCATTCGGCGGCCTGATGAAGCCGGACCGGGGGGGGGCCGGCGCGGACGAGGGCGTCCGCCCGCATCAATCAAGTAATCTGCAAATCGGGACATTAGAATATCGGCAGTTTCAGCACCGCCTCAACCACCTCCGCCGGATTGTCAGACGTAATTCCGATGCGGAAGTTGGCGCGAGCGTAAGCGGCATGCCGCTCCCAGTACAGCCGCTCGAAACGCTCCGGATCGCGCGCCAGCGGACGATGTGTGGCCGCCGCCACCCGCCGCTTCACCGTTTCCAATGGACAATCGAGCCACAACGTGATGCCATTGTTGCGCACCAGTTCGAAGTTCCCCGGCTGCGTGTAAGCGCCGCCGCCCAGTGCCAGCACGGTCGGGGTCCCGCGCTCGATAGCTCCCACGCGCGCGCGCAGCGCCTCGTTTTCGATACGGCGGAATTCGGCCTCGCCGTCGCTTTCGAAAATCTCGCTGATCGAACGCTTCGCCGCCGCTTCGATATCGTCGTCGAGGTCGGCGAAAGCCCAGCCCAACTGATCGGCCAGCATCCTGCCGATGGTCGTTTTGCCCGCGGCCATGAAGCCCACCACGTACAGGCCCGGCGAGCGCTTCAAAATCGTGATCATCCCGCGGACTCCGTCTCCCGATTGATCGCCGCCATCCGGCTGTCGACGAACGACGGCAGCAAGCGCTCGGCCATAACGAAGAGCCAGCCCGTGGCGGGCGTCACCACCGTACGGGCGTTGCGTTCCACGCCGCGCAGGATGGCCCGCGCGCATTGCGCGGCGGTGATGGCGAATCGTTTGCCTTGCAGTACCTTCTCCGGCGGCCGGCCCGCGAGCACGTGACGCTGAAACTCCGTCTTCACGTATCCGGGACAGACCGTCATGCAGTGGATGCCGTATGGTTTGAGTTCCATGCGCAGTCCGTCGGTCCACGACCCCAGCGCGTATTTCGACGCGCTGTACATGGTGAACCACGGCAGCGTCACCTTGCCGGCGATCGAGCCGACGTTCACGATCGTGCCGCTGTGCCGCTCCCGCATGTGCGGCACGACCAGTTGCGCCATGGCCAGCGGCGCGAACAGATTCAGCTCGAACATTCGGCGGACGTCGGGCATCGCCGCGCGCCAGGACGGCGCATACATTCCCATGCCGGCGTTGTTGATCAGGATATCAATCGCGCCGAAGCGCTCGATTGTACGATTCACCACGCTCCGGCGGACCTGCTCCTCGGTGATGTCGCCCGCCGTGACCAGGGCGCCGGCGCCGCCGGCAGCTTCAAGACCCGCCTGCGACCGCGCCGTCAGCGAAAGGCGCGCGCCGCGCTGCCGAAATGCGGTGGCGCATGCCGCGCCGATACCTTCGGAGGAGCCGGTGATTAGCACCACTTTTCCGTCGACTTGCATTGCGATTGAATTGATCGAACCGGATCGAAACGCAATAATAGTACCATGCCGTCGCAGCTACTCCCGTTATTCCCGCTGCAACTCGTGGTTTTTCCTCGCACGCAGGTACCCCTGCACATCTTCGAAGAGCGGTACAAGCTGATGGTGGGGGAGGCGATCCGCAACAACACCGAGTTCGGCATCGTGCTGGCGAAGGAGGACGGTATCGTCAATGCCGGCTGCACGGTGGTTGTCGAGAAGGTTTTGAAAGAGTACCCCGACGGGCGCATAGATGTCCTCACCGGCGGCCGCCGCCGCTTCGAAGTCATGACGCTCAACGAGGAGAAGGAGTACCTGCGCGGTGAGGTGGAGTACTTCGACGACGACGAGCCCGGCCCGGCGCCGCTGGAAATGCAACACAGGGCGCTGACGCAGTACAAAGGGCTGCTGGAGATCGGCGAAGCGCGCTCCTATTCGGCGCCCGACCTGGAGGACCCGCAGCTCAGCTTTCAACTGGCGCAGTCGATCCAGGATCTGGATTTTCTCAGTCTGCTACTGCGGAACCGTTCGGAGGTCAAACGCCTGAAAGAGCTGAACGAGTTTCTCTCCGAGTACGTTCCCAAGCAGCGGCAGATCGCCAAGGTGAAGCATCTGGCGCCGCTGAACGGCTTCGGCGGCAAGCCCGCCGGCATATAATGCTGCTCGACGCCCAGGACGGCAAGCGCAGGTCCGGCCCGAGCCCCACATCGCTGGCGAGTTCGGTCGCGTTGCACACCTTACTGGTTAGTTGGATGTTTTTCGGCCCGTCGGTTTCAGGAAAACCGCCGGCGCCGCCCAAAAACATCTACCAGCAGTTGATTGAGCCGAACGAGAAGAAGCTGGTCTGGTACAACTTCCGCGACAAGCTGCCGCAGGTATCGCCGCTGGAGCGGCACGGCATCTCGCGTCCGCCGCGAACGGATCGCAAGGCGGAAAAGCAGACGATCGTTTCGAATTCCCGCCGCGCAGGCAAGTCCAAGCAAATGGTGTACCTGCCGGCGCCGCCGCGTGAGATCGATAAAGAGGTGGAGGCGCCGAACCTGTTCGCCTTCACGGTGCCCAAGTTGCCGCCGCCGGAACCGAAGCCTGCGGCCAGGCTGTTCGCACCGCCGCCCGAGGTGATGAAAGAGATTACGCCGCCGCCTCCGCTGCCGGATGCGCCGGAGTTGGCGGAGACCAGGACGAAACTGGACCTGCCGCAACCGGACGCGTTGCCGAAGCCTCCGGCGAAGGAGTTCGTGCCGCCGGCGGAGACCAGGCGCGCCGCCGCGCCCGAGCCGAGGGTCCCGGATGCGCCAACCGTTGCGGCCAACTCCGTAAAACCGGGGATGCCGCAGCGCAGATTCGCTCCGCCGCCGGAGCAGAAGCGCGCCGCGCGGCCGGATCCGACAGTGCCCGACGCGCCGAGGGTTGCGCCGACGGCGGCGAAGCTGAACCTTCCGAATCCCAACCCGCTGCCCAAGCCGCAACCCAAACCATTCGTCCCGCCGCCCGAACGTAAGCGCGCCGCGCGTCCGGATCCCACGGTGCCGGACGCACCCGCAGTCGCCGCCAACTCCGCCCAACCCGCGATTCCCCAGCGGCGATTCGTCCCGCCGCCTGAGCGAAAGCGCGCAGCCCGTCCGGATCCCACGGTGCCCGATGCGCCGAAGGTCCTGCCGGCATCGGCGAAGCTGAGCCTTCCGAATCCCGATCCGCTGCCCAAGCCGCAGCCCAAACCATTTGTCCCGCCGCCCGAACGTAAGCGCGCCGCGCGTCCGGATCCCACGGTGCCGGACGCACCCAGTGTCGCCGCGAACGCCGCCAAACCTTCGATGCCGCAGCGGCGATTCATCCCTCCGCCCGAGCGCAGGCGAGCGGCCCGTCCTGATACCGCCGTGCCTGACGCGCCGGCGGTCGGACCTGCCTCCGCGAAACTGACTCTGCCGAATCCGGATGCACTTCCCAAGCCCCAACCCAGAGCATTCGTCGCGCCTGCGGCACCGAAACGCGCGCCCGCTCCCGACCCCACGGTACCCGATGCACCGGCGATCGCGGCGGGCTCTGTCAGGCCGTCGATGCCACCACGGCAATTCGTGCCGCCGGCGGAGCGGAAGAGCGGCGCGCGTCCCGACCCCACGGTCCCGGACGCGCCGCCGGTGGGCACAAGCACGGCCAAACTCGATCTGCCGAATGCGAATGCGTTGCCCAAGCCCGCGCCGCGCGCCTTCCATGCGCCCGATTCGAAGCCGTCCCCTTCAGTCGCCGCAATCCCTGAAATCGAAACGGCCCCGGCTATTGACGCGCAAGCCGAAGCCGGAAATCTCACGGCTGCTATCGTCGGCCTTAAACCCGCCGATCGGCTCGACCGTCTTCCTGATGCCGCGCAAACCGCCCGGTTCTCCTCGGGTCCCAAGCGAAAGGAAGAAGGCGGCGCCGGCGAGCCTGTCGAAACCGCCAGGATCTTCGTCCCCGACCTGATGATACGCGACGGCTCCATCGCCGAGCCGGATGCCACGCTGATCAAAAAGGTGGTCAAAGCCGCGGCCGCGCCCACGTCGCGGGAGAATGTCGCCGAAGCCGGGCGCTTCACCGTCCCGATCATGCGGCCCGAGGCGCGCCTGCCCGGCGTGGAGCAGGTGCCGAACGCCCCCGATCCGCGCTTCAGCGGCCGCAACATCTACATGGTCGCGATCCAGATGCCGAACGTCACCAGCTATATCGGAAGCTGGACGATGTGGTTCGCCGATCACGAGCCAATGCCGGGGAATGTCCACGAGATGCGCCCGCCGGTCCCCACCCGCAAGGTCGATCCGAAGTACGTCGCGTCGGCCGCGGCCGAGCGCGTGGAAGGCAAAGTGCAGCTTTCGGCCGTTATTCGCCGCGACGGCCGCGTGGAATCGGTCTCGGTTCTGCAGCACCTCGACGACCGCCTCGACTTCGCCGCCGTGCAGGCCCTGCAAAAGTGGGAATTCGTGCCCGCCAAACGTGACGGCCACACGGTAGATGTCGACGCCATCTTCGAAATCCCCTTCCGCCTGGAGCCGCTCGCGGTTAAATGACACGCCAGTATCTGATCGTCGACGCCGACGACACGCTTTGGGAGAACAACATATATTTCGAGAAGGCATTCGACGACTTCTTCGAATTCCTCAGCCACTCCCACCTCTCGGCGGACGAAGTGCGCGAGGTGCTGGATGAAATCGAAACGGCCAACGCCCGCGTCCACGGCTACGGGTCGCTCAATTTCGGCCGCAATCTGCGGGAATGCTACCAGCGTCTGGCTGAGCGTGACGTCTGCGAGGAGGATCTGCGCACTGTGATGTCTTTCGCTGAGCGCATTGTGGAGCAGCCCATGGAAGTGATTCCGGGCGTACCGTCGACGCTGGAGTATCTAGCCAGCCGGCACGAGCTCACGCTGTTCACGAAGGGGCATCCCGAGGAACAGAAGCTCAAGATCGACCGCTCGGGCCTGGGGATCTGGTTCGGTCACACGGCCATCGTGAAGGAGAAGGACGCGGCCGCTTACGCGACGCTGGCGGCCGAGCGTGGAATGGATCCGGCGCGCACTTGGATGATCGGCAACAGCCCCAAATCCGACATCAACCCGGCGCTGGAGGCCGGGCTGAACGCCGTGTTTGTGCCGCACGAGCGGACGTGGAGTTTGGAGCAGCAGGACATCCGCCGCGGCCCAGGCGAACTCCGTATCGTCGAGCGTTTCTCGGATTTGCAGAAGCTGTTTTAGCCAAAGAGCGCTGATTCGGCCGTTCCCAGTGTTCCCGTCTGATTTGAGACGAACTGGCGTCGATGGAGAAAGACGTTTTTCGCCGCCGTACGCTGATCCGGTCCGGCCACCGCTTCTAATTGCCGCTCGATGAATTCGATAGCGGCTGCGGCGTGGTGTGATAGTAGTTAGGGTACTCCGGACGGCGAAGCTTGGGCGGCGGGTTCTTCTTCAACTCTGCCATGATCACCTCGACCGCCTTCTCGAGTTGCGGGTCGTGCCCTTGGCGCACCAGCGCCGGGTCCTGTTCGACCATCACATCCGGCGACACGCCAATGTTCTCCACCTCCCATTCGCCGCTCAGCGGATTGTAGATGCCCGATGCCGGTGCGGTGACGATACCGCCATCCATGAGGGCGGGAGCTCCTGCCATTCCCACCAGGCCACCCCACGTGCGGGTTCCAATCAGCTTACCCACGCCTGCGCGCCTGAAGTACCACGGCATGGCATCGCCACCCGATCCCGCCGACTCGTTGATGATCATCACTTTCGGACCGAAGATCCCCTGCGGCTGCACGGGATCGGCTCCCATGCGATTAGCAGCGGCACTCAAAGGCCTGCGGTTCAGAATTTCGGCGATGTCCGTGGCCAAGAGACCGCCTGCATTGAAGCGCTCGTCGATGATCGCCGCCTCTTTACCGATCTGGGCGTAGAAGTAGCGGTTGAAGGACGTCAATCCGCCGGTTCCTGTATCGGGCATGTAGATATAAGCCACCCTGCCACCCGTCATCTTCTCTACCGTGCGCCGGTTCTCCTCGATCCAGGCGAGATTCCGCAGTCCGGTTTCGTCGGCGACGGGGACTACCGTCACCGCGCGCGCGCCGGCGCCGCTTGGATCCGAACCCACCTTGAGCGTCACCGCCTTATTCGCGAGTCCTTCGAAGAAGCTGTAGACGTTGTCAGGTGGATGCACGTCGATTCCGTTCACCGCGATCAGATAATCACCGGTTTTCACGTTCACACCGGGCTGCGTCAGTGGAGCACGAAGCTGCGGATTCCAGTTTTCGCCGCTGAAGACGCGTGCGAACCGGTACCTCCCGTCGGCAACTTCGTAATCGGCGCCTAGCAATCCGGTTTGCACGCGCTTCACCTCGGGCGAATCGCCGCCTCCCGCGCCCAGGTGTCCGACCACCATATTCCCGAGCATTTCCTGAAACAGGTAAGTGAGGTCCTGCCGCGAAGCGATATTCCGCATATACGATTCGTATCGTTTGGCAGCGGCCTGGAGGTCGAAACCGTGAATGTTGCGATCATAAAACCAGTCTCGCTCTATCCTCCACGCTTCCCGGTACATCTGTTTCCATTCCAGAACCGGATCCACGCGCACCTCGATTCCGGACGTCTTCAGGATGCCCTGCCCCGGAGCGGCGGGCGGCGAAGGCGCACGAGACTGCTCAACGCCCGACCCGGATGGCATCGGCCGCAGGGCCGCGATGATCCAGTTCTCTCCCTGCCGGTAGAGCGCCTTCTCGCCGCGGTATGACATCACGAAATTCGTAACTCCGCTGAGCGGGACGTCGCTCTTCCGAGTCTTCAGATCGTAGCGATGAATGACGAGTCCGGGACCTGATCCGGGAGGGCCTTCGAAACGCCCTGAGATGCCCACTCTCTCGGCAGCAACCAGTACTCCGGGCCTGGCGACCTGGAGGTCGACATAGGTGCGCGGCGGCATCGGCACGGATAGGATCCGCTGATCGATTCCGTCCAGGTCGATCTTGACCCTTATGGGCTCCTGTCTCGGTTTAGGAACATCCCGCGGCTTAGCAGCTTCGGCCGGTTGCGGTGCAACACTGGCCGAGTTCTTGTCTTCGCCGGCGTTTTCCTCATCGCTTTCGGGCGCCAGGGGCGACGGCTGGTCCCTATCGAGAACTACGAGATAAATCGAACTGCTGGATGTACGTGCCATAGCGTGAATGTCCAGTCCCAGGGCCTCGCCGGAATTCGTGCTGGCGATGAAGTACAGGTATTTGCCGCCTTTGTCGAACACAGGCGCCGCGGCATCGCTCATTCCGTCTGTCACCTGGGTGGATGTTCCGTTCGCGAGCGAATAAAGATGAATCGCGCTCAGGTTGTTCGGCAATACCTTGGAGTAAGCCAGCCACTTACTGTCCGGGGACCATGCGCCGGCGATGTCGCCGCTGCGCATCTGGTAGTAATCCTGCGCGACCTCCACCTGCGTCCGGGCGTCCAGATCGACAACCCAAAGCCGCTGGAAACTGTCCGCCAGTGCGATCTTTTTGCTGTCCGGAGAGAATCGAAGCGAACGGTAAAATCCGGGTTTCAACTCGATCCTGGTGACCTCGCCGGCACCGTTCTGAGGGCGCAGGTGTAGGGCGTATTCGCCGGATTCGTCGGACAGGTACGCCATCAGTTTGCCGTCAGGCGACCACTGCGGTTCGCGCTCCATCACGCCCGGCGTGTTCGTCAGGTTCCGCGGATCGCCTTTTTCGGCGGGTACCGTCACGATGTCGCCGCGCGCGGCGAAAACAGCGCGTGCGCCGGATGGCGACACCGCCGGCGACCCGAGTCGCCGGGCGACATTCACGAGCCGGGCGCGCACTTCCGGCAAGTCACCATGCACGCGGATCGGGACAGCCTTTGTCTTGCCGGTCTTGAGGTCGTACAGATGGATGGCGCCGAACTGCTCGTAAACGATCCCATCCGGCCCCAGTGAAGCGGACTTCAGATCGAGCCCGTTATTGGCGACCGCCTGTCGCACGGTCTTGCTCTTCATGTCGTAATAGAAAAGCGTCACTGGACCGTTGCGGTCGGAGAGAAAGTAGACGCGGTCTCCGGCCCACATCGGGTTGAAGTCGTTGGAACCGCTCGAGGGAATCTTCGTAATCGCGCTGTCGGACAGGCGCGCCAGCCAGATTCGGGTCGTGCGGCCGCCGCGATAGTGCTTCCACATCGCGAAGGCCCGTGCGACAGGGTCATACGCCACGGACTGTCCGTCGGGAGACATGGAGGCTTCGTATCCCGTGGGGAGCGGGAGCTTTTCTTCTACACCGCCGGATACTGGAACGGTGTACATCTGACTGAACCGCGAGTACGCGGATCGCGTGGACGTGAAGAGGATGCGCTTGCTGTCCACGCTCCATCCGATCACGCGATCGGGCGCCGGATGCCACGTCAACCTTTTGGGAACGCCGCCTTGCGCCGGGATGACGAAGACATCGACATTGCCATCGTACTCGCCGGTAAACGCGACCAGGCTGCCGTCGGGTGAAAACGCGGGGTCGGTTTCGGAGCCAGCGCCGCTGGTAAGGCGAACGGCATCGCCGCCCGCGCGCGGCACACTCCAAAGGTCGCCCGCGTAAACGAAAACAATGTGGGTCTTGTTGAGCGTCGGGTGCTGCAACAGAAGTGGATCGTCGGCCGCGAAGCAGAGTGCCGCGGCCGTGAAGAGTAGAGCGAGGCGCATGGAACCTCCTGTCTCCTTGATCGCTTCACTATAGCAACAACGCAAGGCGCGAGCTTCCGACGAGAGCTGTATGCGTCATAAGAGCTCAAAACCGCCGATCCGGCGATGTTGAGAGGAGAATCTGCCTGATCGGCGGAATTTTGCCGGGCGGAAATCGACATGCGGCGGGCGTTCAGGTCGGTGTAGGAGGCAGGTGCGGCGGGCATTCAGGCCCGCCGCAGCATTCATGCCCAGCAGCGTGTGGCAAAAATCGGGGACAGACGAAACTGTCCCTGACCGCCATTCTGGGCAGCGGGATACAAGCGCGTACTGTGGACAGTTCCGTCTGTCCCCGATTTTTACCAGGGGCTCCTAGAAGTTAACGATCGACCCGAACGATACCGGATCAAGACTGGCGCCGCCGACCAGCACGCCGTCGATCTCGGGTTGTGCCATCAGGGTGCGCGTATTGTCCGGCTTCACGCTGCCCCCGTACAGGATGCGCACGGTGCCTGCGGCATCGGCTCCGAACGAATCGCGAATCTGCTGCCGGATCACCCGATGCGCATCGGCGGCGATCTCCGGCGTCGCAGTCTTGCCGGTCCCGATCGCCCAGACAGGCTCGTAGGCGATCACGATCTTCGCCAACTGCTCGGCGTTCAGTCCGCAGATCCCGCCCCTGCACTGCTCGATCAGCACGACCTCGGTCTGCCCGCTTTCCCGATGCTCCAGGCGCTCGCCCACGCACACGATCGGGTTCAGGCCCGCTTCCAGCGCCGCCAGGGTCTTCTTCAGCACCGACTCGTCGGTCTCGCCGAAATACTGGCGCCGCTCGCTATGCCCGATAATGACGTGGGAGCAGCCCGACGCCTTGATCATCCCGGCCGAGATCTCGCCCGTATACGCGCCTTCCTTGGCCCAATACAGGTTCTGCGCTCCAATCCGGATGCGCGTCCCTTCCGCCGACTTCACTGCGGCGGCGAGATTCGTGAAAGGGGGACAGATCACGACCTCGCAGTGCTCCGCGCTCGCCACCAGCGGCCGGAACTTCTCGAAGAACACTTGAGTTTCCGCGGGCGTTTTGTACATCTTCCAATTGCCCGCCATGACTGGCTTTCTCATACGATTTGCGGTAAGAAGCTGGTTCCTTTCTGAATCTCCACACCGAAGTTACGCGCCACCGTCTGGCCGATATCGGACAGCGTGGCGCGCAAGCCCAGGTCGACGCCGGGACGCGCGTGCGGCCCCGTGGCCAGCAGCGGCACATATTCGCGGCTGTGATCGGTGGAGGGAGTGGTAGGATCGCAACCGTGGTCGGCCGTGAAGATGGCGAGATCGCCCTCGCCCATTGCCGACTGCATGGCCGGCAGCCAGCGGTCGAATTCCTCCAGCGCGGCGGCATAACCTTCCACGTCGTTGCGATGCCCGTACTGCTGATCGAAATCCACCAGGTTGACGAAGATCAGGCCGTCTTTGTGATCGGCCATCGTGTCCAGAGTCTTCGCCATCCCATCGGCATTGCTCTTCGTCTTCTCGTAATCCCGGATGCCCCGTCCGAGAAAGACGTCAAAAATTTTCCCCACGCTGTGCACGGGAACGCCTGCTGAGTCGAGCCGGTCGAGCAGCATGCCCGGCGGCGGCGGCACGGCATAATCTTTACGATTCGGCGTGCGGGTGAAAGCTCCAGGAGATCCGACGAATGGCCGCGCGATCACGCGTCCCACCTCATAGGGACCGCGCAGCAGCGCCCGCGCCGTCTCGCAGATCTTGTACAGTTCCCACAGAGGGATGACTTCCTCGTGGGCGGCAACCTGAAATACGGAGTCGGCCGATGTGTACACGATCGGCGATCCGGTGCGCATGTGCTCGGCCCCCAGTTCCTTGATGATCTCGGTGCCGGAAGCCGCCTTGTTGCCGAGCGAACCGCGCCCGATTTTTGCTTCGAACGGCTGCATGATCTCGGGCGGAAATCCGTGCGGAAAAAGCGGAAACGGCTTCTCCAGGTGGATGCCCGCCATCTCCCAATGGCCCGTCGTCGTGTCCTTGCCGGGTGACGCCAGCGCGCACCGTCCGAAAGCTCCGCGGGGCGAACCGGCGGCTGGAATTCCAGTAAGCGGCTTGATGTTGCCGAGCCCCAGCGCGGCCATGTGGGGCAAATTCAACGGCCGCAGCCGCGCGATGTTGCCCAGCGTATCGCTGCCCACGTCGCCATAAGCCGCGGCGTCAGGCATTTCGCCAATACCTACACTGTCGAGTACGATCCAGATGATGCGGCGGAACACAACATTCGACTTTAGCACGCTGATAGCTGATAGCTTAGAGCCATGACCAGACGTACCCTGATGCAGTTGCCTGCCGCCGCCGCGGCCCCTTCCCTCAATGCCGCAGCCCCCCAAGCGCAATCACCGACCCCAAGCGGCCGCAAGCCGAACATCCTGTTCCTCATGGTTGACCAGATGACGCCTTTCATGATCGGCCCATACGGGCAGAAGGCCGCCATCACCCCCAACCTGGATCGCCTGGCCCGCGGCGGCGCCGTATTCGACAACGCCTACTGCAACGCGCCGCTGTGCGTCCCCAGCCGCGCCTCGATGTTTTCCGGCCGCCTGCCATCCTCCATCGACGCCTGGGACAACGCCTCCGAGTTTCGTGCCGATATCCCCACCATCATGCATTACCTGCGTGCCGCCGGCTACCAGACGTCCGTCTCGGGCAAGACGCACTTCATCGGCCCGGACCAGTACCACGGCTTCCACGAACGCCTCACGCCCTGCATTTATCCCACACATTTCAAATTCATGCACCCGTGGAGCAAGGGGCCGTATTGGATTGAAGGCACGTCGGTGCAGACCGGCCTCGGCAAGCTCGGGGTTTCGGAAATCAACGGCCAAATCGATTTCGATACTATGGCGCTGGGCCGCGCGCTCGAGCGTTTGAACCGCTACGCGCTCGATCGAAAATACAAGCCCGGCCTGGCTCCGCTGTTTCTGAACGTGTCGTTCACGCACCCACATGATCCCTACTGCGCGCCGCGCAAGTATCTCGACATGTATCGCAACGTCGAGATCCCGATGCCGAAGCCGTACGACGATATCCGCAAGCTCAGCCCTACCTACGAATGGGTGCGGATCGTGCACGGGCTGGATAAGGAAACGCCGTCGCCCGAGAAGGTGCGGGAAGCGCGCCGCTGCTATCTCGCCATGTGTACCTGGATCGACGAGCGCATCGGCCATTTGCTGGGGGAGCTAGACCGTCTGGACCTGGCGCGCGACACGCTGGTCGTGCTCACCAGCGACCACGGCGACATGTGCGGCGAGAAGGGGCAATGGTTCAAGCGCATCTATCTGGAATGGTCGGCGCGCGTACCGCTGATCGCGAGTTGGCCGGGCCGCATCGCCGCGGGCCGGCGCGTGTCAGCTCCGGTGTCGCTGGTCGATCTCCTTCCGACCTTCGCCGAGGCAGCCGGCGTGCCCGTCGACACGCATGTCGACGGCCGCAGTCTGCTGTCTCTCGCGGAAGGGCGGGAGGAAGGGAACGATCGGGAAGTGATCGGCGAATACTTCGGCGAGGCCACGATCGAGCCGATCCGGATGGTGCGCCGCGGCGATTTCAAGTACATCACGACCTACGAATATCCGCCGCAGCTCTTTGACCTCAAGAAGGATCCGGATGAGACGGCCAACGTGGCCGGCCGTCCGGAGTACCGGGCGGCGGAAGCCGACCTGCGCGCACGGGCCGAAAAAGGATGGGATGCTCCCGACCTCAAGCGACGCGTTATGACGAGCCACGCCGAGCGTGAATTCCTGCGGAATATTCCCGACTATCTGGTGGCGAGCCTTTGGCAACCCAAAGTCTACGAGCCTGTGATTACCGACGAGTCTGCGTGGAGGTAGTGGGCCGGAGTTTTCTCGGGTGAGCCAGCACGGCGGTATCCGGGACTTGCGTCCCCGCCGGCTGGCCCTCCGAGCACCCGTGAAGTTCGGTCGTACGCCCGCAGGCGCTGGTCAGTACGTGCAGCACCGCCGTGGCGTCGAATGGTTTCGTTACAAGATCATACGCGCCGAGATTAAGCACTTCACCCCAGAGGCGCTCATCGGCCAGACGGTCGGCGACTATGAGGGGAAAAGCACGATTCCACATCTCGGCCAGCAGACTTTTCCAACACCGGCTATCTGCGATGACGGCAGCGACAAAAGAATTGCTGAGGATTTGCTCCGCTTCGATGGGATCGTGCGCCTGCAGAACACTCCAGGTGTCCTGGCGTAAAATTCCTCGCAGCGCCATGTGATCCGGATCATCGGGACTGACGAGCAACACAACTGGCACGTCCGTGTTGAAATGCTTCACAATGAAACGCTCCTGCGCAATCGGATTTTCGGCTTGGGCTGCGCCGACGAGTTGCCTGATGAATGCGTTGTTATCTATTGATTCAAGATAAATTTATCTATTTATCATCAAACTGTCAATTGTGCGATTTTGCAATATCTAGGCAACAGGAGTATTTGAGCCTATAATCTTCTGCGGAGGAGGTAAAGGCATATGCCCGATGCCCTCACCCGGAGGCACAAAGAGCCCTGGAAAAAAGCGCAGGCGGTTTCTTTTTCGCAAGGGGCAAGTGTGTTTGAGGGTCCGCATAAACCGCGACACATTTACATGCTGAATGCGGGTCAGGTGCGCCTGACAGGCCGCAACGGCGTCATCTTCGATCACTTGAAGCGAGGCGGATTTTTCGGAGAGAGCGCCTTACTGGAAACTGGCTCCCACAATCAAGGGGCCATAGCGCTTTCAAACGTGGAGGCAGTAGCATTTCGCAAACAGGATTTGGAGGCAATTTGCCAGCGCGATTCCGCCTTCGGCATGCGTCTAGTGAAAGAGCTGGCAGCGCGGCTTGGCCGGTACGAAGAGCTAATCTCTGACCTGGTAACAGAGCAGGCGGAGATGCGACTGGTGCGACTGTTGATGCGCACAGCGCCGCCGCGCCCGGCCCACGGTTGGGTCAAACTGCCGTTTCGCTTCACCAATGTGGAACTGGCGAAGATGGTAGGAACGACGCGCTGGCGCATATCCTACCTGTTAAACCGGTTTCAGCGCCTCGGTTGGCTGCGCCGCGACAATGAACTCTGGCTTCATCGCGAGGGCGTGCAGGAGTATATGGCCACTCAATAATCACAGAGTCGATAAGCAGTTCCTGCCACAACCCTGGCGCTCGGGCCAACGGGTGCAGGCCTGAATGCGCCGCGGCCGATCGCCGATGATGTGCATGAGAGCGGCGTGTCCGGCATGCAATTCGATCAGGGTTGACTGGTTCGTCTCGGGGCAGATCACCGTCCGCCGGCCTTTGGACCCGCGCCACGCGCCACCGACCGCCATCGCGATCGGAATCGCCAGCGCCAATACGAACCAGACTGGAATAAGGTCGAGAATCGACATTTTTGTTTCCCCCTTCCGCGGATTAAGACTCTTTCATCCGATTCAAGTATACGCCCGAAGACCAGGAGAAGCACTCGTTTTTCACGTCAGCCGCGCCGATGCCGGCATCGTGCGACGATCGTCCGGACGGCAGACGGGAATGAGCGGGGATGCGCACGGGCGCGAGACAGCCATAGCACCCTTTGCATGCCAGATACCGGCGCTTGGGGTGGTTGGGCGCACCCGCCTTCGACGGCGCTTGAGGTAATCGCCCGGAAGCCGCCATGGCGCTGGCGGACAATGTCAGTCGCCCAAGACTCTGTGATCGGACCTACATGTTCCAGTTTGAGACCGACAACTTCGGCCAGCCGCAATGCGGCATCCCGGGTCAATCGAATATTCGTCTCGTGATTGCCACGTTCGATTCAGTCAGCGGCGCTTGCCGCTAATCCTGGCTGGATTGCCTCCCACCAGAACGTCGTCCGGTATGTCACTGACCACTGCAGATCCGGGTCGCACGATGACATTGTTGCCTATTGTGATTCGGGTAGCGATACTTGAACCCACGCCGATCACGGTGCCTTCTCCGATCGAACATCCTCCACCCATTGCCACTCCCGGCGCGAGGTGAGACCCGTCGTGGATCACGCAGTCATGCGGAACGATTACGCCACAATCGACGATGCAACAGTCACCCAAACGTACCCCGTTATCAACCACCGCTCCTGCCTTGATCAGGTTCCCAATCCCCATCTCGACGGAAGAGTGAACGTAAGCATGGGAATGGATCGTATTCAGCATATTGACCCCCGCGGCGATCGCACGCTGCCGGATATGCAGGCGAAAACTCCCCTTTGCGATATGCGTCGCGACTGCCCCTACGCCACGCTTCGGCAGTTCCTCAAGTTCCGCACCGCTCCATACAGGCACGCCGGCGACAGTCATGCCGATCGCTTTGGGATTGTCGTCGAGAAAGGCCGCCACCTCGTATCCTCCCATGGATCGAATCGCCTCAGCCAGCGTGATACCACCTTGCGCACAGCCATACACAGCTACCCTCCGGGACATGTCACGGTGCAGCCCTTTAGGCTTTGGCGGTTCCAGCAGCGCCAGTACGTCCCGCTCGCGGATGAGCCGATCGGCGGGCAACAAGGAGGTATCCACCCCGGTCTGCTCGATCAGTTCACGAGCCTTGACCGTGAGTTGCAGATTTTTGCCGATTTCACCCGCCTTTGGCCGGCCACTGCTCTGTATCTTTTCGCCGATTTGTGCGACGTAGGCCGTGGCAGCCTCTTCCGAAGCTGTGTCCAGCAACAACCCCAGGATGGCTCTAACCGGGACTTCCTGACCGTCTTCGACGATCGGGTATACGTGACCTGCTCTCTCCGCCTCTAGCGCAAAAGTCGCCTTGCTCGTTTCTAGTACCGCGATCTCGGAGCCCGCTGGCACTTCCTGCCCTCGTTCCACCGACCAGTCGACGAGTTTGACGACATCGTCATTGGCGCCCAACTGAGGCATGTAGATTTCCGTGATTTCCATAGGCTCAGGTTAAGATTTGTTACTCAGCCACCGATAGAGAGTCTGAACCACGCTGTCGGCATCCGGCAGCAGTTCCTTTTCCAGTTGTTTGCTGCTTGGAATCGGGCTGTCTGGTGCGGCCAAACGGAGATATCGGCGTGCAGGCACAGTGCCTCTTTCGGAAAGGGAAGCGATAACTTCCGAACCCCAGCCGGCCCTACGCGGCCCTTCTTCGAGAACTGCGACGTTTCGGACGTTGTTGAGGAACCCAGCAATGTCAGCTACGGGGAGAGGCGCCAGCAGGCTGGGAATCACCAGATCGCAAAGGTACTCGTGATCGATCAGGAGCTTTTGCGCTGCCTCGAGTGCAATCGCTACGTTTCCGCCATATGTCACGATAGCGACATCCGGGCGATCGCGATCAGAGAGGCTGAGATGGAGAGTCGGAAAGCAACTGTGAGTTCCCCGGCAAAAGAACTGCCCCGCCCGACCGTCCTGTACGGTCACCAGCCGCTGGCTGTAAAGGAGCTTATTCTCAATGAACAGAACCGGGTCTTTTGTCAGGGTGGAGCAGCGGGAAAGCAACTCGCCCGGGTCAAGCAAGTGGGAGGGCGCCACAATATTCAAACCGGGAATGCCGGCGAACATGGCTTCGATGGACTGGCTGTGAGTGGGCCCGTAGCCGCGGCGCCCGCCCATGGGCGTTCGGATGATCATGGGCACCGAAACGGTATTGTTATACATCCAGCGATACTTCGACGCGTGATTCAAGATCTGATCGGCGGCGAGGCTCAGAAAATCACCAAACATGATTTCGGCAATCGGACGCATACCGCGCAGAGCCGCCCCTGTCGACCAGGCCGCGATTCCAGCTTCGCTGATGGGGGTTGTGATCGTACGTTCCGGAAAATTTGTCGAGCAGCCGCGGCTTGCCTTGAATGCGCCGCCATAGGGATCGAGAATGTCCTCTCCGATTACGAAGCTGTCCGGATTTGCTTGCAGCGTACCGAGCAATGCGGCATTGATCGATTGAACATAGGTGATGCTTTCCTTGGCCCATGGCAACGGATACTCGCCTTGGGGAATCGTGCAGAGCGGACCGCTTTCGCTGACAGCCGGGTAAGGCACCTGCTCGGCTTCCCGCACAGCCTGAGCGACTTCGTCCGCAGCTTCCTGTTCCAGGTGATCCGCCAGGTCTGTCGAAAGCTCCGCGCGCATGAGCCGCAAAGGGTCTTGCTTTTTCCACTGCTCAATCTCCAGCGGATCCCGGGTATCGTCGCCCTTCGAATGGGCCGAGAGCCGATACGTGTGAATCACGAGCATCATCGGAACACGTTGACGGACGCGCTCCAGACACTGTTGCATCAACGGGACCAGAATCAACGCATCGTTGCTGCGCACTTCCTTTACTTCAATACCGAAAGCGGTGGCGCGGGCCGCCATCGAGCCGCTGACCGTCAGGCAGGAAGGCGTCGATTGCGCGTATTGGTTGTCTTCCAGGAGGTACAGAATCGGCAGTTCTCGCATCGAAGCGAAATTGAGCGATTCATAGACCAGACCTTCGCCGAGAGTGCCGTCCCCAAGAACCGCCACCGTGGCTCCCTTGCCGCCCTTCAACTTCTCGGCCAGTGCGATACCAGTGGCATTGCCCACGACTCCCCCTTGCACTCCGTTGGAATAGAAATTGCCGTAGTGCAGATGCTGACTGCCGCCCCTACCGCCGCAGATCGCCGAGTTCCGGCCCATGATCTCAGCCAAGAGGTCCTTCAACCTGCCTCCGCAGGCTAGAAAATGGCCGTGACAGCGATGAGAACTGAAAACGATATCATCCGGCCCGAGGCTTGCCCACATGGCTGCCGCAATCGCTTCCTGACCGATGCAAGTATGGGTGGTGCCCGACAATTTGCCTTCGCCAAACAATCTCAATAGGCTCTGTTCCACGTGGCGGACCATGCACATGAAAAAGAAAAGCTTCTCCCTCATGTCTTGCAGGCCATGTGACGTCAGAACGGGGGCTTCAATAGAGCTGAGCATTAGATCGTACATCCTCTTTACGCCAGCAACGGCCAAGCGAGCGGCGTCCCGCGCTCGATATCGCAGGCGGCGCGACGGCCCAGGACCGCCGGCAAATGCCGCGGCGCCAACCCATGCCCGGGCCGGATCGAGCGGACGTTCCCGGACGTGAGGGCTTCACCCGCGCGCACATCTTTCACCACGAACAGCGAGCGCCGGAACAGCAGGCTCGGGACCTCCGCCGGTGTAGGCCCGTAGGATACCCGGCCCAGAGCGCGTTCCGCCGTGCGAATCGCCGAGACCATCGAGCGGAACTCGGCAGGCTCGAGAGAAAAAGCGCTGTCGGGCCCATGATCGGCCCGCGATAACGTGAAATGCTTCTCGATGAGAGATGCCCCCAACGCCACCGCCGCTACCGGCGCGACAATCCCGAGCGTGTGATCCGATAATCCCGCGGGCACCCCAAACGTCTTTGCCAGATGGGGAATCGTGTGCAGGTTCATCTGTTCGGGCGGCGCGGGATAAGCGCTCGAACACTTCAGCAGCGACATTTCGGCAGCACCGGCGCCGCGCGCCACCGACAGGGCCGCCTCGATCTCGGAAAGCGTGCACATCCCGGTGGCCATAATCATTGGCCGGCCGGTCCGTGCCACAGATCGGATCAGTTCCAGGTCCACCATCTCGAAACTCGCGATCTTATATGCCGGCGGATTCATTTTTTCCAGGAACTCGACGGCCGAAGCGTCGAACGGTGTGGAGAAAAGGTCAAGACCCAACTCCCGGGCAATCTCGCATAGCCGGGGCTGCCATTCCCACGGCGTGTACGCCTCGCCGTAGAGATCGTAGAGATTGCGGCCCGTCCAGATGGTACCCTGGCCGATGCGAAAGCATTCCTTGTCGCAACGGATAGTCATGGTGTCGGGCGTATAGGTCTGCAGCTTCACCGCGTCCGCGCCGGCCTCCCGTGCCGCACGCACCAGTGCAACGGCTTTCTCGAAGCTCTGACCGTGATTTGCCGAGAGTTCGGCAATGATGTACACCGGCTCACCTGGTCCGATCGTTCTCATATCCTGACGCTCCGAATGAGTTCAAATGCCTCCGCCGCCGCGCATCCGGCGACGCTGCCCCAACGCCTCGCCGCGGCCTCCAGGGCCTCGCTCGATCGCGGATGCGGAAACGGCCGGCTTTCCGATACATATGCCGCCATGGCTGCTGTTTTGTTTTTCAGCTCCCGCGCGATATTGACGAACACGTTCGGCCGAAACACCGGTTCAATACGCTGAAACGCCCATTCCGTCGACGAAGCGATCTCGAACGTATAAAGTTCGCGCACCGTATGGCCCTCCACCGGCCGCGTGGCCGTGAGCACCGCTCGATGCGTGATCTGATGATCCACGTTCAAGTCGCCGCCGTGGTGCGTGTACACGATCTCGGGGCGCAGCCGCGCGATCCGCTCTTCCACGATCTTGACCATGTCGAGCAGCGGCAGCGTATCGAAGCGATTGTCCGGCAGGCCGTGGAGCGCCAGATCCTTCGCACCGATGATCTCCGCCGCGCGCCGGGCGCAGGCGTGCAGCTCGGTTAGCGGCGAGCGGTCGGCCTTCGAGCGCGATGTCATGCCTTCGCCGAGAATTGAAATGGAGACCGTGTGACCTTCGCGCACCAGCCGCGCTGCTGTTCCGCCGCAGCCGAGCACTTCGTCATCGGGATGTGCCGCGACGATCAGAACGTTCACGCTTCCGCCTCCGTGATGATCACATCCGCATGGATGCGGCCGTTATACAGCGCCGCTCGCCGAAACTGAAAACGGAAGCCCTCATGCTCCACAAAGGCGTGTGGGTAGCCTTCCGCGTCGAGCATGCGGATGAAATCGTGCAATTTGCTCAAGCCCTTGAGGTGCGCAATGCGGCTCTCGGCCGGCCGCCGCCGCGGGAACTCGACGACTTTGCCGGACTGCGGCATTGGCTCGATCTGACGGTCGATGATCGCGCGGATCAATTCGGCGGCTTCCAGGTTCGCGCGCAGATAGATCTCTTCAGCGCCTCCTTCCAGGCACAGATTTTTTTTGCAGTACACCGGGCCGGCGTCGATCTCCGCGGTCATGCGCAATGCCGAGAGCTTCGTATGCCGGATATCGCGCGCTAGCAGATTCTGCAGCGGACTGCCGCCGCGCCCGAACGGCACATCGGTCATATGGAAACAGACGCATTCCCGGTTTTCGATAAGGCTGTCTGGCACTTTCCACGACCAGTGCAGGAAAAAGATGAAGCGCGGGTCGATCTCTGTCACCTTCTCTTCGGTCAGCTCCGCGCGGCTCCCCACGAAGTGCCACTCGCCGGGATAGCGCCGCAACACGGTCTCGAATACCGTGCGGCTCCACGGTTTGCATCCCGCGACTAGATATCTTTGTGTCTGTTCAGACATCGTGTTTCCTTTGCACCAGGTGTTCGGCCGCATGGCCGTTTATAGGCCGCGAATGGTTTGCAGCCGTGACTGCGCGTGGGTCACTGCCATCGAACGGGACCTGGCCAATAGGCTCGCTGTAGCGCTCCGCCGAGTTCCTCTGCACGGTGTGCCGGTCGCCGCGGTTACGCCGGAACGACGGGACGGGCGTGGGCCGGGGGCTCAGCTCGGACGAAAACGCCTCGACCGGACAGAGATGCAACGGCTTGAGAATGCGCTCGACCACGCGTGCGGCACCGCGGCCGTCGACCAGCGCGCGCCCGTGCTCCGCCATGGAAAGGCGAATGCGCTGCGACCGCAGCAGGCATTGCAGCGCCGCCGCGATATCCGCACTCGAAATCATACTGTGATCGCCCAGACTCTCAACGCTGCCGGCCTGGTGCAGGCTCTCGGCGACCGCCTGCTGATTGTCCGCCCAGACCAGGACAAGCGCCGGCAGTCCCATGTAGGCCAGTTCCCAGCAGGTGCTGCCCGCGGCGGAAACGGCTACGTCGGCCCAAGCCATGAGTGCCGGCATGCTGGCCGGGTCGAGCTCGACCCGTGCGGGGAACGGAAGTTTCGACGCGGCCTTGCAGATGGCGGCATAATGGGGACTAGCCGGGCCAACCACGACGACGGCTTCCAGATCCGGCACTTTGACCTGCGCGAGCGCGCGGATGACTTTGCCGGTGAGGTTCTCCGGATCACTGCCGCCCATAGTGACCAGAATTCTGCGCGCGGCTGCGGGCTGATCGGAATCGCGCCGCCCTCGTAAAAACTCGCCGCGTAACAGGGCGTAACGTGGTCCGAGCAGCAATCCGGTGTTCGCGCCGCGCGACGAATACAGCGCGGCGGACGCGTGCAGGTTCTGGTTGAGCACCAGTTCCGCCGGGTACCGGCCGGCGTGCCCGTAATCGTCGATCGAGATCACGCGCAGGCCCGCGTGTTGCAGCCGTTCCACGTACTCGGCTTCGAATTGATATCCGTCGACCACCACCCATTCCGCACCAAAAGATTCGGCAAGGCGTGCTGTTTCGGCCGCTGATTCACCCGACGACGCGAATTGAACCTCTCCGCCCGCATCACACCAGGCCTGCGCCAGGGCTCGGCACCGCACCAGGTGCCCCATGCCGATTTTGGCGCCACCGTCAGCGCGTACGAGCAAGTTCCGCATGAGGATCCCACGTTTCGATACCGCGGTTGAGGTTGACCAGATCGGTGCGCGAGCGCACCCATGCCAGGATTTCCGGGTACGCGAGCAGGCGCTCGTCGAGACCCAGTTCCTCGTAGATCGTGCGCACCAGGTGCAGGTCTTGAATTGTGTCCACTGTCCAGCGCAGATCAGCGTTGTTCCGGGTATCCTGGACCGAATGGCACAAGAACACTTCCGGGTGTTCCAGCCGCGGCCCCACGGTGACGTGCTCGCGTGCCTGAGGCGACCGCCCGAGCCGGTCCATACGCAATAACGTATCCATGAAGAAGGCCTCCACATCCAGCCCGCGCGGCCAGGTGCGCTGCAGGACATTCGAGGCGTAGTCACAACGGTCGGACCGATCAAGCAACTCCTGGATCACTCGATCCGTCACGCCGGCGTCGATCAGCGGACAATCGGCCGTGACTCTGACCACGACATCGGCACAGGCTTTCCGCGCAGCCCCGACATATCGGCCGAGCACGTCGTATTCGCTACCGCGGAAGAGACTGCAACCCTGCTTCCAGGCGATCTCCGCGACTGGATCATCGCTGGCGTTCGTCGTCGTGGCGATTGCGATCTCCTGCGCCATACGGCAGCCGCGCAAGCGCCGAAGCTGCTGCTCCAGCATCGGACGGCCGGCGATCGGCATCAAGACCTTGCCGGGCAGCCGCGACGACGTCATGCGCGCCTGCACTATGATTACTGTTCGCATGCCAAACTCCTGAGAGCGGCGATCACGGTCTCCACCTCCCCGTCGCGCATCGCCGGGTACATCGGAAGGCTCAGCAGCCGCTCATATGCCTGCTCCGTCTGTGGACAAAGTCCCGCCCCGGTGCCGAAGCGGCGCCGGTAGAAAGGATGCAGATGAACCGGAATGTAATGTACGTTGACCCCGATTCCCGCCGCCCGCAGTGCCGCAAACGCTCCGCCACGATCGGTCCCGGCAGGCGTCTGCACCACGTATAGATGCCAGGCGTGGCACACCTCCGGACGGACAAGCAACGGTTTCCAGGAACATGACGACAATGCGGCGTCGTAGGCGGCGGCGATCTGCCGACGGCGCGCCAGCCACCCGGGCAGCTTGTGCAACTGGCTCGAGCCGAGCGCGCATTGGATATCCGAGATCCGATAGTTGTAACCGAGTTCCTCCATCTCGTAATACCAGGAGCCGACTTCCGCCCTTTGCCGATGATCGGTGCTGATACCGTGATTGCGAAAACGGCGCAGATGCTCGGCCAGGGCTGAATCGTCCGTCGTTACCATGCCGCCTTCCCCGGTCGTGATGTGTTTGACCGGATGGAAGCTGAAAGCCGTCATGTCCGCCAGCAACCCGGCGTTGCGTCCCTTGTATTGAGCGCCCAGCGAGTGACAGGCATCGGCGAGGAGCGCGATTCCGTGCCGCGTGCAGATGGCCCGCAGGCAATCGTAGTCGCAAGGCTGGCCCGCATAGTCCACGGGGATGATGGCTTTCGTCCGAGACGTGATTTTGCGCTCGACCTCGGCCACGTCGAGAAGCAGAGTATCCGGATGCACATCGGTAAAGACCGGAGTTCCGCCCTCAAAGACCACGGCGTTGGCAGTGGCGGCGAACGTCATGGCCGGCACGATCACCTCGTCTCCAGGGCCGATTCCAAGTGCGTGTACGGCAGCGTGCAAAGCCGCGGTTCCGCTGGATACCGCGACTGCGTGCCGCGCGCCTGTGAATTCCGCTATCTCCCGTTCGAATCGCTCGACGGCGGGACCCGTGGTCAGCCAATCCGACCGGAGAACTTCCGCTACGGCGCGCACGTCTTCGTTATCGATCGTCTGCCGGCCGTAGGGGATCATGCTTTTCGAACCTGGGTGGATACCGAATTCGCTTGCACGGCCGAACCCAACACTGCCTGCAGCCGCAGAAGCGATTCCGAACGGCCACGCTCCACCGCTTCTTCGGGCTCCGGAATGCCGGCGAGGCGGCGCAACTCCTCCGCCGTAAGCCACCGGTCATTCGTATCGCTGGTATAGCGAAAACCGTCCGGCAGCGGACGGCCGGCGGGCGGCGAGGGATCCTTCCACCACGGGTGCAATGGGGCAATGACGAACATATCCTCTAGTTCCCGTGCGTTGCGGGCTTCGTCCTCGGAAATCAGGCATTCGTGCAGTTTCTCGCCCGCGCGGATGCCGATTTCCCGCACCTGACAGCCCGGCGCGACGGCCTCCACCACGGTGCCGATCGCCATGCTCGGAATCCTGGGGACGAAGACTTCGCCACCCACCATCCGCTCGATGGCCTGCACCACGAAGCGCACGCCCTGATCGAGCGTGAGCCAAAACCGCGTCATGCGCGGATCGGTTATGGTAATTGTGCCGGTTTTTCGCTGCTGTAAGAACAGCGGGATCACGCTGCCACGACTGCCGAGCACGTTGCCATAGCGCACGCAACTGAAACGGGTAGGACCGACGCCGCTATAAGCATTCGCCTGCACGAACAGCTTTTCAGCCACCAGCTTGGTAGCGCCATATAAATTGGACGGATTGACCGCCTTATCCGTGCTCAGCGCGAGCACCTTCTTCACGCAGCTGTCGATGGCAGCGTCCACCACGTTGCGGCCGCCGATAATGTTCGTCAGGACAGCTTCGATGGGGTTATATTCGGCTGCCGGGACCTGTTTGAGCGCGGCGGCGTGCACGACGATATCCACGCCCTGCATAGCCCGGCGAAGCCGGCCCACGTCACGGACGTCGCCCAGAAAAAAGCGGATGTTCGGATGATCGAAGCCGTTCACCCGCATCTCATGCTGTTTCAGCTCATCCCGGCTGAAGATGATCAATTTCTGCGGATTGTAGTCCCGGAGCATGACCCGGGCGAACTGTTGTCCGAACGACCCGGTTCCCCCGGTCACCAGCACCGTGGTTTCCGGCCAGTTGATTGGACCCTGCGCGGTCATGCCTTATGTTCGGCAGGGTCGGAGAATTACTTTAGAACCTGATGATGTGGCGCACGCACGCGTGCAAAATGCCGTAAGCATTTCGAAATTATGGAAACACCGCGGAAATGCAGTGGGCCGGGCCGCCCTCGGTCGGTGCGGGTCCCCTCGACCCGCAACTCGTTCAAGAACAATATTCCCCGCGACAAGCATGGCCGGCCAGGCGGCCGGCCGCGGACCAGGCTGTCCGCCCTACAATTTATGCACATCCCCGCACGTGGGAAATCCTCAGCATTCCGGGTCCTGGTCCAAAGCCAGCCGATGAAAGAAGGATGCCCGAGGCGCGGCCCGACGACGGGCAGGCGAAAACGCCCGTCCCAAGACCATACATCAGCTCATCGAGCCTGCATCACAAACAGTGGCTACTGGTACGTAATCCACATGGGACTGGCCCACACGAGTTCGCCGTCCACCTGCTCGCCGCGGACGTAATAGTAGCTGGTCTTGCCGCGCTCGGCCTGGCCGTCTTTCCAGGTGAAGTCCACTTCGCGCTTCTTCGGCTCAATCGAGTACACGTATTCGCCGTCCTTGATAATGTGTACCTTGGCGAAATCGCGCGTCCCGGTGAGCTTCACGGCGATTTCCGGCGCCGCCGTCACGTTGAACTCCTCGCCCATGAAGTGGCTGCCGCAGCGAACCTCGGCCAGGATGTTGTCCGTCGAGCCGTACACCCGCCGCTTCTTGAACGCCTCCAGAATGGCCGCGCGCGTCCGCCCCCGCACCCACAGGTTGCAGTACGAAATATGGGTTGAGCCGTGATCGCTCGAGGACTGGAAGCCCAGCCGGTACCCTTTCTTCAACGCCAGCGACACGAATCCCAGCGGACGCCAGCCGCCGATCGAATAATTCTCCGTGTTCGATCGCGGCGCCCCCGGCATCTCGTAATTCTGCCGGCAGCCCTGGTAAATTTCCACCACCGGCTCCACTTTCGGATCGTTGTCGCGCCAATCGGTCCCCATATCGGTGCCCGACGTGTGCGACGCGACGATGCCGTCGTACTTCTTCAGATACTCGTAAAGCATCTGGGTATCGGGCGCGTGGCCTTCGGAATCGTTGGCCATCTTCTTCAAACGCGGCAGCGGACGGATCCCGCGCTGCGCGAACACCGTGTTCCGATGCCCCTCGGGATAGCTGACGCTGCGCTCATAGCCGAACATCGAAACATAGCGGTCGCCCAGCTTGTAAGCGTCGGTGAGCTTCTGTTGGATCCACCAGGGATACTCGCCGGTGCCGTTGTCGTGGTCGAAACCGGCGCCCCAATCCATGCCGGCGGCGTCGATCATATAGCGATACGCGTCGATCACCGGCCCGTCGCCGTTGCCGTCGACCGAAAGGTCGGTGTGGCGGTGGAACTCGCCGCGCAGCACCTGCAGTTCATCCGCGCCGACCTTTACCCGCCGGCTGTGCATCAAGGCGATCGCGTCCACTTCGGGCTTCGCTTCGGAATCGGGCTCCGCGACGTTCTCGGCGGAAGCCGGCGCCAGGTTCACCGCAACCGCAGCCGGCACGCGCATTTCCGCGGCGTAGACATCGCCGTTGATGTAGTCCGGAATGACGTTGTCGTTGCGTTTGGTCTCACGCCGGTCACGCAGGATCTCCGACTGCCGATGATCCGTAGCCAGCACCATCATGAGGGTGCCGGGCGCGGTGGCGAGCATCGCCGGACGGTTGTCGATCCATTGATCCCCGTTCGGCACCGCGATCGGACCATTCCATTTCACGCCGTCGAACCACACCATCTGCTCGACCCAGACACTGCCCTCGGGCGTGCGTCCGGGCATACTCCGGGTGCGGAATGTAATCCAGGCGTTGCCGCTCGGATCGAGAGCCAGCCGCGGAAAGCTGTTCAACGCCATCGCTCCGGCAGGCGCAGTTGGATTGTGCTCATCGGCCGGCTGTGCAGACCCCTTTTTTTGACCCTTGCCCTGCTTCTTCGCTATGGGGACGGGACCGCCGGCCATCGGCATCACGCGCGCCAGTCCGGCGGAGTCCGGCTCGAATACGCTCGATCCCTGGAATACCTTTACGCGCGCGTTGTGGTTTCGGTACAGCCCGACGCCTTCTTTATCGTAGGGCCCGGTATCCTTGCCCCACTTGGCCTCGGAGGTCTCATACGCCACCCACAGCCGGCTCTGCTTGTCATAAGCGATCGAGCTGCGAGCCTCGAAATCCTGACTGGCCGCCACCGGAATGGGCGCATCCATGCGAATGCCGCCGTCCATCTTGAGGCGGCGGAAGTAAACGTCGTAATCGCCCTTATCGTAGGTGTCCCAGGCGACGGCAACCTCTCCGTTGGGCGCCGCCGCAATCGCGGGATCCCAATCGCTGCGCTTCGAGAACGACACCACCGATTCGCGGGAAAACTTGTCGCCCTCCTGCGCCGCCGCCAGCACTTCCAGGTTGCCGTTGCGGAACGCCTGCCACGCGATCCAAACGCGGCCCGACGCGTCGGTTGCGACGACTGGATTCACGTCGGTCCCTTCGTCGGTAGTCACGCGCACCTCGCGTGACCATTTCGCGCCGGCGTACGAACGCGCATAGATATCGAAATTGCTCTTGCGATTTTCCGACCAGACAACCCACACGCGCCTGGAGCCGTCGACCGCCACCGCGGTGCGCATCACATCGGCGTGCGCAGGCGAGACCGCCATCGGCGCGCTCCACGTGCGCTTGTCCTTATCGAACCGCGTCAGGAAAACCTGGTCGCCGCCCACCGGGCGCGAGACGAAATCGAAGCCCTTAGGCGGATCGTCGCCCATCTGGTTCCAGCGATGCTGGGAGCGGTCACCGCGCACGAACTGGACGTACGATGCCCACACGGCGCCGCCATCCTGGGCGATGGCGGGAAAGTCGTCGTCTTCGACCGAATCGGTGAGACGCACGGTATTGGGCACGCGATCCACTGCCACGCGGCCATCGAGGAACTTCTTTTGCGTGCCGAAGGGTACTTCGCGGGCCTCGAACGCGAAATCGCCCTGCTTCGTCTTGACTGTGAGGCGCGCGCCCGGATCGTCGCTGGTCACCGCCACCACCACGCCGTTCTCCAGCATCGGCGGCGCCTGTCCGGCGTTCTGCCTGCCGACGAGAATCAGCGAGTGCCCGCTCCACGCCTTCCAGCTTGACCGCGAATCGGTCGTATCGGTCGGACGGAAACGCCAGCCCTGAATACTCGCCACGCTGCCGGGACTCACTGCGACCGAACCGTCCCACTGGGTGGGTTCGCTGTCGCCCACGCCCAAAAGGATGCGAAAGGCCACCGCGGCCGGCATCTGTACTTCCTTGCTGTTGCGGCCCTGAGGATAGAGGGAAACTCCCGCTGCCACCAGAATTACGACGAGCACGACGGCCCAGAGGAATCGTTGAATGGTCTTGCCCATGGAACCAAGATCATATCAGAGTGAAACATCCGCTATGATCGAGTAGATGAAAATCACCGATATCCGCGCGACCACCGTGACCGTACCGCTGGAGGCGCCGCTGCGGCACGCCAACGGCTGCCACTGGGGGCGATTCGTGCGCACCATCGTCGAGGTGGAGACCGACAGCGGCATCATCGGTCTGGGCGAAATGGGCGGCGGCGGCGAATCAGCCGAGGCTGTCTTCCGCGCCATGAAGCAGTACCTGGCCGGCCACGATCCCGCCCGCATCGAAGAGATGCGGTTCCTCATCGCGAATCCGACGGCGTCGCTGTACAACAATCGCACCCAGATCCTGGCCGCGCTGGAATTCGCCTGCCTGGATATCCTGGGGCAGGCGTGGGGCGTACCCGTCAGCGAGATTCTGGGCGGGCGGCTGCGCGACCGCGTCCCGTTCGCATCCTATTGTTTCTTCCGTTATCCGAATCCGCAGACCGGGGAAGGCGAGGTCCGGACACTCGAGCAGATGGTGGAGCAGGCGCGCACGCTGAAACGCAAGTACGGATTCACCTCGCATAAGGTCAAGGCCGGCATCTTCCACCCCGACCATGAACTCGAAATTTACAAGGCCGTGGCCGCCGCTCTTCCCGACGGCCGAATCCGTTTCGACTGCAACGCCGTGTGGTCCACCGAGCAGGCCATCCGCTTCGGCCAGGCGATTGAAGGGCTGCGCAACGATTACCTCGAAGATCCGGTCTTCGGCCTGCACGGCATGCGCCGCACGAGGCAAATGGTGCGGGTCCCGCTCGCGACGAACACGGTCGTGGTGAACTTCGAGCAACTGGCGGCCAACATCCTGGATACGGCAGTCGACGTCATCCTCCTGGACACTACGTTCTGGGGCGGGATCCGCGCCTGCGTGAAAGCCGCCGGCGTCTGTGAGACCTTCCAGTTGGGCGTTGCGGTGCATTCGTCAGGCGAACTGGGGATCCAGCTTGCCACGATGCTGCACCTCGGCGCGGTGATCCCGAACCTGAGCTTCGCCGCCGATGCCCATTATCATCACCTCACGGACGACATCATTGCGGGCGGACTCATGCGGTACCAAGGCGGCTCGATCGCCGTCCCTACCGGACCCGGACTGGGCGTGAAGCTCGATTACGACAAGCTGGCGGAGTATCGCGAACTCTACCGGCGGCTGGGCAACTATCCGTACGATCAGGATCCGCTGCGTCCCGGCTGGGCGCCGACGGTTCCCAACGATCGCTGGGCGGATCCGGAAGACAAACGCACGCCTTCGATAGCATCCTAAAGGAAACGCAATGATAGAAAAATTACTCCTCCTCGCCTGTGCCTGGAACATGCTGTTCGGGGCCGACTTCTATGTCTCGCCGGCCGGCAACGACTCGGCAGCCGGATCCGCCAATGCCCCGTTTGCGACGCTCGACCGGGCGCGCGCCGCCGTCCAGGAGTTCAAGAAACAGAATCCGGGTCGCTCGACGCCGATCGTGGTCCTGGTTCGAGGTGGGAATTACTACTTGAAGACGCCGCTCAACTTCACCGCGGACGACTCGGGGAGCGAGCGCGCTCCGGTCATTTATCAGGCCTACGCGGGGGAGAAGCCGGTGATCAGCGGCGGACAGGTTATTACCGGTTGGAAATTGGATCCGAAAACGAAGGCATGGGTTACCACGTTGCCGAAGAACACCGCAAATTTCGAGCAGCTTTTTGTCAACGGCGAACGGCGTTACCGGCCGCGGACCACCAAGAACCACTATTTATACATGGTCGGGCCGGTAATCAGTCCCACGCAATCGGAATACTGTCGTGATGGCGCGCAGGGCCGCGGTTTCCTGTGCTACGACCGCTTCGAATTCAAACCCGGCGACATCAACGAGACGTATCACAATATCACCGACGTCGAGGTGAACGATTTCGAAGTCTGGACCATGGCCAAGCTACGGCTGAAATCCGTGGACACGCAGAAACATATCGCTTACATGACCGGGCCGGCGGCGATGAACCGGAATTCGGGCTTCATGCCTAATCATCGCTACCTGCTCGAGAACGTGAAGGAGGCTCTCAGCGAGCCGGGCGAATGGTATCTGGATCGGGCTACGGATCCGTGGACGCTCACTTACCTGCCGAAACCAGGCGAAAGTATAACAAAGACGACCGTCATAGCGCCGCAACTCGAGCAGGT
>Ga0070741_10004974_pt1 | contig 30301 bp, 24 predicted proteins | sample Coa_R1_4_FD_66440 | JGI IMG/M metagenome (GOLD analysis project Ga0070741, IMG submission 66440) | Surface soil microbial communities from Centralia Pennsylvania, which are recovering from an underground coalmine fire - Coalmine... | ecosystem: Environmental > Terrestrial > Soil > Unclassified ... | reverse complement strand
GCGTCGCACTCATCGAAGTCGATCGCAACGGCCCGCGCCTGATCGTCAACAACGAGGAAGAGCGCTTCTCCGCCGTCAAGCACACCAACGCCTATCCCGAACATTCGATCGCGGCGCTGCAAGACTGGCTATCCGCGCGCGGCCACGGCCCTGAGCGCATCGATGGCTGGTTCACGACCTGGGACTACGCCGCCTTCGGCGCCACGCTGATCCGCACCCTGCTGGAGGAAGCGCCGCAAAGCTTCTCGATGGTGCGCGGGCCAGCGACGCCGTTGTTCAACCTGCGCGACCTCGACCGCGGCATGCGCGCCGCGCGCCATATCGGGCGGCAGCTCGGTCTCGGTACGGTCGATCTGATCGGCACGCCGCACCACGACAACCACGCCTGGTTTTCCTTCGCGGTGTCACCCTTCGCCCGCGAGCAGAAGCCGGTGATGGTCGCCGTGCTCGACGGGCTCGGCGACATGGGCGCGATTTCGCTTTACGTCGTCGAGCGCGGCCGGCTTCGGCTGCATGACGCCAATAACAGCGTGTTCGACTCGCTCGGCATTTTCTACGCGGTGATCTCCTCGACCCAGGGCGGCTGGACCTGGCTGTCGAGCGAAGGCCGCTACATGGGCGCCACCGCCTATGGCAACAATGACCGCAAGAGTAACCGCTACTACGCCGCGCTGAAGGATATTTTCGTTCTGGCGCCGGACGGCCGGATTTTCATCAACCGCGACCTCGCCAACTGGCCGCGCGATATCCTGCACGCGCCCTACACCGCGGCGCTGAAAGCGATTCTCGGCGAGCCGATCGCGCTCAAGGACATGTGGAACCCGGACGCGGTGCTGCGCGTCGAGGACATCCGACACAAGGAGAACACGCAAGATCGCCTCGACATCGCGGCGGCGACGCAGCTCGTGTTCGAGGACGCGCTCAACCACGTCATCGAGCACTTCATCATCGCCACCGGCAGCGACCGGCTGGTGCTGACCGGCGGCATCGGCCTCAATGCGCTCGGCAATATGCGGCTGCTCGAGCGCTTCGACGAGAGTTTCTACCGGCGCGAATTCGGCAGGCCGCTCAGGCTGCATCTCTGGGTGCCGCCGACGCCGAACGATGCCGGTGTCACCATGGGCGCCGCCTATATGGGCGCCTATCTCGCCGGCTACGGCCTCGGGCCGCCGATCGAGCACGCCTTCTATTGCGGCGTGCCGCCGCGCGAGAAGGACATTCGCGATGCGCTCGGCGCCGGCGCGGACCTCGAATGGATCGAGCTTGCGCCGGCGAGCGGCGAGACGCGCGCGCTGTATGCCGACTTCATGGCCTACCTGACCGCGCAGGATGCGATCTTCGCGCTCTACCAGGGCGCGGCCGAGACCGGCCCGCGCGCCCTCGGCCACCGCTCGATCCTCGCCAATCCGTGCAACCCGGCGACCCGCGACAATCTCAATGCCAAGGTGAAATACCGCGAGGCCATCCGGCCGCTGGCGCCGATGATGACGCTGGAAGCCGCCAAAGAATATTTTGAGTTGTCGGACGGCGCGAGCGACGCCGACTACAACGCCTACAATTACATGGTGCTGACCGCGCCTGCGCGGCCGCGCGCGAAGACGCTCATCCCCTCGGTGGTGCATGCCGATGGCACCGGCCGCCTGCAGATCGTGCGCGAGGCGACCGACCCGCTGACGTATGCCTATCTCAAGGCGCTCGGCCGCCGTATCGGCGTCGAGGTCGCGGTCAACACCTCGTTCAACGTGGCGGGGCCGATCGCGCAGACGCCGGCGCAGGCGCTCGACACGCTTGCCCGCTCCAAGGGGCTCGATGCGGTGCTGATGTTTGCCGCGGAAGGGCCGGTATTTGCGGCGCTGCATAAGACCGCGGCGCAAGACGGCGCCCGCTTCCGCGCCTGGCTCAAGGCCTGGCAGGCGGAAACGGGGCAAAGCCTGGAGCGCACGGCGCCGGCTTGAAGCGCGCGGGCGCTACTCGACGTCTTCCACGTCCGCGGGCTCGCCGCCGAACGCCTTCTGCGCCAGCGCCGCCTGCATGAACTCGTCGAGATCGCCGTCGAGCACCGCACCCGTATTCGACGTCGACACGCCGGTGCGCAGGTCCTTCACCATCTGATAGGGCTGCAACACGTAGCTCCTGATCTGGTGGCCCCAGCCGATATCGGTCTTGGCGGCCTGCTCGGCGGCGGCCTTGTCCTCGCGCTTCTTGACCTCGATTTCGAACAGCTTGGCGCGCAGCATGTCCCAGGCCATGGCGCGGTTCCTGTGCTGGGAGCGGTCCTGCTGGCACTTCACCACGATATTGGTCGGGATGTGCGTCAGGCGCACCGCCGACTCGGTCTTGTTGACGTGCTGGCCGCCGGCGCCGCCCGACCGCATCACGTCGGTGCGCACGTCGTTCTCGTTGATCTCGATCTTGATGCGCTCGTCGACCACCGGATAGACGCTGACGCTGGCGAACGAGGTGTGGCGGCGCGCATTGGCGTCGAACGGCGAGATGCGCACCAGGCGGTGCACGCCGTTCTCGCTCTTGAGCCAGCCATAGGCGTTGTGGCCGTGCACGACGACGGTCGCCGACTTGATGCCGGCGCCCTCGCCTTCGGTCTCTTCCAGCCACTCGACCTTGTAGCCGTGCGCCTCGGCCCAGCGCACGTACATGCGCATCAGCATGCTGGCCCAATCCTGGCTCTCGGTGCCGCCGGCGCCGGCGTGCACTTCGAGATAGCAGTCGTTGGCGTCGGCCTCGCCCGACAACAGCGCCTCGAGCTCGCGGCGCGCAAGCTCGGCGCGCAGGCGCTTGAGCGCGGCTTCCGCCTCGGTGACGGTCTTGTCGTCCTTTTCGGATTCGCCGAGCTCGATCAAAGTGAGCTGGTCGTCGAGCTCCTGCTCGATACGGCCGATCGCGGTCAGGCTGTCCTCGAGCGCGTCGCGCTCGCGCATCACGCGCTGGGCGCGGGCCTGGTCGCTCCACAGATTGGGGTCTTCGGCGTCCTTGTTCAGCTCGGCGAGGCGGCGCTTGGCGGCGTCGACGTCAAAGATGCCTCCTCAGCAGCCCAAGCGACTGCTTGATCTCGCCGACCAGCTTTTCCGTTTCCGCGCGCATCGAAGTCCACCGCCGAGGCGGCCTTTCCATTCAGGTGAAGGGATTTAGCGTCGCGCCCGCGCGCCTGCAAGGATCAATAGAGCCCGCCGGTGCCCGAGCGCACCGCGCGTCCGGCGTCCGGCGGCACGTTGCCGAAGAACGGCGCGCGGCTGCGATTGTCCTGGCTGTCGCCATAGCCGACCACGGAATAGTCGCCGGGCGGAGCGGTGCCGGGCTTGAAGGCTTCGAGGATGACGCGGGCGCTGTCGGGAGCGGCGCGCGCGCCGGTCTTGAGGTCGACGCGCACCAGCTTGATGCCGGGCGGCACGCGGAACGGCACCGGCGGCTTGCCGGCCAGCGCCACCTTCATGAAATTCTTCACCACCGGCGCCGCCAGCGCGCCGCCGGTCTCGCCGCGGCCGAGCGAGCGCGGCTTGTCGTAGCCCATGTAGACGCCGACGACGACGTCCGGCGTGAAGCCGATGAACCAGGCGTCCTTGTAGTCGCTGGTGGTGCCGGTCTTGCCGGCGACCGGCTTGCCGACCTCTTTCTGGAACCCGGCGCCGGCGGCGGTGCCGCGCAGCACCACGCCTTCCATGATCGAGGTGATCTGGTAGGCGGTCATCGGATCGAGCACCTGCTCGCGCCGGTCGACCAGCGAGGGCTCCGGTTGATTGTCCCACTTCTTGGCGTCGCAGCCGATGCATTCGCGCTGGTCGTGCTTGTAGACCGTGTGTCCGTAGCGGTCCTGGATGCGGTCGATCAGCGTCGGCTTCACGCGGCGGCCGCCATTGTCGATCATGCCGTAGGCGGTGACCATGCGCAGCAGCGTGGTTTCGCCCGCGCCCAGGGCAAAGGACAGATACGGCGGCAGGTTGTCGTAGACGCCGAAGCGCTTGGCGTAGTCGGCGATCAGCGGCATGCCGATGTCCTGCGCCAGCCGCACCGTCATGACGTTGCGCGAATGCTCGATGCCGAAGCGCAGCGTCGAGGGCCCGAAGAAGTCGTGCTCGTAGTTCTCCGGCTTCCACACGCCCATGCCGGGGCCCTGGTCGATCTCCACCGGCGCGTCGAGGATGAGCGAGGACGGCGTGTAGCCGTTGTCGAGCGCCGCCGAATAGACGATCGGCTTGAACGAGGAGCCGGGCTGGCGCAGCGCCTGGGTGGCGCGGTTGAACTGGCTCTGGTCGTAGGAGAAGCCGCCGACCATGGCGAGCACGCGCCCGGTCGCCGGGTCTTCGACCACGAGGGCGCCCGACACTTCCGGGATCTGGCGCAGCGTGTACTGGCCCTGATCGTTGGCCGGCTCGACGTAGACGACGTCGCCGGCCGACAGCACCTGGTCGACGCGCTTGGGCGCCACGCCCTTGACGCGCGCCCATTTCACGCCGTCGAGCGGCACGATGCCGACGTCGCGCTCCTTGGTGACGGCGCCGCCGGGCTCGCGTCCCGGCTGCAGGCCGATGCGCGCCGATTTTTCGCCGGTCTCGAGCACGACGGCGAGCCGCCACGGCGCGATGTCGCTCGGGCCTCTGACGTCGGCGAGCTTGGGGCCCCAATCGCCGCCGACGTCGATCTTGGCGACGGCGCCGCGATAGCCGTGCGTCTCGTCATATTTGACCAGCCCGTCGATCAACACCTTGCGCGCCAGCACCTGCAGCTTGGTGTCGAGCGTGGTGCGCACCGACAGGCCGCCCTCGTAGAGCTTCTTCTCGCCGTAGCGGTCGTAGAGCTCGCGGCGCACCTCCTCGGCGAAATACTCGGCGGCGAAGATATGCGTGGTCGGCGGCTTGGTGATGACGCCGAGCGGGGCGCGCTTGGCGGCGTCCGCCTCGGCCTGCCGGATGAAGCCGTCGGTCGCCATCTGGTCGATCACCCAGTTGCGGCGCTCGAGCGCGCGCTCGCGCTGGCGGAACGGGTGGTAGTTGTTCGGCGCCTTGGGCAGCGCCGCGAGATAGGCGGCCTCCGAGACCGACAGCTCGTTCACCGCCTTGTCGAAATAGACGAGCGAGGCCGCGGCGATGCCGTAGGCGCCGAGGCCGAGATAGATCTCGTTCAGGTAAAGCTCGAGGATCTTGTCCTTCGAGTAGGTGCGCTCGATCTTCATCGCCAGCAGCGCTTCCTTGATCTTGCGCGCGAAGGTGCGCTCGTTGGTCAACAGGAAGTTCTTGGCGACCTGCTGGGTGATGGTGGAGGCGCCCTGCAAGTGCCCGCCGCTGCCGAAGTTCTGCGCGTAAATCAGGGCGGCGCGGGCGATGCCGGTGAAGTCGAGCCCGCCGTGCTCGTAGAAGTTCTTGTCCTCGGCCGCCATGAAGGCGTGGATGACGCGTTTGGGCACCGCCTGGATCGGGATATAGAGCCGCCGCTCCTTGGCGAACTCGGCGACCAGCGAGCCGTCGGCGGCGTGTACCCGCGTCGTCACCGGCGGCTCATAGTCCTGGAGCTGGGAATAGTCCGGCAGGTCCTTGGAGAAGTGCCACAGCAGGCCGGCGACCGCGGCAACCCCCACCACGAACAGGATGGTGCCCGCCGCGAACAGGAAGCCGAAGAAGCGCAGGATAAGCTTCATGCCATGGTCCTGGCGGCCACTATGGCAACGCCGAAAGCGCCCGTCCATGCGGCGCTAAGGGCCTGTCCTGACCGGGTTTTATGTTGAAAGTGGGGCTGCAAGAGCATCACCTTACGCCGACATTGGCGCCGGCCAGGCGCTTGTTGAAGTAGTCGTCGACGGCGCGGGCCATGGCCTGCGCGGTATGGGCCTGCCAATCGGCCGAAACCAGGTTCTTGAGGTCGCGCCGGGTCGACATGTAGCCCAGTTCGACCAAAACCGACGGCACATCCGGCGCCTTCAGCACAACAAAGCCCGCCGATTTGAGCGGCCGGACGTGCAAGGCCGCGACCGGCTTGATGTCGCCGACCAGCGTCTGGGCAAATTGCAGGGAAAACGTCTTGGTCTCGCGCTGGGCGAGATCGATCAGGATATTGGCGACGTCGTCGGGCTCGGCCGACAGGTCGACGCCGGCGATGATGTCGGACTTGTTTTCGGTCTCGGCCAGACGCCCGGCTTCGGCGTCGGAGGCGTGCTCGGACAGGGTATAGACGCTCGCGCCTTCGGCGAAACCCTCGCTGCGCGGCACCGAATCGGCATGCACCGAGATGAACAGCGCGGCCTTGAGCTGGCGGGCAATGCGCACGCGCTCGGTCAGCGGGATGAAGGTGTCGTCCTTGCGCGTCAGCGCCACCCGGTATTTGCCGCTCTTCTCCAGCGCCTCGCGCAGCTTGAGGCCGAAGGCCAGCACGACGTCCTTCTCGTCCTGGCCGTCGAGCCCCTTGGTGCCGTTATCGGGCCCGCCATGACCGGGATCGATCACCACCAGCGGACGCGGATCGTCGCTCGGCGGCGCGGCGGCCTCATTCTGGCGAGGGCTGCGCGTCGGCCGCGCCGCAAGCTGGATGTCGCGCAGGAAACTGGCGCGGTCGGCGGCGGCAAGATCGAGCACCAGCCGCGCCGGCTGACCGTCGACTGCGGCCAGCGTGAAGGCCTTCTCCACCCGCACCGGTCCGGTGACGTCGAGCACGATGCGCGAGCCGCCTTGCATGATCAGGCCGTAGCGGAACGCCTTCACCAGGCCGCGCCCCTGCTCGCCGGCGCGCGGCGGCAGCTTGAAGGTGATCTGCGGCAGGTCGATCACCACGCGGTAAGGGTCGGCCAGCGTGAAGGTGGCGATGTCGATCTTGCGCGTCAGGTCGAGCACGAAGCGGGTCTGCCTGGCGTCGCCGCCGAGACGGACATCGGTCGCCTCGGGCGTCGATTCCACCGGCGCCGGCAGCGTCTCGACGGCAATGCGCTGCTCGGCGGCCAAAGCCGGGGGGCCGAGCACGACGATTCCGAGAACGCTGAAGAGAACGAACGGGCGGAATGGCACGATTCTGACCCTTTCCGGCTCTTTCTACTCCAATAAAGTGCGTCGGGTTAACGGAACTTGAGCTTTGGCGGGCGTTCGCCACACCGGTGTGGCCAGCCTGCACAGGTGCCTTGCCATCAAGGGCTTAGGGCCGTATGTAGGTCGCACTGACGGTTAAAGTTCCGGTTGTGCCGCGTTCGGGTGCCCGGCACGCTCTGATCCAGGACCGCCCCCTCGAGGAAGGCCGGCGGACGGACGGGCGAAACGAGCCGAAACCCTTGTGAAGGACGATCGGATCAGCGCGCGGCCTCCGCGCCGCCCGCATTTTAAGCCGCCGGTGACGAGAAACCTGGGCTCGCGCTCGAGATATGCGCGGCCACAGCGCTACGGGTTGCAGTTTCATGCTGCTGGTGATGCAGCAAAGACATTTCGAGGCCCCCCGCTCTCGCGACGCAATCGTGACGGCGCGCCTCGTGACGGCTGAAAACGCAGCCCACCCCATCAACACATATCCGGCGGCCCGCCCTCCGCGCCTGCTTGCGCCAATGTTCGCGCGCCAACCCGCGCTCGGCCCCGCCCCAGTGAGATTTATCCATGGCCGACAAAATGCTGATCGACGCGGCCCACCCCGAAGAAACCCGGGTCGTGGTGCTGCGTGGCAACCGCGTCGAGGAATTCGACTTCGAGAGCGCCAACCGCAGGCAGCTTCGCGGTAACATCTATCTCGCCAAAGTCACGCGGGTCGAGCCGTCCTTGCAGGCGGCGTTCGTCGATTACGGCGGCAACCGACACGGCTTCCTGGCCTTCTCGGAAATCCACCCCGACTATTATCAAATTCCCGTCGCCGACCGGCAGGCGCTGCTGGCGGAAGAAGCGCGCCAGCAGAGCGAGGCCGACGCCGAAGCCGATCATCGCGGCGGCCGCCGCGGCCGCCGGCACCGCCATCGCGGCCATCGCCAGCGCGAGGACGTGCAGCGCAGCGAACCGGTTGCCGACGAGCATCTGGTACAAGATGCCGGCGCCATCCCAGCGGACGAAACCGCCATCAGCGAACCCTCCGCCGCCGAAGCCGTCGAGGCCGCCGCGGCGATGACCGAGCACGCGCCGGCCGATGTCGTCGCCGGCGAGGCACCGAGCGAGACCGCCGAGCATCACGACGCCGAAGACGCCGCCGAGCATGACGCTTCCGCCGCCGACCACCAGCCCGACGCCGAAGGTCACGAGCATGGGTTCGGCGAAGCCGCGAGCGACGCCCAGCCCGCCGAAACCGACGCTGCGGCCGCCCCGGACGCCGGCAATGGCGAGGACCATCACGAGGACGAGGCGGTCGAATCCGTCGGCGGCGCCGACGCGCTCGAGGAAGTGCAGGAGCGCCTGCCGCGCTTCCGCCGCCAGTACAAGATCCAGGAAGTCATCAAGCGTCGCCAGGTCATGCTGGTGCAGGTGGTCAAGGAAGAGCGCGGCACCAAGGGCGCGGCGCTGACCACCTACCTGTCACTCGCCGGCCGCTATTCGGTGCTGATGCCGAACACCGCGCGCGGCGGCGGCATCTCGCGCAAGATCACCTCCGCCGAGGACCGCAGCCGCCTCAAGGAGATCGCGCAGGAGCTGGAAGTGCCCGAAGGCATGGGCGTCATCCTGCGCACCGCTGGGGCCTCGCGCACCAAGACCGAAGTCAAGCGCGACTTCGAATATCTGCTGCGGCTGTGGGAGACGGTGCGCGATCTCACGCTCAAATCGACGGCGCCCAAGCTCGTCTACGAGGAAGGCTCGCTGGTCAAGCGCTCGATCCGCGACCTCTACAACAAGGACATCGACGAGATCATCGTCGCCGGCGAGCACGGCCACGAGGAAGCGCGCGATTTCATGCGCATGCTGATGCCGAGCCACGTCAAGCACGTCAAGCTGTACAAGGACACGCAGCCGCTGTTCACGCGCTACGGCATCGAGAGCCAGCTCGACGCCATGTTCTCGCCGGTGGTGCAGCTGCGCTCCGGCGGCTACATCGTCATCAACCAGGCCGAAGCGCTGGTGGCGATCGACGTCAACTCGGGACGGGCGACGCGCGAGCACCACATCGAGGACACCGCGCTCAAGACCAACTGCGAGGCGGCCGAGGAAATCGCCCGCCAGCTGCGCCTGCGCGATCTCGCCGGCCTCATCGTCATCGACTTCATCGACATGGACGAGACGCGCAACAACCGCACCGTCGAGCGCCGGCTGAAAGACGCCCTCAAGTACGACCGGGCGCGCATCCAGGTCGGCCGCATTTCGCATTTCGGCCTCCTGGAAATGTCGCGCCAGCGCATCCGCTCCTCGGTGTTGGAGAGCTCGACCGAGAAGTGCCCGGTGTGCGGCGGCTCCGGCCACGTCCGCTCGGTGTCCTCGGTGGCGCTGCAGTTGCTGCGCGCGCTCGAGGAAATGCTGATCAAGGGCGCCACCCATAATCTGATCGTGCGCACGCGCTCGGAAGTGGCGCTCTACGTGCTCAACCACAAGCGCGCGCACCTTCGCGCCCTCGAGGAGCGCTTCCAGGTGACGCTCACCATCTCGGCCGACCCCGCCGTCACCGGCCAGCAGTCCTACATCATCGACCGCGGCGAGCAGGTGCATTCGGTCGAGGCGGCACGATCGCTCGCCGAAGCCGCGCGCAGCGCGCAGCCGATCGAGGAGACCGTCGAGGACGACGAGGCCGCGACGGCCGAGGAGCCGGCGGAAGCCGAACTCGATGCCGCGGAAGAGCCTGCGCCGGCCGCGCCCGAGGCTGCGCCTGAGGGCGAGCATCGCGACGGCGGACATCGCAGGCGGCGCAGGCGCCGCGGCGGCCGCGGTCGCGGCGGCGGCGAGCCGCGTCCCTATCGCGAGGGCCAGCAGTTCACGCACGACACCGTGCCCGAGCATGCCGTCGCCCACGAAGACCACGACGGCGGCGCAGCCGAAGAAGATTTCGGCGGCGAGCCGCAGGGCGAGCCGCGTCCGCCGATGCAGGGCTCCGGCGAAGGCGGCGGCGAGCATCGGCATCGGCGCCGGCGCGGCCGCCGCGGCGGCAGGCGCAATCGGCGCCGCGGCAACGGCAATGGCGAGCGGCCTTTTGACGGCGAGCGCGCCCCGCACGAGCTTCATGTCGGCGCCGACTTCCCGCCGGTCAGCGACGAGGACGCCTCCGCCGTTTCGCCGCGCTTCGACGAGCGGCCCGACGAACCCGTCGCCGAAACGCCGCCACCGCCGCCGCCGCCGGCCGCGCCCGAATTCGCCCCGCCCGCCCCGCATGCCGAAGAAGCGCCGCGCCGCCGCTCGACCGTGCGCGAATCCGCCTTCGGCAGCGAAGGTCCCTCGCCCGCTCTGCCGCCGCCGACGCCGGTGGTGTCCAGCACCGCCGAGGAACCCGCCACGCCCAAGCGCGGCTGGTGGGCCAAGCGCTTCTCCGGCGACAAAAGCTGACGCCTGAGGCGGCGGGCGCACGATGAAATCCGCCTGGGTCGAGCGCGAGGCGAAGGCCGCGGTCGACCGCTACGGCCGCGCCGGCGTTGCGCCCGAGCTGGCGCTGCGCGTCTATTCGAGCCGCCTGCTCGGCCGCGATCCCGCACTGGTGCTGCACGGCGGCGGCAACACCTCGGTGAAGGCGCGCACGCGCGACCTCGCCGGCCGCGACACCGACGTGCTCTACGTCAAGGGCTCCGGCTGGGACATGGCCAGCATCGAGCCGGCCGGATTTCCCGCGGTGCAGCTTGGGCCGCTGCTCAAACAGCGCGCGGTGAAGGCGATGACCGACATCGAGATGGCGCGCCTGCTGCGCGCCTTCCTCATCGATCCGACCGCGCCCTCGCCGTCGGTCGAGACGCTGCTGCACGCCTTCCTGCCGGCGACCTTCATCGACCACAGCCACGCCACCGCCGTGCTCAGCCTGATCGATCAGCCGAACGCGGCACAGCTTTGCGCCGAGGTCTACGGCAGGCGGCTCGGCTTCGTGCCCTACGTGATGCCGGGCTTTGCGCTGTCGAAGCGGGCCGCCGACGTGTTCGAGCGCGATCCGCGCGTCGAGGGTCTGATCCTCGACAAGCACGGCATCTTCACGTTCGGCGCCACGGCGCGCGAGGCCTACGAGCGCATGATCGAGTTCGTCACGCTCGCCGAGCAGCGCCTCAAGAAGAACCGCAAGAGCTTCGCCGCGGCCAGGCTGCCCGCCCGCATCGCGCCGCTTGCCGAGGTCGCGCCCATCGTGCGCGGCGCCTGCACGCTGCGCGACGCTTTCGGCGAGGGCGCCCACCAGCGGCCGATCATGGCGTTCCGGACGAGCGAGGCGATCCTGAAATTCGTGGGCGGCAGGCATGCCGCGCGCTACGCCCGCGCCGGCGTGCTGACGCCCGACCATGTGCTGCGCGTCAAGCCGTGGCCGTTGATCCTGCCGGCGCCGCGAGCGGGCAAGCTCGCCGAATTCAAGGCGGCGGCGCAGAAAGCGGCGGCGACATTCATCGACGATTACCGCGCCTATTTCGCCCGCCACAAGGCGCGCGCAAACGGCGCGGCGATGCATGACCCGGCGCCGCGGCTCGTGCTGGTGCCGGGGCTCGGCCTGTTCGGCCTCGGCGCCAGCGCCAAGGACGCGGCGATCGCCGCCGACATCGCCGAAGCCGCCGTCGCGGGCATCACCGACGCCGAGGCCATCGGCCGCTACACGCCGATCGGCGAAAAGGACATGTTCGACGTCGATTATTGGCCGCTCGAACTCGCCAAGCTCGGACAGCGCAAGGCGGCCCCGCTTGCCGGCCAGGTCGCCGTCATCACCGGCGCTGCTGGCGCCATCGGCGCCGCCGCCGCGCGCGCCTTCGCCCAGGCGGGCGCCGCGGTGGCGCTGCTCGATATCGATCTGGCGGCGGCGCAGGATCAAGCCAAGGCGGTCGGCGGGCTCGCTATCGCCTGCGACGTCACCAAGACCGCCTCGGTCGCCGCCGCCTTCGAGCAGGTCGTCGGCACATTCGGCGGCGTCGATATCGTGGTCTCGAATGCGGGCGCCGCCTGGCAGGGCAGGATCGGCGAGGTCGACGAGAGCATCCTGCGCCAAAGCTTCGAACTGAATTTCTTCGCGCACCAGAAGGTCGCCCAGGCCGCCGTCAAGATCATGCTGGCGCAATCGACCGGCGGCTGCCTGCTGTTTAACGTCTCCAAGCAGGCGGTCAATCCGGGACCCGATTTCGGCCCCTACGGACTGCCCAAGGCGGCGACGCTTTTCCTGGTGCGGCAATACGCGCTCGACTACGGCGCCGACGGCATCCGTGCCAATGGTGTCAACGCTGACCGCATCCGCTCCGGCATCTTGACCGACGATTTCATCAAGGCGCGGGCCAAGGCGCGCGGCTTCGGCGCGCGGGATTACATGACCAGCAACCTGCTGCGCCGCGAGGTCACCGCCGACGACGTGGCGCAGGCCTTCCTGGCGCAGGCGCTGGCGCTGAAGACGACGGCCGACGTCACCACCGTCGACGGCGGCAACATCGCTGCGGCGCTGCGCTAGGAGCGCACGGCGCGCAGCATATGCAGCGCGAACAAGCTTAGCGGCACGAGGTCCATCAGCATGGCCGCGACGAGCAGCGCGCGCGTGAGGCGCCCGCGCACCAGCAGGAACGTCGCCGCCTCGACGACCAGCAGCACCGGGCCGAGCACCATGCGCGGGATGGCGACAAACGCGACGACCAGGCCGAGCAGTCCGCTCACAGCTTCCGGCAGCGTCATCGGCCCGGCGTTGCGCGACAGCGCGAGCATCGTCAGCCAGCTCGCCGGCCCGGCCGCCGCCGCCACGAGCACCGCCGCCAGCAAGGCCCGCGGCGCCTTGTCGAGGGCAAGCGTCAGCAGGAACCAGGTCGGGGCAAGACCGACGATCCCGGCGACGACGACGAACAGAATCATATCGCCGAAGGCGACCATGCCGCCCGAAGTCTGCGAAATGTCGGCCGGCATCAGCGCCTCGTTGACGGCGGCAGCCGCGATCCCCGCGACGACGGCGAGCCCGTAGCCCGCGGCGATCAAACCGAGTTTTTTCGCGATGCTCATGGCCCCCTGCCGCCGCCGACCGAGATTTGCGATTGCGCTCTTTGAGTCGGGTGATGGCAGCCAGTCTAGCCGAACCTGCCGGCGCGGGAATTGCGGTGCGTCCCGGCGGCTGCGCGCCGCTTTTTTGCCCTGCTTATGCCCGCCGGAAACATGCTATGCTCGCGGCCACGGAAAACGAATAAGGAGCTTGTGACATGCTGCGCACCCTCGGCCTGATCGCTCTGCCGCTCGTGCTCGTGGCGAGCCCGGCCGCCGCCGTCACCAACAACGAAAAAATGGAGACCTGCAAGGTCGGAGCCGAAGCGCAGAACCTCGAAGGCGCCAAGGCGCAGGCGTTCATCAAGAAGTGCATGGCCAAGGGCAATTACGAGCCGGCCGCGCGCAAGGAAGCCAAGAAGAAAGGCGCCGCCAAGAAGCCGGCCGCCAAGCCCGCCGTGGCGCCGCCGCCCGCCGATACGCAGCCCGCCGAGAAAGACTAAAGGCTCACGGCGGGAAGACGGCCTCGGCGCTCGCCGTGCCGAGCACCTTGCCCGTCGGGTCGAGCGCCTCGACCGTCCAGCGATAGCGATGACGTTGCCCGGCCGGCGGACAGGGGCCGACATAGGCGATCGCGCCCTGCCGCACGCTGTTGCGCTCATAGGCGATGGTCGAGCCGCCGTGACGAAAGCCCGGCACGTCGAGATCCTTCATCTCGAAGCGCAGCCGCTTGCTGCCCGCCGGCACGCCGGCCAGTTCGAAGGCCGGCGACAGCGTCTGGCACGCAGGGATGCCCGCCCAGGAAAAGCGAAGGCTGAAGTCCGCCGCGCTGGCCGCCGGGGCGGCGAGCGCAAGCGCCGCCAGTGCCGCAAGCCAAGGCCAAAAGGCAGTCCGCATCATGGTCCTCCCTTTTGCGAGTCGGTCGCGGGCAATGTAGGGCCGAAAGCCGGATTATGTTAGGCTCAACCGTCACCGACCGAGGCATCATGGCACTCGAACACGAGGCGCCCCCTGCGCGGCCGGCGCGGCGGCCGGCGGCATTCGTCGATGTGGCGCTCGCGCTCGATCTCGCCGAACGCGCCGCAGTGCTGCTGCTGTTCCTGCTGTTCGTCCATCGCATGCTGCCGCGGCTCCTGGCCTTGGTGCTGGCCGAGCGCGAGCACCCCGAGCTGATCCTGCTCGCCGCCGGCATCAATGCGCAGGCGCTGCTGCTGGTGACCGCCGAAGCGCTCGGCGTCGTTCTGATCCTGATCCGCCGCCGCTCGGCGTCGCTGTCGAGCCACCCGTTCGATTGGGCGCTGAGCTTTTCCGCGGTCAGCGCGCCGCTGCTCCTGACCACGCCGGCGGCGCCGAGCGCCGTCATTCCGGCAACGCTTGCCACCACGGTGATGCTCGCCGGCCTGTTGATGCAGATCTCCGCCAAGCTGTCGCTGTGGCGCAGCTTCGGCCTGGTGCCGGCCAATCGCGGCGTGAAAACGCGCGGCCTTTATCGCGTGGTGCGCCACCCCGTCTATGCCGGCTATACGCTCACGCATCTGGGCTTCCTGCTCGGCTTTCCGTCGCTGCTGAATGCGCTGCTCTATGCCGGCATTTTCCTGCTCGAGGTGCTGCGCATGCTGCGCGAGGAGGCGCTGCTTGGCCGCGATCCGGCCTACGCCGCCTACGCCGCGCGCGTGCGGTATCGGGTGCTGCCGGGGGTGTTCTAGGCGGGACGCAGTTTTGCGCCTTGTGCTACAAGATCGACAGGGGCCGATTCCGGCCTCGCATCACACGAGGGGCCGCCATGACCGCCAGGACGTGCTTCGCCTTCTTTGCCGCCGCTGCAATCGCCATCGGCGCAACCATCGCCGCGCATGCACAGGCCTCTTCCAACACCGCGACCGCCATCGACCTGTCGGCGCAGAGCAACAACAGCAACAGCAAGAACAAGAAAGGCGGCGGCGGAGGCGGGGGCGGCGGACAGAAACAGGGCAACGTCCAGCGCAACACCAACGTCCAGCGCAACGTCACCATTCAAAAAGGCGGCCAGAACAAGACCACCATCAAGAAGACCACGACGATCAAGACGACGACGCCCAAGCAACTCAAGACCACGACGACGACCGTGAACAAGCCGCCGCGCGTCATCACGCCGAGCGGGCCGCGCGTCGTCACCGCGGCGCGCATCCGCGGCATCTCCGCGCGCGGCGCCGGGCGCATGTCGATCCACGGCCGCAACTACTCGACCTGGCGCGGCGGCGGCTACCGCGTGCGCTACCGCAATGCCTGGGTCACTTTCGTGCCCGTCGCCGTGCTCGCCGGTATCGTCATCGGCGGCGCCAGCTACTATCCCTACGCCTATATTTCGGCGCCGCGCGACTACTGCGACGGCCTGACCGAGGACGGCTGCCAGATGATGTGGGACGACGTGCAGACTGTCGAAGGCGACGTGGTCAGCCAGTGTGTCGCCTATTGCCCGTGGCAGGATTGAAGCGGCCCGAACCGGCGGCGCAGCAGGCGGGAAGCGCGCGATGACAAAATTGTCGGGCGGCTGCGCCTGCGGCGCCGTGCGTTATGAAACCGATGCCGCGCCGGCCGCGATGCTCAAGTGCCATTGCCGTGACTGCCAGCGCGCCGGCGGCTCGGGCTATGCGCCGGTGCTGGCGGTGCCGGCAAGCGCGCTCAAAATCACCGGCTCGCCGCGCTACTACCGGACCGTCGGCGGCGCCGGCAAGGCCGTCGAGCGCGGCTTTTGCCCGACCTGCGGCAGCCAGCTGCTGGTCAAGCTCGAGCGCCTGCCCGCCCTCATCGGCATCCAGGCGGCGAGCCTCGACGATCCCTCAGTATTCAAGCCGGCACTCGATATTTTCACGGCGAGCGCCTGGGCCTGGGATGAGCTCTCGCCGTCGACCGAGAAGCGCACGCACGGCATGGTCTAGCCGGCGATCGGCTTGAAGGCGCGCATTGGCCTCACCGATAGGCGACGCAGCGCTCGCAGGCGGTGCCTGTGACGTCCTTCTTCAGGTGCGCGGCGCGCAGGTGCTGAAAGTGCTCGGAATTCCACGCCGCCATGAACGGCGTGGTCGTCAGATCGCCCATGTGGAAGCGGCCGTCGTGATCGAAGCAGCACGCCGACAGTTTGCCGTCCCAGGTGATGTGGCCTTCGGTGAACACCGCCCAGCACGGCAGAGGATCGCGCAGCGCGCCGAGGCGGCCGCGGTTGCCGGCGGTCGGTTTCCAACCGGCCTGCGCCTCCGTTTCCGTCACCAGATCGGCCTGGCTGTAGAGCGGCAGCGCATAGACCTCGTCGACGCAATCCGTAATCTGCGCCAGGGCTTCGAGCATGCGCCCGCGCTGCTCGCCGTCATATTCAATATAGGATGCGTACAGGCCGCAGCGGTGCCCGGTTTCGTTCTCGACCTTGTCGCGCACCCGCCGGGCGTGACGGATATTGTCGATCATGTCGTGGAAGAATTTCGGCTTGACGCGCGCGATCGCCTCGAATTGCGCCTCGTCGGCGTAGTTGAACGAGAATTTCAGGCTGTCGAGCCCGGCGGCGAAGCAGGCCTCCATGCGGTCCGGTCTGGCGAGCGAGCCGTTGGTGGTGAGGAACACGTAAGGATAGCCGCAGTCTTTCTTGGCGAAGGCGATCGCCTCCTCGAGCCAGCGGCACAGGAAACTCTCGCCGAGATAAAACAGCCCGATCTCCTCGACGCCGGCCTGCCGCATTTCGCGCAGCAGCCGCTCGAACAACTCGCGCGGCATGTCCTTCTGGTCGCGCAGCACCATCGAGCGGGCGCAAAAGCTGCACGCATAATTGCAGCGGCCGGTGAGCTCGATCTTGACTGAGCGCGGCGCCGGCAGGACCGTTCCGCGATAGGCCGGCCGGATGGCGGTGATGGCGTCAATGCGCTCGGTGATCATGGCGGTCTTGCCCTTTACGCGTTGCTGCTGGTTGCAGCCACGTAACCGGCCGGGCGCCGATCTATCCTTGCGATGGATCAAAGAAGGCTGCGACGAGATGTGCCAGCCTTGCTCCGTTCTTTAATAGGAAGCATTCGCAAGCGGCGGCCGCTCAGTCGCTTTGCAGAATGACGTTCTTCACCATCGGATAGATCTGGTTCGCCCAAGCGCGGCCGCTGAAGACGCCGTAATGCCCGGCGCCGGCCTGCATGTGGTGACGCTTGCGGTAGGGGCGCAGGCCCGTGCACAGATCGTGGGCGGCCAGCGTCTGCCCGACAGCGCAGATGTCGTCCTTCTCGCCCTCGACGGTGAACAACATGGTGCGCTTGATCGCTTTCGGCTCGACCGTGCGGTTCTGATAGGTGAGCCGGCCGAGCGGCAGCAGGTGATCCTGAAAGACCAGCTTCACCGTCTCCAGATAAAATTCCGCGGTCAGATCGAGCACGGCGAAATATTCGTCGTAGAAGGCCTTGGTCTGCGCCGCCTTGGCCTCGTCCCCCTTGCGCAGGTTCTCGTAGAGTTCCTGATGTGCCTTCAGGTGGCGGTCGATGTTCATGCTCATGAAGGCGGCAAGCTGCACGAAGCCGGGATAGACCTTGCGCCCCGCCCCCTCATAGCGCCCCGGCACGCGCGCAATCAGCGTCCTCTCGAACCAGGCAATGTCCTTCGACTTGGCGAGCGCGTTGACCTTGGTCGGATTGATGCGGGTGTCGATCGGCCCCGCCATCAGCGTCATCGAGCGCGGCTGCGCCGGCGAGCCTGCCTGCGCCATCACGCTTGCCGCAACCAGCGCGGCGACGCAGGGCTGGCAGACGGCGACCATGTGGGCGCCGGGCCCGATCGTGTCCAGGAAACGGATGAGGTGGGCGATGTAATCGTCGAAGCCGAAGCGCCCGGCATCGAGCGGCACGTCGCGCGCGTTATGCCAGTCGGTGATGTAAACGTCGTGTTCGGGCAGCATGGTGCGCACCGTGGTGCGCAAAAGCGTCGCGAAGTGCCCGGACAGCGGCGCGATCAACAGCACGCGCGGCTGCGCCTCATCGATGTCCTTCTTGAAGTGCAAGAGCGTGCCGAACGGCGTGCGGTCGGCAACCTCCTCGGTCACCGCGACCTCGCGATGACCGATGGTGACGCTGCCGATGCCGTAAGGCGGCCGCCGATGGCTGAGCCCGGTGCGCGCGATCAGCTCATAGGCCGCGGTTAGATTGGACAGCGCCGACGGCTTCGCCGAGCCGTTGAGGCGTGCGCGGCCGTGGTCGGCCGCGAGGCCCGCGACCATCCGCACCGGCACCATGATGTCCGTATGGGCCTGATAGGCCTGATACAGCACGCCAACCCCCGGCGGTCCCGGCGAACCGCCCGCTGACGCTAGAGCATTTTATGTTGCACTGCGAGATAAAACTCCAGGCGCCCCTGCCTGGGGAAAAGGCACCGGACCGGCTTTTTTGCACCACGGGAAAATATTGATTGGTAACAACTTTCGTCTAAGCTTCGGGCTGCCGGGCCGTGATGCATTGGGACAAGTGACCCCATGGCCAAGGCTGCCCCCAGCAAGGCGACGCTGACGATCGCCAGCAAGAACTACGGCTCCTGGTCGCTGCGCGGCTGGCTGCTGTGCAAGATGGCGGGGCTCGAATTCGAGGAGCAGACGGTCGCCAGCGACGACCCTTCGACGCGCGCCGAGTTGTTGTTGTTGTCGCCGTCGTTTCTGGTGCCCTGCCTCAGCCATAACGGCATCAAGGTCTGGGACACGCTGGCGATCGCCGAATACCTCAACGAGATCCTGCCGGACGCCGGGCTGCTGCCGCAGGCGCGCACGGCGCGGGCGCATTGCCGCTCGGTCTCCGGCGAGATGCATTCCGGCTTTTCCAACCTGCGCTCGGCGCTGCCGATGAACGTGAAGGCGCACCACCCGGACTTCAAGGTCTGGGCCGGCGCGCAGGCCGACATCGACCGCATCCTGTTCATCTGGCGCGAATGCTTCGACGCCTATGGCGGCACCTTCCTGTTCGGGCCGAGCCCGTGCATGGCGGACGCCATGTTCGCGCCGGTGGTGACGCGCTTCATCACCTACGACGTGCCGCTCGATGCCGACTGCGCCGCCTATTCGAAGGCGATCATGGCGATGCCGGCGATGCAGGAATGGATCGCGGCGGCCAAAGCGGAGCCGGACGAGGTCGTGGAGCTCGACGTCGAGTTCTAGCGATAGACGTCGACCGTCAGAATGACCGGGTCGAGCGCAATCCCCGTGAGCCAGCTCTTGAGCGCGGCGTCCTCGTCGCGCCCGGCGGCAAAACTCGCCAGCTTGCGCCGCCCCGCCGTCAGTTCGCCGACCCGCGCATCGACGCGGCGCAAAACGGCGGCATTGCCGGACTTGTCGTTGTAGCCGCGGACGATGACGAGGCTGTCGTAGGTGCGGCCGCCTGCAAGGCACGGGCGCACCGCCGGCAATTCGCCGCCGCAGCCGTCATGGCCGCGGCGATTGACGAGCCAGGGCAGCACCGGATCGGTCGTCGCCACCAGCACGCGGCCGGTTGCATTGGCGTCGATGAAGTCGAGAATCGCCTGATAGGGAATGACGGCGTTGCGTTTGAACGGATGGGTGTTGTGCGCGACATTGGCGATGGCGGCAACGCTCGCCGCCGTCATCATCGCCAGGCCGGCAAGCGCTCCCCTGACCTCACCGCGCCGCAGCAGGGCGTCGAGATAAAGCACGACGAACAGGGTCATCACCGGCGCGAGATAAAGAAACGAGCGCGGCTTGGCAAAGCCCGGCAGGATCGTCAGCGCGGCGGCGGCGAGCATCAGCAGCAACAGATGGAGCGCTGCGGCGACGCGCGTGCGCTCGAGGCTCGCCGCAAGCGCCAGCGCACAGACGACGAGCACCGGCACGACGATCCAGCTCTGGCTGACGCCGAGCGCGGCGCCGCCGAAAAAGCCGAGCGCGTCGGTCAGGGCGGCGCGGGCGATGCCGTTGCCCAACTGCGTGGCGATTTCGGCGGAGCGCGCCACAATCAGGCCGCCGGCGGAATAGAGCCCGAGGCCGCCGCTTGCGAGCGCGATCAGCCAGAACGCCGCGTCGAAACGCCACGCAAAGCGCTTCTCCAGGGCGTAGCGATGCAGCGCCAAGGCGAGCGCAACCGGCGCCGCCAGCAGATTGGTGGCGCCGGCAAGGCCGAGCGCCGCCGCCGCCCATAACCGCGTCGCGTCATTGGCGGCGGTGAGATAGAGCGTGATGAAAATCGCAAACAATGCGGCGAACAGCGGATACCAGCGCAGCGCATCGCCCTGGCTCACCGCCAGCGGGCAGAGGCCGAACAAGACGACGGCGATAAGCCGGCTCGCCGGCCGCATATCGCCGCGCCGCCGCTCGGCGAGCAGCATCAGCGTCAGCAGGTGAAACAGCGCCACCGCGAGCGCCGTCAGCGACAGGCTTGCAAGCCGCATGCCGGCCTCGCCGACGCCCAGATGCGAAAGCGCGCTGAACAGCAGGTACGATAACGGCGGATGCACGTCGAAGCGCGCCGGATAGAGCGTCAGCAGCTGCAGCGGCGACAGCCGGTCGATGATCGTGAGCGTGTAGATCTCGTCGTCGAAGGGAAAGCGCCAGACGCGGCCCGCCATCAGGCTCGCCGCCGCGAACACAAAGACCGATGCGCCGAGGTCGGCGGCATGCGCGCGCGCAGCCGCGGCAAAGCCTCCCGCCAAAGCGGCGCGCCGCGCGCTTATGCTAGCGGCCGCCAAGAGCTGCCCCCGCGAGCGCGCTCAGCGCCACGACCAGCCACGGCGGCGCCTGCCACATGAACAGCAGGAGGAAGGCGGCGACGGCGAGGGCAAAGTCGTAAGGCCCGGCGATGCCCGACGTCCACACCGGATTGTAGAGCGCCGCCAGCAGCAGCCCGACCACCGCCGCATTGACGCCGCGCAGCGCCGACTGCGCGCCGGCGCGCCGGCGCAGGTCGTCCCAGAACGGCAGCGTGCCGATCACCAGCAGAAAGGACGGCAGGAACACCGCGACCAGGCACAGCAAGGCGCCGGCCCAGCCGTTCGGCTGCGGCCCCATCACGGCGCCGAGATAGGCGGCGAAGGTGAACAGCGGGCCCGGCACCGCCTGCGCCGCGCCGTAGCCGGCGAGGAAGGCATCGTTGCTCACCCAGCCCGGCGGCACGACAGAGGCTTGCAGCAGCGGCAGCACGACATGGCCGCCGCCGAACACCAGCGCGCCGGCGCGGTAGAACGCTTCGAACACGACCAGCGCATGCGCCGGATAAAATGCAATGAGCAGCGGCAGGCCGAGCAGAATGGCAAAGAACACCGCGAGCAGAACGGCGCCCGTCGTGCGGCCGACCGGCATCGGCAGCGACACGTGATCCTGCGGCGCCTCGACATGCAGCACGCCGACGCCGGCAATGACGCCGAACACGATCGCCGCGATCTGGCCCCAGGCACCCGGGAACGCCAGCACGATCGCCGCGGCGATGACCGCCACCGTGGCGCGGGCGCGGTCCGGCGCGAGCGAGCGCATCATGCCGAGCACGGCCTGCGCCACCACCGCGACCGCCACCACTTTCAGGCCGTGCAGCCAGCCGCCGCCGAGGGCGCCGCCGAGCGCATCGACGCCATAGGCGAACAGCGTGAGCGCGATCGCCGACGGCAGCGTGAAGCCGACCCAGGCGGCGAGCGCGCCGGGTAGCCCCGCGCGCAATTGGCCGACCGCAATGCCGACCTGGCTGCTCGCCGGCCCGGGCAGAAACTGACACAGCGCCACCAGGTCGGCGTAAGTTCTCTCATCGAGCCATTGCCGGCGCGCCACATATTCGGCGCGGAAATAGCCGAGATGCGCGATCGGGCCGCCGAACGAGGTGAGGCCGAGCCGCAGACTGACGGCCAGCACCTCGCGCCAATGTGCCGCCCCCGCCCCCGTCATCGCCGCTCTCACAGCCTGTGCAGCCACTGGCCGATGCGCTCCACCGCCTCACGCATCTCCTCGGCCGAGCCGGCGTAGCAGAAGCGCAGGAAGTGGCGGCCGTCGACCGGATCGAAATCGATGCCCGGAGTCGCCGCCACGCCCGCCTCGTTGAGCATGCGCTTAGCGAAGTCGAGGCTGTCGTCGGAGAAGCGCGCGATATTGGCGTAGAGATAGAAAGCGCCGTCGACTGGCAGGAACTGGTCGAGCCCGGCCTTCGGCAGCCCTTCCGTCAGGATACGGCGGTTGACCTCGTAGCCGTGCTTGACCTCTTCCATCTCGGCACGCCCGTCGAAGGCGGCAGCGGCGGCGACCTGCGCCAGCGTCGGCACCGAGATGGCGAGATTGCCCTGCAGGCGGTCGACGGTGCGCACCAGATTGTCCGGCACCACCATCCAGCCGACGCGCCAGCCGGTCATGCAGAAATATTTCGAGAACGAATTGATCACCACCGCGCGCTCCGACACGTTGGCCGCGGTCTCGGCGGCGAAGGCGTAGTCGAGGCCGTGGTAGATCTCGTCGGAGATGACGCGGATGCCCTCGGCCTCCGCGATCGAGATCAGCCGCGACAGCGCATCCGCCTCCATCATGGTGCCGGTCGGATTGGCCGGGCTTGCCACCACCACGCCCTGCAACGGCTTGCGCTTGTGCTCGTCGAGCAGCGAGGCGGGGGTCAGCGCCCACCGCGTCTGCGGCGCGGTGGCGATCAGCACCGGCTCGCAGCCGAGCGCGGACAGAATGTGCCGGTACGGCGGATAGCCGGGATTGGCGAGGGCAACGCGGTCGCCCGCCTCGAACAAGGCGAGAAAGGCGAGGATAAACCCACCCGAGGAGCCGGTCGTCACTACGACGCGCGAGGGATCGAGCGCGAGGTCGTAGGTCTCCTGGTAATGGCGGGCGATGGCCGCGCGCAGCGCGGGAATGCCGAGCGATTCGGTATAGGAGATGCGCCCGCCCGCGAGCGCGGCCTGCGCCGCCGTGATCGCCGTCCGCGGCGCCGGCGCCGCCGGCTGACCGACCTCCATGTGGATGACGCGGGCGCCGGCGGCCTCGCGCTTGGCCGCCGCCGCCATGACATCCATGACGATGAACGGCGGCACCTCGCTGCGCCGGGAGGGCGTCAAAAGCCGTTTTGCCGCGTCCAGCATCATGACCGACCCTTAAAGCCGCCGCGAAGCGGCCGGAATGCCCCGCTGTTGCCGCATTCCCCGGTTTGCTTGCCGCCTCAGGGCCGAAAACAGCGGGTCCGGGCCGCGTTGACCCCGTACCGGCGCGTTACTAGTTTCACCCCAATCCGGTGGCATGCAGCGCATGATCGAGACGGCGAGACCTATCAGGGCACGGCGCCGGGCGCCAGCAGCCCGCGCGCTGGCCTTGCTCACCGCCGCCGCGCTGATCGCCGGCCCGGCCGCGCCGCCGGCGCGCGCCCAGGCACCGCAGCTGCCGATCATCCGCGACACCGAGATCGAGAACCTGCTGCGCGACTACGCCCGCCCGGTGCTCAACGCCGCCGGGCTCGCCCAGCAGAACGTCAAGGTGGTCGTGCTCAACGACCGCTCGTTCAACGCCTTCGTGATGGACGGCCGCCACATCTTCGTCAACGCCGGCGCCCTGTTCGACGCCAAGACGCCGAATGAGATCATCGGCGTGCTGGCGCACGAAACCGGCCACCTTGCCGGCGGCCACCTGATGCGCTTCCGCGAGAAACTGGCGCAGGCGCAGACCCAGTCCATCGTCGCCATGCTGCTCGGCGTCGGCGCGGTGGTGGCGGGGGCCACCGCCGGCCGCAACACCAGCGTCGGCGAGCTTGGCGGCGCCGCGATCATGGCGCCGCAGTCGGCGATCATGCACTCGTTGCTCGCCTATGCGCGCACCCAGGAAGACCAGGCCGACCATGCCGGTATCAAGTTCCTCGACGCCACGCACCAGTCGCCCAAGGGCATGGTCGATCTGTTCAAGCGCCTGAGCAACGAAACGATGTACAACTCGCGCTATGTCGATCCCTATATGCAGACGCATCCGATGCCGGCCGAACGCGTGGCGACGCTCGAGACGCTGGCCAAGCAGAGCCCCTATTGGGACGTGAAAGATTCGCCGCAACTGCAGCAGCGCCACGACATGATGCGCGCCAAATTGTCCGGCTTCCTGGAGCCTGCCGACACGGTGGCGCGACGCTATCCGGCGGGCGATCAAAGCCTGGCGGCGCGCTATGCCCGCGCCATCTCGGCCTACCGGCACTCCGATTTGCGCGGCGCGATCGCGCAGATGGATGGCCTCATCCGCTCCGAGCCGAACAACCCCTATTTCTACGAGCTCAAGGGCCAGGCGCTGCTGGAAGGCGGCCATGGCCCCGAAGCCGTGGCGCCGCTGCGCAGCGCCGTACAGCTGTCGCATCACGCCGCCCTGATCGAGATCATGCTCGGCCAGGCGCTCATCTCGACCAACAATCCCAAACTCGCCGACGAGGCGGTGGCGCTGCTGAACGAGGCGCTGCGCACGGAGCCGGAGACGCCGGCCGCCTATATGCAGCTCGCCATGGCCTATGGCCGCAAGGGCGACATCCCCCATGCCGACCTCGCCTCGGCCCAGGCCGCTTTCGCCCGCGGCGACGTCAAAACCGCCAAACAGCTGGCGGAACGGGCCAAACGCGGCCTGGCGGTGGGTTCGCCCGCCTGGGTTCGGGCCGACGATCTCGTCAATGTGAAGATTCCTAAACCACAATGAAGCTACACTGACGCCGATTCAGACAAGGACTAGACCAATGACTTTCAGCCTGCGCCTCGCCGCCGCGTTTGCCGCCGTCCTCGCCTTCGCGCTGCCGCAATCCGGCCGCGCCGCCGAGGTGTCCGCTGCCCAGCGCGGCGAGATCGAGAAGATCGTGCACGATTACCTGGTCGCCCACCCCGAGGTGCTGCAAGAGGCGATGACCGAGCTCGAGAAGCGGCAGGCCGCCGCCGACGAGCAAAAACACAAGGTCGCGGTGAAAGAGCACAGCGAGGCGCTGTTCTCCTCGCCCGACCAGGTCACCCTCGGCAACCCGAAGGGCAACGTCACCTTCGTCGAGTTCTTCGACTACAACTGCGGCTACTGCAAGCACGCCATGAGCGACATGCTCACGCTGATGAAGAGCGACCCGAATCTGAAGGTCGTGCTCAAGGAATTCCCGGTGCTCGGCCCGGGCTCGGTGGAAGCGGCGCGCGTCGCGGTCGCGGTGCGCATGCAGGATCCCAAGAAATATCTCGACTTCCACACCAAGCTGCTCGGCGGCCGCGGCGCCGCCGACGCCGCCCGCGCCATCGCCGTCGCCAAGGAAGTCGGCCTCGACGTCGACCGCCTGCAGAAGGACATGAAGAGCCCGGAGGTGGAGAAGACCTTGCAGCAGGACTTCAAGCTTGCCGATGCACTGGGGCTCAACGGCACGCCGAGCTACGTCATCGGCGAGAGCGTGGTCGTCGGCGCCATCGGGCTGAAGGGCCTGCAGGAGAAGATCAACGGCGCCCGCTGCGGCAAGGCGACCTGCTGACGCGCTGCACATAGAGTCTTGCAAACGGCCGCCCTCCGGGGCGGCCGTTTTGCGTTGCGGCCATGCGCGCGGAACCGTAGCTTCGCGGTCGCGTTGTCGCAGCCTATGTACACGATCGGCATGGAAGAGGAATTCTTCGTGTTCGACGCGACAACGCGCCGGGCCGTGCAGCGCGTCGACAAGGGCTTCTTCAGGGGCGCGCGCGAGCGGCTCGGCGACCGCGTCATGACGGAAATGCTGCAATCGCAAATCGAGGTGGCGACGCCGCCCTGCGCGGCCCTGCCCGAAGCGCGCGCACACCTTGCCGGTTACCGCCGGGCGCTCGGTGCAGCCGCGCGCGAGCACGGCCTCGGCATCGCCGCCATGGGCACCTTCCCGCTCGCCTTCTGGCCCGAGCAGCAGATGACGCCGAAGAGCCGCTACGGCGAAATCATGGACGACCTGCAGATGATCGGCCACCGCAACATGCTGTGCGGCATGCACGTGCACGTCGAGGTGCCCGACGTCGATACGCGCATCAACCTGATCATGCGGCTGACGCCCTACCTGCCGCTGCTGCTCGCGCTGTCGACCTCCTCGCCGTTCTGGCAGGGCAATCTCACCGGCCTCGTCGGCTACCGGCTCGCCGCCTATGACGAGCTGCCGCGCACCGGGCTGCCCGAGCTGTTCCGCACCAACGACGACTACAACGAATTCGTCGCCGCCCTGGTCGGCGCCAACATCATCCCGGACGCGAGCTATATCTGGTGGGCGCTGCGGCCGTCGCTGCCGAACCCGACCATCGAGCTGCGCGTCGCCGACAGCTGCACGCGGCTCGACGACGCGGTGGCGATCGCCGCGCTGTTCCGCTGCCTGGTCCGTGCCCTCGATCGCGACCGCGACATCAATGCCGGCTTCGACCGCGTCGGCCGCGCCGTCACCGCCGAGAACAAATGGCACGCGCAGCGCTACGGCATCGCCGCGACCTTCATCGACCCGTTCTCGCGGCAACCGCTCGAGGCCCGCGACTGGCTCGACGACGTGCTCGCCCTGGTCGCCGCGGACGTCGCCGCCTTCGGCTGCGCCGGCGAAATCGGCCGGCTCGGCGCCATCATGGAGCGCGGCACCAGCGCCAGCGAGCAGGTCAACCTGTTCGCGCGGTCCCGGGCCGCCGGCCGCGAAAGGTTAACGGCGATCCACGACGTCATCGACTGGGCGGCGGCCGAGACCCATGCGGTCGGCTGAATCAAGGCCTTAAGCGTGAACGCGCGCCGGGCTTCCCCTTCCCGGCGCGGCCACCTATAAAGCGGCGGGATCGGCGGCCACATGTCACAGACCATCTTCGTCCTCAACGGCCCGAACATGAACCTGCTCGGCACGCGCGAGCCGGAAAAGTACGGCCGCGCCACGCTTGCCGACGTCGAGAAGCTCTGCGCCGCCACCGCCAGGCGCTTCGGCCTTGCGGTCGACTTCCGCCAATCGAATATCGAGGGCGAGATCGTCACCTGGATCCAGGAGGCGCACGCCAAGAAGGCCGCCGGCATCGTCATCAACCCGGCGGGCTACACCACCACCTCGATCGCCATTCTCGACGCTTTGCTCGCGGTCAGCGCCACCGTGCCGGCGATCGAAGTGCACATCACCAACATCCACACGCGCGAAAGCTTCCGGCATAACTCCTATGTGTCGAAGGCGGCCAAAGCCGTGATCGCCGGCTTCGGCATCGAGGGCTACGCGCTGGCGATCACCGGCCTTGCCGGCCTGGTCGGCGCCAAAGAGAAAGCCTGATGGCAAAGACGCCGAAATCGCCGCTCGTCAATCACGAGCTGATCCACGAGCTCACCAAGCTGCTCGACGAGACCGGCCTCACCGAAATCGAGATCGAGCAGGACGGCCAGCGCGTGCGCGTGGCGCGCGGCGCCGCCGTCGCGCCGACCACGGTGATCGCCGCCGCGCGCGCCACGCCGGCGCCGCAGCCGGTCGGCGAGTCCGCGGCCGCCCCGCTCGACGCCGCCAAACATCCGGGCGTGGTGGCCTCCCCCATGGTCGGCACCGCCTACGTCGCCGCCGAGCCGGGCGCCAAGCCCTTCATCGAGGTCGGCAGCAAAGTGAAGGCCGGCGACACGCTGCTGATCATCGAGGCGATGAAGACCATGAACCAGATTCCGGCGCCGCGCGCCGGCACCGTGATCCAGATTCTGTTCGAGGACGGCCAGCCGGTCGAGTTTGGCGAGCCGTTGGTGATCATCGAGTAGTCTTCTTCTGTCATCGCCCGCGAAGGCGGGCGATCCAGTAAACGACGATGCGAATGTGCAAAACCGAATCCACACGGCGTACTGGATGCCCCGCTTGCGCGGGGCATGACGTCTGAAAATGTTCGATAAAATCCTCATCGCCAACCGCGGCGAGATCGCCCTGCGCGTGCTGCGCGCCTGCAAGGAGCTCGGCATACCGACGGTCGCGGTACATTCCACCGCAGACGCCGACGCCATGCATGTGCGCTTCGCCGACGAAAGCGTGTGCATCGGGCCGCCGCCGGCCAAGGACAGCTACCTCAACATTCCCGCCATCCTGTCGGCCTGCGAGATCACCGGCGCCGACGCCGTGCATCCCGGCTACGGCTTCCTGTCGGAGAACGCGCGCTTCGCCGAAATTCTCGCCAGCCACGGCGTGCAGTTCATCGGCCCCAAGCCCGAACACATCCGCATCATGGGCGACAAGATCGAGGCCAAGCGAACCGCCAAGCGCCTGGGCATTCCGGTGGTGCCGGGCTCGGAGGGCGGCGTCGCTTCCGACGCGGAAGCGAGCAGGATCGCCAAAGAGATCGGCTTTCCGGTGCTGATCAAGGCCGCGGCCGGCGGCGGCGGGCGCGGCATGAAGGTCGCGCGCACGGCCGGCGAGCTGTCGACCGCGCTTGCCACCGCGCGCAGCGAGGCCAAGGCCGCCTTCGGCGACGACGCCGTCTATATCGAGAAATATCTGGAGAAGCCGCGCCACATCGAAATCCAGGTGCTCGGCGACGGCAAGGGCAAGGCCATCCATCTCGGCGAGCGCGACTGCTCGCTGCAGCGCCGCCATCAGAAGGTGCTGGAGGAGAGCCCCTCGCCCGCCCTCAATGCCGCCGCGCGCGGCGAGATCGGCGAGACGGTCGCCAAGGCCATGCGCGACATCCAGTATCTCGGCGTCGGCACCGTCGAGTTCCTGTACGAAGACGGCAAGTTCTACTTCATCGAGATGAACACCCGCATCCAGGTCGAGCACCCGGTGACCGAGATGATCACCGACATCGACCTGATCTTCGAGCAGATCCGCGTCGCCGCCGGTCAGGAGTTGACGCTCAAGCAGGACGACGTGCGCTTCCACGGTCACGCCATCGAATGCCGCATCAATGCCGAGAACCCGGTGTCGTTCCGCCCCTCGCCCGGCAAGATCCTGCACTACCACCCGCCGGGGGGCTTGGGCGTGCGCATCGATTCGGCGGTCTACGAGGGCTACACCATCCCGCCCTACTACGACTCCCTCGTCGGCAAGCTGATCGTGCACGGCAAGACCCGCACCGAATGCCTGATGCGGCTGTCGCGCGCGCTCGACGAGGTGGTGGTCGACGGCATCGAGACGACGCTGCCGCTGTTCCGCGCGCTGGTGCGCGAGAAGGACATCATCGACGGCAATTATCACATCCACTGGCTCGAGCAGTTCCTCGCCAAAGGCGGCGTGCAGAGCGAGCCGCTCGGCTCGTGACGCGGCTGCGGGCTCAGTCCGGTCAGCGCCGGCCGCCGGTCAGCCGCTCCAGGAGCGTGCAGACATCGGCCGGATCGTAGGGCTTGGCCACGAACACCGAGCGCGGCACCAGCGGCGCGATCTCGTCCGAGGTGTAGCGCCCCGAGGCATAGACGATCGGCAGCTCGGGGCGCCGGGCGCGTACGCGCGCCGCAAGCTCGGCGCCGTCGATGCTGCCGGGCAGGTTGACGTCAGTGAACATGGCGTCGACCGGACCGCCGCGATCGATGTAGGCGAGCGCCTCGTCCCCGCTCGCCGCCTCATGCACAAAGAAGCCGTGGTCATTGAGCCAATCGGCGACCAGGCGGCTGATGAGAGCCTCGTCCTCGACGATGAGGACGGTCGGCGGTAAGGCGGCGCGGCCCATTGGAACCCCGCTTGCTTGTCCGGTGGCGTCGGCCTAGCAACGCGCGACACGTCGAGGCAGTTCGCCTTTTCAGAAATTTGCCGCCACTATGGTAAGCTGGCGGTTAACCGTGACGTCTAGCAAAGTCACATTCGGGCCATGGCCAGCCGCGAGAACGCATTCATCGAGATCACGCCGGAAGTGCTGCTGAAGGCCTATGCCTGCGGCATCTTCCCGATGGCGGAGAGCGCCGACGATCCCGCGCTCTACTGGATCGAGCCGGAGCTGCGCGGCATCATTCCGCTCGACACCTTCCACGTGCCGGGGCGGCTTGCCCGCACCGTGCGCACCACGAACCTGGTGGTGCGCGTCGACCGTGACTTCGAGGGCGTCATCGAAGGCTGCGCCGAGCCCAAGCGCGACCGTGCCCGCACCTGGATCAACGGCCGCATCCGCCGCATCTATCGCGCGCTCTACGCCCACGGCCATTGCCACAGCGTCGAGGTCTATGACGGCGCCGAATTGGTGGGCGGGCTCTACGGCGTCTCGCTCGGCCGCGCCTTCTTCGGCGAGAGTATGTTCCACCGCGTGCGCGACGCCTCCAAGATCGCGCTGGTGCATCTGATCGCGCGACTGAAAGCCGGCGGCTACCGCCTGCTCGACACCCAGTTCGTCACCGACCACCTGCGCACCTTCGGCGCCATCGAGGTGCCCAAGCGCCGCTATCACCGGCTGCTGGAAGAGGCGCTGATCGGCGA
>Ga0070741_10004972_pt1 | contig 30307 bp, 28 predicted proteins | sample Coa_R1_4_FD_66440 | JGI IMG/M metagenome (GOLD analysis project Ga0070741, IMG submission 66440) | Surface soil microbial communities from Centralia Pennsylvania, which are recovering from an underground coalmine fire - Coalmine... | ecosystem: Environmental > Terrestrial > Soil > Unclassified ... | reverse complement strand
CAGAATCGCACCGACGCCGGCCGCGGCGAGCTCCGAGACGGTAAGAGCGCCCGAGCGACAGATAACGAGGTCCGCCCAGCCGTAGGCCTCGGCCATGTCTTCGATGAAGGGGCGCACGTCCGCTCGCACGCCGGCATCGGCGTAGCTCTGCCGACCTGCCTCGATCCAGCGCTCGCCTGCCTGGTGGCGGACATCGAAGCGGATCACGCCGGCGAGGCGCGCCAGCGCGTAAGGCACGACGGTGTTGAGTCGGACCGCGCCCTGGCTGCCCCCGACCACGAGGAGTCGCACAGCGCCTTCGCGCCCGGGAAAGCGCTCGCCGGGCGGCCGCAAGGCGCTGATGTCACGGCGGACCGGGTTGCCCACCGTGCGCGCCTCGACACTCTCGCTGAAGCTGTCGGGAAATGCCTCGAGCACCTCCCGCGCCAGATGAGCGAGACAGCGGTTGGTGAAGCCGGCAATCGCATTCTGCTCGTGGATGACCAGCGGCCGGCGGGTGAGCCATGCAGCGATGCCACCCGGGCCCGTGACGAAGCCGCCGAGTCCGACGACGATCGCCGGACGGCGGCGCCACATGACACGCAACGCCTGCAGCAGCGCGACCGTGAGCCGCCAGGGCGCGGCGAGCAGCGTGCGCCACCCCTTGCCTCGCAATCCGCCGACCGACAGCCACTCGATGGAGATACCCTCGGCGGGAATGACGCGCGCCTCGAGTCCGCGGCGCGTGCCGAGCCAGACGACCTCGACCGACTGCTCGCGCAGCCGGCGAGCGAGCGCCAGCGCTGGAAACACGTGACCGCCGGTACCGCCTGCCATGATGAGGATCGGCCGCCCATTGCGAGGCGCAGTCCCGGCGCCCTCTGATGTCCCCGTTCGCGAGCCGACGCTCATCGGTAAGCCCCTTCGGGCCGGCTGGCGCCCCCTCGCGGCGTGACGGTGGCCGAGCCGCGCCGCTCCATCATCGTCTCGTGATAAACGCGCAGCAGCATTCCCACCCACACGAGCGTCACGATGAGGCTCGATCGCCCGTAGCTCATGAGCGGCAGCGTCAGTCCCTTGGTCGGCAGCACGCCCATGTTGACGCCGATGTTGATGAAGGCCTGGATCCCGATCCACAGCGCGAATCCCGCGGCGAGATAGCTCTGGAAGTCGAGGCCGGCCTGCGAGGCGAGCCGCGCGATGTGGAACGCGCGCCAGATGAGCGCGACGAAGAGTCCGAGCGTGAGGAGCACGCCGAGGAGCCCGAGCTCCTCGGCGAGCACCGCGAAGAGGAAGTCGGTGTGCGCCTCGGGCAGGTAGAAGAGTTTCTGCACGCTGTCACCGAGCCCGACGCCGAGCCACTTGCCGCGCCCGATCGCAATCAGCGATTGGGTGAGCTGGAAGCCGCTGCTGTAGGCGTGCGCCCAGGGATCGAGGAATCCCGTCAGGCGGCGCAAGCGGTACGCGGAAGTGACGGCGAGCAGCGCAAACACCGCGCCCGCCACGGCGGTGAGCACGATGACGTAACGCAGCCGCGCGCCGGCGATGAAGAGCATGCCGAAGCCGGTGGCGAAGAGCACCGTCGCCGCGCCGAAATCAGGCTCGCCGAGCAGGAGCACTGCCACCAGCGCCAGGAGCAGCAACGGCTTCAGGAGCCCGGTGAAGGTCTCGCGCAGCTCATCCTGACGCCGCGCCGCGTAGCTCGCGACGTAGATCAGTACCAACACCCGGGCGAGCTCCGACACCTGGAAGCTCACCCCGGCCAGCCGCAGCCAGCGCCGGCCGCCGTTCACGACCTCACCGAGCCCGGGCACCAGCACCGCGAGCAACATGACCAGCGCGGCGACGAGGAGCACCTGGGATAGGCGCTCCCAGCGCTCCATCCTGAAGCAGAAGACGAACACCGCCCCGGCGACTCCGATGAGCGCGGTCAGCAGCTGCCGCTCGAGGAAATAGAACGGATTGCCGGTATCGCGGCTCGCGATCGAGATGGAGGCGGAGGTCACCATCACCAGCCCGAAGAGAAGGAGCGACATCGCCAGGGCGAGCGTCACGCTGTCGATGTGAATCGCGGCGGCGCGGCCGCGAGTCATCTGGCCGGGAGCGGTGCGCGGGCCGTCTTCCATCATGCCGCCAGCTCCTTCACCGCCCGTGCGAAGACTGCGCCGCGATGAGTGTAGTCGCGGAACATATCGAGGCTCGCGCACGCCGGCGAGAGGAGCACGGTATCTCCCGGCCGCGCGGCGGCTGCCGCAGCGCGCACCGCCTCCTCGAGCGAGCCGCAGTACTCGGTCGTCGAGACCCCGCGCACGGCCTGCCCCACGAGCCGCCCGTCACGGCCGATCAGTACCGTGTGTCTCACCTTGCCGCTGAAGGCAGCCGCGAGGGGCGCGAAGTCCTGGTTCTTGCCATCGCCGCCCGCGATGAGGATCAGTGGTCCCGGCATGCCGGCCACGGCGGCGATCGTCGCGCCGACGTTCGTCCCTTTGGAGTCGTCAATGTAGGTGACTCCCGCCACCTCCGCGACCCATTGGGTGCGATGCGCCAGACCCGGGAATGACTCCAGCTCCGCCAGCATTGCGGGCAGCGGCAGGCCCAGCGCCTCACCGAGCGCGAGCGCCGCGAGTGCGTTGGCGGCGTTGTGCAGTCCTCTGATGCGCATCGCCGAGACCGGCAGCAACGGCTCGCCGCGGCGTGTGAGCCACGCGCCACCCTCGCGGAGCGCCACGGCGTAGTCGGCACCGATGGTGGCACGCAAGGAGAAGCTCAGGGTGCGCTGGCCCGGGCGAGGCATGGCGAGGACGAGCGGATCGTCCAGGTTGATCACCGCCGTGTCGCAGCGGGCGAAGATACGTGCCTTGGCGTCGGCGTAGGCCCCGACCGACGCGTAACGGTCGAGATGATCCGGGCTCACGTTGAGAACGGTCGCGGCCGCCAGGTCGAGCGAATGAGTCGTCTCGAGCTGGAAGCTCGAGAGCTCGAGAACATAGAGCCCGATCGCCTCGCCCGCGCGGTGCGCGGCGGCGAGCAGATCGAGCGCCGGCTCGCCGAGATTGCCGCCAACCCGCACTTGCACGCCGGCACGCGCGGCCATCCGGCCCACCAGGGTCGTCACCGTGCTCTTGCCGTTGGTGCCGGTGATCCCGGCCACCGGGGCATCCACGGCACGCGCAAACAGCTCGATGTCGCCCACGATCTCGAGGCCGCGGCGCCGCGCTTCGAGGAAAAACGGCTCCTCGAGGGACACGCCGGGAGAGACCACGACACACAGCGCCTCGTCGAGGAGACGCGCATCGAGCGCGCCGAGCCGCACGGGAATCCCGGGATCGAGCGCGCGCAGGGCAGCGAGCTCCGGCGGCTCGGGCCGCGTGTCGGTGACGGCGAGCCGCCAGCCGCGCTCACGGAGGTAACGGGCGCAGGAGAGCCCCGTGCGGCCGAGGCCGACGATCACGGCCGAAGAGGGTTTGTGGGCCGGGGCGCTCATCTCAGCTTCAGGGTCGCGAGTCCCGCGAGGACGAGCAGGAAGGAGATGATCCAGAAGCGCACGATCACCTTCGGCTCCGCCCAGCCCTTGAGCTCGAAGTGATGATGGAGCGGCGCCATCCGGAAGATGCGCCGTCCGGTGAGCTTGAAAGAGGCGACCTGCAGGATCACCGAGGCGGTCTCGAGCACGAAGAGGCCACCCATCACGAGGGCCACCAGCTCCTGGCGCACGATGACCGCGATGACGCCGAGCGCCGCGCCGATCGCGAGCGCGCCGACATCGCCCATGAACACCTGTGCCGGGTAGGCGTTGAACCAGAGAAAGCCCAGGCCTGCTCCGGTGAGCGCCGAGCAGAAGATCAAGAGCTCCCCTGCCCCGGGGATATCCGGGATCTGCAGGTAGTGAGCGAACACGTGATTGCCGCTCGCGTAGGCGAAGATGCCGAGCGCCGCGGAGACGAGCGCGGCCGGCATGATGGCGAGCCCGTCGAGCCCGTCCGTGAGGTTCACCGCGTTGCTCATGCCCACGATCATGAAGTAGGCAATCGCGATGAAAGTTACGGCCGACAGCGGCTCGGCAAATGTCTTGACGAACGGCAGGAAGAGCGTCCTTTCCGCAGGCTGCGTCGCCGTGAAATAGAGCGTCGCGGCGGTCGCGAGACCTGCCACTGACTGCCAGAGGTACTTCCAGCGCGCGGCGAGACCGCGGGGATTACGGACGACGAGCTTCAGATAATCGTCGTAGAAACCGATGAGGCCGTAGGCGAAGGTCACCCCGAGCACCATCCACACCAGGCGGTTGGAGAGCTCCGCCCAGAGCAGCGTGCTCACGAGCGTCGTCACCAGAATGAGCGTGCCGCCCATCGTCGGCGTACCAGCCTTGGGCAGATGGGTCTTCGGCCCGTCATCGCGTACGACCTGGCCGATCTGATAGCGCGACAGGCGAGCGATCAGGCTCGGCCCCACGATGAGGGAGATCGCAAGCGAGGACACCGCGGTCAGGATGGCGCGGAAAGTCAGGTACGAGAAGACGTTGAAGCCGCTGTGCCAGGCCGTCAGTCGTTGTGCGATCCAGTACAGCACTCAGTGCCCGTCCGAGTTGTCGTTGGTGTTGTGTACGAGCGCGCCGACCACGCGTTCCAGCCTGTTGACCCGCGAGCCTTTGACGAGGAGCCGCACCTCGGCGGTCAGAGATTGGCGGAGCTCCCGAGTCAATGCCTCGGTGTCGGGGAACCACTGCCCCCCGCTGCCGAAGCGCTCGACCGCGAGCGCTGCGAGCGGACCCGTGGCGAGCAGGCGCTCGATGCCCCGCTCGCGGGCGAAGAGGCCGATCTGCGCGTGCGCGTCGGCCGCGAACTCGCCGAGCTCTGCCATGTCTCCCAGCACGAGCCAGCGCCGACCCTCGACCGAGGCGAGCACCTCGATCCCGGCCCGCACGGAGCTCGGATTGGCGTTGTAGGAATCATCGATGATCCAGGCGCCGCAGACGGCCTGTTTCAGCTGCAGCCGGCCCGGCACCGCGCGCACGGCGGCGAGGCCGGCCACGATGTGCTCGAGCCTCGCTCCGGCTGCGGCCGCCGCTGCCGCGGCACCGAGTGCGTTCGCGACGTTGTGCCGCCCGCCGATGTTGAGGCTGATGTCCGCGCTGCCGAGCGGGCTCGACAGGTGAAAGCGAGTCAGGAAGTCCTGCGCGCCGAGGGTCGTCCGCAGGTCCGAGGCACGGAAGTCCGCTGCGTTGGCAATGCCGAAGGTCACCACACGCGCACGCGTCATACCGCGCCAGAGATTCACGAACTCATCATCCGCATTCAGTACGGCGGTGGCTCCCGCCGCGAGGCCCGCTACGGTCTCGCCCTCTGCGCGGGCCACTCCCTCGAGACTGCCGAAGCCTTCGAGATGCTCCGCGCCGGCGTTGGTGATGAGGCCGACCGTCGGGCGCGCCACCTCGACCAGCTCGGCCACCTCGCCCGCCCGGTTGGCGCCCATCTCGATGACCGCGAAGCGGTGGCCGGGCTCGAGCCGCAGCAGCGTCAGCGGCACGCCGATGTGGTTGTTGAGATTGCCCCGCGTAGCGAGACAGCTTCCGGCCTGCGAGAGGATCGCTGCCGTCATTTCCTTGGCCGTGGTCTTGCCGTTGCTACCGGCCACCCCGACCACCGGAATGTCGCGTGCTTCGCGCCACGCGTGTCCGGCGCGGGTGAGCGCCGCCTGAGTGTCGGGGACGATGATTTGTGCGAGCGCAACCGGCTGCGGCGCATCCACCAACGCGCCCGCCGCGCCCGCCCGCACTGCGGCAGTGACGAATTCATTGCCGTTGAAGCGCGGCCCGCGCAGGGCGACGAAAAGATCGCCTGGCGATAGCGTGCGGCTGTCGCTCGACACGCCGGCGAACGGGCGGTCGGCGCCCTCGAGCCGTCCACCGCAGGCCAGCGCAAAATTCCCGAGCGTCCGCTCCACGGTCGAATCAGCGCTCACGGCTGCCTCGCCTCGAGCGCCGCACGCGCCACGGCCTGATCGCTGAACGGACGGCGCTCACTGCCGTAAATCTGATACTCCTCGTGCCCCTTGCCGGCAATCAACACGACGTCCCCGGCCCCCGATCGTGCAAGCGTGGACTCGATCGCCAGCGCCCGGTCGTGCTCGACCTCGGCAGCGGCACCCGTGGGGATGCCGGTGAGGATCTGCGCCACGATCCGCTCGGGCGCCTCGTTGCGCGGGTTGTCGTCCGTCACCACCGCTTCGTCCGCGAGCTCGGCGGCGATGCGACCCATCATCGGCCGCTTGCCCGGGTCACGGTCACCGCCGCAGCCGAACACCACCCGAAGGCGTCCGCGGCAGTGCACGCGCGCAGCGCGCAGCGCCTTGGCGAGGGCATCCGGCGTGTGGGCGTAATCCACTATCGCCAGGGGCGCCGCACCGTGGCCGCCGAACGCCTCCATCCGTCCAGGCGCGGCCCGGCAGGACTCGAGGGCCGCGGCCGCCTCGGCCAGCGGGACGTCCCATGCGAGCAGCACCGCGAGCACGGTGAGGAGGTTATCGGCGTTGAATTCGCCGATCAGCGGCACGCTGAGCTTCGCCTCTCCCCAGCTCGATTCCACCGCGAGAGTGAGGCCGGAAACGGCAGCCTCGACCTCGACCGCTCTTACCACCCTGGCGTGAGAGGGCGCCTGGGAGGTGGCGCCGTGGCGCATGGTGATGACCAGCCGCGCCGCGGACAGTTGCCCTGCGAGCCGTGCCCCGAACTCATCGTCGATGTTGATCACCCGCACGGCGAGGCCGGGCCAGGTGAAGAGACGCGCCTTGGAGTCGGCGTAGGCTGCCATCGTGCCGTGATAGTCGAGATGATCGCGCGTGAGGTTGGTGAAGGCCGCGGTATGAAAGCGCACGCCGCCGACCCGATGCTGATCGAGCGCGTGCGAGGACACTTCCATGCTCACGACTTCTGCTCCGAGCGCTCTCAGCTCGGCGAGCCTGCGATGAACGGTGACAGCATCGGAGGTGGTGTGCTCCGTGTCCGCGAGCGCACCCGGGAACCCGAACCCGATCGTGCCCATGTAGGCAGCCGGTCGCCTGTACTGCTCCAGCGCCTGCGCCAGCAGCCATGCGCAAGTGGTCTTGCCGTTGGTGCCCGTGATGCCCGCCACCGTGAGCGCCTGTGACGGCTGGTCGAAAAACCTGTCGGCGATGACCCCGGCATGTCGGCACAGTTGCGGCACCGCCGCGGCGAACACTTCCGGCGGCACCTGCGGCCGGCCGCCATTCGGCCGATCCGCGTCGGGCTCGTAGAACACCGCGCGCGCGCCCCGAGCGACCGCTTCAGCGGCAAACTCGGATCCATGACGGCCACGGCCGCGACAGGCGAGGAACAGCGCCCCGGAGGACACGGCGCGGCTGTCGAGTGTCACGTCGCTGACTTCGAGGGCCGCGGGCACATCGAGCAGGCCGGCGGTGAGGTCTGCCAGGCGCGCGTTGCGAGTCGGAATTCGAGTCGTGGCCGGATTCATCGGGTCTCCGGCGCTGCAACGCTGGCCCTGATGCCGGAGGGGACTCGGAGCGATGCCGTCCGCAATCCTTCGGGCTGCTCCACCGGCTCATCCGGCGCCACGGCCATCAGCCGCAGGGCTCTGCCGATCACCTTCGAGAACACGGGCGCGGAGACATCGCCGCCGTGATGGATCCCGTTCTCGGGGTCGTTGATGAATACGGCAGCCGCCAGCCGCGGCGCGCTTGCCGGGGCGACGCCGGCAAAGACCGAGACGTAATGGTGCTGCTCATAAGAGCCTCCGTCGGCCTTCCAGGCCGTGCCCGTCTTGCCGGAGACCGTATAGCCCGGAATCGCCGCCAGCGGCGCCGTGCCCTCCAGCGAGATCACCGAGCGCATCATCGCGATCAACTCACGGCAGAGCTTCGGGTCCATTACCCGCGTACCCTCGGGCGGCGTGTCGACCCTAATGAAGGAGACCGGCCGCGCGATGCCGAGCGCACCAACGGTCGCATAGGCGTGTGCAAGCTGCAGAGTCGTCACGGAAATGCCGTAACCGTGCGACATCGTGGCGATGTCGATGGGCCGCCAGGCATGGAGTGGAGCCAACAGTCCCGCCGATTCTCCGGGATAGCCGCTCGTGGCGAGCTGTCCGAAGCCATAGCCTCGCAGCGTCGTCCAGATGAGCTTCGGCGGCAGCGACAGCGCAAGGTGCGCCATGCCTACATTCGAGCTGTGCGCAAGCACCATCGCGATGTCGATGGCGCCATAGTCGTGGCCATCATCACTGAAGACGTGCGTGCCGACTTTGATGAATCCCGGTGAGGTGTCGATGATCGAGCGATCGTCGTAGCGGCCGGAGATCAGTCCTGCGGCGACGAAGAACGGCTTCATCGACGAGCCGGGCTCGTAGACATCGGTGACGGCGCGATTGCGATACCGTCCGGGCCGCATCTGGTCGCGATCGTTGGGATTGAATGCCGGCTGATCGACCATCGCGAGCACCTCGCCGGTGGCGATGTCGATCACCACCATGGCGCCGGAGCTCGCCTTCTGGTCCGCCACCTGCTCCTTCAACGCGCGATAGGCGAGATACTGGATGCGCAGATCGATCGACAGGACGAGGTCGCGTCCCGGGCGGGCGGGCCGGATGCTCTCGATGTCCTGCACGATCCGGCCATAGCGATCCTGGATGACGCGCTTCTCTCCATCGATCCCGGTCAGCGACTGGTCATTGGCGAGCTCGAGTCCCGCCTGACCCTGATCATCGACGTTGGTGAAGCCGATGAGCTGGCCGGTGACCTCGCCCGCGGGGTAGTAGCGGCGGTACTCACGCGAGAGGTAGACGCCGGGAATGCCGAGCGCTTTGATCCGCGCTGCCTCCGCGGGCTGGCACTGGCGCGCGACGTAGAGGAAGTCGCGGTCGAGATTGCTCGTGACACGCCGCAGGAGCTCCTGTCTGTTGATGCCGAGCGCTTCGGCGAGCCGCACGATCTCACCGCTCGCACCCGCGATCTGCTTCGGATTGACCCAGATCGAATCGACGGGCGTGCTCACGGCGAGCGGCTCGCCGTACCTGTCGGTGATCGTTCCGCGGTGCGCCGCTATGTCGACCACGCGTGTGAACCGGGCATCGCCCTGTTTGGAAAGGAACGAGTACTCGACGAGCTGCAGGTCGACCGCGCGGCAGACGAGCGCCCCGGCGACGAGCGCGAGCAGGCCCACGAGGAAGTGCGCCCGCCAACGGAACGAGGCGGGCGCGGAATGACGTGCGCTGCGGGTCTTCATGGCTGAACGATCACGATGTCCTTCGGCGCGGGCATGGTCATGCGCAGCTTCCTGCCGGCAACGGTTTCGACGAAGGCGTGGGTCGACCAGGCACTCTGCTCGAGCTGCAGCTGGCCCCACTGGATGTCCAGGTTGTCCCGCTGCGCGCTGAGGCGCTCGAGCTCGATGAAGAGCTGGCGCGCGCGAAACTTGCCGTACACCGCGCCGGCCGCGGAGAGCAGTACCGCGACCCAGAGCACCGCGGTTGCAAGACCGAGCGTGGTGCTGGCGAGCCTCATGCCACCTTCTCGGCGACGCGCAGCAATGCGCTGCGTGAACGTGGATTGCGCGCCACCTCTTCCTTGCTCGGGCGCAGCTTGCGGCCGACCAGCTTCAGGCGAGGCGTCAGTTGCGGCGGTACGACCGGCAGCCGCGCGACTGCCGGGTCGAGCTGTGACTCGCGTTGCATGAAGCGCTTGACCACCCGGTCCTCGAGTGAATGGAAGCTGATGACCGCCAGACGCCCCCCGTTGGCGAGCGAGTCGACAGCGGCGCTGAGCGCCCTCTCGAGCTGTCCGAGCTCATCGTTGATATGCATCCGCAGCGCCTGGAACGTGCGGGTGGCCGGATGCTTCCCCGGCTCGCGTGTCCTCACGGCGCGGGCGACCAGCTCCGCGAGCTCTCGCGTGCGCTCGATCGGATGCTCGCGCCTCCTCTCGACGATCGCCTGCGCGACACGCCGCGCAAACCTTTCTTCTCCGAGCGTGGCGATCACCTCGCGAATCTCGTCGACGCCCGCACGAGCGAGCCACGCGGCGACCGGCTCACCGCGTGTCGGGTCCATGCGCATATCGAGCGGACCGTCGGCCCGGAAGCTGAAGCCGCGCGCCGGGTCGTCGAGCTGCGGCGAGGAAACACCGAGGTCGAACAGAACACCCCGGCAATCGCTGCCGCCCGAGTATGCTGGCACCAGCGCGCGGATGTCGGCAAACGACGCATGCACGAGCGCAAGCCGCATTTCGTGGGCAAAGCGCCGGCTGCCGGCCGCGATGGCCTGCGGATCGCGGTCGAGCGCGAGCACGCGGCCTTCTCGACCCAGGGCCTGGAGTAGGAGTGCCGTATGACCGCCGCGCCCGAACGTCGCATCGACATAGTAACCGTCCGGCTCTAGAGCTAACGCCCCGAGCACCTCTTCTGCGAGCACCGGGATGTGCTCGACCATGCCCCTGACTCTTACAAAGACAGCGAGTCGAGCTCCGACGGCAGATCCGTCGAGGCCTCCTCGCTCTTCAACCAGTCATCGAGCCGCTCGCCCCACCGCGACTCATTCCACAACTCGAAGCGATTGCCCTGGCCGATCAACATGCCGTGGCGCTCGAGGCCGGCGAACTCGCGCAGCTCGGGCGGGAGTAGAATCCGGCCATGTCCGTCGAGCTCGAGATCGTTCGCATGGCCGACCATGAGGCGCTGCAGCCGCCGTGCCTGCGCATGCAGGGTCGGCAGACTCATCAGCTTGCTCTCGATCAGCTCCCACTCGGGCAGCGGGTAGATGAGAAGGCAGCGATCCCGGTCCACTGTGACCACGAGTCTTCCCTGGGCACGCTCGACGATCTGCTCCCGATAACGGGTGGGCATGACCATCCGACCTTTTTCGTCCAGGGTGATTTTTGTGGCGCCGCGAAACATGGACCGGTTCCCAATGCCCTCGGCATCGTGGATGCGGGTCTCAGCGGACGAGGAGAATACCCATCTCGTCCCACTTTCTCCCACTCGCTGCCACTATAGGAATCGCGGACGCGCTATGTCAATTGAAAAAGTGAGAAATTTGTCGCAATCACAGGGAGTTATGTAGAACCGAAAAGTGCTTCAAACAGTGCTTTTCGGCCATTCGTCTTAGCAATCAGCAGCTTGCCTGAATAACCTTATCCAGTAGGTTATCTTGGCCTCGACCGCGGCTCTTCACACCGAGAACGCGTGTTTGATCCAGAGGATTTTCGGGGAGTCGGCGCCGGGATCGGCGACCACGATGACATCGAATCGCGCGCGCAGCCGCGCAAAATCCCGGCGTTCCTGCAGCAGGCGGCTTGCCGCCCGGATCAGCCGCTGTCGCTTGCGGGAGTCAACGCTCGCCGCCGCGCCGCCATGAGTCTCCGATGAGCGGGTGCGAACCTCTACGATGATGAGCTCGTCCTCGCCGAGCCGGGCGACGATGTCGAGCTCACCGCAGCGACAGCGGTAGTTTCTCAGCAGGATCTGCGCGCCCTGTGCCTGCAGGAAGCCGGCGGCGGCCTGCTCGGCACTCGTCCCCAGCCGCTGCCTCCAGGTGAGCGTGGCGCCTTCCATGCGAGCGCGCACCGGTGAGGTCAGCCGCCACCCGGTGTGCTCGGCAGCGCAGTGATCTCGCCGTCACGAAGCTGCGCCCACAAGAGCTGGCGATGGATGTGCCCGTCGGGATCCAGGGTCAGTTGTCCGGTGAGGCCGCTCAGGTCGAGCGATGAAGGCGCGCGGCTCTCACGGAAGGCCGCCGCGATGCGATAGGCATCGAAGCCGAAGGCGAAGAGGCGCCCACGCGCCGGCCCCCCGACGGGCCAGGCCTGGCTCGCCGCCGAGCGGACGGCCTCGGCCAGCGGGCCGCCGAGCATCCACGGCATGTCGGGGAAAATCAGCCCATCGAGATCCTGGTTGGCGCGAGGATCCGGCTCGAAAGCATCGGAGGTCGCGTAGGTCGGGATGCCGCCGGCGTAATAGAACCGCAGCTGCGGCTGCAGCTGCCGCTCGATGCCTGCCGGCGCGGGCGAAAAAATGAAATCGATGTCGTCACGGCGCCTCGGCACGAACTCGAGATGGGTGCCGAGGAGCGACTCCAACCTCTCCAGCCGGGCACTACTCTCATCGATACCCAGCACTTGCTTGAGCCGGTCGGAGTAGTCCGCCTCCGAAACGTCGATCATGGTGCTTGCGAGCACCGTGCCGCCGCCGCTCTGGAGCTGTTGCGTGAAGGCGCCGAGCACGCGCGAGCCCCAGTCTCCCGCCGGCACGATCGCAATGCCCGTGTGGTGACCGTCGCTCAACACCCGCCGGGCGACCAGCCTCGCTTCCTCCACCGGCGAGAGTGCGAACTGAAAGAAGAGCGGCGGCGCCTGCTCTCCATCCGGCAGGAAATTCAGCGCAAGCAAGGGCGGACGCTGCATTCTGTCCGCCGCGGCGGCAGTCACTGCCTGCCGGGTCAGTGGTCCAACGATGATGTCTGCGCCCGCCTGGGTCGCCGCAGCAATCGCATCTGGAATGGACTGTTCGCCGCCCGTGTCATAGACACGCACCACGGGCCTCTGCTGCATCGGCGTCTGGTAGTACGCGCTGAGGAACCCGTCACGTACACTCGCTGCGAGCGCGCCTGCAGACCCAGTGATGGGCAGCAGCAAGGCGATATGCGCCTGGGCTGCAAGCGACTGTGGCTGCTGGCCAAGAAGCTCACTGCGCACGACCTCCTCTGCCGGGTGCCCAGGATGGTCCGACAGCCACGCCGTCAGGTCCCCCGTCGCCGTGGTCGGGTTGCGCGCCGCCTCCGCCGCGAGAGGCGCCAACTCGAGCCAGCCCCGTACGACCGGGCTCTTCTCTGCGCCCGGCTGGGTCTTGACACCGCGCTCCGCTGCATCGCGCAGGGCCTCGAGGAGCGCGACCCGGCTCTGTTGCACCGCAGCGGCGTTGAGCAGCCAGTGCTCGAGCTGGATCTCTGCCTCGACCGCCGCCGCAGGCTTGTCGGCGGCGAATGCCACCTGCTGCTTCAGACGCAGATATCGCGTGGCCGGATCCGCCTGTTTCGGTAACGCGAGCGCCTGTATGGACGTCCAGGCCTGCTGCGCATGGCCGCGCTGCAGCGCCAGCCGGACTTCCGCGAGCGAGCGGTCGAAGGCCGCATCGGCGGTAAGAGGCGGCGAAAGCAGTTGCAGCGCGCGGGCCGCATCCTCCGGTCGCTGTGCAGCGAGATAGGCCTGCGCAGCCTGCAGAGCGAACCCGTTGCGCTGCGCTCCCTGGCTCGCAGTCGCCAGCGCCTCGTACATCTGCGCGGCGCCGATCGGGTTTCCCTGGCGGACAAGCGCCGCGGCCTGGTCGGCGGTCGGCACGGGGCCCCGCGGAACACCCGCGCAGCCCGCGAGGATTAAAGTGACTGCCGCGAGCGCAGCCAGGCTGACGGTCCATCGCGCATGCATGGTTGAGAAGCCTCTGTGCCGGAGCCAAGCTTACGACCGCCCCGGAGCTCCCGGGGTGCGGCATGAGGTGAGGATTATAGTGGGCAAGCCAGCAGGCCGACTGCAAGTCATTGCGACGCCAATCGGCAACATGGGTGATGTCAGCGCCAGGGCGCGCCAGGCGCTCGAGAGCGCCACCGCCATTGCAGCCGAGGACACTCGGCATACGGGGATGCTGCTGCACGCGCTCGGTATCTCGCGGCCCCTCCTCTCGCTACACGCGCACAACGAGACCCAGCGAGTGCCGGAGATCGTGGCCCGGCTCGCCGCGGGAGAAACGATCGCGCTCGTCAGTGACGCAGGCACCCCGCTCCTATCCGACCCGGGTTATGAGCTGGTGCGAGCGGCCATCGAGGCGGGCATCGAGGTCGAGGCCATCCCCGGGCCGTCCGCCATCACCACCGCATTGGCAGTTGCCGGACTCCCGGTCAGCCGTTTCTGCTTCGAGGGATTTCCTCCCGCCAAGGAGCGCGAGCGGCGTGCGCTCATTTCGGAGCTTGCCGACGAGCCGCGCACGCTCGTCTTCTTCGAGGCGCCCCATCGCATCGCGGCCACCCTCGCAGATCTTTCCGCGGGGCTCGGCAACGAGCGGCGCGCGGTAGTGGCGCGTGAGCTCACCAAAGCACACGAGACGATCTACCGCGGCACGCTCGCGGAGCTGGCGGCAAAAGCCAGGGCGGAAGACAACTTCAGACGCGGCGAGATCACGATCGTCGTGGCAGGCGCGGCGCGCGCAGCCGTGGGTATCGACACCGCCCTGCTGCGCCGAACCGTCGACCTGCTCTCCAAAGAGCTCTCCCCCAGCCGGGCCGCCGCCATAGCCGCCCAGCTCACGGGCGCGACCCGCGCCGAGGCCTACGCCCTCATCCAGCAGAGGAGCCCCTCTGCGCCGCCAGAAAGCGACTGAGCCATAGATCCGCCAGGCCTTATACTGCTCCGGGGAGCCGGCCGGGCAATCGCTGCCCCGACGCAGGTCGGGGGGGAGGAAAGTCCGGGCTCCGGCGGATCAGGTGCCAGGTAACGCCTGGGGGGCGCGAGCCCACGGAAAGTGCAACAGAGAGCAGACCGCCCAAGCTCTCGCGGCTCACGCCGCGGGAGACGGCAAGGGTGAAACGGTGCGGTAAGAGCGCACCGCGGCCTTGGTAACGAGGCTGGCATGGCAAACCCCACCTGGAGCAAGGCCAAATAGGGAAGCAGCGGGCTCTGGCAACAGAGGCTGCAGCGCCGATCCGCGCGCGCTTCCGGGTAGGCTGCTAGAGGTCCACGGCGACGTGGATCGCAGAGGAATGATTGCCCTCGACAAAACCCGGCTTACAGGCCGACTCCCCTCCTTTATTGGCGCAAATCGCTCCCGGCGATTTGCGCGAGCGCGCCGTCCGACAGGGATTCGTGTCGCGGCCCCGGGAACGGCCCGGGGCCGCTCGGCAATCGCTTTTGGGCTCATGGGCAATCGCTTTTGGGCTCATGGGCAATCGCTTTGGGGCTCATCGGCAATTGCCTTGGGGCTCATCGGCAATCGCTTTGGGGCTCAGATAGAGGCGCACGAGGTCGATCGGTGCTCGCGATTGTTTCCTAGGAAACAATCTCTCGGCCTGCGGCCACTCGTCAGTCGCTTTCGGCCTGAGGATTAGAGAGGGCCGCGCGTGCAAATGTTTTTGCCGCGGGGCTTCTGGAGCCAGGGACGGCGGAAGAGAGCCTCCAGGGATCAGCGAGCGGGCGCGAGCCCGCGCAGCCGGATTTACGGCGTGCCGCGGCAAAGACATTTGCATGCGCGGCCCGGAGTGCGAGAACAGGCCGCAGAGCCTCGCCGCTACTTGACCACCCGCAACTGCGGCCGCTTGGGCGTGCCACCGCCTTCCTCCGCCGGAGCGGGTCCTGACGGCGGCGGTGTCTCGGGCCCCGCGTCCTGCTCCGCGAACATCATTCCCTCGCCGGTCTCCCGCGCATAGATCCCCATCACCGCACTGACCGGGAAGCGCACGTGATGGACGACGCCAGCAAACCGGGCGTCGAATTCAACGACGTCGTTGTCGATCTTCAGCCGCTGAGTCGCGGTGTAGCTCAGGTTGAGGACGATCTTTCCTTCCTGGACATAGGCGCGCGGTACCTCACTCCCCGAGCGCTCTGCATCGACGATGACGTGCGGCGTATGGCCGCTGTCGGTGATCCACTGGTGCATTGCGCGCAGCAGGTAAGGCCGCTTGGGAGGTGTCTTGAGCATGGCTCAGCGCCTCACAGTCGCATCTCGCGCTCCCGGTCCGACAAAGAGTCGCGAAATGCGGCACGGGAAAAGACCTGCGTCGCATACCTGAGGACGGGCTGCGCCTTCGGCGGCAGCTCGATCTCATAGTGCGGCAGCCGCCAGAGGATCGGCGCGATGGTCGCATCCACCAGCGAGAACTCGTCCGACATGAAGTACGGCTTCACCTTGAAGAGATCGGCACCCTGGACGATGGTATCGGCGAGCACCTTGCGCAGTTTCGGCAGATGCTTCTTGTCGTCCTCCCCCTCGATCTGCTGCAGGAGCGTGTACCAGTCGCGCTCGATGCGGTAGAGCGCGAGTCGGAACTGCGCCCGGGTGACCGGATCGACCGGCATCAGCGGGGGATGCGGAAAGCGCTCATCCAGATACTCGATGATCACCCGCGAGTCGTAGAGCACCAGATCGCGGTCCACCAGCGTGGGGACGGAGTGATACGGGTTGAGGTCCAGCAGATCCTCAGGGTACTTGCCGGGCTCCACGCTGACGATGTCGATGCCGATGTTCTTCTCGGCAAGGACGATGCGGGTGCGGTGGCTCCAGGGATCGCCCGGCGCGGAAAACAGCGTCATGATGGAACGTCTGCTCGACACGATTCCGCTCCCGCGGTCCAGCCAGCACCCCGAGCTTCCCCCTTACTTTACCGGGTCCGCGGCCCTCCTACTTGACGTCCTTCCAGAATTCGCGCTTGAGGAGCCACGCCAGCCAGGTGAAAACGAGCAGAAAGAGGATTACCCAGACGCCCATGGCCCGCCGCATCGCCTGTTGCGGGTCGCCGACATAGTCCAGGAAGTTCACCAGATCGTGCGTGAACTGATCGAACTGCTGCGGCGTCATGCTGCCGGGAGCGATCTGCTTGAAATGGTCGAAGACCTGCTCCCTGGTCATCTGGCCGTCCGCGCCCCTCGTCTCGACGCTCCTGTAGACCGGGATCTTCAGCCCCTCGAGCGGGGCGATGATGTCAGGCATGGCGCTCTGTGGGAAGGCCATATTGTTGGCCCCCGTCGCCCGATCCGAGTCGACGTAGAACGTCTTCAGGTACTGGTACAGATAATCGGTACCGCGTGCCCGCGCCATCAGCGACAGGTCGGGCGGTGCCTTACCGAACCACTTCTCGGCGTCCGCCTCGATCATCGAAGAAGTGATGTAGTCGGCCGGGCCCTCCCCGGGCGGGATCAGGTCCTTGACCAGCAGCTCCTTGGGAATATTGAGGTCCTCCCCGAGACGCGACCAGCGCTCGTACTTGAGCGAGTGGCAGCCGAGGCAGTGCGCGACGAAATCGCGGGCTCCCCGCTGCAGGGAGGCGGTGTCCGAGACGTTGGTATTCGCGGTCCAGCTCTGCCAGTCCGAATCGGCGGCTGCATCGTCCGCGGCAAGAGCCCGGGTGGTGCCGACCGCGCCCGCCGCGATCAGCGCTGCGAGCAAGAGCGCGGGTAATTTCCTGCAGGGCGCGCTAATGGGCATGGTAAACCACTCTCTCCGGCACCGGCTTCACCCGGTCGATGCGTGAGTAGAACGGCATCAGCCAGAAGAAGGCGAAGTAGCAGATCGCGAATATGCGCGCGAGGATGACATACACGCCTTCCGCCGGCTGCAGGCCCAGATATCCGAGCCCGACGAAGGAGATCGCGAAGACGGCGAGCATGACGCGCGAGATCCAGCCCTTGTAGCGGATGGACTTGACCGGCGAGCGGTCGAGCCAGGGCAGCACCAGCAGCGAGACGAGCGCGAGCAGCATGAGCAGCGCCCCCATGCCCTTGTTGGGCACGGCGCGCAGGATCGCGTAGTAGGGCGTGAAGTACCACACCGGATGGATCTCGGCCGGCGTCGAGAGCAGGTTCGCCGGCTCGAAGTTCGGCTCCTCCAGGAAGAGCCCATGGAAGGTCGGTATGTAGAACACGATCAGCGCGAAGATGATGAAGAACACGCCGACGCCGACCACATCCTTGACCGTGTAGTACGGATGGAAGGGGATGCCATCGAGCGGTTTGCCGTCGGGGCGCGTACGCTCCTTGATCTCGATGCCGTCTGGATTGTTCGAGCCGGTCCGCCGCAGCGCGACCAGATGCAGCATCACGAGCAGCAACAGGATGAGCGGGACGGCCGCGACATGCAGAGCGAAAAATCGATTGAGCGTGGCATCGGCGATGCCGTAATCGCCACGAATCCATTGCACCAGCCCCGGGCCGATGGCCGGCACGGTGCCGAAGATGTTGACGATCACCTGCGCGCCCCAGAAGGACATGTTGCCCCAGGGCAGCACGTATCCCATGAACGCCTCGGCCATGAGTGCGAGGTAGACGAGCATGCCGATCACCCACAGCAGCTCCCGCGGCTGCCGGTACGAGCCGTACATCAGGCCGCGGAACATGTGCAGGTAGACGACGACGAAGAACGCGGAGGCGCCGGTCGAGTGCATGTAGCGGACCAGCCAGCCCCAGTCGACCTCGCGCATGATGAACTGCACGGAGTCGAACGCACCGGCCGCGCTCGGCTTGTAGAACATCGCGAGAAAGATGCCGGTGACGAGCTGCAGCACCAGCACCACGAGCGCCAGCGAGCCGAAGAAATACCAGATATTGAAATTCTTCGGCGCGTAGTAGCCGGTGAGCTGGTTGGCGATGAACTCATCGACGGGCAGGCGCTTGTTGAGCCACGCCCAAAAACCCTTTTTCTTGGAGACCGGCGTCGCTCCGGGCGGCAGCGGCTCGCCCGGCGCACGCAGCTCGTTGCCGCGCTCGGTCGTGGCCATCAGGTGTCCCCCCTCGAAAGGGCATACCCGTTGGCGGTCATTCGGCACTCAATCATTCGGCAGGCTCCCCAAACCCCGCGGTAGCACGGCATTATACACAGCGAGAGGTCGAGACATGCTGGAGCGACTGAGCCGCGGATTGACGTTCATTGCCGGATCGGTGGTCGGCGGGCTGGCGCTCGCCTTCGTGATCGTCGCCGTGCGCCCGGACCTCATCCGCGGGAACGCCGGCTCGCCGCCCGCGCCGGCCTCGGCGCCCGCGCCTGCCGCGAGCGCGCCGAGTGTCCGCGGTCCGGAGCGCCTCACGTATTCGGCGGCAGTGCAGCGCGCAGCCCCCGCCGTAGTCAACATCTACACCGCCCGTCTCGTGACCGAGCGCATCGATCCATCGCCGCTCGGCGAGCTCTTTGGCAACGTTCTGCCCCAATACAAGCAGCGCGTCGAGCGCAGTCTCGGGTCCGGCGTGATCGTCGATGACACGGGCCACATCGTCACGAACTATCACGTGATCGCGAACGCAGGAGCCATTCGCGTGCAAATGGCGGACGGTCGGATCGCGGAGCCGCAGGTCGTCGGTGCGGATCCCGATACCGATCTCGCCGTCCTCAAGATCAACCTGCCGAACCTTCCGGTGATCACCTTCGGGCAATCCAAGGAGCTGAAGGTCGGCGACGTCGTGCTTGCGATAGGCGATCCGCTCGGCCTCTCGCAGACCGTGACGCACGGCATCGTCAGCGCCACCGCCCGCGGGCAGCTCGGGATCACCACGTTCGAGGACTTCATTCAGACGGATGCGCCCATCAATTTCGGCAACTCCGGCGGCGCGCTGGTCGATTCGAGCGGTGTGCTGGTCGGCATCAACACCGCCATCGTTGCCAAGAGCCTGGGCGTGGAAGGCATCGGTTTTGCGATCCCGGTGGACATGGTCCGCGGTGTGTTACACGACATCATCGAGTACGGACGGGTCATCCGTGGGTGGATCGGAATCGTGCCCGAAGACATCTCCGACAGTCAGGCGCGCCAGCTCGGCCTCGCCCACGGCGGCGTCGTGATCGCCAATCTGTACGTCGGCAGCCCCGGCGTGCAGGCCGGGCTGAAGCCGGGTGATCTGCTGCTCGCCATCGACGGCACGCCCGTAACGTCGGCCGAGGACGCCCGCGCCCGCATCGCCAGCTGCAAGCCGGGCGTGACGATGACCCTCCATGATCAACGGGGTGGCAGTCAGCTCGATGTGAAAGTGAAGGTCGTCGAGCGGCCACGCACCGCGGCCGGCTGAGGAATCACCATGCCAAAAATCGAAGTTCGCCGTTTCGCCACCCGCGCCGAGCTCGACGCCGCCCTCGCCGACCGGCTCGAGCGCGCGATTCGTGCCGCCGCGACGCAAGCGGGCAGCGGGCCTCCGGTCATCATGCTCTCCGGGGGCCACACACCACTTCCCGCGTATCGCGAAGTCGCCCGGCGCCGGCCGCAGCACAGTGACGAGCTCACGATCATCTATTCCGATGATCGTTACGTGCCGGCCGACTCCGATGCCAGTAACTACCACGCGACCCGCCCGCTGCTCGATGCCCTGGATCTTCCCGAGGATCAGGTGTTGCGGGTGCGAACCGAGCTGCCGCTCGAGGAAGCCGCACGCGATTACGAGGGCCACCTGCGCACTCTGTTGGATTCGGGAGCCCGGATCGGCCTCGCCCTGTTGGGTATCGGGCCCGACGGCCACACCGCCTCGCTCTTTCGCCCCGAGCACCTGCAACAGTCGCGCGGCCGCATGGCCATCGCCGTCCAGCGCCCCGACGGCATGCAGGGCATCAGTGTCACCCCGGAGTTCCTCTCGCACGTCAGCGACCCGCTCTTCGTGGTCGCCGGCAGCGGCAAACACGATGCGATCGCCGCATTCATCCGCCAGGATCCGAATCTCGTCGCGCTGCGGGCCGTCGCCGCCTGCCCGCGTGCGGCGCTGTGGATCGAGCGAGCCGCCGAGCTCGAGCCGGCCGGCTAAGGCGCGAATTTTCCCATGGGCAGCTGCGAAGGCGCGCAGGAGCGCGTCCACCCCTGCGGCTCCTTTCCCGGGTTGTGCCAGCTGCACGCCCCGGTGAGCAGCCGCTCCGATTCCCGCGGCCCCCAAGTGCCGCAGGTGTAGACATGCGGCGCCTCGCCGGTATGCAACACCGGATCCACGATGGCCCAGGCCGCCTCGACCTCGTCCTCGCGCGCAAAATGCGACGTGTCGCCGATCAGGGCCATGCTGATCAGCATCTCATACGCATCCATCGCGTCCGCCTCGTGCTGCGCGACGAACAGCTCCACCTCGTGCCCCTGCATCGCCGCCCCCGCTTTCTTCGCATGCGCGCCCAAGGCGACTGCCACATCAGGCCCGACCCGGAAGCGCACGAAGTTGGGATAATCCGGTCCCAGCTCGCCGAACACTCGCGCCGGCGGCGGCTTCAGGTCCACCACCACCTCCGTCGCCGTCACCGGCAGGCATTTGCCGGCGCGCAGATAGAAGGGCACTCCGCTCCAGCGCCAGGAGTCGATCTCGAGCCGCATCGCCGCATAGGTCTCGACCCTGGAATCGGGCGCCACGCCCTTCTCCTGCCGGTAGGTGTTGAATTGCCCGCGCACCACCGCATCCGGCCGCACCGGCCGCACCGCCTTCAACACCTTCACCTTTTCATCGCGCAACGACTCGCCCGCGGAGTTCACCGGCGGCTCGAGCGCCAGCAGCGCGAGGATCTGCAGCAGATGATTCTGCATCACATCGCGGATGGCGCCGGTCTCCTCGTAGAATTTCCCGCGGCCCGCAACCCCGAGCGTCTCCGCCATGGTGATCTGCACGCTCGCCACGAAGTTGCGGTTCCAGATCGGCTCGAGGAAGGAGTTGGCGAAGCGGAAGTAGAGCAGGTTCTGCACCGCCTCCTTGCCGAGGTAGTGATCGATGCGGAAGATGCTGCTCTCCGGAAACTGCTTGTGCAGCACCTGATTCAGCTCCTTCGCGGAGGCGAGGTCGCGCCCGAACGGCTTCTCGACCACCACGCGCGCGCCCTGTGCGCCGCCGGTCGTGCCCAGGTGATCGATGACCACCGGGAACATGCTCGGAGGAATGGCGAGATAGTACAGCGGGCGCTGTGAGTCCCCGAGCGCCTTGCGCAGTGCGGCGAATGTCTCCCGGTCCTGGTAATCGCCGTCGTGATAGCGCAGCAGCGCAACCAGCCGCCCGACCGCACCCTCATCGGGCGAGGAGACGAACGTCTTGATGCTGTCGCGCACCCGGTTCGCAAGCTGCTCGAGGTTCCAGCCTGCACGTGCGACGCCGATGACCGGCACGTGCAGAAGTCCCCGGCGGACGAGGTTGTAAAGGGACGGAAATATCTTCCGATAGCAGAGGTCTCCGGTCGCTCCGAAGAGCACCAGAGTGTCGCTGTCACGTCGTTCCATCTGCCCCTCCGCTCAGGACTTCTTTTGCCCGGACCCCGTCCCTGCGCCGAGCCCTGCGGGCCGGCGTTCGCCGTCAAGAACCGCTCCTGCGGTTTTTTCGAGATGACCGCCGAATCCGAGCCTCATCGCAGAGAGCAGCTTGTCGGCGAACTCCGCGCGCCCACGCGACTCGAAGCGCGAGTAGAGGGCAGCCGAGAGCACGTGCGCCGGCACTCCGATCTCGACGGCGGCCTGCACCGTCCAACGGCCTTCACCGGAATCCGACACGCGGCCGCCGAACCGCCCGAGCACGGGATCGGCTGCCAGCGCCTCGGCAGTCAGGTCGAGGAGGCGCGAGGAGATGATGCTGCCGTGGCGCCAGACCTCGGCCACCGCGGCGATGTCGAGCCGGTACTGGAAGAGGCGCGGGTTGGAAAGCGGCGCGGTTTCGGCGTCAGCCTCCTCGCGCTTCAGGCCGGCGTCGGCATGTTGGAGGAGGTTCAAACCCTCCGCATACGCGGCCATCACGCCGTACTCGATGCCGTTGTGCACCATTTTGACGAAGTGCCCGGCGCCGTTCGCACCGCAGTGCAGATAGCCCATCTCGGCCGCGGCTTGGGCCGCGCTCCTGCCCGCGCTGGCCTGCTGCCGCCGGCCGCCGGGAGAGAGAGTCGCGAAGATCGGCTCGAGGGTGCTGAACACTCCCGGCTCGGCACCGATCATCAGACAATAGCCCTGCTCGAGCCCGAGCACACCGCCGCTCGTACCGGCATCGACGTAGTGGATGCCTGCCGGGCGCAGCTCCTCGGCCCGGCGAATATCGTCCTGATAGTGGGAATTGCCGCCGTCGATGAGGATGTCGCCGGAGGCGAGCCGCGGCCGCAGCTCCGCAATGACGCTGTCAACGATGGCAGCGGGCACCATGATCCAGACCGCGCGTGGCGGCTCGAGGGCGGCGGCGAGCTCCGCGAGCGAGTTGGCGGCGATGGCGCCATCCGCCGCAACTGCCTGCACCGCTTCCCTGGATCTGTCATAGGCGACGCATTCGTGGCCGCCTCGTATCAGCCGGCGCACCATGTTGGCGCCCATGCGCCCGAGCCCCACCATTCCGATTCGCATACTGGCCTCCTCTATTGGCGCAAAGTCGGCATCCTGCCGCTTTGCGCGGCCAACTATATCGCCTTATCGACCTCGCGGCCCAGGGAGCGGCCCTGGGCCGCTCAATCACTTGCTTTCGGCCAGGTGGAGCTAACGCACGCGCTTGATGTTGCTAATTCGGAGTGCGGCGGATCTGCGCGCCGAGCTGCGCCAGCTTTTCCTCGATCGCCTCGTATCCCCGGTCGATGTGATAGATGCGCTCGACTTCGGTGGTGCCTTCGGCAACCAGCCCCGCGAGCACCAGGCTCGCCGAGGCCCTGAGGTCCGTCGCCATCACGGGCGCGGCGGTGAGGCGGTCGACTCCACGGATGATCGCGGTATTGCCCTCGAGACGAATCTCCGCACCGAGGCGGCGCATCTCGAGCATGTGCATGAAGCGATTCTCGAAGATCGTCTCGATGATCGTGCCGACGCCATCGGCCACGGTGTTGAGTGCCGCGAACTGCGCCTGCATGTCGGTGGGGAAAGCCGGATACGGTGCGGTGCGCACGTCCACGGCGCGCGGACGGCGGCCGCGCATGTCGACCTCCACCCAGGTGTCGCCCACACCGATGCTCGCCCCGGCCTCCTCCAACTTTGCGATCACCGCATCGAGATGGTCCGGGCGCGTATTCTTGATCCGCACATTGCCGCGCGTGATCGCACCGGCGACCAGGTAGGTGCCGCTCTCGATGCGGTCGGGCAATACTTCGTATGAAGTTCCGCGCAACCGCTCGACGCCCTCGATGACGATCTTGTCGGTGCCGGCGCCCTGGATCTTCGCGCCCATCGCCATCAGGAACTGCGCCAGATCGACCACTTCGGGCTCGCGCGCGGCATTCTCGATCACCGTCTCGCCCTCGGCGAGCGTGGCGGCCATCATCAGGTTCTCCGTGCCCGTGACGGTCACCGTGTCGAGCACGAGCCGCGCACCGCGCAGCCGCCCGGCACGGGCGCGGATGTAGCCGCCGTCGATGGTGATGTCGGCCCCCAGCGCCTGCAAACCCGCCACGTGGATGTTGACGGGCCGCGCACCGATGGCGCAGCCCCCGGGCAGCGAGACATCCGCCCGTCCGTGGCGCGCGACCAGCGGGCCCAGCACCAGTATCGAGGCCCTCATGGTCTTGACCAGCTCATAGGGCGCGAAGCAGTCGCGCACCGTGGTCGAATCGACCTCGATGCGCATGCGCTCATCGACCGTGACCGTCGCGCCCATGCCCCCCAGCAGCTCGACGGTCGTGGTCACGTCCTTCAGATGGGGGACGTTGCCGACCCTGACCGGTCCATCGGCGAGCAGTGCGCCCGCGAGGATCGGCAGGGTCGCGTTCTTGGCGCCGGAGATGCGTACCTCCCCCTGGAGAGGCGCGCCTCCCTGGATCTGCAGCTTGTCCAAGATCTACTCCCGCCCGGCTTCGGCCGGCGTCAGCGCCTCGATCGAGAGCGCATGGATCTCGCGCCCCATGCGTTCGCCGAGGGTCTGGTACACGAGCTGGTGACGTGCCACGCCACGCTTGCCGGCGAACTGCTCGGCCACGATGCGGGCCTGGAAATGGGTGTTATCGTCCGACTGCACCAGAACGTCGGCTCCGGGCAGGCCGGCGCGGATCAGCCGCGCAATCTCCTGAGGGCTCATAGTCGGATATTATCACCCGTCATGAGCTCCGCCGCCGCCGCCGCCGATTACAGCCGCCTGCTGGCGGCGGCGCGTCGCGCGCTGGCCATCGAAGCGCGCGCCGTCGAAGGGCTCCTCGATCGGCTCGGCGCGCAGTTTGCCGCGGCCTGTCGGGTGTGCCTGGAGTGCCAGGGGCGGGTGGTCGTCACGGGCATGGGGAAATCCGGACACATCGCGCGCAAGATCGCCGCGACTCTCGCCAGCACCGGGACGCCCTCGTTCTTCCTGCACCCCGCGGAGGCCAGCCACGGGGACCTCGGCATGATCACCCGCACGGACGCGGTGCTTGCGCTCTCGAACTCGGGCGAGACGCCGGAGCTGCTGCTGCTCTTGCCGCACCTCAAGCGCCTCGCCGTGCCGCTCATCGTGATGGCCGGCAAGGCGGACTCGACTCTCGGCCGGACCGCCACCGTCGCGCTCGATGTCAGCGTGTCCGAGGAGGCCTGTCCCCTCAACCTGGCGCCGACGGCGAGCACGACAGCCACTTTGGCCATGGGCGATGCCCTGGCAGTCGCAGTGCTCGAGGCGCGCGGCTTCACCAAGCAGGATTTTGCGCGCTCTCATCCGGGTGGGGCGCTCGGAAGACAGCTGTTGCAGCACGTGGAAGCGCTCATGCGCACCGGCGAGGCGGTGCCGAAGGTCGGGCCGGAGACCCGGCTCGCCGAAGGCCTGCACGAGATGTCGCGCAAGGGTCTCGGCATGACGGTGATCGTCGATGACGGCAACCGGATTCTCGGCGTGTTCACCGACGGTGACCTGCGCCGCGCGCTCGACCGCAGGACCGACATCCACGCGGCCAGCATGAGCGAGGTGATGACCTCGCCCGGGAAGACGATCTCCCCCCACGACCTGGCTGCGGAGGCGGTGCACCTCATGGAGGTGCATCGCATCACGGCGCTTCCCGTTGCCGATGAGCAGGGGCACCTCGTCGGTGCGCTCAACGTGCACGATCTTTTCCGTGCCGGCGTCGTGTGAGCGCCGCGGCCCCGATCCCCGTGACCGAAGTCGCCGCCCGGGTGCGCCTTCTGGTACTCGATGTCGACGGGGTGTTGACCGACGGGCGGCTCTACTACGGTGCGCGGGGAGAGGCGCTCAAGGTATTCCACGTGCGTGACGGATTGGGACTGAAACTGCTGGCGGAGGCGGGCATCGCGGTGGCGGTCATCTCGGGCCGGCGCTCGGCGATGACTGCGAGGCGGTGTCGGGAGCTGGGTGTGCGCCATCTGTCACAGGGCGTGGAGGACAAGCTTGCGGTCTTTCACCGCCTTCGCGATCGCCTCGGTATGACCTCCGGCGTGTGCGCATGCGTTGGCGACGACCTGCCGGACGTACCGCTGATGCGCGAGGTAGGCCTGCCCTTTGCCGTCGCGGATGCCCACCCGCAGGCACGCGGTGCAGCCCGGGTCGTCACCCAGCTCTCCGGCGGCAAGGGAGCGGTGCGCGAGATCTGCGACTTCCTCCTGGAGGCGCGCCGGCACACCGCTGCGGGCACGTGATCTACCGCCTCTTCGCGGCTCTAAGCATCGTCGCGATCATCGTCGCGTCGCTCTTCCTCGCCGGGCAGCAGGGCGCGGCTCCCGTAGCGGCGACGGTGCAGGAGAATGGGTGGGACGAGGGGTATTCTGCCCGCGATGCCAAGCTCATCGAAACCGGCACCGACGGTCTGCCGCTCTATACACTGAACGCCGCGATCATCCGCCAACGGCCCAATCAGGACCAAGTTGAGCTCACGCAGGTGCAGATGAGCTTTCGGGACTCGGACGGCAACCTGTGGACCGCGACTTCCGACAATGGCGAGCTCGAGGAGGGGACCGAGCAGGTGCAGCTTGCGGGCAATGTGCATGTCTTGGGCGATCTCAAGGGCGCCTCCGGGCCGGCGCAGATCTCCACCCGCGCGCTGTCGCTCGACATCCGCGCCAGTGTCGTGAGCACGAAAGATCCGGTACAGCTGCTCTGGTCAGGGCGGCAAGTGAGCGCCATAGGCCTTAAGGCGGATTTGAAGGACCATCGCGTGGCTTTAGAATCGGCCGTCCATGGCACTTTCCCGCAGTAACCTCAGCCTTCTGTATCTGGCGCTGGCGCCGCTGGTTGCGCACGGGGCCGGCGCCAGCACGGCGCGCAGCGATGCGGCCGTCCGCCAGCCGTTGTCCCTCAACCCGCAGCAGAAGATCAACGTCGATGCGGCCTCGCAGCAGCTCGACTACAAAACCAACACCGTGGTCTTCCGGCAGATCGTGGTCTCGCAGGGCGCGACGCGCGTGCGGGCCGACCATGCAAGTGCCACGGGGCTGAACTTCGAGAACAGCCGCTGGACCTTCCAGGGCAACGTGCAGATCGATGCGCCGCCGCGCGGCAGCCTGCACTCCGACCAGGCGACGGTGGAGTTCCGCGACAACCGCATAGCGGGCGTCACCATCACCGGCAACCCCGCGCAATTCGAGCAGCAGCGCGCGGATGACCTCGGCATGGAGAAAGGCCATGCGGATCAGATCGTCTATGACGTGGATCAGGGAACCGTGCTGTTGACCAAGGATGCCTGGATCTCGGACGGGCGCAACGAGATGAGCGCGCCGTCGATCTCCTATAGCATCCGCGAGCAGAAGGTGCTGGCAACTTCGTCGGGCGCGAATCAGGGCGTGCACATCACCATCACGCCACGAGCGGCGCCGAAACCGGCACCACCTCGTGACGATAAGGGCCCGACGGGGCCACCGCGGGCATCGGGCGCCTCGGGCCCACCGCCCCCGGGACGGTCATGACCGCCCTGCGCGCGAGCGGGCTCGAGAAGAGCTACAAATCCCGTCAGGTCGTCTGCAATCTCAGCCTCGAGGTCTCGAACGGCGAGGTGGTCGGTCTCCTCGGACCCAACGGCGCCGGCAAGACGACCGCGTTCTACATGATCGTCGGGCTCGTGCCCTGCGATGCGGGCCGCATTCAGCTGGGTGACACCGATCTCACTCTGCTGCCGATGCACCGGCGGGCGCAGCTCGGGCTCGGTTACCTGCCGCAGGAAGCTTCCGTTTTCCGCAAGCTGTCGGTCGAGAACAACATTCTCGCCATCCTCGAGACGCGCACCGATCTCGAGCGCGCGGCGCGCCAGCAGCGGCTCGAGGAGCTGCTGGAGGAGCTGCGCATCGGGCACGTCCGTCGCACCCTCGGGCTCTCACTCTCCGGCGGCGAGCGGCGGCGCGTGGAGATCGCGCGGGCGCTCGCGGCCGAGCCGCGCTTCATGCTGCTCGATGAGCCTTTCGCCGGAGTCGATCCGCTCTCGGTCCTCGATATCCAGCGCATCATCCGCGAGCTGACGAGCCGCGGCATCGGCGTGCTCATCACCGACCATAATGTGCGCGAGACCCTCGGGGTCTGCGGGCGGGCCTACATCGTCAATCAGGGAACGGTGATCGCGCAGGGAAGTGCGGAAGAAATCCTTGCCAATCCCCAAGTTCGTGAGGTGTACTTGGGCGAGTCGTTCCGGCTCTGAGAGCGGTTCCCGGGACAGTCGCACCGGCGAAAGCTGCTTTCAGGGACGGCTCGAGACTTCCGCTTACCCGCTAATCGGAAGAAGAGCTGATAAAATGTCGCAGGATCAGAGACTTACTCTAGGAAGGCTTCCGGCCACCGCTACGCCCAGGAAAACCGTGCCAGTGCCAGCATGCTGAAACCCTCTCTGCAGCTCAAGCTGGGTCAGCAGCTGACGATGACCCCGCAGCTGCAGCAGGCGATCCGACTCCTGCAGCTGCCCGCCCTCGAGCTGCAGGCGCACATCCGTGAGCTGCTCGAGACCAATGTGATGCTCGAGCCGATGGATGACGGCCACGAGGAAGGCCTCGAGACCAGCACGCTCGAGCATGCCGCGGCGCCCGAGCCGACCGAGGCTCCCGCAGCACCCCGAGAGAGCGCCGTCGAGGTGCTCGATGAGGGCTGGGGCGAGCACAGCGTCGGACCGGCGGAAAGCTCCTGGAGCGGCGATGACGATGACCGCCAGCAGGAGTTCGCCGACGCGGCGGGTCAGTCCCTGCAGGAATACCTGCTCTGGCAGCTCGAGCTGGTGAAGCTCGAGCCGCGGGAGCTCGCGATTGCGCGGGCCATCGTCGATGCCATCAGCGATGACGGCTATCTCACCGAGCCGCTGGAAGAGATCGCCAACACGCTGCGGCCCGAGATCCACTGCGACGCGGCCGAGGTAGAGGCCGCGCTTGCCGGCGTCCAGGCCCTCGACCCGCCGGGAATCGGCGCGCGATCCGTCGGCGAATGTATCGAGCTGCAGCTGCGGCAGCTCGACCCGGCGACTCCCGGGTTCAACGCGGCGATCGAGATCGCGCGGCATCACCTGGAGCGCATCGCCGGACGTGAGCTCGCCGTCGTGAAGCGGGAGCTGCGGGCAAGCGACGAGGATCTCGCCTGCGCGCTCGCGCTGGTGCGCTCCTGCCATCCGCGGCCGGGCGCCACGGTGAGCGCGGGTGCCGCCGAGTACGTGGTCCCGGATGTATTCGTGCGGCGCACCGAGCACGGCTGGGCGGTGGAGATCAACTCGGCTACTTTGCCGCGCGTGCGCCTCAATCAGAGCTATGCGAGCCTCATCGGCCGCAACGCGAGCCACGCCACCATGCGCGCGCAGCTGCAGGAAGCGCGCTGGCTGCTCAAGAGCCTGGAGATCCGCCACGAGACGCTGATCAAGGTCGCCCGCTCCATCGTCGAGCGCCAGACGGCCTTCCTCGAGCATGGCGAGGAGCACATGCGGCCGATGATCCTCAAGGACATCGCCGAGGCCATCGGCATGCACGAGTCGACCATTTCGCGCGTCACCTCCGGCAAGTACATGCACACCCCGCGCGGCGTGTTCGAGCTGCGCTATTTCTTCTCGAGCCACGTCGAAGGCGCGGACGGATCGGGCACTTCCTCGACCGCGATCCGCGCCAAGATCAGAAAGCTCGTCAAGGACGAGGGCGCGGAATCGCCGTTGAGCGACGGCCGCATCGCCGAGCTTCTCTCGGCCGAGGGCATTCCGGTCGCGCGCCGCACCGTCGCGAAGTATCGCGAGGCGATGGGCATTCCGCCCTCGAACGAGCGCCGGCGGGCAGGCCTCGGCCAGATGTAGTTGTCAGTGAAAGATGATGTCAGCCCTAACACGCACGAAGGAGACCGCTATGCAGCTCAGCGTCACCGGCCATCACGTCGAGGTCACTTCCGCCCTGCGCGGCTACGTGGAGAAAAAGCTGGAGCGCATCGGACGGCATTTCGAGCAGGTCATCGACGTGCATTGCGTCCTGACGGTGGAGAAGCTGCGACAGAAGGCAGAGGCGACCCTGCACGTGAGCGGCAACGCGATTCACGCGGATGCGACCGAGGAGGACATGTACGCCGCAATCGACCTGCTGGCGGACAAGCTCGACCGCTGCCTCAAGAAGCACAAGGAGAAGCTGACCGACCATCACGCCGTCGAAGGCAGGGCCTTACGCGCCTGACCGTCCGCCCACGGGGGGGATGACAGGCCACTCGAGGCCATCGCCGTCATGCGCATCACGGTCCTGAGTGGTCTTTCCGGCTCCGGTAAGAGCGTGGCGCTGCACATGCTCGAGGACCTGGGCTTCTACTGCATCGACAACATCCC